>Ga0307511_10000135_pt1 | contig 67934 bp, 60 predicted proteins | sample 13_EM_MG_FD_200266 | JGI IMG/M metagenome (GOLD analysis project Ga0307511, IMG submission 200266) | Populus trichocarpa ectomycorrhiza microbial communities from riparian zone in the Pacific Northwest, United States - 13_EM | ecosystem: Host-associated > Plants > Roots > Unclassified | place... | reverse complement strand
GCTGATTCTTTTTCTTTCAACTGCATCTGTATTGGGCTGTTATGCCCAATAAGAAGGGGCTTTTTTTTGAATTTTCGGGTTTTTAATTTTTTTTATTAAATCTTTGTTTTTTACTTAGAATACTCCGGGCGAAAAGGCACCGGTCAGACTCTAATTTTTGGGAACAACTTAGGTCCTATAGTGTTCCTTGTTTTTCATTGTATAAAATTAAATTTTTCGGGATTTCATTTATATTATATTTGGATGGGAAAAAAACTATTTTGCTTATTTGGATTAAAAATGGGTGAAAAAACGGTTTTTAATGCAATTCAGCTTTTATATATTTAGCAACTATTATTTTGAATTTAATAATTTTTCGAAGGAATAAATATCACATTTGAAATGGATCCATTAACTAGAGAGCATAATATTAAATTATTTAGGATTGAATCCCTATTTAACGACAGAGACATTCAAATTTCCTTTGATAAAAATTTTAGAGTCTTAATTGGTGAAAATGGGCTGGGAAAAACTTCCCTTTTAAATGCACTATATTATACTCTCACTGGTAAATTTTCGAAACTCAATTTGCTTGTATTTAAGAAAATAATAATTGAATTTAACAGTGGAAAAAGAGTTGAGATAGAACGAGAGGATTTAGATTTTAGTGAAGAAGAGGATCGGATAAAACCTAGACAAGAACTTCGAATAATTGAAGGAATTAACCAAGTGCTATCAGAAAATGAAAAGGAGCTAATTGCGGCTAATATAGGAACTGAAGCTTTTAGATCGCATAAAGAGATAACTCATATCATAAGTCGTTTACAAAAGCAATTGGAATACCCGTCACCAATTATACGGCAAACTTTATTGTTAATGTTCTCCGGGAAATCTGGAAAATTGGAAGAGGCGAGAAGAACTATATTGAAAGAAGTAGATGCCGAAGTTCTTTATTTCCCAACATATAGAAGAATTGAAGAAGAACTGCATAAAATTGGCGCGCTAGGCCAAATAAAGATGCCTTACGATGACAAGAGACTAATTCAATTTGGAATGGAGGATGTTAGCCTAACGCTAAACAAAGTAATTGAAAGTATAAAGAACTCAGCGATTTTAGGATTTTCAGAAATTACAGGAGAGATGTTAAGCCAGTATTTGGAAGGTGCTCCAAGGCTGGATAAAAATATAAGGGAAGTAATTGTTCCTGATATTTTAAAGATCATCTTAGAAAGAGTTGGGACAAACATCACAGAGGATAATAAATCAAACATAATTCAGTTAGTAGAATCTGCTGAAATATTTGATAATGCGGAATATAAGTATTTGTTGAATTTTCTTTCTAAGCTCGTCAAAATATACGATCAACAGAAGGATATAGATAATTCAATAAAAGGTTTTGAAAGTACATGCAATGGCTATCTGACCGGGAAAAAAGTAGTTTATAATGAAAGCAAGGTAACGATCAATGTTATACAAGAAAAGACAAATTTAATTATCGAACTTAGAAATTTATCTTCGGGAGAAAAGCAAATTATATCCCTATTCACTAAGATATTGTTTAATGAATCGAATAATATTATTGTCCTTTTTGATGAGCCCGAGCTCTCTTTATCGATGGAGTGGCAAAAAAAATTGCTTCCAGATATTTTAAAATCAAATAAGTGTAAATTTTTATTATGTGTAACTCATTCTCCTTTCATTTTTGATAACGACTTAGATGGGTTTGCGGAAGACATGAGTAAATATGTCTTCCCTTCTGAAAAGGAATAATATTTTAAACTTTATAAGCAAAAAACATGGGTGTAGAAGCTCTTCGACAAAGTAGAAAAGGAGCAACAGTTGTTTTTACGACAATTACAAGAATGAAGAATAAATACCATAACAGCATTTTTTGCTGTTTTGAGGGAGACGATTCTAAATATTATTTTAAACGAATAGAAGATAAAACAGGTTTTTCTCCCGAAAATATTGTTGCTTTAAATTGCGACGGTAAAACAGAGGTATTAAGGTTGTATCGCATGATTAAAGGGAAATCAGAGTATTCCGCTCTCAAGTTTTTGTATTTCATAGATCGAGATTTTGATCCGCCGATAGAAAATCCGAGTCATGATATTTATGAAACTCCTGTCTATTCAGTTGAAAACCTCTATACGACTTTTGAAGCTTTTATTCGTATTCTTAAATGTGAGTTTAATTATACCGAGGACGACACAGAGTATACCTTATTGTTGCAATTATTTAGGGAACGACAATTGGAATTTCATAAAGAAACGGCTTATTTTAATGCTTGGCTAGCTTGCCAGAGAAATAGTTCAGCCAAGAATAATTCTGCAAGACTTAATCTTAGCAATTTTAATTTGAGCAAAATAATACCAATAATTGACCTTGATCGTATTCAAGCTGCTTATGATAAAACGGTTCTTGAATCATTATTTCCTGAAGCGATCAAGTTGGCAGAAGATGAAATTCAAGAGAAATTAGTACTTTTTAGTAAAGAGAATCCGCAGGAAATCTTTCGAGGTAAATTTGAGATAGACTTTCTGTTTGAAATTCTAGAAGCGATTAAAAAGGATTTCAATTCTGCTAAGCCTAGGTTTATTAAAAAGCGAGGTGTTCAATTAAATCAAAGTAAAAAAAATATGATTTCTGAATTTAGTCAATATGCAAGTACTAGAAATTGTTTGATTTCTTATTTGGGAAATTTTAAAATAGCATAGTTTTTTTTCGTTACTTTAGATAAATTTCAAGGGAATGATTATTGCAAATACAAAATTATAAGAAAAAAAATTGGATTAGATAAATTGTCAATATTACGACGTTTATTTTTTATCTTATTGATTTTTAATTGTTTGAAGTACTTTTGCAATAATATAGCTACATTTCGTTTATGGCAGTAAAAATTACATGTATTAAAAAAGATGGTGGATTTCATGAAAATCCATATACAGCCATTACTGATTTGGGTTGGATTAATGAGACAACCGGAAAAACAGGCCTATCGACTCGTCTTCAAATTTATGATTATCTTAAAGACGGTGGTGAGGCTTATGTAACCGATTATGTCGGGAATAAAGCAAAATTAGTTACTGCAGAAACTGCAAGGGGAACGAAATATGTGAAAACATTACCTGATAAAACAACCACTGACAATTTATTGAGTTTAAAGGAATGTTAAGGCTGTTTTGAGAGAAGTTAATGCATAAGGGAGCTGGGGATTGGTATTTGAGTTTTATAATTTCCTCTAGTAATTGGGAAGCGTTCGCCTGTAGCATAAAAAACCACCCCAGCCCTGACCAGGATGGCTATCTTAAACAATAGGGTAGGGCCTAAACAACCACCTTCAACCCCGGCGATCCTCCCCGGTTCTTATCCAGCCTGCTTTGCAATAGCTCCATATCTATCCCGATCTTATTCTGTGTTACCCTGGAATAGATCATGGTCGTGGTGATCTTCGTATGCCCCAGCATCTTACTAATGGTCTCCAAGGGAACGCCGTTCAATAAAGTAACAGTAGTCGCAAATGTGTGACGGGCCGAATGGAAAGTCAGGTTGCATTTAATATCACAGATTTCCCCGATCAGTTTTAAGCTCCGGTTCATTTCCTGGTTGCTGACATAAGGAAAGACGCTTTCCCTCGGCGCGGCTCCGGGCTTCACGGCATACTTTTCCATGATGGCCAGAGCAGGGGATAGGAGAGGGACGTTTACCGGGATCTCCGTTTTCTTCCGGGTGGTCTTTATCCATTTCAACCCCTCCGTAGTTGTCAGGATATTGGATTGCTGTAAGCCGATCAGGTCTACATAGGCCAGGCCGGTATAACAACTGAATACGAAATAGTCCCTTACCTTTTCCAGCGTAGGATTGCCGAAATCCCGGCTTTCCAGGCGTTTCAATTCATCCTCCCGGATGTAATCCATTGAATGAGGCTTATACCGCAGCTTGAAGGAGGCAAAGGGATTCTTTTCCAGCCATTCGTTTTTAATCGCCCATAACAGCATTTTCTTCAGGCGTTCCAGGTTCTTCATCGTCCCGTTGTTGGTACAGGGAGATTCGGGCTTGATAGGCGTAGTACGGATATAAAATTCAAAGGCGGTAATGAACTGGTAGTTCACCTCTTTTAAAGCGACATCCCCGGACGGATATTTATGATCCAGGAATCTCCGGATGTAAATGGCCGTGCTGGTGTAATTCTTCATGGTGCCGGGCTTCACGACTGTTTTCATCTGGTCGTTGTGCGCCTCTACCAATTGTCGCAAGGTCATTTGCCCTTTCTCATCCCCCGGGTCGATGCCCAGGTAGGCGTTCTTTACTGCTTCGGCGGTGATGGTTTCTCCGGACAGATTCAAGTCCTGGTAATGGCTGACCATCTTGGAGCGGATCTCTTCCAGGTAGCTGTTCAGTTGTTTCAGCTCATCGTTCCGGGGTTTGGGTGCTCCCTTGCCCATGTTCCAATCCTCTTTTCGAACATGACATTTCAAAGCCAGCTCGCAGCGGCTTTTGTTGACGGTGATCCGTAGGTAAATAGGAAATTTCCCGTTGACGGGTCTGTTCCGGCGTAGCGTATAGTGTACGCCGAAAGTGTTTGCACTTCTCATGACATTACATTTTTGAGTGATTAATATCAAACTGCACGATTCCGGTCTCACGACCACCAAAAATGAACTCAAAAAAGCCTAAATCGTATCAAAGCTCACTGCTGTAAACATTTGATGACTAAGTTATTAAGTCGATTTTGTGAACAAAGTTACTGTTCACCTCTTAAAAAACCTTGGCCACCGTATTGGTCGCAGGAAATTTGATCTTTTTTAATCCCGATTGATACCGAAAATTAAAAAGGGCCGTCAACACTGCGTTTCACGACCCTTGAAATTCAATAAGTAGAATATAAACTCAAAAAGCGGAGAGAGAGGGATTCGAACCCCCGGAGGCTTTCACCTCAACAGTTTTCAAGACTGCCGCAATCGACCGCTCTGCCATCTCTCCGGGCGCAAAATTAGGGTCTCTGGTGGAACGACCAAAAATTTTTGCGACAAGCTTCGTAACTTCGTGGAAATTTCGTTGATTGAAGCATCTAAAAGCTGTAAATAAATATTTTTGGAAATATCGCTGGCGCTTGTTGTTGGGTATTCTGTTCATTATTTTATCCAACTATTTCCGTATTCTCAGCCCCCAGGTGACGGGTTATATCGTCAACTCTGTGGAAAAAGAGTTGCGGGACAGCATATCCCGGAAAAATACGGCCGCCGGCGTGGACCGGTCGCTATCCGTGGGCTCGCCAGGTAGCCGTAAGGAGAATCAGGCGAGCCGACAGGAGAATCAGGATAAAAAAGATACGGCCAACTACGATATCCTGGTCAAAAAATTCATCCGTACGATGGATACCGATCATGCCTCCTTCGGATCGAAAGTGGTCATCTGCGGCATTACTCTCTTATTGCTGGCCCTGCTCGGCGGCTTTTTCATGTTCCTCATGCGGCAGACCATCATCGTGATGAGCCGCCATATCGAATATGACCAGAAGAGCGAGATATACGCCCACTACCAGCAACTCGATGCCAATTTCTACAAAACGCACAGCACGGGCGATCTGATGAGCCGTATGGCGGAAGATGTCAGCCGGGTGAGGATGTTTACCGGACCGGCCATTATGTACCTGGCCAACCTGCTCGCCACTATCGGCTTCAGCCTGTTCTTCATGCTCCGGAAAGATGCATTGCTCAGCCTCTATGTGCTCACTCCCTTGCCCATCCTGGCCATCACCATCTATTATGTCAATACCATCATCCATAAAAAGAGCGAGCATATCCAGGCCCTGCTGAGCAATCTCACCACCAATGCCCAGGAATCGTATAGCGGTATCCGCGTGATAAAATCCTTTGTACAGGAAAAAGCTATGCTCCGCTACTTCACCCACAACAGTGAAGAATACCGTAAGAACGCAGTGGGACTTGCCAAGGTGGAATCCATTTATTTCCCTTCCATGGGACTTATGATCGGGCTCAGCACCCTGCTGACGATCATGATCGGAGGTATGTACGTGATCTATGGCCAGCATAACACGGATATCGGCACTATTACGGAATTCGTCATCTATATTACGATGCTCACCTTCCCCGTAAGCGCCATTGGCTGGGTAGCCAGTATGATACAAAGAGCCTCCGCCTCCCAGAAAAGGCTCAACGAGTTCCTGGATACCGAATCCTTGATAAAAAATCCCCCGGTGCCGACGGCAAAACAACTACAGGGAAATATATCCTTTGAACAGGTGGATTTTACTTATCCGAATACAGGTATCCATGCATTGAATAAATTCCACCTGGAAATAAAAAAAGGAGAAAAGGTCGTTATCATAGGGCGGACGGGCAGTGGCAAGACCACCCTCGCACAATTATTACTGAGGATGTACGACACTAATGAAGGCCGCATACTGATCGACGGAACGGATCTCCGGGAAATGGACCTGCAAGGACTCCGTCAGCAAATCAGTTATGTTCCCCAGGACGTATTCCTGTTCAGTGATACGGTCACCGGCAATATCCAGTTCGGCCTGGACAAGCCGGATGAAGAAAAAGTGCGTCGGGCCGCCCGGTATGCCAGCGTAGACAAAGAGATAGACGGCTTCTCCGCAAAATATGATACTATGATCGGGGAAAGAGGGGTGACCCTTAGCGGGGGACAAAAACAACGTATTTCTATAGCCCGGGGATTGATCAAAGATCCGGAGATCGTCGTTTTTGATGACTGTCTCAGTGCTGTAGATACTAAGACTGAGAAGGAAATACTTGCTAATTTATATCAATATCTGCAACATAAGACCGCGATCATCATCACCCACCGGATCTTTTCCCTTTTTGATTTTGACAGGATCGTCGTCCTGGAAGAAGGAAAGATCGTGGAGACAGGTACTCACCAGGAACTGATCGCCCTGAATGGCTACTATACCTACCTCTATGAGCAGCAGCAGGAAGAAAAAGAGGCCGGTTCCAATAATGGGGTGGGGGGCTAAGCAGGCCTGTCGGTGAATGGAGCCGATATGTCCCAATATTGGACAGCACTGATCGCCTTCGAATTAATAAGTTCTAATTAGTTCTATAAATTCTTTAGCAAATTTTGCTAATTCGAAAACAATACTATATTTGTGCCTAGTTTAAATTGTAATTTTCAACTGTAAAAAAAAATAATAGTGGCGTACGAAAACAACGAAAAAAGGATGGAAAGCGTTTACAGTAAGCGCATCAGAGCCGGCAAACGCAGGACGTATTTCTTTGATGTGAGGGCAACGCGTAGTAATGATTATTATCTTACTATCACTGAAAGCCGCAAAAAATTCAATGAAGACGGGTACGACAGGCACAAGATCTTCCTGTACAAGGAAGATTTCAACAAGTTCCTGAAGGCGCTGACGGAAGCAGTCGATTACGTAAAGACGGAATTAATGCCGGACTTTGATTTCGACGCATACAATCACGACAATGTACCGGAAAATGAAGGCGGACTGCAGGAAACGAACACCAGCATTGCCGATGACATCATCGAAGAGGTAAGGCATATCCCAACACCCGCACCCACACCCAATACACCAACAGCTACTACTGGCGAAGAAGTAGATAAGTGGTAATACCGTAAAAGATATATAAAAAAACCCCTGCTTCGCGGGGGTTTTTTTATATATCAATAAGCCAGCCTTGCTTTCACTTTCTTAAGATAGGAGATGGCTTGCCTGTTCAGCGGGCTTCTTTTCTCTGTGGAAGGGATTTTCCGTATCTCCATCCATCCCCTCCAAAATCCGGCCGGATGTCCACCGCTCTTCTTTAAGTACTGCAGGCTCCATAGCAGGGCCGTGGTAAAAAAGAAAGGCTTAGGCAGATATTTCCAGGCCACTTTACTCTTATTCACCCACATTCCTCTCAACTTTTCCCTGGGCGTGAGCCTTCCTCCTGGTGATTCTTTATGCAATACTACTACCCGGTCGTCATAACGAATGCCGAATCCTCCGTCCAGCGCCCGGTAACTAAGATCATACTCTTCCATGCCATAGAAAAAATTCTCCGGATAATAGCCCACCTTTTCAAAGACGGACCGAAGGATCGCATGGGCGCAACCTGAAAAATAATAAGTCTCGAAATGCGGCCAATCCTTTCTTTCCCGGAACCGTTTGTGCGGGAAGGCGTTCTCCTGCAACTCCATCGTATCATAGTAGTAGACCTTAAAGGCGGCGATGCCGATGTCCCTTCCAGTCGCTCCCGTTTCCCGGAAAAGGGCCACGATATTTTCCAACGCATCGTTATTTTGAAAAAGGGCATCATCATCCAGGAATACGAGAATAGGGGCCTTGCTTTGCCGGATAGCATAATTCCGTCCCCGGGAGACGCCCAGGTTCTCCGTAGTGGCAAAATACCGGAATGGGAGTTCGGGATGCCCGGTAATAAAGGATTCCAGGGGTTGATATGAGAGGGAAGAATGATTGTTCACTATGATCACCTCTTCGACCAGATCATCCAGTCCCTGCAGGCGGCTAATATTTTCCGCCAACAGGAGCGCATCCTCCGGCCGGTTATACGTGATGATAACAATACTAAGAGGCTTCAAGATAAGGCTGGTTTAAGATTTTACAACAACGACTGCTTTATTCTTTTTTCTCCACTCCAACACCAGGGCCGCAATGAGCCCCAGATACATCAGGAGGCTGGTCCAGATGGTGAGGCTGTTCCCCAGTTGATAAGAATGCGGTTCAAAACGGAATTCGACCGTATGCTCTCCGGCAGGCAGGGGCATCCCTCTGAGGATATAGTCCACCCGGAAATAAGGCGCCTTATTTCCATCCACATAGGCATCCCATCCCTTCTCGTAATATACTTCGCTGAAGACGGCGAACTGGTTGGTCTTTGCGGAATATTTATAGGTGAGCTTATCATTGAGGTTTTCCAGCAACTTGATGGAAGCGGTGGAATCCGGCACTGGAGCGGACGAAATCTGGCTTGCAAACTTTTGCTGAATGATAACGGTATCCCGTACATTGATGCTGTCCAGGGCCTTCATCTCTTCTTTCCCGTCTTTTACATAGTGAATATATTTCACCAGCCAGCAGGGACCAAATGCTGCGGGGTTAAGCCGGGCCTGAGGCTGACCATTGGAGCGATCGGCCTGAATAAAATACCGGGTGTTCAGCATATTATATACCTGCATGTTCCCTTTGATCAGCTGGCTGTCGATAAGATCCTGATAGAGGCCCAGCTTGGCAGGGGAATAACCTCCTATGGAATTATGATGATAAGAAGTCCGGCCATCCTGGAAGGGGCTGGTCGCTTCATTAAAAACGCGAAAATTCTTATCCGGATCACTTTGGATGCGCTGATCGGCAGGCGAGGGAGCGAGCTGAGCTTCCACATCCGAGGACTCCGCATAAATTTCATCGGTCAGGTAACGCGTTCCAACGGCCAGCAGATCGTAGGCGCTTAATACGATCAGGCCGGTCAGGAGCACGGTCTGGTTCAATTTACTTTTCAGGTACAGCCCGGTGAGGGCGACAGCGGCTGCGATGAGCAGGAAGGTTCGCAGCAGGTCGGCGCCAAATAAGGATTGACGGTCAGCCTGGAGAGCCCGCAGCATATCATTGGCAATGCCCATAGCCTGCTGCTGCATCGCGGCATCGGGTTGTTTGCCCTGTGCCAGTTGCTGCAGCTTACCATTCACGATCTTTTCTTTCAGCATATTGTCTGCATCGCTGTGATAACTGGCCGTGAAATAGAGGCCTATCAATACTGCCAGTAATCCTCCCGTCAGGTAAATTACGGTCCTGAATTTTTTCCAGTTAGCTTCTTTAGCTTCCTGGCCGGAGAGCAGCTCCTGCAGTCCCAATGCACCCAACAGGGGCATGGCCAGTTGCGCGATTACGAGCGCCATGGCAGGGGCCTGAAATTTATTATAAAGGGGAAAATGGTCGAAAAGGAAATAGTTGAAACCGGAAAAATGTCTGCCCCAGGCCAGGACAATACTCAGGATGGTGGCGCTCACCAGCCACCATTTCTTCCAGCCTTTGACATAGATAATGCCTAAAAGAAAGAGGAAGCAGACAATGGCGCCTACATATACCGGCCCGGAGGTAAAGGGCTGATCTCCCCAATAGGCGGAGCCATTGGCTAATTGCAGCGCATTTTCTTCAGGCATGGAGAATGCTTCCATTGCCTTCTCTGCGAATTTGGAATTTTCCCCGATCTCTTTACCGTTATTGCCGCCGCCATAGCTGTTGGGCACGGCCAGGGTGAATGTCTCTCCAATGCCATAGCTCCAGCGGAAGGCATAGTCCTTGCTGAGACCGTCATTGCTTTCACTCTTATTGCTACTGCGGGTCAACTCCGTTCTTCCTCCCCGCATGGTCTCTTTGGCATATTCATTCAGGGGCATGGTGGAAAGGGCGCTGGCGCCAAGCGCTACCAGCCCGGCTGCTACAGCTACCAGGAGCCCGGTGAATGTCTCTTTTAACTTTTTTTGCTGCCAGTTATAAATAAGATGAGCGATTGTGAGCAGGCCCATGCTTACGATCGTGTAAAACACGATCTGTATATGCTGGGTAATGATCAATTGCTGTGAGAAAAAGATGGCCAGCAGAAGGCCGCCCCACAGATACTTCTTCTGATAGACCAGCAGGAGGCTGGCAATCACTGCCGGGGCATACCCGAGGGCGATGAACTTCGTATCATGACCGGAGGCGACGAGCTCGGGATCATAGCTGCAATAACTATAAGCAAGGGCCGACAGGATGCCGATCCATGGATTGATCCCCAGCACCAGGGCCAGAAAATAAAAACAGATACAGGCCAGGAAGAAAAAATTAATCGGCTTGGGCAATCCCAATGTGAATATATAGTGCAGGTAACCGATATTAATATCCGGCTTGGGTTTCATAGCGATCGTAAAGGCCGGCATACCGCTGAACGCACTTTCTGTCCACAGGGGATAGTGACCGTGCTTATCCTTGAACTCTTTGGACTGGTGGGCCATGCCCTCGTATTGAATGACGTCTGACTGTAAAAGTTCTTTACCCTGGAGCACGGGCTTGCAATACACGATGGAAACCACGAGGAAGACGAGGATGGCAATCAGGTGGGGAAGCGCTCTTTTCAATAAGGAAGAATTCATATAATATTGAAGTAATTATTCCCGGCAAAATAATGGTATTTTGCCCATAAATACAGATTTTTGAGGAAATATGCCCTTATTACGACTTCTCTCCCGTGTAGCATTTATTTGTAATATATGCTTCCTGCTGGCCTCATTCGTTCAATGGCTGCCTGATCCGCCGGAGGGGGGCCTGGTATCGATGATCATTGTTCTGGGTTACCTGCTGGCTATCCTGGTGAATACGGTGGTCAATATCTGGGTGGTCGCCGCTTTGATGGTTCACCGGCTGAAGAAAGGCATGGTCCCCACCTGGCTCGTGATCACGAATTTTGCTTTTTTCGTCCTCCAATTACTACTATTATTAATCAACCGTAAATGATCCATAACATTCTTAAAGACCGTCCTACCAAGCTATTTATATTCTTCACAGCTTTTTTTGTCGCCAATGCGCTGATCGCGGAATGCATCGGAGGCAAGATCTTTTCCCTGGAAAAGCTCCTGGGATTCCATCCGGCGTCCTTCTCCCTATTCGGCGCGAAAGGGCTCTCTTTCAACCTCACCTGTGGCGTCTTATTGTGGCCGCTGGAATTCGTGATGACGGATATCGTCAATGAATATTATGGACCGAAGGCGGTGCGCCGTATATCCTATATTGCAGTAGGACTGATCTCCTATGCTTTCCTGATGTTCTATGCCGCAATCCATATTCCTCCTGCCGATTTCTGGATAGGGACGAAGACGGATAGCAATATACCGAACATGCAGGATGCCTTCAACGGGATCTTTGGGCAGGGGATGTGGATTATTTTGGGAAGCCTGACTGCCTTCCTGGTGAGCCAGGTAGTGGATGTTACTGTATTCCATAAGATAAAAAAACATACGGGGGAGAAACATGTATGGCTCCGGGCTACAGGTTCAACCGTGGTTTCCCAGCTGGTGGATAGTTTCGTGGTTTTATATATCGCCTTTAAAATAGGTAATAACTGGAGCTGGCAGCAGGTGCTGGCTATCTGCCTGGTCAATTATGCGTATAAGTTCACGATGGCTGTTGTGCTCACCCCGCTGATCTACCTGGTAGAGCACCGGATCGAAAAATACCTGGGGCATGAGATCACGGCGAAGATGAAACGTTCGGCTATGGGGCAGGAAGAGGAAGCGGCAACGGTGTTGACGGAAGCGTGATCGACAGAGACCGGCGACGCGAACTTATGATTGCACCGGTAATCTGAGCTCCATGACATAATCATTCATGAAGTAGTTATTGCCGATATCGATATCCTCTTCACGGATAATGGAAAACCCCATTTTCTCATAGAACTGCAGAGCCTTGTTCTGACGGTTGACATTCAATTGCAGCGCTGTGGCCCCCCGGATGTCTTCATAAATAAAATTAAGAATCGCTTTGCCCATGCCTTTTCCCTGCCTTCCGGACAGCACATAGAGCTTGTGCAGTTTGTAGACGCCGGGGTCTCCATAAGGCGACCAGGAAGCAAACCCAATCGGTTCTCCGTCTTCCTCTACCATCAGGAAACTATGCCCGTCTTCCAGCATCAGGCGCCGGAGGGCGGCAGGACTGTAGAAGAGGCCCAGCATATATTCTAATTGTTCCTGTGGCAGGATATGCCCGTAGGCTTCGGGCCAGATCTGTTGGGCCAGGAAGCCGATTGCATTAATATCGTCCAGCTCCGCTAATCGAATGGATAGTGTTGCATTCATAAGTTCGTTATTCAAAATTAGTGTTTTGGTCCAAATCCTTTTCTCCTAAATGCTGTTTATTTCCCTCATCATTGGATAATTCTTCTTCTTCCTCCTCTAGTTGCCGGTGCATCCGGATGGCCGTGAGCGCCAGACGTACCGCTATATAGAAGCTGGCAAAGGCGCCAAAGGATAAAATACCAGTGGAGATGTATTGTGTCACGGCGCGGTTCTGCTGCAGGAAAAGGAAAAAATCAAAACTGCCGTGTAATCCCACGGCGATGAGGAGTCCCTTCCACATCAGCCAGGCAGATCGTTCAGGCTCGAATTTGGCCCAGCCGACATTGTAGCCCATCAATACGGCAAAAGACCCGTGGGCGGGCACTGCCAGGAAGAACCGGGATATACCCGTCTCCAATCCAAACTGTCTTACATATTCGATATTCTCTACTGTTGCAAACCCCATACCGATCATAACAGCATATACAATGCCGTCAAAGGGTTCGTTAAAGGTACTTTTGGGGTAAGCATACCCTCGCAGCACGAGGAATTTACTGCCTTCCTCGCTGAGGGCTACTATAATAAAAGCATACCAGGCATACGACAGGATGGAATGATGTGATGGGTCGTCGCGAACGTCAACGACCAGCGTCTGCAACAGGAGAGGAGGAAGAGTGGCAATCATCCCCAGCACGAAGGAAACCACCAGCGTGCTTAGCGATCCTTTACCGTATTTATTCAGAGAATAAATGAACAGGCAAATGGCTATTCCGGGAGCGATGGCTAAGGCGAGTAACAACATACGTCGTCAAAAATAGGGAACGGTTCTCAGTTGGCAATTGCCGTGGCGGGGGGCGTGGTGAAATAATAGATCACTCCATCGCTGAAGTGCTGCTCGCTGACGAGTTTTTTATGTTGAGTAATAAATTCTATGGTGACCAGGTCGGTATTGATAGCATCGTTGAACCAGATCACATAAAAATGATCTTCTTTCAGAAATTCCTTCACATCCCAGGGAAGATCCTTATGGGGCAGCATATCCGACTGGACACCTGCCAGAAACCAGATCCCTTCGAAGGCATTGGAAAACAGGGCGGTTGCAGAATCGAAGGTGTTTTTATGGGCGCGGATAAAATGGATCATTTCCGATTTTTGCCATTGATCTTCCGTGTATCCCGGAATCCCGGCATATTTTACGCCGTTCCAGTTATAGGCATTTACCTCCCATTGTCCCACCTGGAAGGAAACAGCGGCTGCTATGCATGCCAGGCGGAATAGCTGGAGCGAGTAGGCATTAAGACGCGAGTGGGGACGTCCTATCCTCCAGTCGTTTATAGCGCCCGGGATCCAGGAAGTGCTGCCCCATAACCAGGAGAGGAATAAGGGGGATAACAGCCGGCTGTCCAGTGGCTGGAACCTCGATAGGGTCGCCGTGGCCAGGATGAACACCGTGTAGACGACAAAAAAGGACAGCGCGATATTTTCATAGGAAAAGAAATTCCTTCTCCGGACCAGGCGATACATGAAAATTCCTATACAGAAAAGAATGCTGCAGGCTCCTACTACGGCGGCCAACCGGTAGTCTTCGTTGAAAAAAGGCAACCAGTCACAAAGGACGCTCCCGAAGTCTTTCAGGTTGGCGCCGAAAGTCGTTATTGCCTTTTCGCGGTAGCCTGTCAGCGTCCCGGTGACAAGGCGGTTACGGTAGATATTCAGCGCTAAAAGAGAGCAGGCAATAAGACCGAAGAGGAAAAGATGCCCGATCTTCTTTTTCCATCGCAGGTCGCGGTCGCAAAAGATCAGCAGCCCGCCGGCGAGGACCAGGCTAATGCCCGCATACCGCGTGACGCAGGCCAGCGCAGCAATAATGGCTATCGGAAGCAGGGATGTTGTTGTATGGGAGTGGAAATAGCGACGTGCCTTGATGATAAAGAACAGGATCAGGAGCAGGAAAAGGGTCTCTGACCAGATCATGCAATATACTTCCAGCAGGCAGGGGCTGAGCACAATACAACTCAGAAGGATCCATTTATAAGCTTTTGAGCGAACGGTGAATTGTTCCATCAGCCATCCGCATCCGTAGATAAGAAGGGCGAATAGCAGGCCATTCAGCACCGGCCCGAAGGCTAGTGTGGTCCGGCCGGTGAGGAATTGTACTCCGCTGAGAAAAATAGGGTAAAAGGCCGGGAAATCCATCATGGGAGTTCCGGAGAAATCGTTGATCACACCATGATCGTGGATACTGGCTGCCGTACTGATATAAACGACCGAATCCGGTGAGACGCCGATCCCTCCGTGCCGGGCCCAGATCTGGATAAGCAAATAGCCGGCTATGGCAGCAACCAATGAATCATAGTTCCCGTAAGGTATTAATGACCGCAGTTTTAAGGACATAGTAGACTGCGAAAATAAGCGATTCCTTCTTTTAATAGCGACGAAAATGCGTTTTTAAACGTACTTCCGAACTTATGCTTAATTTCAGCCAACCAATAAAGTGATTGTACATGACCGTTTTTCGCCTGCCGGCTTGCACGCTGATCCTATTTTTTATAACGACAGGTATATTTGCCCAGCAATTTGGCGGCAATCCCCCGTCGCTGCACTGGAAGCAGATCAATACGGATACGGCCCGGGTGATCTTTCCGGCAGGAATGCAGGTACAGGCCCAGCAGGTGGCCGCCATCGTTCACCAGCTCAGCCGGACTACCCTGCCTACCATCGGGGGACATCAGCATAAGATCAATATCGTCTTTCAAAATCAGACCATTATTCCCAATGGATATGTGGGGCTGGCGCCTTTCCGCAGTGAATTCCAGCTGACTCCTGAACAGAACAGCATGGAGCTGGGCAGCCTGCCCTGGCAAAAAATGCTGGCTATTCATGAGTACCGGCATGTGCAGCAGTATAATAATTACCGGGTAGGCTTGTCCAAAGCCGGTTACTACCTGTTCGGGGAAGGGGGGCAGGCGCTGGCCAATAGCCTGGCGATTCCCAATTGGTTCTGGGAAGGCGATGCCGTATACCAGGAGACCCTGGTGAGCGACCAGGGGCGGGGGCGGCTGCCTTTTTTCTTTAATAGCTACCGGTCGTTATGGGCAGGCGGAAAGGACTATTCCTGGATGAAACTGCGGAATGGCTCCCTCCGTGATTATGTACCGGACTGGTATCCCATGGGATATATGCTGGTAGCTTATGGCAGGCAGCGTTACGGGGATGATTTCTGGAAGAAAGTGACCTTGGATGCCGCTGCTTTCCGGGGATTATTCTATCCGATGCAGACGGCGATCCACCGATATGCGGGCGTGTCTTTTACCCAATTCCGCCGGGATGCCCTGGATTATTTCCGGGCGCCGGGAAAAACGGCGGGATCTTTATCCGGAGGGCGGGAAATGGGTAATGCCAATGCGTTTGCAGACGAATATGCCCGGTCGCACCGGCATTTTGTGGCTGATGAACAGTTTCCCCAGTTCATCGGGAAGGACAGCCTCGTTTATATGCGGAGCAGTTACCGGCGCAACCCTGCCTTCATGATCCGGGACCTGCAGCGGGGAACGGAGAGGCGACTGCGGGCCCGGCCTGTTTCCCTGGACTACTATTTCTCGTATGGTAGCGGGGGGAACGGGGAGGGGAAGATTGTCTATGCGGCTTATGAGACCGACCCACGTTGGAACTGGAGGGACTATAGCGTGATCCGGGTACTGGATCCGGCTACGGGAAAAGACAGGAGGATCACCAGCCGGACCCGGTATTTTGCCCCGGACATCTCCGCGGATGGCCGACATATCGTAGCCGTGCAGGAGTCCACGAATGGGGCTTGCGACCTGCACCTGCTGAACAGCCAGACGGGGGAATTGGAGAAAGTGATCCCGAACAGGGATTCGCTGTTCTATACCTATCCAAAATTTTATCCCGGCAATAAAATATTATCGGCGGTACGCAATACCAAAGGGGAAATGTCTTTGGCCCTGGTGAATAGCGAGGATGGAGCGGCGTCCTTCCTTCTTCCTTTTAGTTACCAGACGATCGCCTTTCCTTCTGTGAAAGGGGATACCATCTGGTTCACCGCTTCCCGTAACGGGGAGGACCGGGTATATGGCCTTGCCGGCGGTCAACTCTTTAAGCTGGTACTTCCGCATGGAAATCCTGCCACCGGTGAATATGGCTTCCAGGCCGGTAAAGACCAATATGCCTGGAGCACATTTACGGCCGTAGGATATCTAATGGATACCGGCAGCCGGTCGGCCGGTCGGGTGGAGCCATTGGTTACCGATGAATGGAGCCGGTCTTTGCCTACGCAGGGGATCGATTCCCTGAACAGGGGGCCTGCTCATTTGCTGGGCAGGATCGGTACGGGAGCTTATCCCGTGAAGGATTACCCGCTCTCTTTTCACCTCCTGAATTTTCATAGCTGGCGCCCCTATATCAATGATCCGGACTACACTTTCTCCCTGGCGAGCGAGAACATCCTGAACACCCTGGAATCGGAAGTATATGGCACCTACAACCGGAATGAGCAATACAAACAGGTAGGGGTAGACGCTACCTATGGAGCCTTGTTCCCCTGGATTGACGGAGGATGGGATTACACTTTTGACAGGAATGCGCTGTATGGCAATCAGAAAGTTTTTTGGAATGAAATGGAGGGGAGACTTGGTGGTAGCATACCGCTGCATTTTACCCGCAATCTGTCTCTGACAAGTCTGCAATTCGGATCCGACCTGGTATATAACAAACGCTACTATCAAGGAATCTACAAGGACTCTTTCAACAGTCAGGCATTTGCCTATATCGATCCGTATCTCAGTTTCACCAACCAGGTGCAGCAGGCGCCCATGCAGATCTATCCCCGTTTTGCCCAGGTGGTGAGCCTCAGTTATTCCCGGGCAGTGACGGCCCTGGACGCCAATCAGTTCCTGGCATCGGGTAGTATCTATCTGCCGGGGATCGCCTATACGCATAGCCTGGTATTGGGAGCCGCCTTCCAGCAGCGGGATAGCTTGCACAATGCCCGGTTTACCAATAGTTTTCCTTTTTCCCGGGGATATACCGCGGAGAATTTTTACCGGATGTGGAAGCTATCCGCCAATTATAATTTCCCTTTACTCTACCCGGACTGGGGAATCGGGAATATTGTTTACTTCCAGCGGATCCGGACCAATTGCTATTATGACTATACGAAAGTGCTGGATTTTTATACCAATGGGAATAAGTATAATGGTCTTTTCCGGTCATATGGTACGGAGGTCTTTTTCGATACGAAATGGTGGAATCAGTTGCCTGTCAGCTTTGGCATCCGGTATAGCCGGCTCACCGACCCGGATTTTGAAGGACGGGGGCCCAATCAATGGGAGTTTATTCTGCCGTTGAATTTGTTGGGGAAATAAATCGGGTAGGCTAGGGGTGGGCTAATACACTTTTAGTCTTTTTCACGCGGGTAGGGTGCGCGGAAACATTTACAGAAGGTCTTAATTTATAAGGTCGGTTAAAAGCTTCCTGGGAAACTTTAAAACGTTCCGCCAGCTTACGGATCACTTCTTTTGACAACCCTTTTTTATAATGCAGTATATCGGAGACATACCCTTTGCTGACTCCCAGGAAATTGACCAGGTCTTTTGCTTTCATCTTATGGTCTTCCATAAATGAATGAAGCAGCCGTATCGGATCAACTTCCTTCAGCGTGCTATGTTGTTCATCCCATTTTTCAATGAGAAGGGTCAATAAGTCCACTTCGTCCGCGACCGACTTATCTGTAGAACCTCCGTCCAGCAAGCGTTCGAGGGTTTTGCAATACTCATTGTATTGTTCTTTGGACCGGATGACTTTATATTTTATAGTTTCCATATCGTTTCCCTTTTTATCAAATGAATTTTCATAGAGGGGCATTGTAAAGGTAATAATAAGTTCTCAATTGGAGAACTTATTGAATAGAGTTATTTATTCAGATGGGGATACTAATTTTCCCTACCTACTTAGGGATGTAGTGAATATGGGGGGGAACTAATTGAAAATCATGGCCGTAAAATTTTAGAGCCGTATGATAAATCGTTTTTTCTTATTTTTCATAACCCTGACAGGGTCTCTTCGATCACTTTGATCTTAGCTTCCGTATCTGCCTGTTTTTTTCTTTCCAGGTCAATGACGGCTGGCTTGGCATTTTGAACAAAACGTTCGTTGCTTAATTTCTTATTTACCGAATCCAGAAATCCCTTCAGATAACTTAATTCCTTCTGCATCTCCTCTTTCTGGTTACCCGAATTCATTTCCCTATCTATACCGATATAAAATTTATCCTTTCCTAAAACGACCACAAGGGTCCCTTCGATAATTTCTTGTGTAAAAATAATATTTTCTGCATTTATCTGCCGGGCTAAGATATTCGTAATTTTTGTATAAGTTTCGGTAGAGTTGGATTGGATATGGAGATGAATTAATTCCTTTGGCTTTATCTGCGCCTTATTGCGCGCATCTCGCAGAACAGTGATTACTTCTTTTAATAGCCTGCCTTGTTCAAGTATCGAAACATCAAAGTGCCCTGGTGCTCCGAATTGCCGGATGCAAAGATCATCTCCTTCCTTTCTTTCTTTTATTAAATGATAGATCTCCTCTGTAATAAAAGGCATAAAGGGATGCAGCAGCTGCATCAGCTCTTCATAAAAATATACCGTCTTTTCATATACTCCGGCATCCATTCCCTGTTCAAACCCCGGTTTGACCCATTCCAGGTACCAGCTACAGAAATCGTCCCAGATAAGGGAGTAGAGGGTTTTCAGGGCTTCGCTCAGGCGGAAGTCTGAAAATAGTTTTTCCAATTCCGTCCTTACTTCCGACAGGCGGTGCTCAAACCATTGTACAGCGAAGTTGTTGGATGCTCCATCACTGCCGGGCTGAATTCTACCTTCCCACATTTTTACCAGCTTCAGCGCATTCCAGAGCTTGTTATTGAAATTGCGTCCCTGTTCCAGCGCTCCTTCGTCGAAGAGCAGGTCGTTGCCGGCGGGGGAGGAGATCATGATGCCGAAGCGAACGGCGTCGGCTCCGTACTTATCGATCAGGTCCAGCAGGTCGGGGGAATTGCCCAGGCTCTTGCTCATTTTTCTTCCCTGCTTGTCCCGTACCATACCCGTGAAATAAACGTCTTTGAACGGGATGCGCCGTTCTATCGGCAGGCTATCAGGGAAATAGTACAGGCCTGCCATGATCATCCGGGCTACCCAGAAGAAGATGATGTCCTGGCCGGTAACCAATACGGAAGTAGGGTAATAATAATTGATGTCGGCGTTGCCGGGATGGGTGACGCCTTTGAAAACTTCGATGGGCCAGAGCCAGGAAGAGAACCAGGTGTCGAGGACGTCTTCGTCACGGGAGAGCTGAAAGCTATCAGCTTCAAGCTTCAAGTCCGCCTCATTTATGTCGCTTTTTCCTGCTTGCAGCTTGCGGCTTGCAGCTTGCAGCTTTGCTTCTTCCTCAGTTGCCGCTACAAAGCAATTCCCATCCTCGTCGTACCAGGCGGGGATCTGCTGGCCCCACCAGAGCTGACGGGAAATACACCAGTCTTTTACATTTTCCAGCCAGTATTTATAGGTTGCCAGGAACTTATCTCCGGGATGGATGGTGATATGTCCTTCAGTGACGGCTTTTAATGCCGGCTCTGCCATTTCCTTCATTTTGACAAACCACTGGGTGGATATCCTTGGTTCGACGACGGCGCTGGTCCGCTGAGAGAAGCCGATACGGGTCGGATGTTCCTCTTCCTTGAACAGGAGTCCTTCTGTCCGCAATAATTCCACCACTTTTTTCCGGGCGGCAAAGCGGTCCATTCCTACGAGGATCTCTGCGGCGGCGCTCAGGGTACCGTCTTCGTTGAGGGTATCGATGATGGGAAGTCCGTGTTTAAGCCCCAGGTTATAGTCATTGATATCATGGGCGGGCGTTACTTTAAGGGCGCCTGTTCCGAATGCCGGGTCGACATATTCGTCAAAAATGATAGGTACTTTCCGGTTGACAAGGGGGACGATGGCGAATTTTCCGGCGAGGGCGCTGTAGCGTTCGTCCGTGGGATTCACACAGATGGCAGTGTCTCCCATGATCGTTTCGGGCCGCTGGGTGGCGACAAGGATGCTTCCGTCTTCACCTGCGATCTTGTATTGTACGTAATAGAGTTTGCCCTGCTCTTCCCGGTATTCTACTTCTTCGTCACTCAGGGCGGTTTTAGCCTGGGGATCCCAGTTGATCATGCGGGCGCCCCGGTAAATAAGTCCTTTTTTATAGAGATCGACAAATATGCTGATAACGGAGGCATAGTAATCGGGGTCCATAGTAAAGGATACCCGCTCCCAGTCTACGCTGCAGCCTAATTTCTTTATCTGATGATAAATAATGCCTCCGTATTTGTCCTTCCACTCGTATGCATATTCCATAAAGGCGGGGCGGGATAAGGTATTCTTATCGATCCCCCTGTCCCGGAGCATACCCACCACTTTGGCTTCCGTGGCGATGGAAGCATGGTCGCTGCCGGGTACCCAGCAGGCGTTGAATCCGCTCATTCTGGCTTTACGGACCAGGATATCCTGTACCGTCTCGTTCAGGGTATGGCCCATATGTAAGACTCCCGTCACATTGGGGGGAGGGATCACCACGGTAAATGCAGGGCGTCCGTCCGGCCGGCTATTGAAGTAGCGATTCTTCATCCAATGTTCATACCACTTATCTTCTGTTGCTGTGGGGATATAATTCTTGCTTAATTCCATGTCTTACAGATTAGTTCGATTCACCAAATGGGTGGCAAATGTACGAAATTTCGCCCCTTGTTTGTAGAACTTGGGTTTGTAGAACTTAGGAGGAGAAACCGTGAACCGGGGCAAAAAAAAATTCCCCGTTAGGGGAATTCCTATAAATAATACAGAATATATTCGAAACAGTTCTGCCTGCGGCCTATGCGAACCAGTACAGGTAAGACAGGAACATTACCAGTCCGATAAAACCAAGTGCTAACAGAATAGTTTTTGCGGTGTCGTTAAGGTGGATAGAGTGAAGCATCTTTTTCATAAAAAAACAATTTTTTTTAGGGTGAAACCAGTTGATTAAATAATGTGGGAATTCAAAGGGAATCGGAAATCAACTAAATGGGCGGTTTCTCTAACGATTTGGCGCGGAAAAGGACCAGTCTAAGAAATATTGAGCTTTTTGCTATCAGGTAATTCCAGGAAGAAATAACTGCAACAAAGTTAAAACAATTCCCGAAAAGTCAAAATATTTTTTAAAAAAGGCAGGGGGAAACCCTTAAAAGGGGGCCTCCGGGCAAAAAAAACTCCAGTACAATACGGGCTGGAGTTAAAGATTGTCTTAGTTGATGGCCTGCTCAGGACATGGTGAACAAGTATGCAAAAGACATGATGGCGCAAAAGTACAGAATAGCTGTAATGACGGTCAGAACGGTACTTTCCGATGCCTGAAAGGCTTGCATTTTTTTCATGCAGATTTGGATTTTGGGTTAAAGATGTAAAATTTTACCAATGGACCTGCAGGGGGCCAATGGATCCTTTGGACCCTTTGGGGCCATTTGGTACACGTTTTCGCAGAGTAGGGAATGGATGGTTAACCAACTGGTCTTTGCCAGGTCTTCGGCGGATGCATCTTTCTTTTTACCTTTATAGCTACGCAACTATAATAAGGGTCTTCGAAAAATGTATGCGATAGTCGACATAGAAACTACCGGTGGTTATGCAGCCAATAACGCCATAACAGAAGTTGCTATTGTGTTACACAATGGAAATCGGGAGGTTAAGCGCTATGAGACCCTAATCAATCCCGTCATCACCATTCCCCGTTACGTACAGGCGCTTACCGGTATTACAGATGAAATGGTGGCCAGTGCCCCCCATTTCGATGAAATAGCTCCTATCCTGCATGAATGGCTCCAGGGAAATATTTTCATCGCCCATAATGTCAATTTCGATTACTCCTTTCTCCGGCATCAGTTGAAAGCCTGCGGTCTGGAACTGGATTGTAAAAAACTGTGTACGATCCGTCTGAGCCGTAAAATATTTCCCGGGGCGCCCAGCTATGGCCTTGGCAAGATATGCAATCACCTGGGGATACCCATTCCTAACAGGCACCGGGCCGGAGGAGATGTAGATGCAACGGTATTGCTGTTCGAGCGCATATTACAGGCCGGCGGTCAGGAGCATATTCGTACGATGCTGAAAGGCAACAGTAAAGAGCAGTACCTGCCGGTAAATCTCCCGGCTGAGCAGGTGAGGGAGCTCCCGGAATTACCCGGCGTCTATTATTTCCATGATGGAAAAGGAAAAGTGATCTATGTGGGGAAAGCAAAAAATCTCCGTCACCGGGTGAGCAGTCACTTCTCGAATAATAAGCCCGGCCGTCAGAAACAGGAATTTCTAAAGCATATCCATAGCATTTCTCATGAGGTCACCGGCACGGAACTGATGGCCTTTTTGTTGGAGTGTATCGAGATCCGCCGTCTCTGGCCCTTGTACAATCGAAGTCTTAAACGATTTGAACAGACGTATGGCCTCTATGTTTTTGAGGATCGCAACGGTTATATGAGACTGGCCCTTGAAAAAAAGAAGCGGCAGCTGCAACCTCTCTATACCTTCTCCCTGCTGGTGGAAGGGCAGGCTCTCTTATGGAAATTGATACGGGAATGGCGGCTCTGTCCAAAGCTCTGCTTTATCCAGAAAGGAGAAGACACCTGTGAAGGCATCCGGGAGCAATACTGCGGCGGCGCCTGTGAGCATAAGGAGTCTCCGGAGGAATACAACAAAAGGGTAGAGGAGGCGATCGATTCCCTGGTGAAGAGCCTTCCCAGCTTTACGGTACTGGATGAGGGAAGGCATGCGGAAGAAAAAAGCTGTATCCTTGTAGAACGGGGAAGATTTTATGGAATGGGGTATGTCCCGATGGATTCGCCCATATATAACCCGGATGAATTAAAGGCCTATCTCACCCGTTATCCGGAGAATGACTATATCCGGGGATTGGTCTATCAGCATGTGGAGAGGTGGCCGGGGAAGAGAAAAGAGCTGCAAGCTTCAAGCTGATAGCTTCAAGCCAGACAGCTTATAGAGATCGACTTGTAGCTTGCAGCTATAAGCTTATAGCCGCTCCTTGTCTTGCAGCTATCAGCTTGAAGCTTGCAGCTCTCTGATAAGCGCAATGAATTCTTCCCGGGGGATCATGCGGGCCCCAAGGCTCTCCAGGTGCTCCGTATAGACCTGACAGTCGATCAGCCCGACCCCTTCTGACTGAAGCTGTAGAACGTACCGTATAAAAGCGTATTTGCTGGCATTACTCGTCTTGCTGAACATACTCTCGCCGAAAAAGGCCTTTCCCAGCCTGATCCCATAGAGTCCTCCTATCAATTCTCCGTCCAGCCAGGCTTCCGCGCTATGCGCATACCCAGCCTCATGCAATTTACCGTATGCTTCTTTCACTTCATCCGTGATCCAGGTGCCTTCCTGGTCTCTGCGCGAAATGGTCTTGCAGTTGGCGATCACTTCCCGGAAGGCCTTGTTAATGGTGAAAGCAAAGGCATCTTTGCGGATCAGTTGGCGCATGCTCTTACTTTCTTTCAGTTCGTCCGGGAATAGAACAAATCGCGGGTCAGGGCTCCACCAGAGAATATGCCGGCCTTCATACCAGGGAAAGATGCCGTTGCGGTAGGCCAGCAACAGACGTTCCATGGAAAGATCGCCACCGACGGCCAGTAATCCGTCCGGCTCAGCCAACTGAACGGGTGGAAAGATCAATTCATTGTTTAAAGCATATAAAGGCATGAAGAATACTGGAATTTTTTAGGTTGTACGCCCCGGGCCGGCTCAGGATTCAGACAGTATTTCGATAGTGGCGCCAATACCCCGGTCGGTAATGGCATCGCAGAGTGGTTTTAATTCATCATAAGAGCCTCTTTTAACGGCATATTTGCCTTTTGTATGGATGATCATGGCACATTGCTCCGCCTGTTCCAGGGAATGACCGATTACCTCCATGAGCGTCTCTATCACCCATTCGAAGGTATTCACCTCATCGTTCCATACGATCAGGCTGCAAGGGTCTTCAGTGGTTGTCAACACCGCCGTGTCATCGTCTTCCATCGACACAGGCCGGGGATCATGCAATTGATAGGGCATGCTTGTAACTTCTTTCCTGCAAAATTACGCATTTCACCTGCCCTTGCAAGGGAGAGCTTATTTTTATAGGGTAAAATCTTTTTTAACAATAAAACCCTTGTTATGCAAAAAGTTATGGGGGGCATTGATAGAGATCTGGTCTCCGCCCCCCCTAAAATGCTATTTGACTTCAGATGGTCTTCGACCGGATCAGCTGGATTTCTTTTTATTGAAGAGATTGTTCAGCAATCCTTTCCCCGCTTCCTGTGCCTTCTTTTTTGTGTTTTCCAGGCCTGCGGCTCCTGAACCGGTTGTATCGCTCTTGCCGGTGAGCTGTTTCTTTAATTCATCGCCTGCATCTTTCACCAATTGTCCCTTTAATACCCGGGCCGTATCGCGGAGCTGTTGTTTGGCGCTATCCACTTTGGCCTGTACCAGCCCGGCGGCTTGCTGTTTGAGGCTACCGGCCGTGCTGTTCAAAGCGCCTTTTACGTCTGCCCGGATCGCCGGGTTCGTTAGCGTGCCTCCCAGTTTTACGGGCAGATCGATCTTATCGTCCAGCTTAACGGGGACGCCTTTGGCGCCCGCCTTCGCCACCACACTATTCACCAGGGCATTGGCGTCTCCGCCCAGCAGGCTGCGGGGCATTCGCATATCGAGGGTATAGTCCAGCGATTGATCAAAGCCGTGAGACCCACCTATCTCCATATCGATGTCTTTTAACTTTACATGGAAGGGGTCGACTACCATCTTGCCATTACGGAAAGAAAAAGACAGTTTGATATCTTTCACCGGGATGTCTTTCAATTGATCCAGGTGCAGGGTCTCTGCCAGTTTATCCGTTACTGCGAAGTTTTTCAGCCCTCCGTCTATCAGGAGAAGATTGCCGTCCCCATTCAGGGAATTGAGGTCAGGCTTCATATCTGCCCCCATTTTTCCGTCTATGGTGAGCTTCGAGCTGAACTTTCCTGCTATGAATTTTCCGGCAGGCATTAGTTTCTGCACGGTGGCGAATGCATAAAACGTTTTTTGTACGTCCAGTTTCTGTAAATCATAAGAGAAGGCGATAACGGGGCTCTTTTTGCTTTCTTTGGTGGAGTAGGCGCCATTGATGAGCATCACCCCGTCCAGCGCCTCGGCCCGGATATTGTCCATTTTCACTGTCTCATCCGCGATCTGCAGGTTGCCGGAAAGATTTTGGAGGTCGAGATTATCGTAATGAACCTTATTTACCAGCGCATGAAGAACGAAATTGATATTTGCCGGTACGGCAAAGGCCGTAGTCGTGCCCGGCGTCGCAGTGGTTGTTCCGGAAGTTCCGCCCATCGTTCCCATCCAGTCGTTCAGGTTCACCTGGTCTGCCTTTACGGTGAGAGACCCATCCAGCGGCTGGCCCTTTAACAGATAGGCCAGCAGGTTATTGATCTGGCCATTGGCGTCGAAATGCGTTTTAAGATATTCCCCTTTTAGTTCATTAAGGGTGACATTGCGGGGATTAAAGCTCATCAGCAACTTGTCCAGGCTGATCCCGGAAGGATAAGCTGCTGAGGCATAGGAGAAATTATCGAGCGCGATCGTTCCTCCTGCATTGAATTGTGCGTATTGCTGTTTTTCAATCGCGGACAGATTGCCTTTTACATTCATGTCGGCATTCAGGAGCCCGCTCAGGCGGGTGCCGTTCTCCAGTTTCACGAATTGGGCCACTTTAGCCAGGTCGAGCCTGCCTTTGGCAGCCGCGTCGACATAGGGATCGCTCACGGGAGTCTTTACCAGCATCCGGAAATCAAAAGGAGATGCCGCCATTTCCAGGTGACCCTGCGAAATATCGATGACTGTATGATCGGTCACTCCATCGGGATTATCTGCTGTAAGGGATATATTGATGTTCTTAACGGGGGTGGGCAGATCAGGGTATTGAAAACTTCCGTTCTTTACATCCAGGGCAACATGATAGGCGGGGATATGCCTGCTGTCATACCTTCCCTTTACAAAGCCGTTCAGGCTGGCCTGGCCGCTGGTCTTAATACTGGCAAAATCTTTCCGGTAAATAGCCGGTACCAGCGACAGGATACTTTTAAAGTCAAGGGATGGACCGTTGAATTTTATGTCCATATCATAGACACTGTCACTCACCATCTGGAAAAACCCTTCCGTATGTAATTTCAGATCATTCAGGCTCAGGTCATCCACCTTGAAGGAATATTTCGCTACTTTATTATCTATCTGGAAATTGACCAATACATTGCTCCGGATATGGACGAGATAGGGGATGCCGCCATAGGTAAAATTAAGAGATTCCGTGCTGGTCCTGGTCTGCAGGGTGAACTGTTCGGAGGTGAAATCCCCGCTGCCTGAATGGTTGAGGCCGGAGATCTCGCTGCTCATATTACTGCTATCGTCTTTATAGCTGATATAGGCATCGGTGATGGCGTATTGCTGCAATTCCATTTTAAAAGGTCGGGAGGCGGCCGGAGTCCCCGGGGTCTGGGTAGTGGTATCCGGCATGGTGATGGCCCAGTTGGGATGCCCGTTCTTATGAACGATCGCATGGATCCGGGGCTGGTCCACTTTAATGGAATGGATCTTCATGACGTCGCCGGAAATAAGGCTGGGCAGGTTCACTGCTACGTCGATCCGCCGGGCAGAGATCAGGGTGTCTTCGGAAAATTCGCCGGTTCCTGTCACCCGGAGGCTATCCAGGGCTACGGCCAGTCTGGGAAAGCTCCGGAAAAGGGAAAGGTCTACATCGGAAAAATCCACCCGGGCTGTCAGGTTCTTATTGATCTGGGACTTAATGAGTGTAGTGATCTTTCCTTTGAAGAGCAGGGGAATGGCAAAGGCTGCGCCGATTAGCAATAGCAGGACAATGCCGGCTACCTTGAGTGTTTTTTTGATCATGGTCAGTCAGGATATTAGATGATAGGTTAGTAATTAACGTAAAGATGCAAAAAATCTTTGTTTATTTTTGCCCTTTATTTGATTATTTATGACGCAGGAAAGAGAAGAAAGGATACTCCAGGTGCTGGACAAACGACAGGCGGGCATTACGGTAGTACTGGAAAATGTCTTTGATCCTCACAATATTTCAGCGGTAATGCGTACCTGCGATGCGATAGGGATGCAAGAGATCTATGTATTGAATACAAAGATCCCTCCACATAAGAAATGGGGGGCTAAGAGCAGCAGCAGCGCCGCCCAATGGCTTACGATCCGTCAGTATACGAATGCAGAGGAATGCCTGGCCGAATTACGGAAGAAGTACGATAGGATTTTCACCACGCACCTCAGCAGTGATGCCGTATCGCTGTATGATATTGACCTCACCCAGCGGGTGGCCCTGATATTCGGCAATGAACATGCGGGTGTCAGTGAAGAAATACGAGGTTTGTCCGATGGCAATTTTATCATTCCGCAGGTAGGGATCATTAAATCGCTGAATATATCTGTAGCCTGTGCTGTCAGCTTATATGAGGCCTTCCGTCAAAAGAATGCAGCGGGTCATTATGCGCAGCGGAATTTACCGGAGGGACAGTATGGGGAGTTGCTGAAAGACTGGAGCCGGGGGCAATTGGAACCCGGTCCGGATACCTCACTCTAAAACAGTTCATATGCGACCACTTTTTATCATACTCTGCATCGGTATCCTGGCATTGCATGCCCGGGCGCAGGAAGTCAAAAAAGTAAAGATCACGGATCTGGAAACCTATATCGGGCAGTGCGACCACCCCCTTATCGTAAATTTCTGGGCTACTTTTTGTGTACCCTGCAACAAAGAGATCCCGTATTTTATCAGTACCGTGGAGAAATATAAGGGTAGGGGAGTGGAGCTGTTACTGGTAAGCCTGGACCTGCCGGATTATTACCCGACCCGGATCGCCGCCTTTGCAAAAAAGAATAACTATACGGCCTCTTTGGCGTGGCTGAACGAGACAGATGCCGATTATTTCTGCCCGAAGGTCGACAAAAGATGGTCCGGCGGCATCCCCTGCTCTCTGTTCATCAACAATAAGGACCATTACCGGCAGTTCTTCGACCGGCAGTTGACCGAGCCCCAGGTCGAGCTCGCTATAAAGACAATGGTAGCTCCTTTACAGCATAACTGATGCCTTACGGCCCGACAGATCCCTCACTTCCCCGCGACCCCATGCATCACCCTCTCGCGATCGAGCAACCCACGGAGCGGGTTTCCTTCACCGTTACCTCCTTACCTGCGTTCATTTCGTCGATGGCTTCCCGCAGATGATGCCGTTTTACCTGGCTGGGATCGCCCGGGCTGTCATCGATGGCGCCATGATATACCAGCTTTCCGTTCCTGTCGAAAAGGTAGGATTCCGGAGTCCGGTTGGCTCCAAAGGCATCGGCCAGTTCGCTGTTGCGGTCTACTGCATAGAACCATTGGTAGTCCTGCGCCCTGGCATAAGACTGCATGGCTTCATATGAATTGCTGCCGTTGCGGTCGCCTTCATTGGCATTCAGGAGGATCACACCGATCTTACCGGCCTTTGCATAAGCGCAGATATCTTTGGTGCGGGACTGGTTGCGGATCACGTAGGGGCAGGTATTGCAGGTGAACATGACCAGCAGTCCGCCGGGTTGTTTGGCATCCTGCAGGCTGACCTCTTTTCCGGAGACGTCTTTGAGACGGATAGTCGCCTTGGGCATAGCGGAGCCGATCGGCAGGGGGCCATCCGGAAGTCTGTTGAACGACAGCAGCCCCAGAACGGGCAGCAGGCAGATGAGGAGGATCTTCTTCATATTTCAAGGTTTGTTGCACGTAAAGTTTACTGAAAAATCTTTGAAAACAGACCGGCTTTTTGATGAATGGATCAGTGTTTAGCGGGGGATCGTTTTTTTGACTCTTTATCATCGGGCAGTTCACCTTCGGCGAGGGCTCTTTCCCCTGCTATGACCCGGAGGTGATGAATACTCACATTCAGCTCATAACCAATTAGTAATACCAATGAATTAAAATAAACCAGGAGCATAAGGATCATAATGGTGCCAATGGATCCATAGACCTTATTATACGTGCCGAAATTATTCACCCAGTAAGAAAAGCCCAGGGTGGTGAGGATTGTCAAAAAAGTGGCGAGCAGGGTACCGGGGGAAAACAGCTTCCATCGCTTATGTACGGCCGGGCCGTATTTGTAAATGAAGGCAATGGCGAAATAGAACAGGGGAATGGTCACCACCCAGCGAAGGGTCCTGAAAAGCCATCTGGCGGAACGATTGTTTATATGCATCCATTTTAAGAGGTCCCGTAGCAATTCGGCCTGTGTCACCAAAAGAATAACGGACGCCATCACCATGAACAGGACGAGGATGGTCAATTTGATGGCCATCCAGCGGGTTTCAAGGGCATTTCTTTTGGCATTGTAGATCAGTGATTTGTTGAACGAGTGCATAATACCGATCATGGCATTGGAAGAATAGAAAAGGGCCAGCAGGAAGCCAAAGGACAAAAGGCCCACCCGGGGCTTGTCCAGGAAGTCTTCCAGGAACTGGCTGACGAGCAGATAGGTATTCTGATTGGGGGTGACATCCCTTGTTATCAATAACAACTGGTGTTGAATCTCTTTGGCGATGGGCAGATAAGGGATAAGGGTACAAATAAAAATCGTGGCGGCGGGGATGGCCGTCAGAAAGCTAAAGGCGATGGAACGGGCTCTGTCATTCAGTCCTACTTTTCTTACCTGGCTGGAGAAGAAGACTACTATTTCATATAAAGGCGTTCCCTGGAATCCCGGCAGAATGATCTTCTTGCTTTTTGCTTCCAGCAGGCGGAAGAAGGCGCTGTTATATAATTTTCTTTCCAGTTTGATCATTGCGGGGATGGTATTTGATCCATGTCGGACCCGATCACTTATCGTTTTCTTTTGATGGGTTTCTTAGCGTGTTGTTTAATCGGTTTTTTAGGGTTGGCTGCCGGCCGGTCATTTGTCTTTTTTGTTTGGACGGTGCTGGTCGTGTCGTTTGCGCCATAGTCAGGATCGGTATCTGTACTGTCTGTTTTAATGCCCATCCGTTTGTCCAGCGCCTGCTGATATTCTTTGCGATATGCCAGGTGGTCCTTGTAGGTAGCTGCAAAATTAGAATATCCCTGCAGATCCGGCTTGGCGACAAAAAATAAATAATCCGTTTTGGGTGCAGACAGTACGGCGGTCAGGGTCTGTTCCGAAGGAGTACAGATGGGGCCGGGGGGCAGGCCTGGGTACAGATACGTATTATAGGGCGATTCCGTCCGGGTATATTTGGTATAGATACGCTTTAATTCGAAATTTCGCATGGCAAACTTAATGGTGGGGTCGGCGCCCAGTTTCATGCCTTTGGCCATCCTGTTGAGGTAGACGCTGGCGATCTTTCCTTTATCACTCTGGGCATTGGTCTCTTCTTCGACGATCGAGGCCAGGATCGTGGCTGTAGTAGGATTGAGGCCCAGGTCCTGGGCCTGTTGCTGGCGCTGGGGTGTCCACCAGGCTTTATAGGCAGTGTACATTTTTTTGAAAATAGCGGAGGGGGGCGTATTCCAGAAATAGGAGTAGGTATTCGGGACTACGATGGTCATGAATGTATTGGAATCCACTCCGAAGGGTGCCAAAGAGTCCTTATTGGAGAGGAATGCGGCAATGGCGGCCGAATCACTTTCAAATTTTTTACCGATTGCGGAGGAAAGTCCCTGCAGGGTCCGGAATTTGGTAATGACTATATGAACGGGCGTCTGTCGTCCGTTGCGTAACATCCGCAGGATAGTGAGCAGGCTCATGTCCTTTTTGATCTCATACTTGCCGGCTTTGACATTCTGCGGGTAGTCCATTCTCCCGGCCAATAAGTTAAAGGAAAAGGGGCTTCTCAATACCGTGTCTTTTTCCATCAGGGCAACTACCTGTTCATAATTCATTCCTGTTCGTATATACAGGTCGTATTTCTCGTTGCTGAAGGCAGTGGCGGGGCCGAAGAAGCGCCAGGCTGTGAAGGAAATTACCAGGATCAGGGCGAGGGAAATGATGCCGAAAATTGTTCGCTTACTCACGTTTGTTGGTTTTTTTAAAGGGTGTTCATGGATATTGGATGCGTTCGCAAAATAAGAAAAGCGGTTCTATTAACGAAAAAACCCTGCCAGTTTAGCGGCAGGGCTGAAAATTATTTTTGTTGGATAATTACTTGCCAGGAGTAGGCGCATTGCCCGCAGGAGCAGTCGGCTGCGAATTGGAAGGCACTGAAGTGGCATTCACCTTTTCCGGTACCCGCTGGTTGGCGCTGGTAGCCTTAGGGACGAACATGACGGAAAAAAGGCATAATAAGCTTACCACTAAAGCCAATACCCAGGTGCCTTTCTCGAGGACATCCGTGGTCTGTTTAACCCCCATTAACTGGTTGCTAAAACCGCCAACATTACCGGCTAATCCCCCGCCTTTGGGGTTTTGGACGAGAATGATCAATCCAAGGAACACACAAGCTACAATGATCAGTAACACAAACAAGAGGGCCATATTAATCTATTTTTAATTGTTCGATCTTAGTTGCAAAATAAGCGCTTTTATCAGGATTGAGCAAACTTAATTTATGGTATACTTCTAACGCTTTTTCCCGCATTCCCTGTTTGACCAGTACTTCCGCCATCGTTTCCGTAAGGATCTCCTTTCCTTTTATGGAATGGGCGGCAATAGCCTGGATCTGGTGTTCGGCAGCCACATCCGGTACGATCTCCTGGTTCTTCTGCGGCAGTTTGCGCATGACTTTCAGCCAATCCGTGAAGCTTTTTAATTGTTTGCCCAGTTTGTCCTGTGGATTTTCATCCTGCACGAACTTAATGCCTACGGAGGCAAAATAGTCGATGGTGTGGTAAGGCTCGAATAGGACAATTGGCTCTGCAAGGGCCATGGCATGGGCGACTATTGCGGTGGGGGGCTCTGACCCGGCAGAGGATACAGAGGGAGTCTGGGATCCCGCCTGGGTATCCGGTGTTGCACCCGGAGCTTCCTGTCCGGCTGAGGGTCGTGCGACGGAGGATTCGGGTGCGCCTTCGGCATGAACTTCGTGGCTTTCCGATCTCTCTTCTTCTGTTCGTCCCCATTCCGATGCTGCGGCGGCCATTCTGCCTGCCATGGCTTCCCTGGCTTTTTCAAAATCTGCCGGTTCGTAGTCAGGAGCCAGCTCCTCGTCCATTAATTCTTCCGGAGTCTCTTCGGGGACCGGGATTGTCTGTTCAAAGGTTGCGGCTGGCTGTTCGCTGGTAGCCTGGTCATGGATAGGCTGGTTATATGCTGGCTGGTCATAAATAGTCTGTTCACTGGTGGCAGCCTGGTCTATGGACGGCTGACCGGTAGGATGGTCTGTGATCGGCTGACCGGCCGGCTGGTCTGTGATAGTTTGCCCGGCAGACTCTTCGTTATGAACAGGCTCATCCGGGGCAACTTCATTCATTTTTACCAGGGATTGCCGTAGCTCTCTGGCTTCTTCCAGGCTTTGGAGCAGGGATTCCGCGGCTGAAAGAGGGGCGGGGGATAGTTCCTCCGGACGGCTGGCAATTGGAGGAGCCACCATGTGAGCCGCTTCCTCATCAATGACAGGCTCCGCCGACACTATTGACTGCTCAATAAAGGCCGGCGACTGTCCTGCCGTATCTTCCGTCACAACTGGTTCCTCCACAGGAGTATATGCCGGGGGAGCCGGCCGGGTATAGGCTGGTTTTTGTTCTTCCACTTCGTTCTGCAGCAGCCATTGCAGCCAGAAAGGGTTGCTAAAATACAGGTTGGTTTTTTGCGTCTCCTCGGAGAAATGGCCGGCACCCTCCTTATGGAGCTTCCGGGAGAGCAGGTAGCGCCCTATGCTGAAGGAGGGGTAGGTGACTACCAGTTCTTCCAGGCGCTCCCGTGGAACTTCTTCCAGGGTATCTACCCGGAAAAGATGTCTGATGATATGCTGCATGGGAAGGGTCATTATTGCCTTTTCTACCAGTTGGAGAAGAGCTTGTTAAAAATTTCATCTGTCATATTGCTGACAATGGTCGGTAATAACTGTGCTTCGGCGTCCTGAATGCTGAGCTGAGCGGAGAAATCAAAATTTCTCGTGACATCCGCTTCGAAGTCTGCCGGTGCAACGGTCTTGCCGGTAGGGTCCAGGTGATTCTTAAAAACAAGATGTACGGTAACATTCAGCCGGTTACTGGATGCCTGTTGCTGGGAGATACCGGAAGTGGAATAATTATAATCGGTGATAGTCCCCGAGACATCATAATCGGCATCGGAGGTCTCCCGTTGCGCCAGCTTGGATGCCTGCTGATTGATCTTCTGTCTTAACTTATCATTCAACTGAGGGGCCAGTTGGGGGTTGACCAGCCGGGCCCTGTTCTCTATATACGATATATGAATGCTCTTCACCTGGGGAGGGATAGACACGTCCTTAAATGAATAGATCTTACAAGAGGGTAAGGCTATACTAACAGACAAAAGGCAGATAATAAAAGTGAGCGGCTTATTCATTAATATCATATTCTTTTAATTTCCGGTATAGGGTCCTTTCACTGATGCCGAGGTCTGAGGCTGCGTCCTTACGTTTGCCTTTGTGCTTCTTCAGCGCCTTGACGATCAGCTCTTTTTCCTTGTCCATGATGTTCAGGGACTCTTCCACTTCCTCATGGTGATGGATCTCTTCATGATTACTATTATGGATCATTACCGGTTGTGCGGAAGAGATCGTTGCGGACTGAAAATTTTCCGCTGGCTTCAGCTCTTTCAGGTCATTGATGAAAGATGCATGCTGTGTAGCCGCCAGGGAAGGATTTTGCAGGATCTCCACGAACATTTTCTTCAGTTCCGTCACGTCCTTCTTCATATCAAAAAAGAGCTTATACAATATTTCCCTTTCATTGGCAAATTCATGCGAACTACCGGAAGAGACCCCATTGGAGGGCGCCACCATTGGCAGCCGGTTGCCGGATGTCTCCGGAACAAACCGCCGCAGCGCGGCAGCCGATACCTGTTTGTCCTCAGACAGAACGGAGATCTGCTCCGCAATATTCTTTAATTCCCTTACATTACCCGGCCAGGGATAATTAATTAACAGATTTTTTGCCTCTTCATCCAATTGCACGGGGGCTGTTTTATATCTTTCTGCAAAGTCGACGGCAAACTTCCGGAACAGCAGCGGGATATCTTCCTTGCGATCCCGGAGGGAGGGTACGCGGATAGGCACGGTGCTGAGCCGGTAATAAAGATCTTCCCTGAATTTTCCTTTTTCCGTAAGGTCCAGCAGGTCTTTATTGCTGGCAGCGATCACCCGGACGTCCGTTTTTTGCACTTTCGAAGAGCCTACCCGGATAAATTCCCCGGCCTCCAGTACCCGCAGCAGGCGGGCCTGTGTTCCCAGGGGCAGTTCGCCGATCTCATCCAGGAAAATAGTGCCGCCGCTCACCGTTTCAAAATAGCCTTTACGGGAATCCACCGCTCCGGTAAAGGAGCCTTTTTCATGGCCGAATAATTCCGAATCGATGGTTCCTTCGGGAATGGCTCCGCAGTTAACAGCAATAAAAGGGTTATGTTTCCGGGCAGACAGGGCATGGATGATCTGTGAAAATGCCTCTTTTCCCACCCCGCTCTCCCCGGATATCAACACTGTCAGATCCGTACTGGCCACCTGGACGGCGACCTGTAAGGCATAGTTCAGTGCCGGTGAATTTCCTATTAGTCCAAAACGATTTTTAATTGATTGAATTTCCATATCATACCCTCTGATTCCCCCCAAAGGGGAAATAGTATTTTTAAAGATTTATAATTTTTAACCCGCCTGATACGGGAGATTATTCGTTTATAAAAGTTCTTCCACTTCTTTTTTTAAGTGATGTAACATATCATTTATATTGACTTCCCGAGTAGGGTCGCACCCGTGCATTCATCCACTTTCACCCAGGCATATTCGCCTGCCTTATACGTTCCCCCGGCTTTCGGGAACACCACCACTTTATTCTGGCTATTGCGCCCCCGCCAGTCCTGGTCACTCTTTTTGGAATCCCCTTCGATCAGCACTTTGAAGGTCTTGCCCAGGTCCCTCTCATTACTTTCCTCCGACAACGTACGCTGTAATTTTACGACTTCCTCCAGCCTTCTTTTCTTCACTTCTTCCGGCACATCATCCTTATAGCGCCGGGCTGCCAGCGTACCGGGGCGCTCACTATAATAGAACATATAACCATAATCATATCCCGCCTTTCGCATCAGGTCCAGGGTATCCTGGTGGTCTTCTTCCGTCTCCGTACAGAAGCCCGTAATAATATCCGCACTCAGGCCGCAGTCCGGCAGGATCTCCCGTATCCGCTCCACTTTAGCCAGGTACCATTCGCGGGTATAGGTCCTGTTCATTAACTGCAGGATCCGGGTACTGCCGCTCTGGACCGGCAGGTGAATGTAATTACAGATGTTCTCATATTTTGCGATGGTGAACAGGACCTCGTCGGTAATGTCTTTGGGATGGGAGGTGGAGAACCGGACCCGCAGCAGGGGGTTCACGAGCGCCACCTGCTCCAGCAGTTTTGCAAATGTGACAATCTTGTCTTCCTCCACCCAATAATAACTATCTACGTTCTGTCCCAGCAACGTCACTTCTCTATACCCGTTCCGAAAGAGCTCTTCACATTCCCGGACGATCGATCCGGCATCCCGGCTTCTCTCCCGCCCCCTTGTAAAAGGGACAACACAGAAGGAGCACATATTGTTGCAGCCTCTCATGATGCTGACAAAGGCAGTGATGCCATTGCTATCCAGCCGGACGGGGGAGATATCGGCATAGGTCTCCTCCCGGCTCAACAGAACATTCACCCCCTTCTGACCCGTTTCGGCCTCTTCGATCAGGCCCGGTAAGGTCCGGTACGCATCCGGCCCTACCACCATATCCACCAGCTGCTCTTCTTCCAGGAACTTATCCTTCAGCCGCTCGGCCATACAGCCCAGCACCCCGATCAGCATTGCCGGCCGTTTTTTCTTTGCCTGCCTGAACAGATGCAGGCGCTGGCGAACATTCTGTTCGGCCTTTTCGCGGATGGAACAGGTATTTATCAGGATCAGGTCCGCCTCCTCATAGTTACGGGTAGCGCCAAATCCATCCTTATTCAATATGGACGCGACGATCTCACTATCGGCAAAATTCATGGCACAGCCATAGCTCTCTATATAGAACTTCTTCCGGTATTCACCGGGATCCCGGGAAAAAGGCGCATAGGCCTCCCCCTGCCGGACTTCGTCATGGACCCTCGTACTCACTGACTCTGACATCTGTTGTTTCCGATTTTAGGCTGCAAAGATACGTAGAAAACGTATTTACAATGACAAGTTGGCAGCATAGAACGCGAGGCCGGAAAAGATCCTTATTTTGATGGATGAATAAGAATTTTGGGTTTTGGGGTGCATTCCTCCTGATCATGGGGGGATTTTCTTCCTGCAGGGACACCCCCGGGAGTACACCGGAGGCGTCCTCGGCTGCCGGAAGCGGATCGTCGGGCAACAGGGCCGGGCAAGACAGCGGCCGGATCTCCCTCCTGAACTACCAGGTATTAAATGTCTATCCGCATGATACAACTTCCTATACAGAAGGTCTGCTGGTGCAGGATGGCGAATTATACGAGAGCACCGGTCATACGGAGGAAGTTCCTTCCACCCGCTCTTTATTCGGCACGGTAGACCTGAAGACGGGCCATATCGGGGTAAAGGCGGAACTGGACAGGAATAAATACTTTGGGGAAGGGATTGTCTTCCTCAAAGGGAAGATCTACCAGCTCACCTATAAGACGAGGATCGGCTTCGTATATGATGCCCGGACATTCAGGAAGCTGCAGGAATTTACCTACCCCAGCGAACAGGGGTGGGGGATGACGACGGATGGGACTTACCTGATCATGAGTGACAGCACACCGGATATCCACTACCTGGACCCTACTACCTTTAAATTAGTGAGGTCGATTAAAGTAATGGAGAATAATACTCCGGTGGACCAGGTGAATGAACTGGAATATATAAATGGATACATTTATGCCAACCGTTATACGAAAAACTATATTCTCAAGATCGATCCGGTCACTGGCAGGGTAGTGGGCAAGCTGGATCTTTCTTCGCTGAATGAGCAGGCCCGGAATAAGTATCCGGGATCCATGGAGATGAATGGGATTGCTTATGATTCTGCTGCTGATAAGGTCTACGTCACGGGGAAGTTATGGCCGGATATTTATGCGATAAGATTTATGCATTAAATAGGTAAACCATTTTATATAGCCTTCAAGATATCTGCTTATGACCCGTCGTTGTTGTCTGCTCTCTGTGATTGTTCTATGGACATTTTCTTCTTATGCCGGGATGGTATATGCGGATACTACTTTGCCGGAGGCTGTCCGGAAAAAGATAGACAGTATATTCGACGGGCAGAAGGGAACTTTTGCCCTTGCTTTCAAAGAGCTGGGGACAGGGGTCGCTTTTTTTATCCATGAACAGGAGACTTTCCATGCAGCCAGCACCATGAAGACGCCTGTGTTGATTGAGATATACCATCAGGTGGCGCTGGGCCGGCTGACTTTATCGGATTCCCTCGTCCTGAAAAATGAATTTACCAGTATTGCCGACGGTAGCAGCTTTCACCTGAGTCCAGAGGATGATAGCGAGCAGGAGCTATATAAACATATTGGTGAACGACGGTCCATTAGCCAGCTGGTGTACCTGATGATCACGGTGAGCAGTAATTTCGCCACCAATCTGCTGATCGATAAGGCAACGCCAAAAAATATCGCTGCCATGCTGGAGGAACTGGGAGCAACCGATGTCCGCGTATTGCGGGGTGTGGAGGATAATGCAGCCTATCAGCGGGGGATGAACAATACCGTTACTGCCAATGGGCTTGCGACGATCTTCGAAAAGATGGCGAAGGGGGCAGCGGTGAGCCCCGCTGCCTCGGCGGCTATGATCCGGATCCTGCTGGACCAGCAATACAATGAGATCATCCCTGCCCGGCTGCCTGCCGGCGTAAAAGTTGCGCATAAGACCGGGTGGATCAAAGGCATCCATCACGATGGCGGGATTGTCTTCCTGCCGGACGGCAGAAAATATGTGCTGGTGCTTCTTTCCAAAGACACAGATGATGATAAGGCCGCCATTGCCGCTATGGCGGCTGTTTCTGAGATCCTGTATAATTATGTAAACAAGCGCTCTTAAGCCAACCACTCATTTGATTGCCGCAGATAAGTCGCTGTGATAGTGAAATCGCTCTTTATGCGTATGTAAAATTACGATCACGCAGATTAAGAGTAATAGAACCAGGAAATCCTTATAGTATGTTTTCATTTAAGTCAATAAAATATAGATGAGAGCATGGTATAGGTATAAATGATCCCGATTACCACGTTCAATAAGGAAAGAATTGTTTCCAGCATCGGTCCGGCGCTTTTTATATTATCCATGTGCAGCGACCGATAGTATCTTCTTATATAACGGATACATTCAGTCGACGACAATATTATACCTGTAACAACCATCAGCAGCCCGGCCGCACGTATTGGCAAGAATAGTTGTTCCGGCAGGATCCTGTTGTTAGACAGCACTCCTGTCAGCGTGTTGATTGTAAAACCCACTGCCATGAGAACTACTAACGTTCTTGTCCATGCCAGATGTGTCCGTTCCATGGCAAGTTGATGCTGTTTTCGGGAGAACCGTGTTTGTTCCAAAGCGATCTGCGTTTGTTCCAGGGCGATCTGCGTTTGGTCCAAAGCGACTTGTGCCTGTTTCATGGAAAGTTTCAATCCAGGATCGTTCTGGTCGAGAACAGAGGGTGTTTGAAAATGATTTATATTATTCATTTCGCAGTGGTTTCGTCCGGGAAAATTACAACTCCGGAATATCGGTTTGTACGGGAAGATGCCGCGACTTATAAAAAATGGCATCTTCGGAATGAAGATATCTATGTGTAAAAAATTATAACTTTTTGCGAAATAGTCTGTGTAAAACTTGTAATAACCTTGGGCATTAAATAATTTTATATAGTTAAAATATTACCGTAGAAATAGGTTAAGACTCTGCATAGGGCTACTGGAATAAGTAGTTTTTTTCTATACAAACCCACTAGAAAGGTTTTTCAGGCAATCGATTTGTTAAAATAAATCAAGGCTTTGTATTTGCATTAAATACATACTATGTAAGTATTGAAATGTGAACTTTTAAACCTCGATTTATGCTTTAGCTATTGAGAGATTGCTTATTACCAGCCAGTAATCTTTAAAACTAAACCACATGATAACCATGCCCCTTACCAAACGTCTGTTCGCATTGACGGGTTTTATTACCTTCAAAGCCTGTTCGAAGATCTTCGCAAGGAATCCTCCGGAAATTATCCCCCTTCTGTATCTGCTCCTCAAAGAGTAAAGTGAAATTCATTCAAATGCCGGCCAGAATTACTTTGCTTGCCCTGTCATTAAGATCTAAATCTACCCTATCATGGACTATATTACCCCCTAATACCCAATAAACATTATGAGCCAGATAAGTTACGAGGTACGAATTGGCGCCTGCCAGTTGGACTCGGAGCATGTTTTGAAAATAGAAAATATCCTTAGAGAATTCCTGTCCTTGAAACAACCTTTCTTAAGGCCGGGATATACATTGAGACAAATGGCCGATGATATTCAAATCCCGTTGCATCATTTGTCCGCCTTTATTAATCAGCATCATGGAATGCACTTTAATGACTTTATAAATGAGTATAGAGTAAACCATTTTAAAATAAAGATCATCAATGAGGAATGGAGGCAAAAAAAGCTGGAAGCGATAGCCGCAGAATCCGGCTTCAATAACAGGAATACTTTCACGGTTGCTTTTAAGAAATTAACGGGCCTCAATCCGTCTGAATATATAAGGAATGTAAAAGAAGGGTGTTGTGCTTAAGCCATTACATTTAAATAAAGATATGGTTGAGGCAATTGAACATCGGCTCAATGATCTTCTTTCAACGGAAAAACCCTTTTTAAGGCATGGCTATTCATTAAAGCAACTGGCAGATGATATTGATATTTCGCTGCATTATTTGTCTGCATTTATCAATCAGCATTATGCCGTGAACTTCAATGACTTTATCAACCGGTACCGGATATTTCATTGTATCGAGAAATTGATTAATGGAGAATGGAAGCAAAAAAAGCTGGAAGCTATATCCGATGAGTCCGGTTTTAGTAACAGGAATACTTTTCGGATGGCATTTAAAAAAGTGACGGGTCTGAGCCCTTCGGAATATTTAAGGAACATAGAGGTGCTTTCCCGGGATAAGAGAGAGGCCGGAAAATGAAAGCTTGCATAATCTTATAAGTTCCGGCATGTATACACGCTGTTTTTGCGAGAATAGAAAATCGTATTTGTAATTTTGATGCAGCTCCCCAATATTGATCTTTTTGCGAGTCATTGATGGAAAACCTCCCTAATTCAAAAGTCCTGTGAGCCTAATTCAAAAATCCTGTGAGAATGCGGTTCCAGAAGGGGCAGGATATCTCATTCCCCTCCATTAAAAGCTAGGTTCAGAGACCCTCCCTTCATTCATGTCGGGAGGTTTTTTTCAATTTATTTAAAATCAGGATATGCGTACTACCGAAGGGCTTCCGGAAGAGATAGAAAAAAAAATGTTGCTGGAATTGTATAAACTGCTGTCTTCCTATAACTGGCTCCTTTTTACAGGGGTGGTCGTTGGCGGGAGCCTGTTCCTGGACGCGCTGGTCCTTATCCATGCGGGATGGGCGCGGATTGCAGTGGGCTGGCTGGGGCTCAGTTTGTTGGGCGCCAGCGGATGGGTCTATCTCAGGGCTTACCGGTGGACGAAATATGAGATCTTTATTTTGGAGCAGCACCTGGGAATCAGGAGCGGAAAAGCAGCGTGGCCGGTATCTCTGTTCTATAATTATATCCGGGGTATAGCCGGCAGCCTCCATTTCCTGATCTTTCTCAGTGGGATACTGATATCCCTGTTAATGGTGAGCAGCCTTCAGGATAAGTATGAAAATAGTTTTTTCACAGCCTTGTCCGGGAAGATCGTTCGGAATAGCCAGGCATTCCCCGAAGACTCCATACTGATCAGAACGCAGGATATCTGTCATAGCATGCTGGTATCAAGACCGGCGATCTTTGGCGATAGGATAGAGCCCAGCCTGATCGATAAATACGTTCATCCGCTGAGTACGGACCTGATCGCTGCGAATGGCGCCTGCGGGAGTTATTCGCTGGTCCTGGGAAGGCTGTTGCAGACCATGGGTTACCGGGTAAGAGTTGCCCAGATGAAATCAGGGGATGCTTATGGCTGCCATATCCTGCTGGAAGCCCGTTCTTCCCGGGGATGGGTCGTATTAGATCCTTTGTATAATCTTTATTTCGTAAGGCCTGATGGAGGCCTGGCCTCTTTTGAAGACGTGTCCGGCAACTGGCCTTATTATCGTTTGCAAACACCGAAAGGGTATGACCCGCGTTACCGGTATGAGGGGGTTAGATATACTAACTGGCATAAAATACCGGTGGTCCTGCCGGCCCTGAAAATGATATTAAGCTATTTCATGAATAAAGAGAGACTGGAGCATTTTTCTCTGCGGGTCTACTTCTTCAGAAAATACCTGATCCTAAAATATATTTCCTTGTTTTTTTTATTGCTGGTGTCTTCTAAGATAGCCAGAATGATCATAACTCCAGGAATCCGGCGAAGCCAGAGGCTCATTTCCTTCTTTCCAATAGCCAGATAGTTCCTTCTCCCTGTAGCCAGATAGTAGATCCCCGCGTATTTTTCCGGAAAGGAAAAGACATAAAGCCCACCGATAGCTTATTTCGGCATAATTGGCCTGAAAATTGTTAGTTTTTAGCCACCAGACCGGCCAAAACTGGACTTTATGAAAAACACCCCCTTGCTACTATCCATTTTATCCATGTTCAGTGTTCTCATCGCCTGTAAAAAGGGCGGCGGGGATGCACTCTCCCGTCCATCCTCTTCCTTTTCTTTTTCTGCCAACGATACCCTGATGAGCTATCCTGTCAATCTCGCTTATACGCAGGAGGTGTACGATGTACATACTACACTGATCAGCGGTCAATACCAGGATACCTCCAGTAAGAAAGGCAGTATCAGCTTTCGCCTTATTGGCGATACCACGGGCCGGTACCGGGGAGATAGTCTCCTGGTCACTTATACCAATGCTTCCGGAAATATATATTACAATACCAGTGACAGCACCAACATTGTCATCGTAGACAAATTTGAAAAGAAGTATAATGGCATCGTCAGCGGAAGTTTCAATTTGAAAGTGGCCAATAGCTCAGGAAGCATTCAATTTTCACAAGGCATTTTTACAGCGCTTTACCAGGATTAAACAAGGCCCCGGTCCGTATTGGACGGGGCCTTATATAATTTCAATATACCATGGAACAACCACTTCCCGGCAGTCCGGCAGGCATTAGTCAATATACAGGCACCTGGGATACCCCCCAGGTGGTGCATCTGTTGAAAAGGACGCTCTTCGGGGCCGCTATTCAAGACATCAATTATTTCAAAACACGCACGATGTCACAGGCTGTCGATGAATTGCTGCAGCCGACAGCGGTTCCTGCTACCAGGCCTTTGAATAATTATGGCAGTGATCCCACCGGTGTAGCTTCCTGGCAAACGTGGATCGGCACGGGGCTGTTATATGCTGACGATGATATGAATACGAACAGGCTGCGTTCCCTGCAGGCCTGGTGGGTAGGGCAACTGCTGAATCCCGGCCGTTCCATCCATGAGAAGATGACCCTCTTCTGGCACAACCATTTTGCGATGGATGCCTTTGCTCACCTGGAGATCCCCTGCGAGCTTTGGTACAACCAATATCTCACGCTGCGCAATTATGCGCTGGGCAGTTTCCAGCAACTGGTGAAAGCAATTACCCTGGATCCGGCCATGCTGATCTTCCTGAACGGTAACACCAATGTAAAGACGGCGCCTAATGAGAATTATGGCCGCGAATTGCAGGAACTGTATACGATCGGGAAAGGTTCCGGCTCGCAATATACGCAGGACGATGTTCGCCAGGCTGCCAGGGTACTGACCGGCCATACCGTCGACGCCAACTACAACTATGTGTTCCAGTCAGGAAATCACGATGACCTGAATAAGAGTTTCTCGGCTTTTTATGGAAATCAGATCATAACGGGGTATTCGGCTGATCCTAATGCTTCGGGGGAGGTGGATATGCTGCTGGCGATGCTCTTTTCTACCCAGGAGTCCGCTAAATTCATCTGCCGCAAGCTGTATAACTTTTTTGTTTATTACGTGATCGATGACACCATTGAAACGAATGTCATCACCCCCCTGGCTGAAGTATTCCGGCAGAGCGGGTACAATATCACTACGGTACTTTCCACCCTTTTCAAAAGCCAGCATTTTTATGACCTGGTGAACTCAGGGGCCTGTATCATCAAAAGCCCACTGGACCTTTTAATAGGCCTTTGCCGCGAATATAAGGTCGCTATTGCCGCGCCTAATAATCCGCAGGGGCAATATGCCGCCTGGAGCCTGCTGTCCCAACGATCGGCTATTCTCCAGCAGGAGATCATGGTCATCGAACTGGTAGCGGGCTGGGATGCCTACCGGCAGGCGCCCCAGTATCACGAACTTTGGATCAACTCCGTCACCTATACCGAACGGAATTTCTATACTGATCTGCTGATCAGCACCGGGGATATGATGAATGGCATTACCCTGCAAATTGATCCTGTCGGGTTTGCTGCAAGCTTACCGGCTCCGCATGATCCCAATAAGCTTATTACAGACTCATTGAGTGTCCTGATCCGGCCGCCTTTATCGGACAGCTCGATCCAATTGCTCAAACAGTCCATTTTACTGGGCAATCTCACCAATGACCTGTACTGGACCAATGCCTGGATGGCCTATGTGGCTAATCCGAATGACATGGGCGCTTACACAACGGTGAATACCAAGCTAAGTGCACTCTATAAATACCTTATGAATTTACCTGAATACCATCTTTCGTAGCTGCAAGCTTCAAGCTGATAGCTACGAGCCAGATACAAATATGTCATGATACTTTTATAACGGCTGCTAATAGCTAGAAGCTTGCAGCTAAAAGCTCTAAGATATGCGAAGAAGAGATTTTCTAAGAAATGTGGCGCCGGTCGCTTTTTTGGGCGGCTTCAAGATAAACGCCTTGTCCCATCTTCCTTTCCTGGACGGATTGGACGGCGCTGCCGATAATGACCATGTGCTGGTGCTCGTACAACTGGTAGGAGGCAATGACGGATTGAACACGGTGATACCGCTGACGAATTATGGTGACTATTATTCCGCCCGGTCCAATATTGCCATTCCCCAGGGAAAGGTACTGAAGCTGGATAGTAATCTCAAGCAAGGTTTTCATCCGTCCCTTACCGGCATGCAGGGACTGTATGATAACGATCAACTGGCCGTTCTCCAATCCGTCGGGTATCCTTCTCCGGACGGCTCTCATTTCCGTGCTATGGATGTATGGCTTTCGGGTTCCGATGAAGATCAATATCTCAATACCGGCTGGACGGGCCGCTTCCTTTCACAGACTTATAGCAATTTTCCCGTCGGTTATCCCAACGATACCATGCCGGATCCACTGGCTATCCAGATAGGCTCCGTCATATCTCCTGTTTTTATGGCCCAGACCGGTACCACGGCTATGGCTGTGCCTACCGATGCAGAATTCTATGATCTCATCAACGGTATCACGGAACCGGAGCCGGATACTCCGATGGGTAACGAACTCGTTTATCTGCGTGCCGTCGCCCGTCAGACTAATAAATATGCCGCAAATATCGAAGCGGCAGCGGCTAAAGTGACGCAACAAGCGCCTTACCCGGCCGATAATGACCTGGCCGCACAGCTCAAGACGGTTGCCCGGCTCGTGGCCGGCGGCCTCCGGACCAAAGTATATATGGTGAGTACCGGTGGTTTCGATACCCATGGCGGACAGGTCGATCCGGGCGATACGACTACGGGCAATCATAGCGATCTGTTACGACGGACATCGGATGCGATCGCCGCTTTTATGAATGACTGTAAATTCCTGGGGGTCAACAAACGGGTTATGGGGATGACCTTTTCCGAATTTGGCCGGCGTATCATCTCCAATGGCAGCATGGGTACCGACCATGGCGCTGCGCAACCCGTATTCATTTTCGGGGACTATGCCCAGACGGGCGTACTGGGGAACAACCCGGACCTGTCGGCTAACAATGTGGAGAGCAATGTGCCCATGCAATATGATTTTCGTTCTGTTTATTCCACGATATTAAGGGACTGGTTCTGTGTGTCTGCTTCCGATGTGACCACCATGCTGCTGAAGAACTATCAGTACCTGCCCTTCATGAAGACCACAGCCTGTAACAATACGTATGACGATCTCAACAATGCGGGCAACAATCTTATTTCGAATGCCCAAAATCCATTCGCCAATAGTACTACGATCACCTTTAAAACAGCAGGTGGTCATACCCTGGTACAGATATTCGATGCATCGGGTCGCCTGGTGATGGTGCCTGTGGATCAGGACTATGCCCAGGGCGCTTATAATATTACAGTAGATATGAGCCGGTTTGCGGCGGGTGTCTATTATGCACGTTTGCAAAACCAATCCGTGCAGCAGGTAAGGACCATGCTTAAAGAGAACCGATGATGAAGACACCTATGACCCAACGCCTTCATGGGGCCAACGTAATCTTTGGCCTGCTCCTCTTCCTGGTGGCGGGGATGAGCCCTTCTGTCTGTCGCGCTCAGGCTACAACGGATACGATTAACTTCTCCTCTACCTGCGTCAACTCGACGATCCTGTTCGGGTCGCCCCTGCTGGATACTTTTTTTTCTCCCAAATCTATAAAATGGGATTTCGGGGATCCCGGCTCCGGCTACTATAACAGTTCGACCGTCAAAAAGCCCCGGCATGTTTATGCCACTCCCGGCTCTTACCTTGTTACCCTGAACGTCGTTTATCCCGGCATACCCCTTATCACACTGACTACGACCATCAACGTCATCACGCCCCTGAATTATAATTTCGGTCCCGATGTCTATTTATGCGAGGGGCAGAGTACAGTGCTGACGGCCCCTTCTGTTCCTGGCGCCACCTATATCTGGAATGATGACAGCCTGACCAAAACACCTGTACTGCCGGTAACGAAGTCCGGTGTTTATACGGTCAGCGTCAATGGTTGCGGCGTAACCGATAGCGTAGGGGTGTTTATCAGCGAGACCCCGAAGATCGACCTGGGAAAAGACCATGTCATGTGCGACAGCTCCAATCTTTTGCTGAATGCAGCCACGCAGAATGGACAGTATACCTGGCTGCTGAACGGCAGTACGCTGCCTTTCACCGGCGACCAATTGCTCACGCATTATCCCGGGGGGAAATATGAGGCTGTTGTCTCCGTCCCCGGCTGCGGCGTATATAAAGCTACGGTATCGATCACCTATTCGACGCCGATAGGGCCTTCTTTCAATTTGGGTCCGGACACATTATTATGCCCCAAACAGGTGTTTTTCCTCAATGCGCATCTGACCGGCGCTACGGCTTTTGACTGGAGTACAGGCGCCCGGGACAGCGCTATCAATATCACCGGCCCGGGCAACTACTGGGTATTTGTAACCTATAACGGGCAATGCCAGGTGACGGACTCCGTCCTGGTCACCTACCGGGGAGACCGGCCCCTGGATTTTCATGATACCGCTATCTGCCAGGGCAGCACCCTGACCCTGGATGCCGATTTTGGATCCGGTATCTATAACTGGACATCCATTCCTGCGCAGCGGGACGATCAGAACCAGACAGGCCAGTCCACTTATTTCGTATATAAGGCCGGTACCTATGCCATCTCGGCGACTGTTGGACAATGCGTCTATAAGGATACGCTGACGGTGCGTATTGACGATAGCCTGAATGTACGTCTCACCCGGGATACCACTTTATGCAGCGGAGAGGATTTCTGGCTACAGGTGGCGGGCAATGCGGACACCTATGCCTGGCAGGACAGCTCCCATTCTGCATCTTACAAAGTGGAGCAGGGCGGGATCTATACGGTAGTGGCACAGAATGGCTGCGGAAAAGACACGCTCACGACGACTATCAACCTTACCGCCTGTAATTGTCAGCTTTTATTGCCCAATGCCTTCACCCCGGATGGGGATGGGCGTAATGATACTTTCCGGCCGCTGCATGCCTGCGAGATGACTGAATTCCAAATGGCGATCTATGACCGGTATGGAGAAATGGTGTTCCGTAGCGCCGATCCGGATAAGGGATGGGATGGTACTTTCCATGGCTCCAGGGTGCCCTCGGGGAGTTTTGTCTGGATGGCGCATTATTTTAATACGGCTACCAAACAGCCGGTGTTTAGAAAGGGGTTGGTACTGGTGATACGATGAATAATTCCTCATGTGATCATTTATTGTAGTTTTTTCGTTAAATTGTTGTTATCGATATGTAACCAATTTTTCAGAAAATCACCTACCATGCACAAACCAAAACTAGCTAAACCTGTTTTAGCATTCCTATGCCTTTGTTTTTCCCTGGCTATCCATGCGCAAGTAACCACCGCCACCCTGAGTGGCTTAATCAGGAATTCCAAAGGAGAGGCCCTCGCAGGAGCAAGTGTAACCGTAAGTTACCCGTTAGCAGGGATAAAGCAGGTCGTAGCAGCAAGAGCAGATGGACGCTTCACAGTCCCCAACCTTCGCGTTGGCGGCCCCTATCAGGTCTCCGCCACTTATGTCAACCTGGAATCTTCCGTTCAGGAAAATGTCACCCTGGAGTTGGGCAATAATTATGTCGAACTCGTGCTGGCTGAAAAGGCAAAAGAGTTAACCGGAGTCACCGTCACTGCAAGTGCAAGAGGCTTTGACAATAAAAAGACAGGCGCTTCCACCAATATCAGCAGCAGACTGATCAGAGACCTCCCGACCATCGCCCGCTCCGCTGACGATTATCTGAGATTGACCCCCTCCGCCTCTCCGACATATAATGGATTGTCTTTTGCCGGACGAAACGGACAATACAACAACTTTTCCCTGGATGGAGCGGTCTTTAACAACCCTTTCGGACTGGATGCGCCCACCCCCGGCGGTCAGACCAACGCCCAACCGATATCCCTGGATGCCATCGACCAAATCCAGGTGAACATCGCTCCCTATGACGTGACCCAGGCCGGTTTCACCGGCGCCGGCGTCAATACCGTCACTAAATCGGGAACCAACCATTTCTATGGAACGGTGTTTGGATTCTACCGCAACGATGCGCTCACCGGCAAGAGTGTCTCCCACAATAAACTGGTAGTACCTTCGCTCAATCATCTGCAAGCAGGGTTTTCCCTCGGTGGCCCGATCGTAAAGGACAAAGTCTTTTATTTTGTCAACTTCGAGACCGAACAAAGAAAAGACGAGGCTACGAGTTATGTCGCACAAAACGCCACCAATGCAGGAAACTCCAACACCTCCCGCGTCCTGGAATCCGATCTGATTGCAGTAAGCAATATCCTGAAGCAGCGGTTTAATTACGACACAGGTCCCTATCAGGGGTTCACCTTTAATCAAAAGAACTATAAATGGCTGGCAAAAATCGACTGGAATATCAACCAGGTGCATAAGCTGACGTTTATCTATAATGGCCTGGATGCAAGTCTCGACAAACCTGCCCACCCCAGCGCCATTGGCCGCCGTGGCCCCGACTATTATACGCTGCAGTTCCGGAACTCCGGTTATAAGATGGTCAATAAGCTGGAATCGTTCAACCTGGAATTTAAATCCAATTTCAACAGCAAATTCGCCAACAAGCTCCGCCTGGTATATACCACCTTCCGGGATCATCGGGAGCCCTTCTCCGCGCCTTTCCCGGTCGTCAATATCGATAAGAACCAGGAACGCTATATCGTAGCCGGTCATGAACCCTTCTCGATCAACAATATCCTCAACCAGGATGCCTTCCAGGCCACCGATAATTTCAACATATTCCTCAACAAACATACATTGACCATCGGGGCTTCGTTTGAATCGTTCAAGTTCGCGAATTCATTCAACCTGACGGGTTACGGGCCGGCAATCTTTTATGATGCGGATATCCAAACCTTTAAAGACAGCGTGCCCGTGGGAGGTCAATATGTATTCAATTTCGGACCGGGTACCGGCTATCCGCTGGATGCGGATGTCTCTTATGCACGGAATCATGCGGCTTCCGGACAGTTCACCTGGTATTACCTTACCGTAGGCCAGATCGGCACCTATGTCCAGGATGAGTGGCAGGTAGCCAATCGGTTCCGGCTCACCTATGGCGTGCGCATAGACATCCCCCAATATTATAGCTCCAGCTTTAAAAACCCTAACTTGGACCCTAATACCGGCATCTTCCAGGGGTCTTACGCTACGGGCAGTCCCACTCTTCCGAATACAGATAATTTAAAACTCTTTGACGCTAACGGGAATCCCCTCACCAACGGCCCCGGCAAAGACGTAGACAATACCCGCTTCCCCAAAGCAACACCCCTTTTCTCGCCGCGGCTTGGCTTCAATTACGACATTAAAGGAGACAAAACACTCATCCTTCGCGGTGGTTCTGGTTTGTTTACCGGCCGCTTTCCCTTTGTCTGGGTGGGTAACCAGATCGGAAATCCCTATTCGAGCTTTTATTGCGTCACGGCCCGGGATTTCAAATGGCCGCAGGTATGGAGGAGCAATTTAGGCGCAGACATCAAGGCCCCCTGGGGTACCAATTTCACCGTAGACCTTGCCTATACCAAGGACGTCCATGCCATGATGGTCCGAAACTATGGACTGGGCACGCCCACCGGTATACTTAATTCCGGAACCGGAGATAAAAGAAGCGTCTACCTGCCCGGAGACCTGGGAGCAACCACCTATGCATTTACCAACACCAATCTCGGTCACCAGTTTAATGCAAGCCTGCAGGTGCAGCATACCTTCCAGGGAGGTTTCTTTGCGATGTTTGGCTATAATTACCTGATATCGAAAGAAGCCAGCTCCGTATCGGCTGAGATCTCCAGCGACGCGTTCGATCGCAACCAGGTCGTAGGGAATGCCAACAAGGCCGTTGTCTCGAATTCTTTATATGGTAATACCCATCGCTTCCTGGTAGCAGGCACCAAAAGGTTCAGCTACGGACATGAGAATGCTTGGGGAACCACCATTTCCTTCTTCAGTTCCTGGACATCGGGCAACCGGTTCTCTTATACCTATAATGGGGACATCAATAATGACGGGTCTACGCTGAACGACTTGCTATACGTTCCCACGGACGTAGAGATCAATAGTATGACCTTCACCAGTTTTACAGACGCCAACGGTGTACCACAAACGCCGGCTATCCAGCAAGCAGCTTTCAAAGCATTCATCGCCCAGGACAAATATCTTAGTAGCCGCCGCGGCCAATACACGGAAAAGAACGGTGGGCAGACACCCTGGTTCAGCCAGCTGGACATGCGCATCCTGCAGGACCTTAAGTTCAAGACCGGCAAAAACAGTTATCAAACGATACAGCTGAGCTTTGACGTGGTAAACCTGGGAAATTTGATAAACAGCAACTGGGGCGTACGGAAATATGCCTCCACGGCCAGCTATTATCAACCGCTGACGGTCAATTATACCAACAACAACCCGGTCTATGTCTTCGACCCTTCGGTAAAGAGTACATTTATCAGCAGCCCGGAACTTCCCAGCCGCTGGCAGATGCAGTTTGGGGTGAGATATATATTTTAATGGAGCAAATGGGATGGACCCGAATCCATTCGGGTCCATCCCATTTGTTTTGTTAGCCTAACTTCCAAAAATTTCTTTCAGCTTCTTATCAATATCTTCTTCTTTTCCTGAATAGACCAGGATCTTACCTTCCTTATCGAGCAACACATAAAAAGGAATATAGGTGGTCATGTATAAAGAGCCTACTTTGGCGGGCATGTTCTTTACGGGGAATTCATCACAGACCTGTGTCCAGGGCATTTTCTCTGCATCCATTGCCTTGGTCCAATCCGGCCACCTGGAATCATCGGATACGCTTACCATATTAAAGCCTTTGTCATGGTATTTCTGATAAACTCCTTTCCAATGAGGGATCGCTTGCCGGCAGGGATGGCACCAACTTGCCCAGAAATCGATCATTACATAACTGCCGCGGGAGGAAGAGAGCGTGAATTGGGAGCTGTCTCTTTTCAGCAGGGTAAAATCCGGGGCAAGACTGCCCGGCAGGACGGCTTTCTTTTTGGCAAGGGCCGTTGCCATGGACTGGTAATAGGACGAGGATCTTGCCGGTCCCTGAAATTTATTCAGCATGGTCTCTAATTCTGCCGCAGGCATGTCCTGGGAGAACATAAATAACTGTCCGAACATATAGGCGCCTGCTACGGAAGACGGGTTCTGCGTGACATAATCATCGATCCAGGCCTTTTGTCGTGCCTGCATGCCTTTCCTTACTGAGTCCATCTGGTCCCGGATCTTGTATTGACTGTCTATATTGCTGGTACCGGTGAGTTTCTTATCCAGCGCTGCAAAAACGGGCTCGTAAAACTTTAGTAATGTTGGATCCGTCTGGTATTTGATAACGTCGTCGAAATTTTTGGAACCTGTCTCGGTACTTTTTTTGATGTTGGCTCCTTTCTGGCCGCCGTAAGCCGTATGATCATAATACTCGGCTCCCGTCGTGTCTGCTGTAATGGTGAGGGTGGTATCTTCTGCAAACAGGCTGATCCCCCAGTTGCCCGGCTGGATGGTCAATGACATCATCATCGGCGTGCCGATCTTTCTTTTTATTTCGAAGGTATGATTCATGATGACCACACTGTCGATCGTCTTTGAGGTCCGGTCGTCTTCATTATAAGATACCAGTTTTACGGTGCCGGAGTCTATTCCTGTCAGCGTTCCCTTCAGCACCATTCCTGCATCCTTGTCTTTACCGTTTTGGCAGGCGAGAAAGGCGCCCGTTGCTATCATACAGTATACAATCTTGTTTTTCATTAATTTTTATTTTTGACGGTCGATGATCTCAATTCAATAATTCAGCTAATTTAGCATGCAATGCCTCGCCACGCAAGTCTTTGGCTACGATCTTTCCATCGGGCAGTGATGAATGACTTATTGGGCATCCTGCGTCGGGAAATGGTTGCCATACATTTCGATCAGCCGGTTGTCCATCCAGGAGCCGCGCATGTTACGCGTTACCAGCTTGCCCTGCGGATCGAACAGCAGGCAATCGGGGATGCCGTTAATACGGTAGGTCTTTGGCAGGACCCCGTCGAAGGCCTTCATGTCAGATAATTGGAGCCACTCCATTTTCTCCTGGTCGATGGCCTTTGTCCAGTTGGCGCGTTTGTCATCCAATGAGACGCTGATCACTTCAAATCCATAGGGATGATAAAGCGCATAGACTTCTTTGAGGTGCGGTATATCTGCGCGGCAGGGGTGGCACCAGGAGGCCCAGCATTCCAGCAGCACATATTTTCCTTTACCAATGTAGCTGCTCAGGGCATGTGCTTTGCCGCTGGTATCCTGCATGGTGAAATCCACCAGGCTGGAGCCTACGGCTGTTTTTTTGGTGAGCGGGGCATCCTCCAGGAATTTTTTGACCAGGGCGCCTTTCTCTTTCACGGTGGCAAAACGCTGTGTCATCCAGTCGATATCGTCCGTGGTGATATTACTGGCATTCAAGGTCTGCATGGCAATGTAGGCCACCACTTCGTTGGCAGGATTGTGTTTGATGAATCCCATCACATAGGCCTTTCGGGTGCTGTCTACGATATCCATACGGCGGCAAAGCGCCATGCCGACGGTCCTGGGCTGTTTAACGGCGCCGCTGTCGGGGTTGAGAAATTTGATGTAGTCGTTGAACAGGTCCGAATGCTGCTGGTCGAAAGGCTCTTTCTGTTCATTATACTTCAGATAGAAATCCTCGCTGGCGCTGCCCTTTATCATCAGTGCGGAGGAGGTACCTTTGCCGTACCATCCGTCCAGGACGCTACGCAGGCTGTCGTAGGGCGCCTGTACCGTTATGTCCGCATTCTCCACGAACAGGCTGATATTCTTGTATTCGAAATCACCCCTTTTCCCGGCCGTGTCTTTGAAGACGATCGTATAATAACGGGGAGATGGGGATTTGCCGGCGAAGACAAACCGGCCATTGTGCAGCAGGGCGCTGTCCTGTGCGGTTTTTTGAGGGATGTCTGCATATTTAAGATATACTTTCATGCCTTCTTTACCTCCGGTGATATTTCCGGTTATGCGGAACCCGGGGGGGACAGCCGAACTGTTTGCCGGTGGCAGCGGAGTACGGAAAGAGAGAACTGTCCAAAGTGTCAGGGCAAAAAGTCCTGCTTTTCTGACCTTGCCTGTTATCCTACCTTTAATCATAGTTTTTAAATTTGTTAAATTTCAGCCAGACGTTCCTGGCTATTTAATATTCAGGTTAAAAGATCGCTCTGCCGGGGGCAGGCATTGCCGGAGATCACAGGTCTGATAAGAAAATCCTGTTTGTATTATACCGTTGGCCTCTTTCTTTTCCCATCGTAACCGTTGAATGAATACCACTTCCCGTTCCCAGATCCATACACCCCGATCCGTACCGGAAGGCTGTGCGCTGGTTTTTTCCCATTCACCCACGGCTGTTATACCGGGAGGCAGTTTCAGGGTGCATTGTGTGGTGATATAGGGTTGGTCGGCGGGTACGAAGGAATACAAATGCCATCCCGGAGCGATGACCGCCTTGAGGACGACAGCCATCTTTCCGGTGGCATTTTCTTTAACCAGTATGGCATTGACGCCAACAGGGTCGCGCTGATCCGGCGATGGGCAATTCAGTTCCTTTACGGCTTTTACCAGTTTTTTCTCAAAGGGAGTGCTGACTGTCTGTGCTCTTGCCGGGCAGCTTAATACGAGACAGCAGAGTCCTATTATAAATATTCCTTTCATTCCGTTAATCGTTGAAGGTGTTGACCAGGAATTTATAACCACCGGTCTCGGTAAAGAACAGACGGCTTTTGTTGCTGCTGTACCAGGCATCCCACTGGTCGGCCGTTGTAAAATTTTCTGGGGTATAACGCCTTAACACGCGCAGGGCCAATTCCCGGTCTTTGTTGTCTTTCAGCATTTTAATACAGGTCTCTATCAGTTGTGTACTATGGTTGGATACCTTTAATTTTTTCACATCTTCGTCTATGTTAAAACTCCAGAAAGCCTTGGGGTCGCAATACACAAAATCCATATTCTCTTTTATGTATTGTTGAAAGGCGGAGGCGTCGCTTCCGAATTGTTTTGCAAAAGGTCCCATCAGGTCTTTCAGGTACTCCTCCCAGGATTTGGGAGGCGAAGACCGGTAATTGGCGAACATAGAAAGCTGCTGTGTCTCGGTGTCTGTCAAGATCGCTCCTGATGCCTTCTTAGCTTCTAATATCTTCTTCTGTTCCTGGATGCCTGCTTCCGCCTTTTTCATACCGGAGATAGAGCGCTGCCAGTATTCTTTGGTAGCCCATCCCAGAATATTCCGTACATCGTCTGTTGTAGCCATCCGCTCGTTATATTCCCTGGCAATCGGCGTCCGGCCATCAAATTGTTTCATATAGGCTACCGTGTTGACGAAAACTTTTTTCGCTTCTTCGGTCATATTTACCGGGGACGCGGCAAACCCCCAAAGGAAGAAATTACCATGTCTGCCAAGTGCGACGGCGGTGACATCTTTCTGGCAAACTCCGCTGGAGATCACCTCTGCGTCCGGCGAGTCTTCGAACCGGTGACCTCTCGATACCAGGCCGATCCTGACGTCCTGCGATTTGCCATAGGACAGGGTCTGGACCTTCCACATAGGGATCTGCCGGGGTACGGTATCGCCTGAAGGATATTCAAAGATGGGATCGGGTGTCTTTTCCATAACGAGGGTTGGAGCTATTTTTTCAAGCGGACCGGAAAAGATAGGGTGCCGGGTATTGATATGATGCGCATCGGCGTCGAGACATAAACAGAGCCAGTCTAATTTCAACCCGATCCTTGATCCCATTTCAGAGGCCGTGCTGCCGATGAAAACTACGGGCTTGGAAAAATTATCCGGCAGGTACCTTGCTGACACATAATTTGTTTCTCCATTATCTCTTTTCTCCTGTCTTGCGGGTTCAAGTTTACTGGTCCTGTAGTCAAAGATGGTCACATCAAAGGGGTCAGAATCAGTGGGCTTCCAGTCCCTGCAATCCATTGTTGACACTTCGGCGAAATAGCTGCTTAAAAGACCCTTGAATGCAGGCATCCGGATGGAATCTTTTGCCGTGAATTCGTCCGACCCTTTTCTGAATTCCTGTGGCATCCTCCCCGGATCATACCCTACGAAAAGTATTTTTAAAGGACTTTTAGCAGGTGATCCCTGCGCGCTGCTTTTACCGGCCATGCCGGTTAATAAAAGCAGCAGCGCTACAATAACCGGATAATTTCTTCTCATATTTTTTGGTTTGCTGTTATATAAATAAGGTGGTTGTCAATTTCCATACTCTAATTGGTAGGTACGGTAAATACGACCTTTGGATCATCAGGCTGTATGGTCAGCGCGGTGCCGTTAAAGTCTGCCGCGATGCGGTGCATCGGTAGCCCGTTGCGGAAATAGTCATAACTGTTATGCCCTTCGAAGGCGAGCTCCCAGCGGCGTTCTTTCAGGACGGCGGAGATGACATCTCCGTCGGCAAGATTGTCGATATCGGAGGCGGGCAGACCGGCACGGGTGTGTATGACTTTCAGGTCTGCTTTGGCCAGGGTTGTGTTGTTGAGCTTGGCATTGGCTTCGGCGCGATTGAGATAGGCCTCAGCCAGCCGGAATTGGATATTGGGGGCACGGCTGGAAGTGTAGTTCGGCAATACCAACCATTTGGTAGTCTCCACATAACCGGAACTGGTGTTGAGCTTAAAAAACGTTCCCCGTACGTCGGCCGGATCGAAGGACTGATTCAAGTCCGTAGACGGAAGGAGGTATCCTCCTACACCGTATATAGGATCGTAATGGTATAACGCTCCTATGCTCGTGCCGCCCTGTGAGTTGTCGAGAGCAAAGATGATCTCTTTGTTTTTAGTGCCGTTTGCCCGACCCAGGCTGCCATCCTCATCATCCCCGAACATATTGGCATAGTCGCTGCCCTGAAGAAGTGTATATTTCCCGCCTGTCTGGCTGATCACGCTGTCGGCATAGGTCACGGCCAGTTGGTTGGAGCCGGCATCAGGATTGGCGATCGAACCGCCCATATACAGGTAAACACGGGATAAAAGACCCCAGGCTGCGGCAGTGTTGGCAAAGGCATTGGTCTTGGTCACCGGCACCTTCATCAGCTGCGCGGCCGTCTGCAGCTCCGATATGATAAAAGTATACAGGTCCTTTACTGAGGAAGGGGCTGGCATATCCTTGATGTCACTGGTGGTCTTGAGGGGAACAGCAAGACTGCCGGCTGCGTCCTGGTAATAAGGTTTGCCATAGATCCTCGACAGGTTGAAATAGGTAAGGGCCCGCAGATAGATGTTCTCTCCTTTGGCATATAACATCTTATTCTTGTCGTCATCGGTCAGAGAGGCATAACCCGTTTTTTCGAAAGTCGCGATGCCTTCGAGAGTCGTATTGACGCTTACGATGAGCTGGTAGGCGCCCCGGAATAATTGGGAGCTGTTACCCAGGGTTGGGCTGTTGCTGTTCACGAAAAGAAAGGCATCGGTGTTCTGGTTAGGTAGTCCCCACTGCCTGAGAGTGACATTGTTGCCTCGGTCTTCGCTGATGTCCATCAGGGGAGCGTCATAACTGTTGAAACCGCTGCCGAAGAGAAGCGAATAGTTGCCGACGGTCGTTTCCACAATGCCGGCAACGGAGGCCAGTTCACCATCCTTGTCGATTTTCGTGAGGGGATGGATATCGTCAATCTGTTTGTTACAAGCTGCCAATGTCAAAAACGACAGCAATATAAAGAGTGATTTTTTCATTGTAGTTCTTTTGTTTCGTCAATCATTAAAAGTTTACCTGCATACCAAAGACATAACGGCGGGGAACGCCAATGGTTGAACCATTGGATTCGCCGAATTGCTGTGCATCTCCCACCGAAGGTCCTTCCGGATCGGAGGTGATGGATTTTCTCGAATAGAGAGTATAGAGGTTGTCACCGCTGACATAAAAGGTGCAGCTGGACATCTTCCATGCTTTCATCAGGGAGACCGGCAGATCATAACTCAGACGTACGGAGCGCAGCCGGGCATTGGTACCGTCATGGATGTACTTGCTCGATCCAAAGGCGCTGCTGTTGACCAGGTAATACAGCGAAGGCTCGTTGGCATTGGTCTGACCGGGCTGTGTCCAGAGGACCTGGTTCTTCCGGAAAGAGATCTGGTTATAATTGGTGAGATACCCGCCCTGCATCTGCTCGGCATAACCGTCATGCATAACATACTTGCATGCAAAGGTCATGAGGATATTGAGCGAGAACTGTTTGTACGTGAAGGTATTGGTCATACCGCCATAGTATTTAGGCTGGAAACTGCCGATGGTCTGCATCTGCCGGGTATCATCAGACGGATCCACTTCCTGTACCGTATTGACGTATTCTTTGCCGGTGACCTTGCCCTTATCGTCAAAGAGCAGTTTTTCAAAACGTGGCTTGCCGGTCTGCGGATCTACCCCGGCATACTTCACGGCTTTCAGGCTGTTGATGTCGTCGCCCTTGTACATATAGTAACTGTTCTGGCTGTAAAAGCCCTGGCGTAAGGAGTCATTGGCTACGCTGATGATCCTGTTCCGGTTGAAGCTGATGTTGAAGGAGGTTGTCCAGCGGAAGTTCTTATGCACGATATTATCCGAGTTGATAAGGATCTCCAGCCCGCTGTTGCGTACGGAGCCAACGTTCTGCCACTGCGTGGGGAAACCGGCCAGGGGCCGCAGCGTGACGTTCTGCAGGAGATCCTGCGAGCGACGGTCATAGAAGTCGATGGTGGCATTGATACGTTTGAAGAGGCCCAGGTCGATACCGCCGCTGGTGGTTTTGGTCACTTCCCAGCGAAGGTTGGGATTGCCGAGGATCGAGATCGTGGCACCGCCTTGTCCGCTATAGGTATAACGCGGGTCATAGAGGGTCTGCGTGAGGAAGTTGTCCCCGAGCTGTGAGCCGCTGGTACCGTAGTTAAATCGAACCTTCAGATTACTGACGGCTTTCAGACGTTTCATAAAGTCTTCGCTGCTGACGATCCAGGCAGCGCCGCCGGAATAAAAGGTACCATAACGGTTGTTCCGGCCGAAGGCGCTGGAGGCGTCCCGGCGGACGGAGCCGCTGAGGCTATAACGCCTCCGGTAAGTATAACCGGCTTCTCCGAATAAGGAATATACGCCCTGGATCTCTTTACCACCTTCTACATTGCCCGATTTGGTGGCCGGAATGCCATAAAGGGAAAAATCATAGGCTCCTCCGACCTGTCTGCCGAGCGATATTACCGGATAACCGGCACGTACGTTGTTAACATTGACCGTCATATTCTCGTTGCTGGTCTTGCCATACTCCATGGCTATCAGGCCCGTCAGCGAGTGGTCTCCAAAGGTTTTATGAAAATTCAGCTGGTTGGAAGTCAGATACGAGATCAGGTTATTGGTATTGGTCCCCAAAAAACCCTGTGGAGCGAAAGCCGATCCACTGCCTTCATAGGAGCGTACGTCGATATAACGCTCGTTCTTTAAATAGTTTAGGTTGCCGGAGTTGGTGCTGGAAAGACTGAGCCAGTCCGTGATCTTATAATCGAGCTTAGCGGAACCGAAGAGCAACTGGGACCGGAGCGAATAGTAGTTCCATTGGTTGTCATAAAGGGGATTGACGCCTTGTTGCTGGGAACCATCCATCTTATAATCCAGGTAGGGTCGGAGGGAGCCATCCGGATTGTAGGGGTTGGCCCAGGGAACCAACTGGTAGAGAAAGGTGCCGGAAGAGGACTCCTCACGTTTGCCGTCGTTGAAGATGGCGTTGATGGCCAAATTAACCGTAAGCTGGTCACTCAGCTTGTTGTCGAGGTTAAGCCGGAAGGATTTCCGGGATAGACCATTTTTTACGCCGGTAGACTGCTCGTTATAATAAGTGGCCGTAGTGTAGTATTTCGTCCTTTCGTTGCCACCGCTGGCGGAGAGATTGACCTCCTTGGTATTGCTTTTTATAAAAGCATATTTCTGCCAGTCATAGGAATGTGCCACATCATCGAGGGAAGGCAGCCTGTTGTCGAGGTAGGCCTGCAGGGTAGGGAACTGGCCGATCAGACTACCGTTATTGATCTGATAGTTTTCAGTGTAATATTCTTTTTGGGTGTTATAGAGCTCCTGTCCGGTCATGAAATGAACGGAGCCGCGATTGGGCACGTTAATGCCGTACTTCACCTCACCGGTGATCCGGGGTTTGCCATCGCGTCCCCTTTTCGTATTGACGACGAGTACGCCGGCTGCGGCGCGCGAGCCATAGATGGCGGTGGCTGCGGCGTCTTTCAGGATGGTGATATCATCTATTTCCTGCGGGGTTACTATTTCCTTCAGGTTCTGGTTGGGCATGATGACGCCGTCGAGAACGAGCAGCGGGCCATAGTTAAGGGTGGGCATGACAGGTACGTTGGCCTGATCGACGCCTACGCCGGCAATGCTGCTTTGTCCCCGTACGAAGATCTGCCCACCGCTGCTCGTAGGGTCCCCGGCATTCTGTTCGGAGATATAGAGACCAGTGGCGCGGCCTTTCAGCAGGGATACCGGATCGGAGGTGGTGATGCCTTTACGCAGATCGTCGCCGGACAGCTTTTGTACGGAGCCGGTGAGCTCTCCTGCTTTTTTAACGCTATACCCGGTGGTGATAACAACTTCTTCCACCTGGTCCATTTCCTGTTCCATGCTGATATTGAGGAAAAGCGGGGTGTTGTTAACTACTACTTTTTTTGCTATTTTTTTATAACCGATGCCGGATATTTCAAGGGTATAGGTGCCTGGTGGTACATTCTGGAAGGAAAAATTGCCTTGGTCGCCGGAAGCTGTACCCCATTTGCCGGGCCGGAGAATAACCGAAGCGCCGGCAACGGCTTTGCCTTGAAAGTTTAGCAGGCCGGCGATTGGGACAGGCGGCAGGCCTGCCGTTACCGCCAGGAGATCTTTACCTGGGGGTTCAGCGGGAGGGGGGGATTTGCGGAACAGCATAATGGTCTTGTCTGTGATCTTGTAATTGAGCGACTGATCTTTAAGGGCTATGTTCAAAAACTCTTCCAGCGGCATACCCGTCACGGTGACCGAGACGGGCTGGGCGCCTTCCAGCAGGTCGTTCTTATAGAATACGAAGTAGCCGGTCTGTTTTTTAATAGCAGAGAAGATCTCTTTTAAAGGGGCGTTCTTCACCGACAGGGTGATAGCCTGTGACCGTGTATTGGCGGAGAGATGCATACAGAAAGCCAATAATAAAAAGCTAGTCAGTCTCATAATTCGCAACATTTGTGCAGCAGCAGTTTTTGGCATAAATTGCATTGTTTGGTTGTGGAAAATAAAAGTTCAGCGACTGATATTTGGATCAACCGACAAATGGCCGCTTCGGATCCGACCCCGAAGCGGTTTTGTTTTTTTGTTGACCCTGATTAAATTGATAGGATGGTTGATACTTCGATAATCATTGTTTTTTGGTTGATAATATTGTTTATGTACGGAATGGTTATTTCTGCGGATGATGGTTCTCCGCGGTTAGTTATATATATGGCAGGCCTAATCGTTTTTTTGTAACGACAGAATAAGGCTGATAGCAAAATGGTAAGGGTGGTTAATGGTCTGGTATCAAGGCATAACGATCAGCTTACGTCCTTCTTCCAGTTTGAAATGGATGTCCATGTTTTTTAATCCATCGAGGAGATCCGAGAGCGGTATATTTCTGCTCATCTCGCCGCCGAAGGTGATATTCGGTATATTTTTTTCATAGACGATCTCCAGGTTGTACCACCGTGCCAGCTGGCGCATCACTTCTTTTAACCCTATATTCTGGAAGTTAAAAGAACCATTCTTCCACGCGATGACCTGATCTGGGTCTACCTTGACCAGGTCTGCCCATTTCTTTTGCTGATCGAGCTGGCTCTGTTGTCCGGGCTGGAGCAAGTACCTGGTACCATGTGCGGTGACAGGAGTGAAATAAGTACGGACGCTTCCTGTTAATAAGGTAGTTTTTACGGCATCTTCATCATCATAGGCGTTGATGTTCATACTGGTGCCCAAAACTTCGGTCTGCGTACTGTCTGTATTGACGAAAAATGGTCTGTTCTTGTCTTTCGCTATTTCGAAATAAGCTTCCCCGCTGAGCTTCACTCTGCGTTCCTTTCCATTGAACGCTGTGGGGAATTGTATCGAGGATTCGGCATTCAGCCAGACTTTCGAACCATCAGGCAGCACCAGGTTGAATTGCCGCCCCCTGGGCGTTGATACGGTATTATAGACTATTTCGCTTTCTGATGAGGAACTTTTTTCATCATATTCCAGCTTGCCGTTCTTCCACACTATGGTTGTGCCTTTCTGGCTGGCGATGACCCCATTCTCTGCACTGTCCAGCAACATAAATGTTCCGTCGGCGAGATAAAGGTAGGCGCCATTTTTCCCGGGGCCAATATCCTTGACGACAAGAGGTTTCAAGCCGGCGAACCCTGCATTTTTTTTATGGGTAACGTTGACAAACAGATACGTACCGGAAGCGAGCAACAACAGCACGGCGGCAGCCACGGGCCAGTACCTGCGAAGGGGGTGGATCGTTCTTACAGGAGGGATCTCCTCTGCCGGTGTTAATTCAGCCCTGTTTTCCGATGGGGATATTCCCTGGACGGGCAAGGTCGAGGCCTCGATGTTCTTCCACATCCGTTGCAGGTCGACCGGTGCTGCAGCAATGGTTTGTGTTTCCCAGACTTCCTGCAACAGCGATTCGTTGTGCTCATTCTCCCGCAGCCATACCAGCATCTCCTGTATCTCCTGCTGATCTGCCTGGTTAGTCAGGTATCGGGTTAACAAATATTTGATTCGTTCCATTGAACAGTAGACTATCGTCGGAAAGAAAAAGACTAGTTGGGTGAAAAAAAATTTAAAAAGGGGCGCAAGGCCTGAATAGACGGGATAGAAGACAGACAATGCGGGGAAGTTTGGAAAATCTTATCAAATGGTCAGAGCAGCGCTTCAAGGATGAGCAGGGTCAGGCTCAAAGCGTGATCTTTCAGGTAGCCACGCAATAGTTTCATGGCTTCGACCAGGTGATTTTTGACGGTATTGGGGGAGAGGTGGAGCTGTTCGGCGATCTCCTGGTAGTTGAGTCCTTTTTCCCGGCTCAGGTGATAGATGATCTTTTTCTGGGGTGGGAGGCGGTCTATGGCGGCATTGATAATACGGAGCATTTCATTCGCTTCCAGTTGTTGTTGGGTGCCGTCGTGGCCGGAGGTCATCCATGCCTGGGCCTTATCCAGTATACGCCGTTCATTGGCTGTTCTTTTTAAATAGGTATTGATGTGATTGAAGACCATTCGGTAAAGGTAGGCAGTGGGATCCTGCACCTCTTTCAAGTGGGACCGGTGATTCCAGCATTTGATAAAAACTTCCTGGACTAATTCTTCGGCTAGAAACCGGGATTTGGTGTAGTTGTAAACGGCTGCATGCAGGCGGTCGGCATACAGATCAAATAATTGCCTGAAAGCATCATGATCGTCACTGGCCACCCGCTGTAATAATTCTTTGTTCGTATGTAATTCATCTTTCGACAAGGGTCGGGCTGTCTCTGCTTTTAATAAAAAAATCGGGTGTTGGTTAATGTTTGATCAGGAGATAAGGAAAGGTGAATGTATATAAAAGTACAAAATTATTATTTAATCTTTTTTTGCCTTTGGTGTGTCGGAGGGGGAAAGCAAAAGGCCGTCCTCGCAGGACGGCCTTTTGAATCTAATGATGGGCCTTCGGCCAAAACGCCTGTGGCGTTTTCGGGGAGCGGAAGACGAGGTTCGAACCCGCGACCTTCAGCTTGGGAAGCTGACGCTCTACCAACTGAGCTACTTCCGCGTATATTTTGATTACACTGTGACCTTCCAGCCTTCAAAAATTCCGGCCGGGTTGCAAATTTATGTTTTAATTCCATTGGGCCACAAATTTTTTCAGAGGGGACGACTTTTGCTCGCCAAAGGGTAGCGCCTACGATCCGTACTATTTCCCGGAGGAGGATGCTGTTTCCTTCGCCCGGAGATACCTGGAAGCCAACCAACTGCTTTTCAATGGAATTATCCATTTTGTCTCCATTTCTTCTTTTGTAAGTACCGTATTATTGAAATACAGGGTATTTTCATCGATGAACCCATTTTCCAGGGCATAAGGCAACTGGGCCAGGGGCACCATCTGTACTTTTTCTTTGATGAAAAAGGCCAGGTTGAGCCTGTCGAAAAGGGGGGTATTGAACGTTGCTTCGATCTCTTTGATGAGCCTTACCGAGCTGTCGGTGCTGCATCCGCTGACGCCTGAGGCTGATTCGTCGGCCATCAGGACGATGAACTGTCCGTAGAGCAGGTTGGCATGGCCTTTTACCGGGGTGCCATGGGAGTGCCATTCCCGGACGAAGGCTTCCAGCTTTTCTTCGATCTGAAGGGCTTCGGAAATCATGAAAAGGCGGGGGCTCTGGTAGATCCAGACCCGGGAGTCGGCGGCGAAGTCGGCTGGTAATAATTCTTTATAATTGGTGTTCATGTGATTATTGTTAATTGTTCAGGTGGCCGGTGATGCAAAATCGGGAGCCACGCGACACAAAATTAAACAATTGAGGCGGCAATCAGTTCGGCGATGTCCATGACTTTCACATCATCTTCCTTTTCCCCATGTTTGACCCCGTCCGTCAGCATGGTATTGCAAAAGGGGCAGGCGGCGGCGATCACTTTCGCCCCGGTATCCAGGGCCTCGGCGGTCCTTTCAAAATTGACGCGGGTAGTCCCTTTTTCCTCTTCCTTGAACATCTGGGCGCCTCCGGCGCCACAACAGAGCCCTTTACTGCGGCAGCGCCGCATTTCCGTCAGTTCGACTGAAAGGGCTTCCAGTACCTTGCGGGGGGCTTCATAGACATGATTGGCCCGGCCAAGATAACAGCTATCGTGATAGGTGATATGTTTGCCTTTAAAAGGGCCGTCTTCTTTCAGAACGATCTTTCCTTCATCGATCAGTTGCTGTAGCAGCACCGTATGATGGATCACCTCATATTTGCCCCCTAATTCCGGGTACTCGTTCAAAAGGATATTGAAGCAGTGCGGGCAGGTGGTAACGATCTTTTTAATGCCATAGTTATTCAATACCTGAATATTCTGATAAGCCATCATCTGAAAGATGAATTCATTGCCGGCCCGGCGGGCCGGGTCGCCGTTGCAGAACTCTTCCTTTCCCAGGATGGCATATTTGATCCCCACCTTATTCAGGATGGTGGCAAAGGCTTTGGTGATCTTCTGCGCCCGCTGATCATAACTGCCCGCGCATCCTACCCAGAATAAGATATCCGGGACTTCACCTTTTGCTGACAGTTCGGCCATGATAGGTACCTGCATGAATCGTTAATTTTTGGTAAATCTAATAAAATTATCTTATGTCGGGCCCCTGGCCGGATGAATGGGAAGAGCCTTATGAAAAAGAAATGGTAACTTTAATCGTCCAAACATTTTATCTATGTCGACGGATGACCCTAGCATGTTACTTATAAAGAATTATGATCTCTGGTGCCATTTATCAGAGGAGGAGTACAAAGACCTGAAAGTACAGCACCATGTTATCGAGGTGCCCAAGGGTGAATACATCTACTTCGAAGCCTACAATCACAATAAGATCTATTTTGTCAAAGAGGGCACGATCAAGATCGGGTATATCGACGAAAGCGGCAATGAGAAGATCAAGGAGATCATCCAGAAAGGGGAGCTCTTCGGGCAATTCAGCCTGGAAAAGAATAACCTGCATGGAGAGTTCGCGCAGGCTTATAAGAACAACGTGAGCATTTGCGCCTTTACGATCGATGACTTCGAAAAATTATTGAAGAACCGTCCTGACCTGGCGCTGCGATACAGCAAACAGGTAGGCGCCAAACTTCGAAATATAGAGAGCAGGTTGCTCAACCTGTTAAATAAGGATGTAAAGACCCGGCTTATTCATTTTCTATGGCAGTTGGTGGAACAGAACCTGGGAGAGAATACTGCGGAAGGATTCTGTATCCCGAATTTTCTTACCCATGAGGATATTGCCAGCCTGATTGGCAGCAGCCGGCAGACAGTGACGACGATGATCAACGAACTGGAGATCGAAGGCATTCTATCCTATAACCGCCAGGAGATCTGTTTCCTGGATGTTAAAAAACTACAAAAGCGCGTGAGTGTCAATTGACCGACAACGGGGTGGTGGAATGGCTGGTATTTTTGACCTATAAAATTACCAGATATGCACAAGACCTTTTTTGTAGTGATGGGCGCTCTTATGAGCCTGGCCGGCTTCTCCCAGGATGAGGCGGCGCTCCGGAAACAGCAATTCAATACTCCTGACGGGATCGCGATCAAAGGCTACGACCCGGTGGCCTATTTTACAGAGAACAAAGCGGTAACCGGCAGTAAGGATCAGGCTACTGTTTACAAAGGGATCACTTATTATTTTTCTTCGGAAGCCAACCATGAGGCCTTCAAAAAAGACCCGGCCCGTTACGAGCCGCAATATGGGGGCTGGTGTGCTTATGCCATGGGAAAGAACGGCACGAAAGTCGAGGTGGATCCGGCAACCTTTAAGATCGTCGGGGGCAAATTATTCCTGTTTTACAACCAGTTTTTTAACAATACGCTCAAAAGCTGGAATAAGGATGAGGCTAACCTGCACCGGCAGGCAGACAACAACTGGGCGCATTTATTCACCCATTAACCCCAGCCATCATGAAATACCGGAATACGATACTATGGATCTTTCGCCTGCTGGCAGCGCTGATCATGCTACAAACCCTCTATTTTAAATTTTCAGCCCATCCTCAGTCAGTGCATCTGTTCACTATTCTGGGCATGGAGCCCTGGGGACGCATCGGGACCGGGGTATTGGAACTGATAGCTTCAATACTGATCCTCTATCCCCGGACTACGGGTTATGGCGCAGTACTGGGACTGGGACTGATGTCGGGCGCTCTTTTTTTCCATTTGACCAAACTGGGGCTTAAATTTGATGGTGACTACGGACTATTCACGTATGCCGTACTCGCTTTCATTTCCTGTGCTGTCCTGGTCCTTTTTTATCGAAAGGAGCTGTTGAGACAGACGGGGCTGGTCAAATCGTAAATAAGTATACTAAATATGAAGCGTTTTCTTTTGTCTTTATTGATGCCGTTCGCAACAACAGTCGTGCTTTTTGCCCAGGAATACCACCCAACTGATCAGGGCTCCTCCGTTACCTTTAAGATCAAAAATTTCGGGTTTGGTGTGGATGGCTCTTTTACAGGTTTGTTGGGAAAGATTGTGTTTGATCCGAAGGATCCGGGCAAAGCCAGTTTAGATGTCAGTATAGATGCGGCAACGGTGAATACGGATAATGGCTCCAGGGACGGTCACCTGAAAAAAGAGGATTACTTCGACGTTCAAAACCATCCACGTATCCGTTTCGTATCTACCAGTATCACTCCTTCGGGTAAGAACGGCAGTTATACGATTGCCGGCAAGCTTACGATCAAGACAACGACAAAAGACATCAGTTTCCCTTTTACGGCTACTCCCAAAGGCGATGATTATCTTTTCAACGGGGAGTTTACGATCAACCGCAGGGATTTCGGGGTAGGGGGATCCAGTACCATTTCCAACAGCCTTACGGTCTCTCTGGCCGTTTTGGCTAAGAAATAATAAAAAATTTATATTAGTTTAGGATAAGTAAAGGTCTAATCATGGAATTACTTTTCGCTGTCCGCAGTGTGTTTGGGCAGCTGGCGGGATCGCTATGCCAGCTACGGCCCG
>Ga0307511_10000134_pt1 | contig 68012 bp, 88 predicted proteins | sample 13_EM_MG_FD_200266 | JGI IMG/M metagenome (GOLD analysis project Ga0307511, IMG submission 200266) | Populus trichocarpa ectomycorrhiza microbial communities from riparian zone in the Pacific Northwest, United States - 13_EM | ecosystem: Host-associated > Plants > Roots > Unclassified | place... | reverse complement strand
AGTGGAACGCAACTTCTAGAAGTTGGGGACATAACTTCTAGAAGTACGTACTTTTCTCTGTTTCCTGCCTTTGTGTCAACAAAGGCCGGTTAAAGTGTCAGAACAGTAGTGGGTGATTTTCCTGATGGCCAGTAGTGGGAAGTGGGGGGTCGTGGGCACACACACACCCGGGACTTGCGCGCACCAATAAGGGGCATGTCGTGCCCTTCCTCCGACAGTCGTCGAACCATTACAAAAGTTCCCTGGGTTGGCGGGATGTCCTGATCGCAGCGGATGTCGTGAGTGGACCGGGTGCCAGAAACGATCAATCGCAAGGCAGGATACAGCCTGAGTAAGTAAAACCGTCCATGTTCATTCCATAGCTAACACCTGCTGGGTTTATAAACAAGAAGGACAAACCTCCCAGAAGCAGCACGAAGGTTGTAGAACATTCCTGGGCAGGGAGCGCCGGGAGTCAGTGGGTTAGTCAGCGGATGTGTCACCCCGCCTTCACCCGAATATAAAGGGGGGGAGCACGGTGTTCGCGTTTGTCTAACTACCACCCCCAGAAATCAAGCCTGTAAGTTGGCCAACCGTTTTATCACGTCCCAAACCCACCCACAGGATTCGAAAATCCGCTCGCGCTGGTTTCTGCTCCCCGCTGCGCAGGTGTCACCACGACCCTCAGAATGGGGTGCTGAGTGATGCCCCAACTATCACACACTCTGCCGTTCATGTATGTTCTTGGAAGCGCATCCAAACGGAACTGATTTTTATGTTCCCACAGTCCGGACTGCCTCCCAATGGCACGAAGTCTAGTATGAAAGTCGATTACAATCCGTTTCTTTACTGTCCATGCCTCGAGGGCAAATCAACGGGCGCCGAGGAGCTCCTCGACTGATGGAATGAGTAGGTGCCAATTATTTTGACTTGGTTCACCACTGACGTCCTCCCGCGGGCGAATTTCCCAAACGCTACACCGCAGGATGCGTCTGTGCACTCTGTGGAGTCGTCCATGGCTCTGCTCATGAACAAGAAACTTGGGCCCAAACAATGATGAGAATCAGTCGGCCACCGGGCTCATATAGGATTATATCGCGTATCGTAGATATGGTTCCTAATGAAATATGTGTTACGACCTCATAACTATTGCGATCCATATAACACCCGGCCGATCCCATAATGCTGGCCAGAAATCGCGAGCCATTACAACGCCAGTGGCCCGTGATGAACTTACACCTGGATCGTAAAATTACATCTGCTCAAGGAAACTTATCGGATCTCGGATGGGCACACAAAGGAATATAAACCGATGTGAGGTTCGTGAAAGCTCGAAATCTCACGGTCGGTTATACCGGTTATGGGATTCTGTAACTATTCCGAAATTCGCGTGGGCTCGTAACCCTTTACAGCGAGGACCGGACCATTATAACCCTTCCTGGACCTTATAACAATTTTCGGTGACTTAAAAGGCATTACAAGTAATCCACCAATTTCCTGATGGTGACGTCGGGCGCAGGCGGCTCTGTACTCCAATTCAGGCTTGCGATAGCGGTTCACGTCAATGTCGGAGTCCAAATAGACGATGACGAGGTCAAGCAACATAGGGGACGTGACGGTGGATAGTATGGTCCTGAGGGAACCAAGAGCGGCGTCACCTGCGGCGGTAACAGACTCGGCCGTCGTCTCGAGCGTCCGGAGGGTTTCGTTTCTTGACAGATTGAATTGTCGAAATAAGACCGGTTTGTCCACTATGAATTACCAACGCAAGTCAGCTCGCTAGCATCCCATCCTGCCAAAAAAAAAAAAAAAGCCTCACTGTAGGGATCGGACGGATACAACCGCAGTGCTTCCAAGGTTTCCGCACATCCATCTAAAAGGAGCCGCACGCACGTCACCATGTAGAGGTCCATGGAACGAAAACGGAGGCCACCGAAGAGAGCGGCCCGTGAGCTTATCCCTTGAGAAACATATGAGCGTCAGACGCCCTCGAAGTGGAGGTACAGAGAGGGGAACGAGCGCCACATCGTCCACGCCGTCATGCTCCTCCATTGGGATGGAATAGTTGAGTTTGAGGTCTTGGAGGTTCGGGAAGAGTCCGACGAAGTATAGGATCTGTCGGCAAGAACCCACAGGTTCTTTGAGGGCGAGGAATCGAAGCGTCTGGGAGAGGTGCTCGAAGTACCGTCGAGAGTTTGGTACAAACTCGGGCGTTTGGAGGTTGTCTATTCCAAGGTCTTGGAGGCTCGTAAACACAGAGAAATAACCCAAAGTGTACCAGTTCAACTGGGCACGGCCAAATTTACAATACTCCGCACGGATCCGGAACTGCTTGACAAGTGGGAGCAAACCAAGGTTGTATGACTTCCGGAGGGGATTAGGCCACCGAAGCCTCTTGTAAAAAATTGTCACAAAAAATCTGAGATTATAATTAATTATAATCACGTGTATTTTTTTTGCGACAATTTTATTTACAGCCAGGGAGGTGCCCAATCGTCGGTCGTGAGTGAGTGGTGAAGATGGGGGACGGCGGCGATGTACCACGAGTAGCAGGTCAATGAGCACGCCAGGAGGCTAAGCTTGTCGTATTCGAGGCAGGTTATAATCATTTCCACAATCTCTTGGGGGAGCTTGGTGATTTGGGACGGATGTGGGGTAGGGACCTCTGAGGCGTCCCCCCAGAGTAGCCGTATGATCTTGAGCTTGGTCCGGTACCAAATTTTGTTAATAAGCAGTTCAATAGCTATAGGGTGTTATAGCGGGAGTGGTGAGAAGGGTACCTGATAAGGAGGACGTAGGGGTCTTCACAGGCGACATCACGATGGTGAGGTAGGTGGTTGGTCCGGTTGGTCCCCTCTGAAGATTTTAGTCTGCCGACTCGGAAGGTGCCGTGGACGGTGGACTTACGGCCGCCCACAGGAGGGGAGTTGTCCTCCTCCTCTGTTACCAACAATTCACCACCCATCCCAGTTTTGGGTGAATACCCCTCGCGAGTTGTACGACGAAACCCTTGGTTACCTGCCTTCAGATGACAGGCGATCATTCCAGAATCGCTCCTTGGTCGCGAAATCGTGGGTAAACCCCCAGCGGAAGACGGTTTTCCGAAATGGTCCATATCCGAGTGACGACGTTACGGGCGTGGCAGGCCAGCATTACGCCTCCGGATGACGGGGATGTGATCAGGGTCGGGTGAAAGTTGCCTGGATGGATCCTGGTGGGAGTGAACACGTCGTCTACCCTCGCTGCGGTTAAAATAGGGAGATTATCCCGGCGTAAAATGGCATTCTGTACGGATTACGCAAGTACATAAACGGTACGGGCTGGGTTGCCTAATCGGGTGAGACAAACACGTTACTCTCATCACCATGTCCACCTCTGATCAAGGAGACCTCCTCAAACTGTCTCGCGAACAGCTGAAACAGCTCTGCAGAGAACGCGGGCACAAGGGCTACTCGAAATGCACCAAACCCCAGCTGGTCGTGCTGCTCGGATCAGGCACTCCTTCCAAGTCCAACCCCTCCGTGATGACCACCACGCTACCACCTAAAGAGGACACACCATTATCTGCTCCTGTTTCTAGAAAGCGGCCAGAACCTGGTTCTTTTGGTCCCGCCCAGTCTGTTACCAAGAAGCAAAAGCGTCCCAATCCGATCCCTTCAGGGGACTCCCCGTCCATCCAGTCCCCAACGGTCCCCGCTCCCACCAAAACTAAGCGAAAACCGCGCATTGCTCAAAAACTGCCTATCATTCGCGAGTCGTTTGCCTCACCTGTGTCCACTATTCCGGTCACCACCAAACGGCCAAGTTTGCCTCCCGTGTCGCAGTTCCTTCCTGTTTCGAACCATTCGCTCGGTCTTCCTCAATCCCCAAAACTTTCCACTAGATCACGAGTTGTCCCAAATTCACAACCTCATATTCGCGCGGCAAATGAACCAGGGGTCGGAACCTCATCTCTGACCGCGGATCCCCCCCAACGGCAATTCGGCGGGACCGGGCGTACACAGGTATTCAAGAAATTCTTGGACCCAAGAAATGGCGCAAACAGTAGCCACCCACCGCTTCGTGACCCTCAGAATATCCCCCCTGCTACATCTCTGCGCAACGCGTCTGTGGAACCACTACCATCACCATACCTTGACTTCTCTGTGCTTCCCGGCCCCGTCTTGGGTACGATAGGCATGCCACCCTCGGCCCCCGAGAAAGCTCATTCCTGGTCTATCATCTTGTCTGGGATTTCCGACGCCGAACGAAGGACGTGCATTCTCGTGTCTCGATTGTTTCGTTATGCTGGTAAATCTGTGCTTCCCTCACGCTCTCCTGGATGTCTCATCTCTACACTTCGACAGTCTATCTGTCTGCCGTTGGAATCCTCTTCTCAAACTTCCCAGGCAAGCGACTGGACGACGTAATTCGCTCTTACCTGCCATCAACGTTCAACTTCTGGCCGTATCTGAGGGCTCGGGAGACTGAACTCGCGGAACAAAGGAGCAGATATCTACAATCTTTCCTTCACCGTTTCTACGAGACTTTCGAACCCATTGACAGGCGTCTGTGGGCATCCCCGGATAACCCGAAACAATACGCCGTCGCAGTCAGGTGACCATATTCTTAGTTCGTGAGGCGCTTGCTGAGGTGAACCACACCAGGTTTGTTATGTCCAAGTCCTGGTTTGCGATATCAAGGTGTCACAGCCCATCCGATACTATCCCTTGGCTCCATTCCGTAGTCGTGGGTGTGCGAGAGGTGGTCCCGGATGAAATTTGGGAAGTTACCACTATGACTGTCGCTCAGGGACCCATCGTAGCGGAGAAAGAAACATTATATGTCTTGGAACCCACCTGCGAAGTCATCGGTCGCCCTCATACCATTTCTGCGTCAAAGGTCATTCCTAACACCCAACGCAACCTCCCAATACGCGCCGATTGGTCCGAGTACGTAATCGATCGCATTATCTTGCATGCAGAAGTGCCCAGGGAAAGGCTACTGGATCGTGTACAATGGGCAAACTACGAGGAGTACCAAAACGGAATAGGCCGACATTGGCTGACGCGAACCCAGGGTGAGGGTGAAGTCGGTGAATCGAAGAGACGGGTCGCAGAGAAATACGTCTTGGCCTCCGTGGTCGAAAATAGGCATGTTATCTGTATGTACAAAAGCCCTAACGCTGATTGTCTCGTTATGTTATCGCTAGTGTCAGCGGGCCATGGAAGTCGATCCAGGAGATGGCGAATGAATCCTCGGAGCCAACAGAACCAGACCACGTAAACAGGCGGTCGAAGATGAAGATGAAGATGAAGATGTTCCTTTCTGCGTGAGTAAAATGTGTATTCGGCCTTTCGTTTCTTGCCACTTATCATAAGCCGTCCATCCTGCAGTCACCATCACGTTGAAAGTGTTCATTTCCAGACCCCTGACAAGAAAACCTTTCACCCCGCAGTGGCAACAGTTCAGACGCTGGCGAGGGAGTATTACATATTGAAGGACAATGGGATGTTGATTGGAACGGAGGAGGACGGTGTCAACCCTTTATGGCAAGTCCTACTGGAATGCGATGAAAAGGGCCTTCCTTGCGATAGCTCAGCGCCTTTGTCCGACGCCGCACACTAGGTTATGCCACTGGTTTCATTTCGATAGAATACATCCCGACCACGATCCACTATCAACGGACCTCACGAACAGAACGAACAAACAAGGTTACCGGATAGTTTGTGATCAGGGTAAGTTCCAGCCGCCCGAGGCCGAGTTCTAGTGAGATAACGGTAAACAACGCATTGAGATGTGTTATCAGTCAACCGAAATGAAACTACCTGTCGCTCATCGTGTCCTGACCGGAAATGCGGGCGTGCGTGTGACTGGTGGGTCCCCTCTCGGCATATGCCGCCGTCCCTCAACTTCCGATTATTTTACTGTCCATGTGGTATACTGTATAGGCGGGCGTGCCGGCCAACCCCCAACGACATTCGCGGGGGTGACACCATCAGTCCAGCATTGGGCAAGGTTACCGACCCGGCATCCCGGCCCATGACGGAACCGCTAGTGAGGATCGCGGAATGATGATTGTTGTCCTGGGCGGCGCAAATATTCCCAAATGGCCATCAGCACCGACAAGCAAGGACCAATTGCCCAGAAGGCAGTCAGCGCTCGGCGGTAAGTTCTGGTTCACGTAGGTGATGATACATTCTGCGTTAGCCCACCTGACAACATCACGTGTAAGACATATCGATGAGCGAGGACCATGTTCCGTGATTTCCAGAAACCGGCCCTTGCGACACTCCCCTCCCCCTGGATACGGATAATTCCGCTTGGACCATGGGTCCCAATGAGTATGAAAGTACCAGTCGATCTGTGTACGGACTTTAAAGTCCCAACTTGTGCCCTGCTTCTCTGAACGCCACAATTCACCAGTTCCTTCATCACGACAACTGATCCCCCTGGTCTTGAGTAGCCGCTCACTGGGATAAGGAGACGCAGCTCCGGGACGGACCCACGCACTGTTCCGGATCTCGGTTCAATGCATCATCAGTCAAATACCTCCCTTGTGGACTATCGAACATTGTATCCTCTTTGCTTTCTTTACTACGCCACACCCTCGAGGCATGCCAGGACATTCAGGGACTGGTTCGCCTTATGTAATTCTTCACAGGGTACTCCCGGGGCCCGACCGCGAATGGGTTTCAAGTATTTAAGCCCAGGGCCCTGGGACACTCCTCTGAGCCTTCACGACCAATTTTCCCCCTCTCCCTCGAGTCACCATGAAGATTGCTGTTGTTGGATCCGGTTGTTCTGGCCTTGGTGCGACGTGGGTACGTGTCGTGGCTCTCCCTTGATCACCGAAACACCGTGCTGACGAACGGTCGTCATTTCCAGCTGCTGAACGAACACAGCAAACACGAAGTCCACCTATACGAGTCCGACAACCGTCCAGGTGGCCACGCCAATACGTTTACATTCTGCGCCCCAGGGAAGGAACCGGTGGATGTCGACGGGTCAGTGACCCCCACTTTGTTTTGTCGATCTCTATTGGCTGCTGATGATCATGGGTTCGCACAGTGGATTCGTGGGTCCCCCTAACCACTGGGCTCGTTTCGGTGTTCTCAAGCTAGTGTTTAGGTCGTATTCAATCCCGACTCGTATCCGAATTTCCTCCGATTCCTCAAACGGTATCCCCATCTCAAGATTCTGACGACGAGCATGGCTTTCGCCATCTCCCGGGACCTGGGGAAATTTGAATGGTCTGGCCACAACCTATCGACAGTATTCTGCCAACGGTGGAGGATTCTGGACCCAAAGATGTGGCGATTGATTTACGACGTGTTGAGATTCAACGCCTGCGCTCGACGGTTGATCGTGGGTTGGAACCGGTTAACTTCACCCCTTGAGGGTCACGATACTACTATCGGAGAGTACCTGCGAAGAGAGGGTTACTCGGAACAGTTCTCAAATGACTTCTTGCTCGTGCGTCAATGTTGTTCTTTACGTTTCGACATCGTGTTGATGGTCTCGCCCAGCCAATCAGCGCCGCCGTTTGGGACACTTCACCTGACAAGTTGTTCAATGAGTTCCCAGTTCGCACCCTGGTCCAGTTCATGAACAATCACAACCTGCTCCAAGTGATCGGGGCTCCGGATTGGTTGACGATCCGGGGAGGCAGGTAAGTGTTCTAAACCCTTGACGTTGTCCAATCGTTTAATCCCAAACATAGCAAAACCTACGTGGACACCATCCTGTCCGCGCTGCCTCCCAACGCCATGCGTATGTCTTCGCCCGTACAATCAGTGCGAACTCTGGAGTCGGGAAAGGTCCTGCTGACGACTGCAAGTGGGAGGCCAGAGGAGTATGATCATGTAATCATGGCTTGCCACGCGGACGCTTCGCTGGCAATTCTCAGGGCGGGTGGCGGGGTTACCAGGGAAGAAGAGAATATTCTGGGGGGGTTCCAATGGAACAAGAACGTTGCCGTCATTCACTCTGACACGAAGGTAAGCCTATTGGCGTTATCCCCGATCATGACGTCCAACCCTTTCACCTCTAGCTCATGCCAAAGAACCCGTCCGCGTGGTCGAGTTGGAATTACCTCGCGCAGTCGTATGTGGACGATGTGGGTGTTCATCGTGCCCACTATGATGCGGTTTCTTGGTGAGGTTTTCCCAAGTGTGAATCAGATTTGTCCGAGGCTAACACTTTCGTAGTACATGTCAGTTGGCGATTCTCGGCGTACACGAGGCAGCTGACCGACCTGCAATTCCCCAGATTGGTTGAACCTTATCCAGCACTTGTCTGTTGCGAAACACGGCCAGATCTTCCTTACACTCAACCCACCTTTCGAACCGGACCCGAAGCTTGTGTTCAAGGAGTTCTTGTATGACCACCCGGTATTAGATGCAAACGTATGTAAACACCCTCTCACTCCATTCGGTCACCCAAATCATCGGGGCCGCTAACCACCCTATGTCCGTAGGCCGTCTCTCTCCAACGCCAGATCCGCACAATCCAAAACACGCGCGGGATTTCCTATGCAGGAGCCTGGCTAGGCTACGGTTTCCACGAAGACGGCTTCACATCCGGCCTTCGGGCAGTCACAGAAGCCATCCCTGACGTCCACCCGCCATTCGAAATTGATAACCCGGATCGAGAGCCGAAGGAGGTGTTGGCGGGATGGATGTTTGACTGGCTGGAGGAGTCTGGTTGGAGGGTTTATCTCGGCACGGTTTTGGCGAGTTGGCTGGGGTGGATCGCGTGGCTGATTGGCGTTGGTGTGGGTGGTGGGATTGCTGGTGCGGGAGATTTTGGGAGGGACACTGGGAAGGCGAGGGCTTGATAGCTGTCTCCCATCCTCAATAGGTCTCGACCAGACGAGGCTACGGACTTTTCCGCAAGACTCGATCTGTCAGCGGGTGTACGTGCGCATATGTTGGGCGACTCTTCGGTGTGCCCTGTACTATATATGTAAACCCGTTGTTTGTAACTCTTTATCGTGTATCTTCACCCGATGTACGAAAGAGAACTCTCTAATCAATCTAATATAATGTAGTGTGTAACGCGTGCCTTTTTACAAGCTTCGACTCGCTCTATATACACAACTTATCTATAACAATGAACCTACACATAAATCCACACACGCACGTCACAACAGACAGTCATGAGAGGAAGATAGAAAGCGTATGCGAAGAGAACACGGATTTCGTGAACCCAAGCAAATATAGCAACGTCAACAGCAGCAGCACAGGAGGGGAAACAGAAAAGCAGTGGATGAGGGTGGTAGGGTGTGTGTGGACCGGGGTGAGGGATAAGGGATAAGGTGGGTGGGCGTAGATGGGTAGAATGTACGTTTGGGAGGAAGGGGGTAGAGGAGAGAAATTATGGCGAGGGGTAGGGATCGCCGTCGTTAAGTGGGGAGAGTAAAATTCGGCCATAGCGGGGGGAAAAGATAAGGGGTAACAAATGTGAGGGAATATAATAGGACAGGGGATGTGAAGAACGAAGCCGACGAGAAAAACCTAGAACCCTGTAAAAGGTTCAACAGAAACTGTAGCCAGAGTCAAGTCCTAGCGATAAGGCGGATGGTAAATCGGTCAAGTCTCACTGCAAGAAGGGGAAATGAATACAAGCAGACCCAAGAACGAAACACAAGGGCGAGAACGAGATCGAGCGAGCGGGTAGGCCGAGTGGTTGCATTGGAGGATCACCCTTTTGGAGTTTAATGCCCGTCACTGAAGAACTATAAGGCGATCTTGCTGTGCCTCGGGGAGTCTTCTCCCTCCCTGCCCCCAGGCCGTTGTTGTGAAGACGTCGATGCCGACAAATCCTGCACCGGCAAAGGCGTCCTGGGCGGATGCGAGTCGGCAAACCTCACAGATCTCGCAGGGGAGAGCTCCCTAGGTGACCCTGGCATGCCCGCCGACCTCAACGACTCGATACGCAAGTTCCTGACCGAACCTCTCCTAGAATCCGGGTGCATGGAAGGAGAACGAGGGTGGTAGTATGGAGAACCTGCTTCCCATGTGGCCGTCCTAGATATCGGGAGCCCTGATCCTCCAGGTCGACGATGACGATGGGGGCTTGGAGTGTCGCCTCGTACTTCAGAGAACTCACGCGAGTAACTCGGACTGTCGGCAGTTGAAGGTCGGATGTGTTTCTTCGTCTTCGTGGATCCCTTGCCTTTCGATTTTCCGCCTAGGGACTTGGGCACTGTCGGTCGTGATGCCCTAGTATCGCTCGTATCAGATGCCCAATCGTCCTCCTCGTCCGCACCTGGCTGAGGAAGATCCAGGGCAAGGTTGTGGATCTTGGGACTGAGACGCCGTTTAATTTCCTCCTCAGCAGACTTCAGGCCTTCCATGAGACCTTCGGCATGCTTGTGGGTATCCCCCTTCAACCAACGGAGATAATCGCTGACGGCACTCCTAACTTCAGAGTCTCTGCCGGCAAACCGAGATGTTATGCGCTCCGCGTTTTCGGGACCAAAGACATTTCGGCGGACTTCGACCTCGACCTGCAGAGGGGCGCACATCAGTATCCCACGAAGCGTAGCAAAGGAAAATCGGACGCACCTCTTCACCAGGACCAATCCTCCTCTCGATAACCTGATGTGGACCTTCCCTCCATTCGGCCAAAATGAGTGAACCCTCATGTTCAGTTCCGATTTGTCCCACATCTTCTCCATCGCCTATACTCGTGCCCATCGTAGGTGTCGAGCCACTAGCCTCATCCTCATCAAGGACCGGCTTCTCCGTAACTGTCGCGCCCTGAGACAGTGCCTTGTCATCCTTCTCGTCGATGGTTGCAGCAGGCGTGGCGTCGCCCCTCTCCATGCGATCGTGGATGTCTGGGGCATCGCGATTGATGACGATATCCTCGGCTTTGGATACCCGTCGAGTGAGAGTGGTCCAATCGGCAGCCCCACCATGTCGAGACCAGGTACGGGATACAGAGTGAACGCGCCTGCCGAGGGAGAAGAAGGGGATCGAAAGACCATGGACGAGAATCGAGCAGAGGACAACGAAAGCAACGATCGGTTGGATGGACTTTGCCAGGAACTCGGCCTGGGTCTCAGGTTCATGTCCTTCAGGGTATGGCAACTTGTGAACAGCGAGTGTGGAGATGAACACGGCACCTAAAGTAGCCTCGTGAGCTCACGGGACAAGCCCCAGTCGAAGAGTACCGACGTACCGACGCCCATAGGGCCAAAGTGTCCACTGAAGACAGCCTCCCTGAACGTTTTCACATCCGGGATCCATTTATATAGGGCAACCATGATCGGCAAGCGCCTGAGGAGCAAGACGAGGATGGAGATGACGATCAACCGCCAGACGGTGATGGTCAGCACAGGGTCATTGAAGTCGGTGAACGGTGTCCAGGCTCCGATATACACGAAACAGGCAACATTGAAGAGAAGATCAATGACCGAGCTGAACACAGCCTCCTCGGTCTGCCGGTTGAAGAAACCGTCCCAAGCAAAGGCAGCACCGCAGCAGAACGCAGCAAGGAGATCATCAGTGCCGAGCATTGTACCAGTACCGATCACCAAAAGAGCGAGGGAAACGTATTGGGCGACGTAGGACTGACGATCGATCAGCCCTGTCCTCTCGCAATACTTCATGAGATGCCGGAAACCGAAACCGAGAATAGATCCATAGATTATGGAAAGAATGATTTGATCTGGTTGACGTGAAAAGAAGCAGCGATCGGTAAAGATACAGTGTTTAACAAAGAAACGACTCACATAGCCATAAGTCTAGGAACCACTGTGCAATGGCGTCCCCTACGGTTTCACTGGTGGTGAGGTATAATGCAATGAACAAAAAGGGGAATGCAGCTCCGTCGTTGCAACCGCACTCTGCTGCCAGGAGGTGGCGGATATGAACCGGGACGTGCTTCTCGGCGTATTTTCCTCCCACCACGGCCGCAGCGAGAATAGGGTCGGTCGGGGTGAGGCACGCAGCAACGGCCAGAGATGAAAGGAAGTTAAGTTTTGGGATAAGGGCGTAAATGAGCCCGGCGGAGACGAACCACCCCTAAGAGAAAGGGCGTGAGAGTTAAAACGGGGTGCGTGAGGTAAGTCGTGTACCCAAGTCATGACCGGAATGAGAAGGAACATTAAACTTTTCCAATGTTGTCGCATGTAAGCCTTCGGAAGTTCAACGCCGATAGCGAAGACGCCGATGGCGAGGACGACCCTCGTTAATTCGAGGGTAATGTTAGTTTCGGTTTTATGATCCCCCCATGATCTTGGATCAAATACTCCGGCTCCATAGGGGCCTTAGTGAATGGGATAAGTGGAGTGGAGAGAACGAGAGGTATTTTAGACACACCGATGACAACCCCGAAGAGGAACGCCCAGATAGATTCACCAATGTAGAGCTATGGCCTCCGTGAGCACGGTTTGTAATCCGGGCGAACGAACTTCGGTCACACCTTTTCTCGAATGAAGAGCGAGAACATGCCGAACTAGTGCCGAGTATGAGAGCGCGCTTATCGGAAGAGAAAGATAGAAGGGCACGCACCAGGACGACGAATCCACCAAGGCAGGCATATACAACGTGAGGGGTAGTCACCTCGAACTGTGGGGGGGATGCGGTGAGAGCCTTGAGCCGGGGGAGAGGTTGGTGGCTGACGAACCGGATGGAAGTGGAACATTGTTTAGGTCGTGAAAGAGAGAGAGGAGGAGAAGGGGGGAGAAGTCGTGAGCGTCGTAGGCATGAAAGAGGGACGATAAGCCCGAGGAGAGAGGGAGGGGGGAGTTGAGTTCTTGACCGAGCCGATCCACTTTCTTATGTAGTCGCACCCGTTGTTGTGAACCCATGCCCTGTTTTTGATAGCCGCCTGGACAAATCCAACGTAAATTGCGTTGGGAAATGCTCTCATGTGAGATGCGTTGGTGTGATCTACAGCCACGGCCACTCCCCGTCTTGGAACCTCAGCCTGTCCTCGTGGCCTCGGGTCGTGCCTTGCTCAATTTTCTTCAATTTTCTCCCGTTTTTTCGAAGCAGGAAACGAGCTGGTTCGCTGTCGTCGGTGTGGCGGGAGTACCTGTGCCCTGGCTGGGAATCCGAAACGTCAGGGACGAAGATAGCCGCCCGTTCTCACAGCTGCTCATCTTCCTCATTTCGAAGCCTTCGGTATCCAACACACACCCGACCTCAACGCTAAACCTCAAGCGCGCACCACTGCGAACACGGTTTGCGTGTTTCACGTACCATTCGCGTATGGTCCACTGCCATAATCTTTGATTTATCCCGGAGCATAAGGCTCCCACATGACACCGAACGACTCCGACTCGTACGTGGGCTTGACAACATCTTAATTCCTCCGCCAATTGCACCAATCAGCGCTCTCCCCCTAACCAAAGAGATGCGAGGCGTCTAACACTCGAAACAATTCCTCCCGCTCATCATTTCCGCATTAACCGCCCTCATTTTCTTTCATCCCCTCCGCTCATCAGGATGCGAATAGCCCGTCTCAGTGTCCTGCTGCGGGGATGCTCGAGTTTGTCTCGCTACGCCGCCGGTCACTTTCGGCCAGCGTTTCATCCCAACGACGGAACTCGACTTTGCTTATCGCGCGCCAAGACCTCGGCAGCCCTCCCGGGTCCCCGAACCTGCAGCGTGGCTCTGGAGCTAAACTCCAAGTGCTTGGGGCCCTCCGTGTGTTTTGCTTGGTCTCCATCCCGGGTCTTTCCGATGTGGGCTGGGCAGTTCCACACGGCTATATGTTTACCAGTTAAATGCCGGGGGCTCCCAACAAATGCAGATGGTTCCTAGGCTTGAGCTTTTGTGTGGGAAAAACACAAGCCGTTCTATTCATGCAGTCACCACACCAGTCGATTACGCTAGAAGCACCACCTCGCCGTTGTCGGAAATCGTGGCTGTTGACGTTGAAGCACCGAGGGCAACGAACACTATGCCCGTTCAATGACCTTTGGATGAACCGTTTCCCTCAGGATAATCGAAATCCAAGAACGAAATACTTGGAGGAACCCAGAAGCCGCGATCGGGAACGAATCTCATTGGTTGGTGATGAATTGCTTTGCACTTACAATTGCCTGCGCTTTTCTGGCTCACACTTCAGGATAAACTCACGATTTATTCAATGGTTATCTTGCCCGCTGCGCACGGGGAGAGCTGCACCGCCGGCAATGGAGTATTTCTCCGTGAAAGGAATCCTCACTGGGTTCGAATCAGCTCTTCGAAATTCAGGCGGATGTGAGCCTCGAGATTAGTATGAAGGTGATGAAATGGGTACGAGTCGCTCTCGTCGGCTTCCAATGCATGGTTCTACCTCAAGCTATCTCTCAGATAACGGTTCAAACCCTCGCAATCAACCCGATGCTTCTTCAACGAGCGAACACTCCGTCCGTTCCCGCCGGGTACTGAGCGAGCGCCCCCCGCGGAGAAAGAACGGCCATGATTTAAAGGGTCCGAAATTAAGAGGAAGTAAACGGAGCGTAAGCAAAGACTCACGCTACACGATGGGATTTAGACTCTACCCCCGAACCCGATGTAGCTACCACGGGTCATGAGCTGGTATATACGTGTACGGGTATTGAATACGTCTGCTATTCGCATACACCAAGACAAGAGCAGTACGCTAGAACCAAACCATGATTGCCTCGGTCTCCTCGACATCAACCCCATCCTCCCACAACTTGGTCTCAAAGACCTCTTCCCCGCTAACCAAAAACTCCGGGGTCTCCCAACTCTGCCCACCCCACGTTAAACTCCGAGTATCGTCCGCGTATCCGATATCCAATCTCTTGACCCGAATTTCCTTCGGGGCCGAGTTCAGCACCCTATAATCTTCGCAGGCGAAACTCAAGTCGATGTGGTAGGAATTTCGCTCCCGGACCCCCTCATCAGCCTTCAACCAAGCATTCAGATTGATAAACACAGCCCGGACTGGTCTGTCCATCTCGAAAATCGCGTATCCCGATAGGTTCGGTGCAGAGATGTCGAGTTCAACGATCTTTGTCTTACCCGAGGCGGCCTTGTTGCCCACAGCCGTATTGACAACGAGACCCGCATAGTACGGTGGTTGGAGGTACGGCTGAGATGGTGGGGAGAGGGGCGAACCATCCACCGGAGATCTGTCCAGTGCGATTGGTTGGAACTAAGAGCCAGCATGTCTTCAGCGCCAAGGGAAGGGGGGGAACACAAGAGGGAGCAACGTACGAAATTATATTTGAACCCAATACCCCCATGATAGTAAACCTCTTGCATTCCAAGTGTCGCGGCTTGCAGCGTATAATCGATCGCCCAAAGCGCTGCCCCTGCTGTGTTGCTGATTCCTGGTGCGCCATGGCACGCGATACTATTCGTTTCTCTGTCACGCAACGAGGGTCAGCGTGCAGAAGACGTGTGACGGTGGGCGACCAACCCCATGATGTATGTGAGCCCATGACTTCGAGCGACTGCGACGTCGGGTTTGAAGACAGTCAAGTTACCCCGGACAGCGGGTTTGCTCATGAAAGAGCGCAACTGGAAGTCCCCGCCGTTACAATAAAGCCCAGAGTATCGATGCTGAGATACCCTGTCACAAAACTCAGTGTCGTCGCGTAGGGGGACCAAACGACGGGACGCACTGGGTAACATATTTCCCAGGTTCGCTGTCAAGCATCCCTGCGTCGAACGCCCCGGCTACCGTGAATCTCTGGCTAGCGAACGAACACGCAAGAACGCCGACGGGACCCCCGACCGTGAGCTCGAAAACTCGCACGAGGGGAATCATACTCTCGGCCCAGCTGTGTGCCTCGTTGAGTCACGGGCGCAGGGAAGGTGAGATGACAACACTGACTTCTCAACAAATTCCGACACTGTCCAATTCGATGGCCGGACCCGACCAAGGAAGAGATCGGGCTCATTTCCTACCACGTAGCGAACGCGTCAGAATGGTGGGCACAAATGGCTCTGGGGACATACCGAGCTCGACGAGCTCCAGAGTGACACCATTCTCGGTTGTTTCGCTCTCGGGTGAGAAGGCCCGGAAGATGCTCTGAGCCATATCCGCTTTGTTCGTGACATTGCCATCACCCAAGTTGAGTCCCCAAGTCATACGCGTGCCTAGGGAGTTTCCTTTTAGCCTTCCACGAATCACAAAGGGTGCTTAGAACCCCTACCTCTGGGCATAAACTTCGCCAGGGTGTAATACTCGCCACTGACATTCATACTCGATGCCTCCGGATATGGGGTGATTTGGTTGGGGGTGGGGTAAACGGCTGATACCAACTGCGGTCGGGTCTCGTGTTAGGCAATAGGCGTTCTGAATAAGAGAAAAGGGGCACTGACGTTGGTGTGCATATCATATAGTGCCCTGTCCTGTGTATTGCCACCAACCCGGATTTTTGGTGGTTGGCCGGTGAGCTTCGCGTAGTTCGTCAATGCGTTGAAAGTGTGGATGTTCCGGGAATCCCGTCCAGCCCAATCTAGTTCATGTGACAGTCAAGGTGAACGCCGTACGCATATGGACGTAGACAAACCTGGCCATCGATCCGGTTCCAAGGAGAGTGAGAGTAGGGTAGGGACCAACGTTTCGGAGTTACTTGGGGGGGAAGTTGGAATTCCGACGCTTGTAACAGTGACAGCTCCAGCTGCAGGTTTGAACTCCAACAGGAGCAACGCGAACACTGAACAAACCCCAAGCGGCAACATTCTTCCACAGCAAGTATCGCGTTCAAGAGGTGGGGGCGCGTACGGACGAAGGGGACGCGAGGGGAACTTCTCCGTTTAAGTATTCAGCGGGATCGGTTACCCAAACTTATTCCACGCTCCGGCGACGGAGCGACGCGAAGCGTTTGACTTTCGAAGGGGTGTGTACCGCGCAGAAGGGAAGGTCATCGGTGTTTTGATGATTGGTTCCATACGAGTGTCCAGCGAAGCCAGGGGGGCTCCACTGGGACTGACTGACTTATCGCGAAGGAAGGCGGTCAAATTCAAACTCATTAAATGCCTTGTAACCGTCCTAGTTATGGCGAAGAGCGACCGTCGGGGGAAGGAGATGGCAGTGGGAGACGAAAGCGCTTGATCGGCCAGATCCCTCAGTCTCTTCCGCACATGTACCGATCCTCCCGATCGGTGACGAGGACGGTCTCTTCTAGTCGTCTGCTTCACTCCTCGCCTCTATGTCTCAACACGGTCCAACCAAAACCAGCACCAGCTAAGCCGGTGGAGCCATCCGGGAGGAAGGACGGCGCCCAGCCGGATGGTCAATTCGCGTTTTCGGAGAGACTGCAGGAGGCTACGTCTCAGCTCCGAGGGTACATCACCAAAGCCGCCGGAGACACCGCTATCAACGTCAGGAAGCGTGCAGACGGGTTCACCGCCGTCACCCAAGCCCTTTTTTCAGAGCTTGGCGGTCAACTCAATCGCGCCACTGGCTATGAAGACATTGAGCTGCTAAAGAAGAAAGTGGAGACGCAGGGTACGTCTTCTCCCACACACCCTTTTCTATCGGTGGCGTTGCACGTAAATTTACCGTCGCAAATTTGTTCTGACCAGAGTCCAGGATAAACGCTGCTCGGGAGGCGGCACAAACCTCGAAACAGGCGTATGAAGGAGCCGTGATCAGGCGATCCAACTCCCAGCGAGAAGTCAACGAACTTCTCCAACGCAAACACACGTGGAGCGACGCTGATGTCGGGAAATTCACTATGCTCGTCCGCGAGGACCATTCGCACGAACAGGCTGAAGCTCGGGCAAAGGAGGCTGCCAAAGCGGCAGACGGCGATGTTGAGCGGGAGTTGAACGAGCTTCTTAGGTCTATCTTGGCGAGGTACCACGAGGAGCAAATCTGGTCCGACAAAATACGGGGTGCATCGACATATGGATCAATGGCGGCGTTGGCACTCAATTTGCTCGTGTTTATCATGGCCACCTTGGTTGTCGAACCCTGGAAAAGGCGCAAGTTGGCTTACACGTTTGAAAGGAAAGTCGAGGAGTTGTCTGAGGAGACCAGGGATTTGTTGGAGAGGGAGATAGGACAACTCGAAGCTCGGCTGGAGACGGTGATAGCGTCCATCCCCTCGCCACAGCCTCCATCCCCGTCTCCGATCGCGTCCGAAATGGTCCCGGTTTCCTCAGAGCCAACAACGGCACCCTCTACGCTGTACGGCGACTGGCGTAGTATACCACACAAACTGGAAGGTGGATTGGTAGTATCAGCATTAGTTCTTGGCTGGTTGTTCGGTAGACATCACTGAAATATAGAGTCACGTGTATGCGGATGGCATCTCGCTCCTTTGGGAGTTGATCTCCGTACGTATATGCCTCAAGCACGGCCATCCTAGCCGGGAAGTTATCCGCCAATTGTCGACTCGGCTTCGCTAACCACCACCACGCGAGACGTCGGGTCTCACTATGGCCACTGAAGTCTTCAACTCGAGAGCACAAACCATGTCTCTTGGACCCGAGCCTGCCCAGCAACAGGAGGAGGAATTCCTCTCGACCTTTTTCTGTCGCGCCCTCTTTGACTACCAAACCGATAACGACTCCTCCCTCTCTTTCCGTAGAGACGACATCATCGAGGTCCTCACTAGGTTGGAATCGGGGTGGTGGGACGGTTTACTTGGTCAGGAGCGTGGATGGTTTCCGTCCAATTATGTGACCATCATCTCTGATCAAGAGGCCGACGCCGCCCTCGCCGCCGCTGAGGCTGCGGCCGCGGCTCAGCTCGAGTTCCAAAACCCCCAGGCCACCGTCACGCACACACAAAGCTTCGACCTCACGCACACACAAACCGTTTCTCTGGAGCCCGCCCAGCCACTTGCGACGCCCAATGGCACCCTTCAATCTCACTCTCACTCTCTCTCGCACCCTCAAAACGGCCAACCAAGCGATGCCACGTATCCACAGCGTGACAGCACCGGCGCGGGGGCGGGCGTGGAGGGAGGTGGGGCGTACCCCAGGTCTGGGACTCAGTCGAGCGACTTTTGGGTACCGCAGGTCTCTGCGGACGGGCGGGTGAGCACCAGTTTTCTTTGTTCCAATTCCGTTTTCTCCGCCTTTCATCCATGGAACGTCCTTCCGCCCTTTGCTGTGTGACATGACTGAATGTCCAATCTTTTGACATACCTTGTTATGGGCGCTTACCATCTGGTTCCTTGGCGTCATTTCTTCAGATCTACTATGTGAACACCCAAACGGGTCAGCAATCCCGCGATCTCCCACAAGACGTGGACCAAGACATATCTGAGGGTGGGCTCTCTCCTCCGGCCGACTCTCGTTACCGTTGGCTCATCTTGTTGCCAATGATTCCACAGATGTCACGACCATCAATGGTGCTCGGAATGGCGCCGGATTCGGTGTCCCGAGACGGACTAGCACCCCCGAACCATGGAAGAGGGCGTTAGCCGATGACGGGCTGTCCTACTACTTCGTCAACACAGTTGACGGGACGATCAGCCGGACTATGCCGTCACCAAGCACTCAACAGCCGCACCAGACCACCCGGGATCCTGGCCCACCTCAGACTGATATTTCTCTCGCCGATGCACTTTCCCACATGTCGCCCACCGCACGCGTAGCTCTGCACACCGGAGCCCCCTCTGGGAGCGATAGTGACCGATATAGCGTGCACTCGGACGATTCGGACGTACAGCCTTCCCCAGTTATTTTGGGTCGGGAACCGTCTTCGAACTTCACGGCCGCCCCAACCCCGAGCACATCAAAGTCTACGGCCACCCAAGTGTCCCACTCCTTGTCTAGTGATTTTACACCGGCCGAGCGCTCCGCTCAAGAACTTCAACAGGCTTTGGCTGCCCCGTCCCCTGACTCGGTCAATCAACTCGCAGTTGTCGCCCGGGAAGCGGTTGGAAACGTCGTCCAATACATCCAAACTCACGACAACACTTCTCCCGGTCGATATGGACACGAGCTAAATGACCGGGTCTTGGCCGTCGTCTACAGCGTACGCAATCTACTCTACGTTTCCGCTACGCCATCAAGTCAAATCACGAGCAACCTCTATCCACGGGACACTCGGCATACACGAACCACCCCTCCCTCTCAGGCCCTGCAGGCCCATTTGAAGCCCGCGCAGCGTAAGGTGGCTGGAACCCTCTCGAAATTGGTCTTGTCGACACTTGCGGTTCAGTACGAGGCGAACCATGCTCAAGTAGCTGACAAACCTATGCGTATGGAAGGCGACGCGGGAGAGCTCGATAGGGCCGTGGTTGCATTCGTCACAGAAGTGCAGAGGTTCCTGGAGCAGAATGCCCAGTCCCCAGACGCGAATGTGATCAAGAGGCTATATGGCGTGTTCGAACCCGAGCATGTGGGGATGGGGCTGGTTGGGGGTGGTGCCGCGGCTGGATGGAAGGGCTTTGGATGGTTAGCATTGGAAAGAGAGGATGAAGCTCCAAACAGGCAATTATCGGTCGAGGTTGTCACAGAGTTGAAGGGTCTCATTGCGGGGATTGACGCGAAGCGAACCGTGTTGGTGGATACGAAGTTTGATGCGTTTGGTGAACCGGGTAAGTTTCTCGGTGAAATAACCTTTGATTGGCTTTTTCAACTCATCCCTTACCGTGCCGGACCCACAGATGTGGTCACTCTGTGTCGCGATTTCCTCTCGAGGCTATCAGAGTCCATTGATTACATCTCAACGATCCACGTCGCAAGGCACGTTGATGTCGATGGATTTAACGTGGATGCTGGGGCCACCCCAAACCGGGAACTGTATCTCCAGACCGTCGATAAAGCCCGGAGGCTTGTTCGAAAGTTGGAAGTTGCTGTTCAGGCGGTTTACGACGAGGGAGCTGCGATCCTGATGGCCCTTCAAACCCTGCGCTCAGCCATGACCGACTTCCCTGCTTCTTGGCACCAGCTTTTGTCACTGACGGCGATCCTGCAGACGAACTTGGGTGTCGTTTGCGAGACTTTTGAAGCGTTGCTGTCCGTGGGTCATGATCAGGCAGAACTTGGTCAGGGGGAGTACAATGGATCGATCGAATGGAGAATGTCTCGTGTCAGCATTATCGAAAGTCGAATTGCGGCCGTCGTCACACTCCCGAGAATCGCTGGCGCGTCCTCACACTCAGAGGCGGAGACGGAGGACGAAGTGGTTAGTATGGAAGTGGCATTCAGGAGACCTGACCCCAGGACGAAACTGATGGGTGGCGAATCGTCATCAATTGGATCCTCGACGTTGTACAGGAACCCTTCGCAAAGCTCGGAGACGAGTCTGGAGCCGTTGAGCGAGGGTTATAGTGACTCGGGTGGAGGGGCAATCACACCAACATGGTCGCGTGATGGGTTGGACGTGCTGGTTAATGGGTCGGGTGCCCTGACACCAAGAATTGACGTCGACTCGGATATCGATAGGTTTTTGGAGGAAGATAATTGTGTGTTCGCTCTTGATCTCTCGGTTCTGCCGGACTGAGGAACTATTTCTAGCTGGAAACCCGAAGAGCCCACCAAGAGCAGCTAAATTACGCAAGATCCTTGGTGATGATGCTCCCCAGGCATACATTGACAAGGTCAATGCGGACTTCAAGAAGTGGTACCTACGATCGGATCACGCGCCAGAGGATCTTCAAACAGATCCAGAGGGTACCGTTAAAGGGGGAACGATTCAAGCTCTCGTCGAGAGGCTTACTACTCACGACGCACCAGGTCAGTTCTGGCCCCACTGTTCCCTATATGTGTTCACCAACCACTCCCTCACAGATACTAAGTACAACAAGACATTCCTGATGACGTACAAGTCGTTCACTACAACGAACGAGCTGTTCGATCAACTTGCGGCTAGGTTCTGGACACAACCTCCCGATGGGATCACGCCCGCAGAGCTTGAGGAATGGAAGAGATTGAAGCAGCATGTGGTTCGAGCTAGGTTGGCGCTTCTTCTACGGCCTCCTTTAGTGTGGGCTAAACGTTGGCGCCAGGGTCCTGAACACCTTCAAGTCGATGATCGTCGATAATGACATTCTGGAAGACGAGGACTCGTTCATCTTTGAACGAATGAAAGAGTTCATCTCCAACGAAGATGTGCAGGGCTTCGCCGCCGCGAAACAGTTGGGGATTCACATTGAGCGTGCTGTACGTTTTCTTTCCTTTGGTGCTAGGAAGTTGTTGACATTTGGGTATATCGCTAGCAACGAGGTGATTCCAGACTGACAACTTCGAATCAATTCGGTCCGCCACCGCCGCCAATACATCCCAAGACCTCAAAGAAGGGCGAAATGAAGTTGTCAGATGTGGATCCGTTGGAAATGGCGAGGCAATTGACCCTGATGGAGAGTCAATTGTACCAGAAGATCCGGCCAATCGAATGCTTGCAGCGATCCAGGGATCAGAAAGGTGACGTTGACGATAATATCTCCTTGGTCATTCAATTTGCAAACAAGATTGCAAATTGGGTCGCCGATACGATCCTCTCCAAGGACGATTCGAGGCGGAGGGCTAGTGTCGTGAAGAATTTCATCTCCATCGCTGATGTGGGTCCCTATCCCTGCCAACTGTGGTGCCGTAACTGATGTCGATCCTTCGTTTAGCGTTGTAAGGGCCTGCATAACTTCCCGTCGATGATTGCCATAGTCGCTGGTTTGAACACCACACCGATCCGTCGGCTGAAGCGCACATGGGAACAAGTCCCTCAGCGGTTCATGACGATGTTATCGCAATGCGAGACCATGATGAACACCAACAAAAACTTTGGTAATTACCGTCACAAGCTGTCGACCATCGTGGCTCCATGTGTTCCGTTCATCGGTGGGTAATTTGTAAACTTCGGGGCGGGTGGTCCGGTATTCATCAGTTCGCAGGTGTCTTCCTCACGCAGCTGACATTCATCAACGAGAATCCCAACTTGATTGGGCCGAACCTGATCAACTTCCGCAAGAGGCAGAAGGCTGCGGAGGTCATTGAAGACATCAAACGGTGGCAGCTAACTCCGTACTCCTTCAGCATCCTCCCTTCTGTGGCAACATTCATTGAGGACTCGCTTCGCCCATTCGAAGATGGGCGAGATCTGAGTGACTATTTCTGGAACCTCAGCTTGGACAGAGAACCCCGAGAGCGCGAGGATGAGAAGATGGCGCGTTTGTTGCAGGAAAGCGGATTCTTGTAGTATAGTATTCCCCCTCCGTCCCATGGTGTGTTTGCATATGGCCAGTATTTTTATTCCCTTGCATACTTCTCACCTTTGTCATGTACATGTCCACCACTTCTGTTTGACATAGACTGTATAGTAGTTGCTCCAGGTAAAGAGAGCTCTGGTTGTTCCATTTATAGGGTGTTTTCGTCATTCCATTTTTTGAGGTTGTCAAAAAGGTGATCGTATTTATCATGACCGGATGATCAACTCCTAGTTGGTTCGTGACCAAGAGCCTGCTAGCACAACCGTACGCGTTTGGGATTGCGTGCACAGACTTGCGTCCCTTTCTACCGCCCGAAGAATACGGACAAAGTTTGAGTGACCCGGCGGCAAAGGGCTGTTCGCGCCTTCCAAGGCTGTGAAGTTCCGGTACATTTGCGGGGAAACATCAGCCCGATGGATTTCAAACTCGTGCCTCACGTGCCCGACGCGATCAGCTCCATTGAATGAAGGGATGGCGGATGAGGTGTTTTCGCTATCGCATTTCCCTCCTCCACCGCTTGGAGCTTCGTCGTTGAGCGATGGCCCTCTCCTGGCTTAAACCCCACCTAAATTTTTTCCGGGTCCACATCCTTTCCTTGTGAGTGTGGAGACCCTAGTCTCAAGGCCAACCCGACTTGATCACCCCTTGCCTGTGTTTCAGTCTCGTTATCCCGCTCTTCTGGTCCATTATCTTCTGGGGATCCAATGGTCAATTCCACATTCGATACATCGACTCCCTCTTCGTCTGTGTCAGCGCGGTCACCGGGACAGGTTTGGCACCAATCGATCTGAGTTCTCTCACTGTGTGGCAGCAAACTATTCTGGTTATTCTGCAAATTTTCGGGTCGCCTGTGGTCGTGTCTTGGGTGGTCGTCATGTTCAGAAGGTGAGCGCTTGAGCTTTGGTTGGTTTCACGCACGGACACAAGGCAATACCCCATCTCAGACACTACTTCATCAAACATCTCGTTATCGTAGTCGAATCCAACGCGAAACACAAACAAGAGGTCGAAGCACAGGGTCCTGGAGTCCGGCCCGCGAACGCTGACGATCGATTTGCCAAAGCTCCAGGGATAATACAAAGAACGAAGCCCCCGCCCACTACCCGGGCAATTCGGCGAGTGGACCAAGCGCCCCAGCCAATTCTATCCACCGACTGGAATTTCGGTAGGCCATCGCCCAACACATGGTTCCCGTAGGTGACCGGTTATACGTTGAACAGATTCTCACCCGGCATCCGGGTTGTCGGTAACACTTGCTTCTGACGCAGCCAAAGAATCCCCCGCCGCTCCTCATAGACCCCTGCAAATACAACAGCATAATACTCTCTCGGAGGTCTCGCAGAGGCTCTTCCCAGACTTGCACCAGAAATTAAAACGGACCGTGACCATGCCGCGTACGGCGACCTTGCTCCCTGCGGATACTTCGCAAGATCCCCATACGGGCAGCACGGTGGTTCCTTATCTTTCATTCCCTACGATAGTCGGAAGGAACTCGGTGTTCCATGGCCTTACAGAAGGCCAGTTAGAGGAACTCGGAGGGATAGAGTTTCGTGCTTTGAATATGTTGATGTGGGCTGTACCTCTGGTATGTCATAATTTTAGGACCGTTCGTGCTGGACCGCCACTTAGTTCCCGTCAGTACTACCTTTTCTCAATAGCGATACCATTTGCCATTGTCGCCCCCTATATCTCGGGATCCCGGTGGGATACTATTTTTTTGATACCAACTCAGCATAGGAACATATCGCCCGCCTGGTGAGCGAACTTTTGAAATCGTTACCCGTTGCTCGCTCAAACTTCACAGGTTCTCCTTGTGCCAGATCGTGGGGGCCTGGGCTAACACGGGCATGTCCCTCGTCGAGTAAGTGATACGCTCACCTGCGGTCACCCTCCGATTGATTATGCCGATAGCCAGAACATGATCCCTTTCCAAACGGCGTACCCTATGGTTCTCTGCTTAATCTACTGCGTCTTAGCTGGAAACACTGCATTTGTACGTGTCATATTTCCCGCTCCAGGCTCCGCTGATTCGTTCTTCCCAGCCGATTTTGTGAGTTTCCGTCCTGTTCGTTTATAGATATACTCACCTTCAGGATACCTGCCTCAGTATTCGTTTTTCGATGTGAGGAGCTTATAGTATTTTGAAGCGGCTAACTGCTGATAATGCCTCCCTGCAGCTGGGCATATTCCAAGATTGTGTGGAAGACCTCCAAGACATACGAAACCGCTCGTTTTTTACTCGACCATCCGCGCCGTTGCTTCATTTACATGTTCCCGTCACGACAAACCTGGTTGTTGTTTGTCATACTAACTGCGATCAAGTTAGCAATTATTCGCGGTCGCTGTGGTTCCACATGCTGACGCCCCTCTGGTACCTAGCCTCACTGATTGGGTGTGCTTCCTGGTGTTTAACATCGATAACCCCACCGTTGAAGCTGTCCCGACGGGTACAAGAGTGTTCGTTGGGTTGCTGCAGGCCGTTTCTGTCCGAAACGCAGGCTTTCAGGTGGTCCCACTCGCTGCAGTCGCACCAGCACTAAAGTATGCCTCCTGGATATCCGTATTTCAGTCCTGAAGGCAGATCTAGGTGAACCAGGGTGTTGTATGTCGTCATGATGTATGTGGCGGTCTACCCAATAGCGCTGAGGTGATGTCAAGTCTCACAGAGGAGAGCCTGTCCTTACCCGTAAGCGTAGCGTCCGATCGACCAACGTTTATGAGGAGCGCTCGCTTGGTATCTTCGAGGAGGAGGAATGGCATCTCGAAGGAGACTCAAGGATCGCAATCTGGGGAAATTATTTCCTCCAGCACTGCAGGACCCAGTTATCGTTTGGTAAGTCTTGGCCATCCCCACCGAACGCAGCTGTTACATGGATGGGTCAGATATGTGGTGGCTGGCTCTTTGCTTGATTGTGATGTGCCTTATCGAACGGAGCAAGCTTGAGAATGTCGCCAATGCGATCTGGTTTAACATATTCTCGCTTAGTAAGTGCCATCCACCGCTCTTTATGGAAACTTAGGAACGTACCGACTCTTGTTCGTGAAGTGTTTGAGACGGTGTCGGCGTACGGGACCGTCGGACTGAGCCTTGGGATACCCACAGTGCGTGTTTCACCCCTTTTCTCGCGACCTCTTGCACATTGGTTGACCCTCGCAGGCAAACTATTCTTTCTGCGGGGCACTTTACACTGGTTCGAAGGTTTTGTTGTGTGCTGTTATGATTAGAGGTCGGCATAGAGGTTTACCAATGTCCCTCGATCGGGCGATCCTGCTGCCGCACGAGTTCGACAAGAAGGAAGATAATCAACCAACCGAAGATACTGATATGGGAGCTGTGGAAGTGTTGCGCAGCCCATCTAAGACCACTGTACGGTCACAGGAACCCGGCGGGCATGCAGGAGACCAGACGATCGAGAGACTCTGACATTTGGATTGCCCCATTCGTATATACCCTTCCCTTTCAACCCGCTCCAGTTCACTTTCATACTCCGTAGACAAGCACGGCCCTCATGGGAGAAGGACTCCTGAGCGCTCCGTGTACATTAGACGTCAGGATCTCCAGAAGTTATTAACCTATTCAACATCGAGCCCCCTAACGACCTTGTTCAACCGTTCCCTCCTCATCGGTATCCACAAAATCTCCGCGCCACCCGCCCCGGCTCCCACGATGAGATTATGATCCCTGAACTCTCCGAGAAGGGTCCTCATGGCAGTGTCGTTGGTGGCGATGAAGTTGTCTCGGACACTGGTGAATAATGTGTCGTAGGAGATTCCGTAACGTTCGAAATCGTCTTGGGTCTTTCCCTCCCCGTCCTCCTCCATCACCGCCAACTGTTTTGTGGCCATGAGCTTGAACATCTTCTTAGCTTTCTGCGTAACAGATGCGAGGATATGCTGGGCTGCAGACTCGGACATGACGGTGTTCCCTGCAGCAAGGCTGCCGGCCCCTCCCCGACCGGAGCGTGCGCTCCCCGAGGCCCCTGCGTAGGAAGAACGATCGGCGTGGGCGAGTTCGAAGTCGTAAGACGCCATAGTAGTGAGGTCGTGCCACAGCCACGAGAATCCAGGGACGTGGTAGCTCAACGACTCTTCATCGATGTTTTCTCGTTTCCGCGTCGAGCATTCGGTGGAAGTCCATAGGAGTGGGGCGTTGACGTGATCGACAGACGCGATGAGGTGGATCCGTGTGTGGCTTGCCAAGGCGGCAAGTTGTGACTTGACTTTGGGCGAGCGCAAATTTGGGGAGTCGATGTTGTGGATGAGGAGGAAGAGGGGTTTAACATCCGAGGATGAGAAACAAGCACGTATTCTGGCGAGCTGAGATTCGTTGGAGTTCCCTGTGGCCACGTCTGTGGATCCTGCGAACTTTTGGACGACGGGGATGGCCTCAATCGCAGTCAGAAGGTCTTTGATTGAGGCCTTTGGCTGGGACCCGTTCAGAACCATGACGTGGCCACGCTTTGAGCATACTTCAGCCGCGAGGCGGTTTAGCAAACCGCGCTTCGAACCGTACCCGTAGAAGAGGAGGTTGAAACCTTGCTCAAGTTCCAGCAAAAACCTGTGAAACTGGTGCGACAACGACTCCTGGATCCCAGAGGACGCGGGGTATGTGAGACTGTACTTCTCGGATGCGGATTTTATCGCATCCGCGTACTCTTCGGGCGAGAGTGGTTCCACCTGGGCCGAGAAGATCGCGGGCGATGTTTTGGACAACTTCCCCTGGTGTAGGAGGTACGAGTCGAATCCAGCCTGGAGTACAGCCGGAATGGAGGCTTTCTTGGGTCTCGACCGGGGGAGATCATCGTACAGGTCGTTGTCGTCGTCGGAGGATTCTCCCTCGGACCAGTCATCGATGTCGTTCATGGTGGTGGCAGATAAGGTCAAATGAGGTGCAACTCGGATTCAATGAGCGTGATGACCATAATTAAAGGTGGCTCAATACGACCGGAGACAATTCACGTCGCATCTTATCCGTGAATTCTTTGGCAAATCCTTCGTCAAGCTCCGTCCTCCCTTCCAACTCCAATCTGTGCATCTCTCTTTGACTGGGGGGATCCAGTGTCCTGTACTCGCTCCTGTCTTTCGAGGCGTCAAATTGCGGGGCAGGAATGACGTGGTAGTGAAACTTGAAAAAAGAGAAAATTAGAAAACAATTCACTATTACGAGCATACATTGGATCCTTACGTGAGGTACAGCCTGAGCGTATTCTTGGTTCCCGACAACGTTTAGACCAGGATTCTCGAGGACTGTATACGGTTTGTCAGTGAACGTGTTGTTGGGACGTTTTCATGGGCCGCTAAACCTTTGACCATGGCTTTTGCAACCCGGGTAACAACCAGACCAAGAGCGGCGGCGTAATCTTCTGGCAGTTCAGAGATGTGTTTACGGTGGGCCTTTGGTATCACGAGGGTATGTCCGGGTCTGAGCGGGGCAATATCTTTCCTGATGTTCAACGTTTCTGTTCGAGTTCAACGCTGTAGGGAGACCGACCTAGGATGGCTACGACCTTGTCATCTTCGTACGATATATAAGCGGGCAGCTTGTTTCCTAAGATCAGACAGAATACGCAGTGAGAGTTATCCGCCCACTCAGGGCGGATGGGGCGGTCAACGTGTGCCTCGACAATGAAGGATGTCATCCTAGATTAAGGTGTTGTGGTGATGACTAATGTGAATACAGGTACAGAATGCTGTGCAGCGGAAGCGACGAATGGTGGAGACAAGTCCGGGTGTAATGTGGGCGATGGTCCCATCAGATGAGTTCAGCCCGGCCGATTACACGCGAACGACTGGTGGGCAATCACTGGTCGGAAGAGATCATGCCCGTCCAATCGAATGGCTGGTACTTCTTCTTGAAGCGGTCGATTATGCTCTTTTGTTCCCTCAAATCGACTTTTCGTGGTCGCCTCCACCTGCGCGGCTCCAGCTCGAGCAGATTTCCGATAATTTCGCCCGCGAAGTACCTGGAGGGAAGCAATCAAAACCAACTGAGACTTCCGCAGACTGTCACTGACCTGGGAAAATCTCCACCTCCCTTCTCACCCTCGTCCATACCTTCCTCCGTCTCCTCAGCAGCATTTGTGCCCTCGATAACGTGCCCATACCCCTTCTCTCCCTTATAATCGAATTGAACCATGAAGTAGGGGAGGTTGGGGACCATGGACCTTCGGAACCCACCAGGCCGAGCTGAAAAGTCAATCAACTTCTTGTGTTGCGACCACTCAGTCTCGGATGTCAAAATAGATTGCTACAAAAGGATGTCAATGAGTGGCAACGCGCGTCGTGGAGCCCACTCACCCGGAAGTAACCGGGGAGGACCTCGAACTCCGCCCATGGGACGGGAACGCATTCAATAAAGGTATGTTTTTGGTGTTTGAGCGTCAGCACAGTTTCGTAGAATATGACCCCTTTGTCCACTTCAGCGAACATGCGCATGACGCACTTCATGAAATTCTGATGCACTGTTAGCGAGGGAGGGGGTGTCCGCCATCAAGAACTCACCCGAACTTCATCCCAAACATCATCGTCTCCCTCAAGCATCGTCAGGTGGTGTTGTATCGGGACGATAAGGCAATGTCCGTCCACTAGACTCTCATGTGTTGTGCACGAGAGATACACTCTAGTTCCAAGGGCAACCATCGGCGCTTTTGGTGGTGAATCGTCCTCTCCAAAACAAAAAGGGCACGTAGCCAAAACCTTCTGAGTGCGCTTGTAGTCTATGGGGGATTAGTCGACAGGAGGATCAAACAGGCCGTGTTAATTACCGTTGATGGCGAACTGCCGCTTCATAGCATCAGAACGCATCTTACGCCGACCAAGCTTCTCGGCATTATCATCCATGTACTCCAGGTCGTTCTGTGCACGGCGTTAGTGTGAACCGGGCAAAAGAAACAGATAATTGCCCACCTCGAATTTGCCATCACTCATAATGGCCTTCGCAAGTTGCCCGTCAAAGTCCTTCTGGTCCGCGGATCCCGCGCCGAATTTCTCCTGTCTCAGCATATCGCCCAGAGTGGTTGTATCGTCATCGGCGTTGTATCGCACGATCTCTCCGGTCTTGGGATCTCGAGTCTCGACCTTTTCCTTCTTACGTCGGTTCCCTGGTGGTAATGGCGTATCTCCACCTTTCCCGGTCCCGACGTCGTACAAACGTCCATGACCATCGAGAGTAGGCAGGACCTCCACTTTCGTAACTGTCCTGGGCCCCTCGTTGGCCCTCCTCAGTTCTTCCTCGTATTCCTTCTCCAAAGTGGCCGCGTCAGGAGACTCCATCAATTTTGCCTTGAGAACCTTGGCTTGTAGGCGGTTGAGGGAAGAAGGGGACAGCCCACGAGAGGTCGTTTTCGACGGGAGGACGGAAGGCGTGAGAACTGAAGGGATAGGTGTAGGAGCTTGGGGTGTTCCCATTCGTGACCCAAGTTTGGAGGGCCCTGATCGCCGGTTTGGCCCCAGGTTGGAAGGGGGAGGTGTTGGTGGACCGTTATCGCCAGCCATAGCTGGACGACGGAAGGAAGAACTTCGACTTGAACCAGTACTTCCGATATCTGTGAAGTAGAACTTCTTTCCAGGCTCCTTTGGCCGCCCCCTTGGTTTTTCTTCTGGCCTATTCCCTTCCCTCTCGTCTAGAATCCGCCTTTCCTCCTTCGCTTCCTCGAACGCTTCGAGAGAACCGAATCGGTCGATCGCGACCTCCTCGACGGGGCTTCCCTCTTCTTCCGCAGTCTCGTAAACTCTCCGCAATCGCATCATGCGCCACTGGGAGCCAGGACCACCAGGAACGGCCTTCGTAGGGGCAGGGGCGACGTACTCGTCGAGTGTCTTTCCGTCCCTCAGTTGCGTGTTCAATTCCATTGAGCTTATCTTCATCTGTAAAAGCTCAGTGAGCGGAAGTGACACAGTGAAACCCCGCGTACATTGTCGGGATCTGGGGGCGGGGGTGGCTGTTTCCTCTTCCGCGTTTCACCACCAAGCGTCGAGAAGAAGTCTGCGCTGGAGTCGAGGTCATCCTTGGAGGTCCCTTCCAGCATCCAATCATCTCGCTTTATTGGCGTTTCTGTCGCAAGGGATGGCAAACCCGTAACGGGGGCCGGAGCTTGAGATGTCAGCTTGAGGGATTCTGCAGTTGGGATATCAGCTGTTAACACCTGCGTCTCGCGGTCAGCAAACAAAGAGATCAAACCATCTGACAGTACCTTCTCTCCTTCCATGTCTACGTTCTTCTCGACCCACATATCCTCATCGTCGACATCATCGTCTACAACATGTAGGTGCTCTTCGTCCTTCTTGCTCGATTTTTTGCTGTGATGTTTGTGTTTCGCGCGTTTCCTGCTGCTCGAGCCACGGTCCTTGTCGTGAGATCTCTTGTGCTTCGACCTGGAAGATGAGGAAGCAGCCTCCATGGCCTACAAGGAGGGGAAAGTGAAAACCTTGGCGCCTGGTCGGAGTCGTCGGGGTTTCCCACGCCCACTCATCCTCCTGAACGCCAACGATCAAACGACGAGCTATCACATGTCCAGCCTACCAACCGCTCCAACAGAGGCCACATCTCGCACCTCTGGGGACCATCTCAAATTTGATGTTATCGTCGTTGGTTCCGGGAACGCTGGGAGCTCAGCTGCCCTATCTGCCATCGACAACGGTTGCAAGAACGTGCTCCTGATCGATAAGTGTCCGCCAGAATGGGTAGGCGGGAACGGCTACTTCACGGCGGGTGCTTATCGTACCGTTCACGACGGTCTCGCGGATGTTCTTAACATCGTTCACGGTGTCGATCCAGAACTCGCAGCAACGGTCGATATGGAACATTACACCCACGAACAGTTCACGAAAGATATCATGCGTCTCTCGGATGGACGCTCGGATCCCGCATTGGTCGAAGCCCTCGTCGGTGGTTCTCACGACACCATTTTGTGGCTCTCAAACCGGATCAAAATCCCCTTCGTTCTCTCACCCCACCGCCAAGCTTACTTAGTCGGCGGAAGGCAGAAGTTCTGGGGTGGTATGGCCCTCGCGGTGGATGGTGGGGGGAAGGGACTTGTGATTGCCCACCATCGCGCTCTTAAGGAGTCTGAAGTCAAGGTCTGGTTTGATGCGGAGGCGGTTGATTTGGTGTTGTCTGGTAGCAGGGTCGCCGGACTCAAGGTCAAAAAAGGTGGCGAAACACTCAACCTGGAGGCCACCTCCATCATCCTGGCCTCCGGTGGGTTCGAGTCTAGCCGTGAGATGCGGTTCAAACACCTCGGGCCCGAATGGGCGAACGCCAGGGTGCGCCAGCTACACTCGAGATGCGATGTTAATAGAACCGCTGGATTGCGAAGGTTCGAGGAACTCCGTACAACACCGGAGAAACCCTGTTGATGGCTCAACGTGCAGGTGCTATGCTCCAAGGCGATTGGGGAGGGTGTCATAGCACTTGCTGGGACGCCAACACCCCGATGGATGCTGGTGACCGCGTTCTGAGCAATCAGTTCACGAAGTCCGGCTACCCTCTCGGAATCATGGTCAACGCCGGCGGGGACAGGTTCGTTGATGAAGGGGAAGACTTCAGGAACTACACATACGCCAAATTTGGACGCGAAATACTGAAGCAGAAAGGAGGGTACGCGTTCCAAGTTTATGACGCCAAAGTGACGCCATGGCTACGCGAGGAGGAGTACGTGGATGATGTCGTGGAGAAGGTCGTTGGACAGACCGTTGAAGAGCTGGCAGAGAAGCTCTCGCACAAAGGGTTGGAAAACCCCAGTCGGTTTGTGGAGACCCTGCAAGACTTCAACAAAGCCGTTTCTTCTTTCACCGACCTCCACCCGGAGAAGGCATGGGATCCTGCGACCAAAGATGGACTTTCTACCGGCTCTTCGTTGCGGCCAACCAAATCAAATTGGGCTCAAGTTATCGAACGGCCACCGCTTATGGGTGTCAAAGTTGCCACAGGGATCACATTCACATTCGGGGGCTTGTCAATCGACCCCAATACCGCTGGTGTCATCTCCTCGGAGGACGGCAAACCGATAACCGGTCTGTTCGCAACCGGAGAGATCGTCGGGGGGTTGTTCTACTCGTAAGGCTTTCTCTACCCAACATCCCGAGTAACGGTTAAACTCTTCATGACAGAAACTATCCAGGAGGAAGTGGACTTACATCCGGCGCGGTCTTTGGGAGGAAAGCAGGAAAGGCTGCTGCTGCGCTGAGCCACGCTGACGCCTAGCATGCAGGGGGGTTGGCAACACTGAGCGGACGTTCTAGTAACCCAAGTAGATCCGGCGTACGGTGTTGCGAAACTCCAGTTGGCCTGGGTGTTGCCTCCGACAGACTCTTGGTTGATGTGGACACCCGCTACATCGGACCATGGACATTTGACAATCAAAGTTGCATGGCCTATTACTGCTGATGCAAATGAGAAAAATCGTGAACTCGCAATGCATAAACCCCAATCAATTCGCCAGACCGGCCCGTATGGTTTGGGCGCAATGGTTCGCTTCTGCATAAGACGAGGAGTAGATTATAGCTCAGGTCGATCAGATGGTGGATGCGGGTAAACACCCCGCGGAACGAAGCGAAAACGCTGCGTTCTATAATTTCCGAATGTCCGCATTGACACCCTCCTCACCCTCCTGGTCAGAGTACCTCAAGAATGCGTACGAGTTCTTGGCCACGGAAGATGGGTTGATAAAAGTCGCACCGTCAACCCGCTGCGAAAGCTATTGAAAAGACCTGGCAGCATACTTTATGAGAATTAACGGACCTTGGAGAATTCTTTCAACCGGCTGGGAACCAAGAGTACATGAGGAATATGATCTTGACTCCCGCGATCCAAATCGAGTAGTTTGGAACGTGAGATATCAAGATTGGCTTCGTGTGAGACGTCTGTCGGGGAAGGGAAGGCGGGGTAGAAGCTAAACCAGGTAAACGATCCGACTGGTACGAAAAGCCGCGAAACCGTACCTCCGTTGGTGCAACATATACCGACACAATTCCGCCATGGGGTCCAGAGGCTCTTCGCTCCCAGGCTCGATATCTGCTCGTTCCCCCTGCTTCAAGAGTTCTGCTTTCTTGAGGTGGAACAAAGTATCCACAGTAGAAACAGCGAATTTGATGCCGTTGATGGAGAATCGACACGGATTACTGAGCATGTGAACGCGCTAAGAGTCGAATTCAGGAAAATGGGAACCCCGGTTTTCGACAAGCTCTTACAGTGTGACTTAATAACGATGCGTCGAACTCGCACTGCGGGAAAGATGCATGTTCGCTGAGGACATCACTGACACTTGGGACCACGAAGAACGATATTGAGGGTTTCTCTACCAAGATATCGGCGATCTTTTCCGCGAAGTGTTTTGCAAAAAGTTGTTCTGGTGTCTCATCCACGTCGCCGTTTTTTATCCGTGGATGCGATGAATCCACGAATGGTCCCAGCTGACTTAGAATCAGCATTCCTGCACAAATTCATAGAACTTTGCACCAACCAACAAGACCGTATCGGGAGATTCCTTGGATATGACTTGTGCAAGGTTTTCCCAAGGCTTGTATCGCAGATCGGCATCTGGGGTGAATGGCCCACTCGCAATGAGCATACTGAATGAGCTCTCGCCGTCTTCCTTAAGTGGAGGTGAAGGGGCGTTCATACGCGGCAGCTGTGGCGTTTATTGTGAGCGTGAGGAACATGAGTTGGAAGTTTTCACCCACAGAAAGAACTTCGGAAACCAAGAACCAACCTCCACCACCGTTACGGCCTCTGAGAGCAACGATCGCACCGGGGAAGAACCCCACTCGGCTGCTCCCGTGGATCTTGAGCGGCGTGCTGAACCTCAGCGGGACCCGTACGCCGGACCCCATCATCCGAGATGATTCGAGCGCGATTGAAGCCTCGTTGAGTTTTGAGGGACCAGACGCCGCCGCGATTTCCGCATTCGCTACGATCCTTCCAACAACGACCACATCATCCTGACATATGGTTATTGAGGGGACTCGATCAGTGGAAGGAACAAACAAACTTCTGTCACAGAGGCAGGATCGCAAAGTTCTTGGAGGTTGTAATGTATGCGGATAATTTCAGCCATGTCGTCGATCCTTTCGTCCAGGACTTTTCAAATTGAGGGTCCGTTTAGTGGTAGCCTTTCCTGAGCCTAGGGGAATCCATACCATCACTTCTTTCTGACACTTTCTCGTGCATGTACCGATCTGGAGGTGCGCAAGTTGGTATGTGAGGAGTTCAAACCAACAGAACACTCACATTCACGTCTCTCGACCTTGTCCACCTGCGAGAACGAGATCTTGCTCGATCCCGCGACGGGAACCGGCCGATCAACACCTTCCTTCTTCACGCCGGGCATGAAACCTCCGTGGGGCTGACGTGGGATTCTCCCGGGGCCGTATCCAGAGGCTCCACCGCGTACTGACATGACCCCTGACAGACGGGCACCTGATCCCTTGTTGGTGGGTTTACTAGGTTTGGTCTGCTCCTGGACGATGTATATCTTAAGTTCCTGGATGTTGGTAACATCTAGTCGGTGCGTTTCTCGGCTTAGATGCTTAACCGTTTCCCATTTCCAACGCAGCTCTTCGGCCGTTAGGTCGTAGTTCTGGCATAGTTTTACACCTATCGCACGATGAGTTATGAACGCCGGATAACCACGGATAGAGCACATACATTCGCTGAGGAGGCTGTCACAGTCCTGTGGAAGGTATTCGCGGAGCTCCTTCTCAAGCTTCTTCAAAAGCACTTTCGAGGGAATAGATGTCATCGTTGGGGAGCCGTTAGGCAGTGGGCGATCGGCGTGGAGACGCGTCAGGTCACACCTCACGTGTCGAGCATCCTCGCGCGTGACATCGTCATGTTGTTGAACTAAATCTGTACAAATACAACAAGCGCCTTGATGCTCAAACCTTCTCAAAGATATACAGGTACGCGAGGCGCTTCAGATCCCTCACACTCTCCTTATCCGCCTTCACGACCTTCTCGTCATTAAACAAGACCCAGCCATCCTCCGACTCTCCATCTGCGTCCTTCCTAGGGCTGTTCGGGAAGAAACCAGGGTGTTTGATGTGAGCGACGTAATGACCTGAATGGACGGAGGGCCCTTTGTGGGAGATGAAAGCCTTGAGCCTGTAGTTCGCCGGCAACGTCTTTGTACCGGGAAGTTCCTTTGCCTTGGAGGGAGATGGCTCGGAAATATCAGCCATCGGTGCGTCTTCCCCGGTGTCTTCGGGGTGGTTAAACACCCATTCAACCGCTCGCTCGGTATCGCCACCCTTCAATCACCCAATGAGAGACATCCTGCTGATAGGTAACCTAGAGCTTACCGTCTCGCGGAGCGCCTTCCTGGCCTGAGCAGGGGAGAATCCCATGTCACTCAACATAGCGACTTGTTCCGGAGATGGCTCGGGGACCTCGGAGCTGCTGCTGCTACCGACGGTGATCGGGTCATCGATGCCTGTGCACTTGTTAACAATCTGAGAAGCCGCATGTACAGAAAGATTCATACCAGGATCTTCCATATGAGCGAATAGCCACTCCATAGCGTCGGTTGGGTCGGCGTTCCCGGTAGCAAGTAACGCTTTCTGGCAACGAACAGTAGGAAAGCCCATGCCCTCGAGCTGAGCCATTGCCTCAGTGTTGAACGTCGGCAACCCAGAAGGCTCTTCGGGAGTCACGCATGGATTGAGCGTTGAACCTCTGATATGGTAGGTTGGTATCCTTACCTGGCTTGTCCCCTGGAAGCTCAACCTCCGTATCCTGCAACCCTTTCCCGACGTACTTGTCCAGGCTGAGGGTATCCGAGGGTGGGAGGTTGATGGGAATATCGAGTTTCGTGGGCACCCAGTTCACGAGTTGGAACTTCTTCGCATGGATCACGAGAAACTCGGGGAACGTCGCGAATCGAGACCGCCTACAAACCCAAGGTGAGGAAGGGAAAAGAAAGTCGTTTAGGGGAGCTTACTTGTGTGCAACGACAGTTTTGTTGCACTGGGGACAGGTATACTCCAGTCCTTCATCCCCCGTCAGGATGTCAAGAGTATCCGTCAGCAACACGTCCCTGTAAATGACCTTCCCTTCGGCGTCCTTGCTCTCCTCAATGGCGGGGACAGCGACGCTGACTGCATCCAATTCGTCGTTCCTATATCGCACCTTGTGACACGAGGTACATTGCAACCGCTGCTCCACCGCAAACGTGAAGACTTTCGTTGGGTCGACTTCACCAGTTGTATCTTGAGTTCGCTTGAGGGCGCGTCTGAGTACCTTCAACAAATGCGTGAAAAACTCCTCTGAATCTTGCTGCCTCATCGTGGAAAACTCTTCGTGCCCCTTCCCAATGAGTGCCTTGAATCCCATGGGGCGTACGCCGTCTTGAAAGACAGGAGTGGGGGAATCGTGAGCGAGAGGCGGAATCTCCTGAGTGGAAGATGGAACAGAATATCGGCCGGAGAGCAAGCCGTCGGCGAGCTTATGCATCTGACAGGCCACGCAATCGGCTGGCAATGGTTCTGTGCATGTTGCCCAGTGTTCGGCAGCGGATGGGTAGTAAGCCTTTTGGAATGAGGGAAGGGAGAAGAGGGTTTGGACAACGGAAGCCATATAACAGCTGGAACGTAAACGTTTGTGAGTCCTGCAGAATATAATACCATGGTAAGTGGCCCCACCTGTTGCCCAGGTTAGAAAGCCCCGTGAGGCCAGGTCCAAAAACTGGTTCAAGTGCCTTCCCGTCCTCGCCAACGAGCGAAAAATCGTAGTTAAGGTTGTGTTCGATTTGCTGATACTTCGTTCAGAATCGGCCCCCAAAAAGCACAGTTGGAAGGAACCCACCAATTCTGTCATCGATTTTTCCGTTTTCGTCTGTGTCTGGACATTTATGCCGAACGTCGAGAGATGCGAAGATAATTCGAGGTCGATTTTCGAATCGTTGCAAATGTAACAGTAGACATCTAGTTGGACAGCGGTCAGCCGATATCTGCACAGAGGAGGGGGTTCTAACGGACCTGCTCCCCCCTCGGGAGTGATAGTCCCAAGCTTTACGCTGATTGGGTGACCGGATTCCTCGAAATGATTAAGACCGTGACCGTTTCCACCGGGGACTCCACCATACTGCTTCCTTCCGCAGCCAAGCGAGCCACAGGTCAAGCATAACCACAGATTTTCCTTCAGTTCACATCGACTACAGTGAGCGAGCCCAGACGCAGGGATAGGCCCATTGGCAAGTTGTTCCAGGGTCAACGTGTGTTCACAGGCCACAATTTCCTCCTCCCATGACTTAACCTCCGATTGCCGAGCCGAGGAAAGTGACTTGAGGACGCCGTCGGAGAGCGGTTGGACAAGGGGGTCCGCGGAAAGTTCCGGGTGTTCGAGGCCATCCTCGTACGATTTCAAAACTGCGGTGTGAACGTATTTATCTTCTTCGCGTTCCTCCGCGATGGCAAGCTTAGTCATCTTCGTCGGAGGCTCCTCACCCTCTGCCTTCATTGGCAATATCAGTGAGGACTGCGGGGGGGAGATGGTCAGAACATACCCTCCTGGAAGAAGGCTTCCTCCGCCTCTTCACGTTTAACGCAAATTTGTGCCCAGTTTTTTGGTAGTGGATGAGGGCGTGGTGGCGTTCGGTATCAAGACAGCCCCCGTTGAAACAAGTCAAGCAAACATCGATCCCAAGCGGACCGTCCTGGAAACACAAAGGATTACGATCGTAATCAGGATCGGAAATCCCCTGACGTACCTGGTTGTCGAAACATTGCGTGCACTCCTCTCGGTGCACTGATTGGGACAACTTGGGAGGCTGTAGTTTGGACAATTGTGCAAGATCCATGGCTTCTGGTCCCCGTAGCTGCAAAGCAGATCAGACCAGCGAGTCCATCGTGATCATCTCCCGCGAATCTGAGGCCTCACCTTGGATGAGAACGATGATCGACGGTGAAGGCAGACTCGACCACGTGCACAGTGGGTCTGTCGCGTGTCGGCAAACGGTCCACGTGACCCGCTGATTATCTTTCACCTTCCCGCTCAAAATTTCAGAAGCACTCTGTCCAAATGGCGCAGAACGGATCAGCCAACGCGTCAGCAGAGGCTTTCTCCTCCTTGATACCAACTGTCGTCGGGATTAATTACGGAAATTCCTATGCATCAATCGCAGTTGTGTCCAAGGTCTGTGTGCATCTCATCGCAATTGGGATCGAGTGACCGCTCAGGCTCGAGTTGCAGGAAGGACTGGCAGAGTGTATCGCCAACGAGGACGGTGAACGCCAGATTGCCTCTGCTATTTCCTTCCACGACGAAGAAACCGTAGGCATCTTACTGTCCCCGCGGGTTTTTGGATCTCAAATAATGTGGGATATAGTACATCGGCACTGGCGCGAAACATCAGCTGGTGAAAAACGCTGAGAACACAATCATCGGCTTCAGGAACCTCCTCGGTAGAAAGTGAAAATGTCTTTTTTTTTTTTTGACCGGTGTGCTGTGCTGAACATTTGTGTTGTAGATTTTCCGAGATACCAAAGGACAAACCTGTGATTTCCGCCCCGGTTATACAACACCCCGAGAAGGCAGATGAACCCGCCTACAAGGTCAAAATCCTCCAGCCTGCCCCAAAACCTCTCCCGACTTCTGCGGTCACTTCGACCGCGAACACCCCCGCCGCCTCAAAATTTGGCACACCGCGATCAGAGCCTACGCCAGCAGAACGGTACCTAACCGTCTCGGAAGTTAATACTATATTTATCAAATCCCTCGTTCAATCTGCCGAGGGTTTCCTGGGAAAGAAGGTCGAAGGCGTGGTTTTTACCATCCCGACGTGGTTCGACGAAGTCCAGCGTGAAGCTTTGATCAAGGCCGCGGAAGACGCTGGTGTCAAGGTCCTTCAATTAATCGACGATATCGCAGCTGCCGCTCTCCAATCAATTACCACCCCCACATTCCCCGACCTAAAACAAGATAGGACTCAGCTCGTCGTAGACCTCGGTTCCTCCTCCCTATCCCTCTTCGTCCTCTCCATTCGTCACGGTCTTATCCATCCCCTTGCTTCCTCCGCGGATCCTGCCGTCGGTGCTGATCTCATCGACGACAAACTCATAAAATTCTTCGCAAAGGACTTCACCAAGAAAACCAAGGTTCCCTTATCGCTGCCCGTGACCGCCACCTCCTCCGCTGTAGACAAACGCGCCGAGGCCAAACTTCGCCTCGCCATAGAACACACAAAACGAACCATCTCCGCTTCGCCTGGCGCCGCCACATGTTCGGTCGAGAGTTTGAAGGAGGGCTACGACCTCTCTGGGACGATCAACCGAATGAGGTTCGACATGGAAGCTCGGGAGGTGTATACCAAGATTGCGGATGCCGCAAAACAGCTCGTCATTCATGCAGGCCTCGACCTGTACGACATCGATGAGATCATCTACGCTGGTGGAACCGGCTGTTTGCCAGGGCTGGATGAGACCGTTCTGGGCGCCGGATTCGACGAAGAAAGGGTGATCACCCCTTTCTCTGCTGGAACCGCTGTAGGGGGTGGTGCCTCAGATCCTACCACGATTTTGGCGAAAGGTGCCGTCCTGCAGGCCAAACTCTTGGCTGAGATCGCCGGCGATCAGAATATCCTTCCAGCGTTCGGCACTGAGACGGCACTTGCAACGGTCAAGTCAACGAGCAAAACCATCGGGCTGATATTCCCCGAGGAAGGCGCGGAGGAGGGTGGTCTGGGCGGCCAATGGGTTCCTATGATCCTCAAGGAGACTGCCCTACCAGCGAGGAGAATATACACCGTTGACGTGGACCTCGGGGAAAGCAACGCTGAGAGGGTCGGATTCGAGGTGTGGGAGGTGAAGGAAAGCACCAAGGTAGAGTTAGTCAAGGCACCCCCTCTGGAGGGCGAGGACGAGGACGAAGAGGAGCCAGAGGAGACCGAGGAGAAGGAGAGGTTGATTGAGAAAGATGGGGCGGCTCTGACGAGTATCGTCGTCCCTGTGAAGAGCGGGAAGAAAGAGAAAGGGAGGTGGAAAACGAAGATCGGAGTGCAGACCGTGGTGGATGAGGGGGGCAAGGTGGATATTACCGCTTGGGAAGTCGATGGGGGAGAAAAGGTTCGGAAGACCATCCAGTAGATACCAGTTTAGACCTGTACGCGCCGTGACGCGACTATACACGCGACTATTTTTTGGATTGGGTTTAGACCAGAACTGAATCCGACCTGCAGTATCTCTGGAAATCGTACAAGTTTCATTCGGCCTCGCGACTCGGCCGAGCGCCTATTCCGTAATGCACAGATAACTAAGTCATACAAAGGCGAGAGGGAAAGGTGGGAAAAAGATAAGAATCGTTTTCTGGCAAGAGGCATACGATCGCCTGGGGATTGAGGGATGAATGTCACCGTTTGGGCAGGTTTCAAATGGGTTTACCAAATTTAAGCGCAATGATTAGACTGTCCAAGGACGTTTTCCGATCAACAGAGGCATACCCCTCCTCCAGGTGGCTAATCCATCTTGACATCCGAGTCCCCGGGACCAGATCCCGTGGCTTTTGGTTCGGTCTCTGGGGTATCCTGGGTGGGGACCTCGGCCGGATCGGCGGTCTTGACGGGCTCTGTGACAGTGGTTGACTTGGTCTCGACAGTGGTATCCGATGGACTGCGGTCGGTGCTCATAATATCGGCGAGGGTGGACTCCTGTGAGAGCGAGCTTTCCTTTGCCGGGCTCGTGGGTGAATTGACAGGCGAGATCTGAACAGAGATGTGGGGGTTGGAGGAGTTGGGCACCGGGGTAGGGGAAACGTGAGGAATGCTAGAGATTGACGTAAGGATTGTCTCACACACGGACTTGTTGGGATGGATGTGAACGTACTTCTCTGGATTGGGGATGGCGGTACCGACGGTGTTCTGGGGTGCCTTGCCAGCCTTAGATAGCGCATAGTCACCGGAATCGAAATATTTCCGGTCCTGCACATCGCGGCTCGTCAACGTGCATCAGATACCCCATATAAACATAGAGACGGACTCTCTGCGCCTTCAGCAACACACCCTTGTGAGTGGGTAGTTTGCCGTAGAGACGAAAGAGCTTCTGCTCCTCCTCGGTCAAAGCCTATAAAAATGAGATCGCAAACACGCCGGTCAGCATCTACCACGCATTCCGCATCGAAGCTACTCTCCAAATCGCAAACGGTCTTTGGGAGACGTGCGATTGAAGATGCGATGTCTGATTCGGGATCGAAGAAGGTACGCACGCTGATGTCGACCTTGTTACGCTTGGCTGGGAGCATAGTTGGTGGGCCCTGGCGGTAGGCTCTGAGCTCTGAAGAAAGAACGGGATTGGTTTTGACGCAGACGACGGATTGAGCGTTGGCAAGTGTTGGTGAACGGGGTGGAGTGGGTGGATTATTGCGGAGTTTTAATTGATAAGTAACGGATCTTGTCTCACGGATTATCATACGGGTTTAATTTGGTTTTACACTACACGTCTCTCATCTACGCCTCCTAAAAATCGAGAACCACTTCTTCGCCCATATCTTCGTCATCCGAGTCCAGGCTAAGAACAGGTTGGTCCGTAGTGGCAGTGCAGATGTCATAAAACAGGGGAACATCCGAGCAAGTACTCGTATGCCAGGGAAACCCAGTTGAAGGATCACCCAGATCAAGAGCCATGCAACTGAGGACATCGTAGTCAAGGATGGAATCTTCTCTTTGGATGGAGTTCGGTTGCAGATCGATTGGCTCCCAGTTGTCTTCCAACCCGGCCAATGCGAATAGATCGGCGTTTACCTCGAAAGGGTGACCAGTACCAGCTGAGTCTTCGGGACTAAGCGCTCCGAACTGTATCATCTGGAGTATCAGTATTTCAGCTGCTGCGGCTTGGGTATGCGTGTGGAAATTACAGGAAGTGTGCCCTAGATCGACGATTAGGCGGGTGGCGGGCAGAAGACAATCACAAACCATGTTTCCCGTGTCTTGGGAGGTCTCAGGTTCGGTAAACAAATCCATGAAGGAAATTGTGCCCAAATCCAGAGGCTGGTCGTTTAGATCCTCGGACGGGGTCGAATCGTCATATTCAAGAAGTGTATCTGATTCGGCGATAAACGTAGAAGCCTGACGATATCCGTCAGAATGTCATTCACGAGACATGAATGGGAAACCGGGACCTTAAAGCGTTCAGCGCGAAACAGTGTTCTATGCAAACACTGCAGAGATACGACGAGGACCTGTTCATCGTCCCTGTAGGGCGGAACCAAAACTTCATCCAGGGTTAGCGAGCCGAGAGCACCCTGGAGCGTTTCCAATGAGTTTTCATAGACGGCATTGTTGTCCCTTCGCAGAGACTTTTGTACACATCAGTTCGGTTCGACAGTGGGGGGGAGATAACACTCGCTCTCAGGATTCTTCTGCACTGCTTTTGAAAAGCAGTATTTTGCGACCGAGCAATGATATTCAAGATAGGTTGGGCGACCTGAGGAAACATGTCCATTTCTGTACCAATGGACTGCACTGGCTCAATGAGGTCGAAAAACAATAAGGGAAACGCGCACGTTTCTCCAAGAACCAAAGATGAGGGGATAACGCCTACTCAAGGGTCAAGTTATCAAGTCATCGAGGAAGGCGGACCGTACCTAACCAAGTCCCGGGAGAGGACCTTTTCGAGAGCAGAGCCGACCATGCTTTGGACCGGGAGGAGATGTTGAGGGGAGAATGGGTCCGCAACTAATATCGTTTAGAAGGAGCCAGAGTTAGATGAGGTGGATACCGACGGGTGTCTTCCGTTGATTTCGATTTCCAAGCAAAGGACCAACTGATGGCGGTGAGAGTTGTAGTGGCAACCGGCAGCTCATCTGGGTACAGCAAGGCGCGGGACGACACGATTGCGACTACCAGCGATGGTTAGTGAGTAAACCGGGGTGATTCTAAGAAACGCGCACACTCAAGAGTTCCGTCAGCATTAATGTAGGGATCTGAGATGTTGCCAATGAACAGTTTGGCGGCATGCTGCGAGATGTATGAGACGGAGGCTATGTATGCGCCAAATCGCGGGATCGTTCCATACAAATTTGAGGTATTCAAGGAGATAGGCGACAAGCGACGACTGCTGGAGCGTCTCCATGGCGGTTCGTTTTCCCTGAAATGAGCCCGTGAGACGTAAGAGTATGCTGGAAGACGAGAGGATGTCGAGTGATTCCGGGGGCGGAAATTTCTGGATTTTTAGGACGGGTTCGTGGTCGATGCCCAGTTTTAGCTGGTGGGTTATCCCCACTGCGAGAGAGAGGCCGTCCGCGGTCGTCTTGAGAAGCGGCGAAGACCAGCACAGGGTTGGCATGAGAGCGCGAAAGTGGTGTGACCGGCTCAGATCATCTGCCCAAGTTGCCCGAGCTCCCTCTTTCTCTCCATCCACGACCATCTTCGACTCGCTCTCGACGGCCGCTGCCCGTCATCGCAGACTCTCCCTCAATGGTAATCGTAAAAATCAAACCAATTTGTAAAAACTGTCAAGCGTTTCTCATCTTCTTATCGGTAGGCGTCGGACATCGACCAGAAGATCCAGGATGTCTACAAGCGCATCCAAACCGAGCGCAAGGTCCTGGAGGCCTCCCAGCTCCTCCGCCAGGCCACCACAAATCCCGATGTCCTCAGGCGTAATGAAGCGAAGATCAGAGAGGCCGAGCGGCAGCTCTCTTATTTCGAGGACACCCTACGTGAACTCCAAAACAAGAAGATGATGCTGGCCCAAGGCTCCTCAGGCGGTGGTTCCCAAAGAGACCGCGCCACCCCTCTCCCCTCTCCGGAGTACGACCAACGGTCAGGAGGCCGTCTGCCCGGCGGTCCAGAGAACTCCAGGATGGCTCCCCCGCCGAAAAGGGTCTACAGCAATCTAGATCTCATCAAAGCCGATACACCGGTCACCACGGCGAGGATCTCGCGGATGCTCCACCAACTCGAGTTCAAACTTCAGGTCGAGACCCAATACAAGAAGGGTATCGATAAGATGGTGAAGCTCTACCAGGCCGAGGGCGACAAGAAGTCGCGCGCAGACGCAGAGGCCAAACGGGTCGAATCCGAGAAAAAGATTCAACTCCTTCAGGCCTCCCTGAAGCGCTACAAAAATTTATTCATCATGGAAAGCGAGGCCGAAGAACCCGAACCTGCACCAGGTGCGTACCTTCTCCGAAAATATACCACTTCTCCTATCTTCTCGGATCGCTTATACGCATCCCGTGTCGTCAGGCGATAAAGGCGCAGAAAATGTGCGCTCAAAATCGCTGACTGGGACCCTTCACATATCCCTTCGAAGTGCTCACGAACTTGACCATGCCCCCCTCGTATCGAGGTCGCGTTCCGCCGCCAAGGCGGGCATCGATACCTTCGTACACATCAAGGTCGACGGTACTCAACGCACCAGATCCCACAATTCCAAAACGGACCGATGGAACGAAGACTTTGATATCCCGGTGGACAAGGCGACTGAGATAGAAATTGCTTTTTACGATAAGCAGCCGAGTGAAGTCTATCCGATCCCAATCGGACTGTTGTGGATTAGGATCAGCGATCTTGTCGAAGCTCTCAGGAGGCAACGCGTCATGGGAGGTGGGCAGGGCGGGTGGGTCACTGCCAACGCGATGGGCAGTGACGCTACGAGTCCCCACAATGCCGACCCATTCGGTGCCGGGGGCGGCATGGACGCGCCGTTGAGCTTCCCAGGTGATGTCGCTGGACTGCGACCTCCAGTTCCCGGGATGCCCCCCCAAGAAGGCGTTGAGGCGTTCTTCTCCGTCGAGCCTGTTGGCGCCGTCGCGCTGCGCTTAAACTTCAGTGGGTATTGTCTCCAAGATATGAACGCCTGCTGTGCTAATGGCAACCAGCCAAGGAAAACGTACGGAAACGACCCATGGAAGCAGTAGGAGGTCTCGGCCGTCAGGGCGCCGTGCGCAAGCGCAAGGAAGAGATCCACGAAATGAATGGTCACAAATTCATTCAGAAGCAATTCTACCAACTCATCTTGTGCGCTTTTTGCAACGAATTCTTACTCAACGCTCTCGGGTACCAATGTGAGGACTGTCGGTATACCTGTCACAAGAAGTGTTACGAGAAGGTGGTTACGAAGTGCATATCCAAATCCAACACTGGAGTGGGTTTATTCACCTGCCAATCGCTGATATGATACACTAATAACGTTTTCAGGACGGAGATGAGGAAAAAATCAACCACAGGATTCCCCACCGTTTCGAACCACTCACAAACCTGGGGGCCAACTGGTGTTGCCACTGCGGTTATATGCTGCCTCTTGGTCGGAAGAATGCTCGAAAGTGTTCCGAATGCGACATTACGTGCCACGCTCACTGCGCTCACCTTGTCCCCGACTTCTGCGGTATGTCAATGGAGACGGCGAACAAGCTTCTGGACGATTGGCGGCAGATCAACCGGATACGGCAGGACAGGACACCAAAGCAGCATGTCAAACAGCCGTCGCTGACTCATGTCATTCCCCCTCAACAACCCAGTCCAAGTTCAGACACCTTGAACCAAGGTATGGAACGGATGAGGATTCAGGAGCCCCCTCCTCCCACCCAACAGCAGGAACTACCTCCTCGGCAGCAGAGTCCTTCTCAGGATCGGTATGGATATCCGCAACCGCAACCGCAACAACAACCTCTTCCTGGGACCTATTCTGGCCCACACAGTCACCAACAAACCCAAAGACCGCCAGGGGCAAGGATTCCAGTCCCCCCGGCATTCCCTCTTGAGCAACAACAGGCGATGCTGCAGCAACCTCCACCCAGGGATGATAGGTACGGCGGGTATGATGTAAGTACTGATGTGCTCGTGTATTCCACGAGACTGATAAGCCGATTCTAGAAACCCCCTCCCCCGCCACAGAAGCAGTACCCTCCCCCTGGTGTTGGGGTCCCACAACAACAACGACCCCCGCAATCGATAGCAACCCCCCCTCCCCAACCACAGTATCAACAACCACCCCCACAACAGTACCAACCTCCCCCCCAACAACAGCCACAGGCTGTTCAGCAACATCAACATCGACAATCACAGTCGATGCGAAAGAGGAAGGTCGGGTTAGATGACTTCAACTTCCTTGCAGTGCTCGGTAAAGGGAACTTCGGCAAAGTCATGTTGGCTGAAGAGAAGCAGACGAACAATTTGTATGCCATCAAAGTGTTGAAGAAGGAGTTCATCATCGACAATGATGAGGTAGAAAGGTATGTAATTCGTCTCTTCGCCGGGGCTTATCAGCATACTGAAATGATGGCGTTCAAAGTACGCGATCCGAAAAGCGGGTGTTCTTGACTGCAGCGAAAGAGAGGCACCCGTTCTTGCTTGGGTTGCATTCGTGTTTCCAGACTGAGACCAGGGTGTACTTCGTGATGGAGTATGTCAGTGGAGGCGACCTGATGCTGCACATCCAGAGGAAGCAGTTCTCGTTACGTCAGGCCAAGTATTACGCCTCTGAGGTGTTGCTGGCGTTGGAGTACTTCCACGCCAACGGCATTATTTACCGGTGAGTGCTATCCCTCGTCGCACCTGTGGCTTGGTTGCTCATTGCATGCTCAGCGATCTGAAGTTGGACAATATCCTCTTGACTCTGGATGGTCACGTCAAGGTTGCAGATTATGGGTTGTGTAAGGAAGACATGTGGCACGGGTCCACCACGAGCACGTTCTGCGGCACACCCGAGTTCATGGCGCCCGAGGTAGGGGCGATGAGCTTGCTAAACCGTAGACGGAGGCTAATTTGGTTATGACCAGATCCTCCTCGAACAACGTTATGGTCGGGCGGTGGATTGGTGGGCGTTCGGCGTGTTGATGTACGAGATGCTTTTGGGCCAATCCCCGTTCCGTGGCGATGACGAAGACGAAATCTTTGACGCTATCTTGGAGGACGAACCGCTATACCCAATCACGATGCCTAGAGACGCCGTTTCTATCCTTCAGAAGGTTTGTTTCGATTTGCTGTGTTCTCTGTAGCGCCACTTCCGGGCCATCGCTGAGCGTTCATCGCGTTTAGCTTCTTACACGAGACCCGAACCGGCGTCTCGGCTCTGGGAAAGGAGACGCAGAGGAGATCAAGAGACAGCCATTCTTCAAGGACGTCGTCTGGGATGACGTCTTGAACAAACGTATACCCCCACCATACTTCCCGACAATCGTAAGCCCCTGCTTTTACCCTCGTTCTGAATTGTCCGCTGAAACGGTTTTGTAGAACGGCAGCGCAGACACGAGCAATTTCGATGAGGAGTTTACAAAAGAGCAACCGACGTTGACGCCAGTACATGGTCAACTATCAGCACAACACCAGGCGATGTTCAATGGATTCTCTTGGGTAGGTCGATGCTATTCTCCCTTATCTATCAGGATCACACGCTGATCTTGGGCCGATTGCGCACAGATTGCCACTTGGGCTGATATCCAGCAGTAGGAGAGCGTGGGTTCGTCTGACGTATGTATTGTTGTCTGGTTGGGGAAGCATGGTTGTAGTACAAGCCTGATCTTCTGTTTTACTTTCCGTGTGATGAACCCTGTATCTCGCTTCGTTTCATCTCTCTATTCTAACTGTTTTTCTTTGACCTGGTCTGTGACAATGTGAGTGCCGGTCCCCGGAAGACCCGTTGGAACAGGTGTGGTGCGATCGTCTTCGGTTCCACCGGGTTGACCTGTACTGGATGCTTCGTCTTGGTCTTGGACGATCTGGTGGAAAGAGTTCCAGAGGTTCGCAACCGTTTCATATTCCGTAGACATCGAGAAGACCTCTTCGACTTGGCGGTTTAGAACGTTCGTTAAGGATAGAAGCTCCTCGAAACCCTATTCGTCGAATTCAACGAATGAATAGATGGGAAGACCCCAGAGCCAGAGTGGCTGTGCTGGCGACATACAGAAGTTATCTCGGACGCTAGGCGGTCGCGTTCTTGGGCGAAGAACGAATCGTCTTCATTCGCTCGTGCCATGATGATGATCGCGCCAGACAAGGACGCCACTGATTTATGCGGCCAGCGCTTGAGAACAAGTCGTTCTCCTCTTTGTGATCGCGCTTAGGATTTGGCCGCAGTGGCCTGGCGTTCACTAGGATCCGGAAACTTGGGTGAGCCTCAGATTTACCCACATCTCGTCATTGCGACTGTGGCTGTTCCCCGCAACTCGGCTCACCGTACACGTTCCGAAGGTCTGGTATAATTATCCGCAGGCTGTGTGTGAAGACCCGCGGGTGGCCAAGAAGTCCAAGGTCGATCCTCGTTCTGCCTGTATTTGACTGATGCCAACCCCGGACGGCGACGGTGACGAGGACTTTGAGTTCCTGGTCAACCTGCTCGCTTCAGACGGGGTTGACCCTAGCCCGCTGCCGCCCCCCCAAGCCACCGGGTCTCGTCAAGTCGATCACGGGCTCAGGATACAAAGGGGACCGGACGGTAGGCTTGATTTGGGTCAAGTGAAAACGTTTTATGAGAAGAAAAATAATGCGGGAGTGGGTACCGGAACGGGAATAGCGGGGAGGGTCGATAACCCTGGGTTAGCAGATCCCCGACACCATCGGAATCACTCAGGTTCGTTGCAATGGCTTTCGGGCTGTATTGTTCGCTGCTGCGCTGGCTCGTGTGTGATGGGGCGTGGGTTTTAGATGACGCTAACCCGTGTCAATTATAGGGAGAAGTGGGAGCGACGCCGAACTGGTAAGCCCACGCTTCAGACTTCGGGAATTGCGATTGATCCATCATACACATGGGCGTCCCGCTATGGGTGATGGTTTTTTTCTTTCGCGGACAGGCTACCTTCGAAGGAGACATCACTGTTTCGCGCTCCGTCTCTGACCGTGATGATCAGACGGGAACCCTGTCAAGGTCGCCTTTGACACCAGCCTCGTGCAGTACGGTATGTCGTTAAGTGCTCGTTGTACGGTCCATCGGTTCCTGATTCGGAAATCTTGCCAGGAAACTCGAGGTGATCCCCAGGTATGGGGTGTGCGAGATGAAACTGCGCATGCTTAGATCCGCCTTCCGTGCAGGGTCGAACACGAGCTCCGGCCTCACCGCCCTCGACGGATAACCCAGGGAAATGGGTGGATCTACTCTCGGAGCGGGAGGCGAAGCAGCTCCTTCTGGTATGTTACCTCACTACCGCCGACGGGATTTAGGTTGAGGTCGCTCTTGACACCTGATAGGAAATCTCGGACGCGTTGAAATTGAAACTCCCACTGGACGGTAGCCCCGGCTCCGCATCGGATCGACCTCGGACCCTGGGCGAGGTCAAGAACGTGGTGGAATTCCTGGTGGAGATGGACGAACTGGTTTGGCGTCGTTCAGAGTATGGCGCGGACCGTGGGGTTTTCGATTCGAAGAACATCTCGGCGGTGGGGGAGCATATCAGACTGTGGGAAAGGGTAGCGCGCGGGCGAAGCTCCGAGTAGTAGGGAATTTGTGGTTAGTCTTCGAGGGTGGTGGCAACAATCAGAAGGTAAAGACTGCGCGTAATGCGTAAGTGGTCATCATGGACCAAGAACCGTTGCCCAGTGTTGGAACGAAGGCTGTGCACAATGTGGGCGCTATCGGCCAATTCTTACGTAAAATTCACCGGTCCGAGGTGCACTGCCTTCCGGACAAACCTTTTGCAAAACGTTGCAAGGGACCAATAAGATCTCGAGTTCGTGTGCTCTGCTTCTGCTTTGGGGAAAGGAGGCTTGGCGTGTGGGTTGTTTGATTTCCAGTTATCCAAGCTTGCGGTAATTCAACACGTGGGCGTGCGCGATGCAGGGGCCAGGAATCGAAAATTTTCTTCCGGGTCGCCCGAAGGATTTTGCGCTCCTCGGCTCCTTGACCGCGGAGCTCCAAGAGTTTTCTCCCGTTCCCCACACACGATTCAGGGTGGGGGCGCTCATGTGAATCTGAGGATTTCCCATGACTGCGAAACAAGTCAGACCAGACGGATCTACGTCGAACCAGCGTTCCCCGTCTGGCCGTTGGTTATCTCCAAGCCTACAATTTCTTATTTATTTTTTCTTCAAATAATTTCCCGTCTCACCGCCGATGACGCATTCGCATTCTTTCTCAGATAAGGCATGGCCTCCCGTCTCACTGGAGGATGCGAAGAAGGCCGTGCCGGTTCTGTGCGAGTTTGGAAGTGGATTTGCTCGAAGAGGATGACGTCGAAATTTGATTTTGTTCTTGACGTTTATTGCGCGGAGGCTTCTGGCGACTTCTTGGTCACGGAACCGCCAATCACTCACTTCTTATCCCTTCACACTTATCGAGCCTTATCTCTGTGTGAAGAGTGCCCTTCGTCCATTCCCACCGGGAGGAGAGGGTCAGGAAAAAGAATGACCATCCGCAGTCGCTGCCGCCCATCCCTATAGACGGGGGCACAGCATCAGTGGACGTACGGAGGGAAGGCGAAGGAGTATTTAAGTTGCAAATTCGTTTGCCGTCTTGTCCTACGTCCCTTACTCATGAACCTCCCAGTTTTCATTCACGATAAACCCAAAGACCCTGATACCTCGTCAAGATTCGTTGGAGTAATGTTTGGGATGTTGCGTGAGGACCTTGTTCCCAGTTGTTTGGATCAGCGTTTAACCAAACGCAATCAATCAGTCTGCTTCCTGTTGCTTCTTACCACCTTTCTCTGGTGGCGGAGACTATTCCCGTCCCTCCAGGGACTTGTTGGATGGCTCAGGGATAAAGCCAGAGAGTATATTCCACGGTGTGCGTACTCTCAGACTCGTACATTTCACCAGGTCGCTGAGACCGTTGTCCGACAGCCCCGCCACAAACCGCTAGACCCGTACCAAACACCCCCAGCATCGCACCCCTTGCTCCCATCTTCATCTATCCATATAGAAGACACCGCGGACCGGATTCCGTGGACACCCTCCCACCATATACCCCTTCTGAAGGGCCGACCCCTTCCCCCACCGAATGCAACGCCGGCGGGCCTGGCTGACCATCTCCCCGATTTCGGAAATCACGATAATTAGAAGCTATCTTACCCCGGACTTATTTTTGATATGGCGACAACGGAACAAAATCAAGAAGCCTGTTTAGTGGACGCTCATGTCGTTGTATATATCTGCCACGGTAGCCGGGTCGAGGGCCCCGTTTCTGTAATACACTAGATCCATCCTCTCGCTAACTGTTCACCGGGGGCACAAAGATCCTGCAACTTTTTACACTCCGACTCGATGTTGGGGGACAGAGAAAATTGAATATGCATATTATTTCCCCCAAATCCACCGTCCTGTTTCACCAACACATCGCCTTTTCCCACCCAACAAACCCAGTGGAACGGTAAAGCGGGTGGCCTGCTGACAGGAAACAAACCCACACTCGTGATAGTGTGTGTGGCTGAAAAGGTGCTTCGACGGTTTGTACGGCTCGCTTCTGGCGCTCGTCGTCTCTTCTAACCGAGAGCGAATTCAGCGAGAAGTCGCACGTGCCTGCTTGACTCTTGTCCGGGGATCTCTGGCAAATATTCGTCTTTTTAATGGTGTTTTTCTCCACTGCGCATAGCCTCATCCGTCCACGTCGGCGCTCCATTATGGTATATAAGCCAAGAAACCAGACAAGAGCTCGCCAGTGTTTCCTTTCCCTCCTCAATAACCTTTCTACCCACACCATCTTTCCCCCCCTTCCCCCATCCCCCACGGATGCCCCCCACCGCTGTGCCCAGTGCCTTCCCCACCGCCGTTCAGAACGGCCGTGGTGAAGAACACTCGCCAGACGCAGGCAACAAGTTCAAGTTCGGTCTCATCTTTTGGCCGATTCTTTTCGGAGGTCAATCCCCCCGTCTCCCCTTCCCCGCATTCGCTCGGTGCTGATAACGATTTCATACAGCACTGTTGATTGCTATCATATGGAAGCTCTGGACGTGGAAGGCCAAGTCGGCGGTGACTGCAAGTCCTCTTTCTACCCCCAAGCCATCGACTAGCGACGTCATTCGGATGGCTCAGATCCGAGGTTCACCTTCGCTTGGCCGCCCAGTCATAGCGGTGCGGGCGCCCTCCCCCTGCCCACCTCCCCCTGCATACGTTCGTCCTCCTCAATACGACAATAGCCCGCCGCCGTACGGTGGAGGTGGTCAACCCTCATGACATTCGTGAGTCTATACTTTTGTTCTACTCTATACTCTATTGATCCCATGTCCGTAGATCCCCGCTATGAGCTCCCGCGGCCGATAACGACATTCTAATTTCCAAACGACCTACTTTTCGCAATATCGCATGTCTATCTGAGCGCTGCGCCGTTCACCTATTCCGCATAGTTATTTCTTCATTTATTTCCCCTCCATCAGTCATTGTCGTTGTTGTCGTCGCATACTATTAGGCTCGCCGGCCGTGTTTTCTATCTCGCTGCTACTCGCGTTCTCACCCTTGGATTGTTTCTTTTAATACCGGAATGGAGTATCTCGTTCTCGATGACCGATTATACATTATGTCCTGTTGAGTGTGACTCGTACGGGGATTCCGTCCCGGTCATCTGAGGCAGTGCAATCTCCAAAGCTTCCGGAAGGAGGTAAATGTGACGACGGTAATCCGAGGACACATATACTCGTGCGTGGTACGGGATTTGTCACCGGCCATCGGCATCCGTCTTGAGGGTACGATTTGGATGTGACCGCGTCAGCCAACCGTTCTCGAAGATACCACGACAGGGGGGGTGTTTCATAGTACATGCGTATTGGCTCCAACGGGATGATCTGCCCAAGAATGCAGGCTAGTCGTTCGGGATCGAAAATCGAAACTTCTATCGAGTTTGCTTCCACTCTCTTTGCTTCCGACCCCCCTGTCTTCGAGGTCAAATTCCCTTTGGACTTCTCTCGCTTTCCCAATCCGGCGAATTTGGAGCCACCCCCCTTCCCAAACTTCAAATTACTTAGCACCTAGGGTTCAGCGTTCCGTCCATAAGTAAAACCTGGTAACTTTTACTTGTCGTATGGCGGATCACGCCAGTTGAGGTCATCAGGTGGTCCGCACATCTCAAAAGCTATTCGAAATGACGCAGTTTATGCGTGTGTGGAGCTCGGGTTCACGCGGATCAAGGGGGCGCGAACTATCCTTTGCAAGGGAATCTATGGTCAACTGCGTGCGCGCGTAAGGTCCGTCCCATACTATGTTTCGTACCACTTGCTGTGCCTCAGCTCGGCTCCCTGGCTTCATCGTACGCCTCACCCGCCCGTTAATCCCGTCCACCGGCGAAGATCGGCCAAACCTCCCTCCTATCTTCTCGAATAATCATGGTGACGCCCGCCCTTGACTCCTTCGGTCTTTCGATTGCGCCGTTGTTGTTCCTAAATTGCCCGTAGCCAAACGACTCCGCTGCCAGCTGCACATCACCCAAGCCCAATCTATACTTCTTTGGCACGATACCCTTCCCGAACGTTTTCGTAATGTGGTTTGAGCAGAGCAAGGATAAGCAGATGACGAGGATGTGTAGAGGAACCAATGAGAACGCCGTGGACCAGATCATCCTTAGGTTTTGCTTCTCGAAAAGGTACAGTTTTGCTTTGCATCCCGGCAGAGTGGTCCTCGGGAAACACCTTTTGCTGGGTGCGGCTTGGTGAAGAGGGTTATAGTAGCCACAGCATCCTAGGGAAGTTTGGACCGCGAGCCGGTCGTGAGGGTTATACCATTGGCTCCACGCCAGATTTAGCTTCCGGTCCAAGGCAAATTCCGTCCGTTTGTAGCTAGCATAGCCTACGACCGCCAGCGAAATGAATGAGGGCCAAAGCAGGAGACAGTACACGGCCAGGATCGGGCGAGAATTTAAAATGATACCGCAGAGCCCGACCAAGGATGTGAAAATTTGGATAGACGCAGCGACGGTGATGTAGACCAGGATATCGCTGTCCGCTGTGAACGTGACCTCTGCGTGTTTCCAGCCTGCTGGAATTTTAAAATAGTGCAGTTGGGAAAGTGGATGGCACTCACCTCTAAACCACGTAAGCATGGCGTACCCTAACCCCACAGAGGAGTACCCCAAACCTATCAGGATTGACATTAGGAGAACCCATTTGTGTGTTGTCCATTTATCTGGTTTGTCGAGCCCTAGCCCTTCGCTCTCTTCAACGGCGGTGGCCAGCCCTCCGAGTGATCGGGGGTTGAGACGGGGCTTCGGCCACTTCTGTGTCCAGTTGCTACTTGGCGCGGGTACCAGGGGTGGTCGGTTGTTCGTGAGGGTTTCGTCGTTCGACCTCCACCCGTTGGTCCTTGTCCGGAGGGAAGAGGCGTAATCCAAATGGTTCGAGCCGGTCGGTCGGGGAGCGGGCGAGGGTCTTGGTATCGAGAAGCGAGAACGGACGGTGTTTTGTCTGGAGAAATCTGGAGTCGGAAGGTGAGAACTGAATCTAGAGGAGTTTCCGTCGCGTTCCAAGTCTGGAGATCTCGAAAAGGGAGTCAAGGGTACATCGCTGAACGACTGCGGATGGTCGTCGCGTCCCTCATAGTGGTCGATGGAGTCGGGATCCAAGAACATGTCCCCGGCTAGGTTCGGAGATGACGTCGGTAAGGGTGGAAGCGGAGCGTCTTTGAGTGTCGAGGCGCGTCTGGAAGTTCGTCGTAGAGATACGTCCCCATCCTCCACGATGGTGGACATCCTATGAGACCTCCCAGAGACCACCGATGATGAGCTAGCACGAGTAGAAGTCCTAGAGGGCATCCTGGACGTGTCCGACTCTAGCCTTTCGTCTTGCTCGGTTTTGTTGAACGTCCCGGAGCGTCTCCGAAGAGACCGAGCGCTTTTCACAGAACGCAGGGAGGTTGGGTATCGTTCCGCCATAGCAGAACAAGGTTCTAGGTATGACCACTTGTCACAGGCAGGTGCAGGCGGGTCAAAGTAGCAAAGGGAGACGGCGGGTGGTCAAATTTGGAATATTTCCGACAGCGGATACGCAACGGTTTCGGCATTTCTTTTTGAAACTCCGATCATTGCACGTCGCTCATCGACAGCAGCCGTCTGTGCCAAACCTCAACGACCCACCCACATTCTTTTACTCTCTCCAGATCTACGTCGTCTCAGTCATGGACGGAAAATCTCCCGTCTCTTCGTATTACGGCGGCAGACCTTCCGGCGGCGCCTTGAACAACGACTACTCTGAGAATCCGGCCCGGCCCCCAAGAAACCGATACGACTCCAGCTCTTCATACTATAACCAAGATGTTGACCGACCGAGGTCGAGCACAGAACTTCTGAATGGTGGTACGAGATCGGCTGGCTATAACCAAAATTCGTTTTTCGATGCTGGGAGGACGGAACCGCTCAAGGGCGGAGACGACGAGGAGGACCCATTGAGAGGGAAGGGCGATGGAAGTTGGGACATCTTTGCGGATTTCAATAACGCTGGACCGAGGTACAGTGAGGCCTTTGTCGATCCTGAGCCTGCGCCTGAGCCTGTGTGAGTGAATACGTTCTTTTCGTCGATATGTGAGGTCTCGTTGCTGATTGAGCTGTGGCACAGGTACCCGTCGCGTTCTCACGGAAGTCTCAAGCATGAAGACGCTGCCAGTGCCACAGGGACGCATGTAGAGATGGTTACCGTCCCCGCCCTTGGTCCCGAGTGGAAGGCTTCGGAATTGCACGACATGACCCGGAGTGCTAAGAAGGAACGGAAGGCCGAAGATCGGAATCAGAAGTGGAAGGATTGGAGGAGAGGAAATCGAGGACTGTGCGGAGGTTGGTTTACCTGGAAGTTCACCGTCTTCTTCGCCTTTGGGTTGTGTATTGCGTGAGTGGTCTATCCCAGCCCTCAGAGCACCCGTGGCTGATCACAATCAACCGTCATCGTTTAGCACCGGAATTCTCCTTGCTTTCCTGATCCCTCGTGTGCCCAAGTTCGAGTTCAATCAAGACACGCCACTCTCAACCGCGACCGGTGACTTTAACCGCTCCATTCCAACGCGATTCTTGGTGGCCCCCGCAAACTTCTCGTTTCCTGCTTACGCGGAATTGCAGGTCGATACGGGATCAAACTTCATTCCTTTGAGGTTCACCCACTTGAATGCTCTCATCTTTGACCTTCAGACCAGCGTCCAGGTCGGGACTGGTGATCTGTATGGAGTCACCGTCCCCGCGAAAAAGTTCACGAAAATTCAGGTACCGATGAACTTTTCGTATGTTGCGGATAATAGCAGCGACATCACGTGTAAGCTTTTTTCCGTTGCGTTCGCTTCTACTCTTCAATGCGGTGGGATTGACAACTCGACCCTTCTAGGGGCGAACTGGTACAACTCTTGCAGAAACGCAGCACTATTCCCCACTGGCGAGAGACCCGGTACGTTCCCCCGTCACTTGTCCCTCTAAGGCGTTGTATCTAACACGTCTCCTCTATCGCGTAGGTCTTCGCTTCAGACTTGTACTGGAGATGCGAATTGCAGGATTGATTGGAAGTCGATTCACGTCGACGCAGGTTACGGACGCAAATTGCCCAATTCAACTTCCAATGAACGCAGCTTGAGCGATTCCGACACGCCCCTTTACCCGCGCTTCACTCCCGTCCGCTTATCGTTATCACTCACTCTTCCTTTATACACCCTTGATCATTCACACTTCTTGCTGGTCACGTCGTCATCGTAACGCTTTGCGCCTCGCAGACGTTTCTCCAGTATCCGCCTCCATGACCCCATACATTTCTCTCGGACACAGACACATCTCTTCATGACCTACTCTCCTCACCTTCATTTTATCATCTCATACCGTAGCTTATCTCCCCTTTTGCATCACCTGGACATCTATGTGCGCAAATTCGTCTCTTGACTGACATATTTTGTCGCAATCGTATTTCTCCAGATTTTTCCCGGACTGGATACGCCTGATGGTGACTGTCCCCGGGTTAGTGTGCTGCGCATGATGCACGTTCGCCGGATCTGGTGTTCCTGACCTGTGGTGTCCATGATGGATTCTGCAGCGGAAGATTGTCGGTGCGGTTCCGAGGAGTTTCCAGCGATTCGGCGAGTCTCAGGTACACTGTTCTTGATCATCCGGAGCTGTAAGCGTCCCCGGTGTGGACGGTGTCCACGATTTGAAGGTTGATGGAAAGGTGGACAGGAAATCTTCGATGGAAATCACCCCCCGACTGCAGTTGGAAGCGAACATCCCTGCTCTCCCACCATTACGCCCATGCTTCGAGTGGTGGGTCCAGGTCTGTGATCTGGACTCGTCGACCGTCCTACGCTTGATTAGCCTCACGGTTCGAACTGACGCCCTCCGGCGTTATTTCTCGGTACGTTAAAAATCAAATCAAATTTGTATCCAGTTGCACGCACACACGAACACGGTAAGCAGGTCAGATGATCTGCGCCCACCTCATCGGCAAGATCGCCTTCATCTGTTTTCTTTCTTTTCATCTTTTTTGTACTAGCCGAATGACCGGATTCCCCGCTGTACATATGCATCATCTTTTAGCAGTTGGTGGTGTTTATAAGTTACATAACTTTCAAAAGTTTTGAGATGGGTGTAGTTTCTGGAATCGTGGGAATGGAACGAGAAAGAAAAAAGTTTGAAAGCTTTACGTTGGTGCGGAATGCGCGGAGTGCGGACACGACCTCCCGACTGTGGGGATAGGACCCTCATCTCCACCCCACTGATCGTTTATTAACGTTAACGTTTAACATTCCGATGCTGCGGCGATCGATCATGGTACCCACTGTTGAACACAGAGGCCAGATATTCGCGCTGCAAAAGGCCCCCATCCCCCGCCAGTAGGTTTGAATACGCCCCGGCTCCGAGGCCTGATCCTCTGGGAGAAAGGGCTCCCATTCATTGCACGACACGGATTCGTTGGTGCCCGGCATCAAGCCTCGGATGTCACGTACGATAGCACTCCCACGTGTGCGAGTTGTGCACTTCTTGGTAGAGATGACGGCTGCGGCACGAGAACGAAAGCGGAGTAGTTGGAATGACCACCCAGACCCAGGCTCTTTCGACCTCTCTTCTGAGACGGTTGTTTCATGTGTTCGGCGTTCCGGACAGATTGATTGGGATAGCTGTTTATCGTGATTACACCTCCGCTCATCTTCGCTTCCTCCAGGAGGAATGGATGGAGTTCGTTCATCGGAATGGAATGGGGTGTTCCGTCAAACTACGCGGACCGGTTGGTACAAGCCCTCGGTGAAACCTGCCACTGAATTCGGAGTTGGGTGATATTCTAGCTGATACATTTGGTAGACACGTTTGGATTCGAAGCAGCTTATGTGGTAACATTACAGGGAAGCACGAACTAGCTCGGGAGGGGAGATGAGATTGGCGCTCTATGGTTTCGCCGGCCCTGTCGATTCTCCCAGGACGATTCGGGGGATGAAAATTAGACGCAAGGCGAGCAGCTATGACGCAGCAGATGCAGGAGGAACAGGTGGGGCGTCCGGGGAGAGTGAACCGATTTGTGCGGGAGTCCCGGTGGGTGGCGGAAAAACCCTGGAGGAATGGAAGTTTATCCTAGGTTTCGGCGAAAGGAGAGGTGGCTGTTGGACTACGTCGGGTGCCGGAGATAAACAAATGCTACGATGCAAGAGAGTTACACTGGCCTGTATCCACACTGCGGGGAAGAGTGACCGGAGATGCGATCCTTCATCAGGGGGCCTAGGACAAGCCGTGAACGTCCATTTCACGATCTTTCGGAGAATGTTTCGGCTACCGCTTGCGGGGTGGCGGCACTGTTTTGGCTTGAGGAAAGGTCAGAGATCGATTGCGACAAGCTTCCCCGGATTTCCAAAAGCAAGGATACCAATTAGTGAAGTTTTGCACTGACGACCGGTGCTGGCCACCCCCACAATGGGATGACATACGGTGGGCCCTTATGTATTGGGATTCCGCCGAGGATGCGCCGTGGTGGATCGGAGGGACCCGATATGGAGAGTTCTGGGCGGCGAAGAGGTCACGGCTTGGGACGATCGCATGCATCGCGTAGTAATTCCGATGAAACAGTTTCTGACTCGAACAGCAACCCACTTTACGAAGTGGAGGGGGGATTGATAGATTTGCGAGGTCAGATGGGGGGTTACGAGACCCCGGTGGACGGCGTATCGCGTGTTGAGGGTCTCGTAAGAAACATATAGGACTCTGGAGATAAGCACGCGGAGAGAGCTAGGAGATGCGGTGATCCGAGAGAATGGATAGCAACAAATTTTGGACACAACGGGTTCGGGAGATTCCAGGTGACCGGGAGACGGAAAGTGGGTAAATCGGAAAAATACCGGGTGCGAGGGTGGAAAAGCTAGGCGCCGTGATGGGAATCAAAGCACCGAACGGGATCTCGAGGACTGACGCGGCTCCTTCTTCCGGTCACCCAACTATAAATCAAAAGCTCTTCTACACCTCAATCTCTCTTCACTTCCCAGTTCAACAACCCCAGACCTCTCTCTCATGGCTCAGACAAGATCCTTCAACCCCTACACCGAAAACGGTGGCACCATCCTCGCCATCGCCGGTCATGACTTTTCAGTCATCGCAGGCGACACGCGACAGAGCGAGGGCTATAGCATTCAGACCAGATACGCCCCAAAAGTCTTTAGGCTGTATGTCCCAGATCTCCCTCCACCTCTTCCCCGACCACGATCCTAATCCCACGCGTCGCGACAGCACCGATCGTGCAGTCTTGGCAGTGAATGGATTCGCTGCTGATGGTAACATGTTCGTCAAGAAGGTCAAACAACGCCTCGAGGTATTACACCGTTCTCCTCTTTGAAATCAGACTCTAAAATCTTGGTATTACAGTGGTACAGACATGCACATGCCAAGGACATGCCTCTGAGAGCGATTGCCCGCTTGATCCAAACTATGCTCTATGCCAAACGGTTCTTCCCTTACTATGTCTACAACATTCTCGGTGGAATCGAGGAGGATGGTTCGCCGTTTCCTCCCCCTCATCTAAATCTCGTCGTCCTAACAATCTACCAGGAACTGGTGCTGTCTACTCTTTTGATCCCGTCGGGTCATATGAGCGTGAGGCCTGTAGGGCTGCCGGTGCCGCTCAATCTCTCGTCCAACCCTTCCTCGACAACCAGGTAAGTCTCTTTCTTCCCTATTTCATCTCTTTCAAATTACTTTCTCTTCCCCTTCGGGACATGTACATATGCGAGGTTTCCCGAACTCTATCCGAACTTGTACCGCCTGGCGAATTTTCCGTCCAAAACGCTCACGCGGTGTATTCCTTTCATAGATATACTTCAAGAACCAGGTGGCGGCAGCCGGAACGACACACCCAGCACATCTATCACTACCCGGTGTGTTATCTATCGTAATCGATTCGTTCACAAGTGCAACCGAACGGCACATCGAAGTAAGTTGATCCCTCCCCTGGTCCCACCTAGTGGACTACCGGTACAACCTTACTTACCTCTCTAATCAGGTTGGCGATGGTCTCGAAATCTATGTTGTCCTTGCAAAGGGTAGGGACACCCAGGACTTCGACGCCATCCGGGCAAGGAACGTTCACCTTACTCAGGAACTCACCGTTACAGACGACGGTGAACGAATCTTTGTCCTACGTCGGGACCTGAAGAAAGACTGAGCATACGTCCCCCTGAGCTCTTGCTCCCTCCCATTTCTCTCTTGTTCTGTCCCCCGCAATTGTTTTGAAGAATCCCTCAAGTCGAAGCACGAACCAAAGTTGTATATCAGTTTATGGTATGCACAGATTATCCGCATTCGCCCATGGACATTCGCGCGACCTCCCCCCTACCTCCCCGTGGGTTCTCCCGACGCCCCCGTTGCGTGTTGTGTTCTTCCCCCTTCCCTTGTTACTTGATGAACGGATATCTGTGCTACCACGTAACCACCGTCCTCTGAAGGTGCTTAGTGTTCTCTGTTGTGTAATAGTGTTATTCCGACAGTAGTTTCTCCCTTATAGACACCGTGTCCATTTCTCTGCATCAGGGAATCTACAATGGCCTTTGGCCTTCAATACCGTGGTGACCGTAGTTGCGCAGTTGCACCAATATATCACGGTTAGTTCCAGAAACTTCGACTCAACAAACATATCTGTTGAGGGCGTTAGTCTCGTTCGATTCGATCCCCAAGTCGCGAGGGGAAAATCTGTCGAGTTGCATGACCGTGATGTTCATTCTGTGCGCTTGACGCGACATGTGATCTGCAATAGATCAACACCCCCGCCCGTGTCACCTGGTAGTAAAAAGTCTCCCGCAACAGCGCCGCTTCGTTGTATGCCTCCTGAATATCACCGCAAGTCATCCCGCAGAATCTGTATGCGAGAAGAGATGGATCAACACTAACAGGGGGGCAATTTCGTCCGCGTTGCGCCCCAGTTTCGTCGAAAATCCCTTCCTCCAGTTAAAGTTAAGATCGTATACGACATTGAAATTATGGCTACGGACATCCAGCTCAAGGGGTGAGGGTTCTAACCCTTGAATTGCCAACAGTGGGGTCCTTGCAACCTCGATTTAACTTTCACGACTTTGGGGTTTCTGGTTTTCTACGGCTTTACTAACATCGAAATTCATCAAAAGCCCATTGACGGGTTTCCTGATGCATTGTTCACATACCTTCGCTCCGGGTGCAATGTGTCACTGTCCGTAAGTTTGTAACTACGCACAGCGCAACAAACGAATATCCGAAGACGAGAAGAGCGGATACCCCCACTGTAGTTCGAAATTCGGCAACTGGTACCCCCGAAAAATGTTTAGAGATATATCTAGTCTTATGGAGAGCCATCCGATGACGGCGATCGGTGGATTCACGGTTTTTTGGCTCCACCGTTGCGGTGCATGAGCGCGATGCATACTCGGTGGAAATAACACCAAGGCTTGAACGAGGCAGATCGCTGACAAGGCTCTGGGTTGGAGCAACCCCTTTCCCGAGCCAATCTCCGGATCTCTGGAGTGCAGTATCTTGGTAGATGACGTCGGCAGAGCCCACCGAGATGATATGGTGTACCGTGGAAGCTGAGACCCTTCCGCCACTTCCCCGTTGGCTTTCGATTGTGGTGCTCATTCTTTGGCTAGACCGGTTGCATCATCGCCGAAGACCGTCGGGACCACGGGCCGCCCGCCTTTGTGAGGTTAGCCTATTACCTGGATCTGAGACTGCGAGGGTTGATCTGCGTGGCTTTCATTCCGGACTCCGTGGGTGCAAACGGGGAAGGGTGCGTGTTACCTAGGTGTGCGCCCCGCTTATGGGCTTGACGTGACGTAAGGGATCTGTTTCTGCCGTGGTAGATTTGTATAACATACGCAAGTTATCATCTAGGGGTTTTTGAGTACCAGAGTTTGCAAATGGTTTCGCCCTCGACATCAATTTCGGCTTGGATACGCATAACGCTCGCGTAAATGGTGGTCGCTCCCGAGTGGACCGGCGAATACTCGAATTCAGTTGCAACCTCAAATTTCCCTCCTTCGCCACGGTCTCGCGATCGCGAACGATCGAATTTGTGGAAGCGTGATGCTGGTGGTGGGACTTGTATCTGCTGCGGTGATAGACGGGGACTGTGAATACGGTCAATAGAATAAGCCAAGAACCACAGGGTACGATGCACCTGAAGAAGGGTGAGGAGGTTTTGTGTGTCTTGCAATGAAGTTGTGAGGTGACTGTCGACCGCCCCGTACTCATCTCCCGCAGCACCACCTCGGACCGGACGCAATTCGTAGATACGGTCGACCAGTTTTTGATTCAAGTTGGTTGGTAGGTGGCGCCCGGTCGTACCCTTTTCTACATTTCGTCGCCTGTAGAACTGTATGGTGGAGTTCAGAAAATTAAGTAGCAAACCGCCGTGGGAACCACGCAACTCCGTTGAGCAAGTGCTGGGTGTGGGGTAATTATGCCAATTGGAGACAAGGTGGAATGGACGTGGAGATCTCGAAGCGAGGGCGAAGAGGCCCCCTGTTTTATTTTCGTTGGGAGAGGGAGCGTAGAACAGGACCGAGATCCAGTGAGAGAGCCAGGGAGGATCTGGAATGGAAACGCCGCCACTTCGGGTCCCTCGGACTCGCTGAAGAGTCGTGACCCTCTCATGACGGAGCGCTCGAGGATCCCAATACACTCGAGCTTGGAGCGCGCTACAAAGGATTTAGCGTTGTCGGAAAAGCGAGAAGTGAGAAAAGGTGACAGACGCCGGCGATCTCCGGGTGTAAAAAAGGAACCAAGGTGGGATATCCTCTCGTGAACGTCGGGAAGTTGTCAATCTTTGAACGCCTCCCTTGTCTACAAAGTAGATCAAGAGACTGCGGAATGGTGAATCACGAAGCTCGACGGAACTCCTCCACTCGACGGGCATGGTCAAGACCAGGTCTGTATCACGGAGTCGGAAGACTGTCAATTTGTGGTACTGGGTCTCCAGTACGTCGGCTTTGTTTGAATGGTCGGCCGTGCAGTTGAAGAACTGCACACCACCGGCCGTTATCGCGAATGATGACAAAATGAAGGAGTTGAGAGCCAAGTCACTCCGTCCGCTCGACCGATCGAAGAATGAACGGACGGGATCATGTGGAGATCCTGGGACGGTGGTATACAGATGAAAACCGTCAGTAGGAACGATGCGTGCGTGAGGGTGGTGTTGGACGTTATACTTCCCCCTCGAGGGGAGGTGAGAGGGGTTACTGAGTGTTTACCTTGATGTAGGACGCGTCGCCATGGGGGATTGGGTATAAGGAGTCCCATTCGACGGTTTCAAGCTTCAAGGGGCGTATAGCACACAGGTCGCCTAGCGGAGAAGAGTTGTTCGGACACTAACGAAGCTTAGGTTCATGCTACGCTTGCAGGCGGATATCCACGTGCGAGATGGCGTGGGAATTGATACCAAACTTAGCCCACTCCTGCGTTGCCGTTGTTGTCTGTCGTCGCCCCAATCCTTTCTCGCCCTCCGGTGTAATATCTGTCTATTCCTCCTCACTCCTCTCAGCCTAGTCGCTGTAGATCGTCCTCCCAATGTTTGGCCTCTCGCTCGTCGTTACTCTCCTTCTCTCCGTGCCCGCCTTTTCCCAGGTCGTCACCAACGCCAACCTCCTCCCAGGCACCTGGTCTACAGGCAGCGGTGCGGTCACTACCGGTCCCGTACGTATTTTTGGTGGACCGTTGGTTGATCTGGGGACTGAAGACATGCGTGGATTGGTTTCTAGGACTTTTGCACCCCTGAAAAGACCACGTTTAATTACCCAAAGAATACTGGCGTATCTGTCTCCTTGTGAGTGCGGTTTTTACCAGCGCGATCCCTTCGACTAACTTGCGTATCAAGTACTGCTGACGGGTTCTACGAACTGGCGCGTTACCGATTTAAGGGCAACGGTAAGCCCCCCCCGCCACACCGCCACCCAAATGTGTATTCACTACGTTTCAATCTCCAGCCACTAGGCATAAGTGCATCACCGGGTTGTTGAACTGGCACCACGGCACCTATGTCGTCGACCAAAGCGTCAACTCCATCACGCTCACTCCCTTTGGCGACGGGTACCAACAAATCCAGAACACTTGCGAGGCGATCACCAACTTCATCGAGAACTACAACATGACCGAGAAATATCGGGAGTATCGAATGTTCCAAGATCCCACCGACGGTTACAAACTCCATCTTTTCGACGAGGGGGGTGCACCATATGCGCCCATGTTCTTTAGGTCCGCGAGCCCGATTATGCACCCCACAAAGTCTCTACGTAACGTCACCGTTCCCCCTGGTCCCGGCTCGGTGAAGAGCCAGAACCGGAAGAGGAATGCCGGGGAGATGACCTCTGGTCCAGCTAACACCGGGTTAGTGATCATCGCTCTCATCGTTACCCTGGCGGGCGGTGTTGCTGGTCCACTTTTCCTTTGAACCCTCGTTTTCCTTATGATACTGTTCTGCGGTATCGACACGTCGCATTCCTCCATCCTCGCTTTTATTACTTTTCTTGCAACCATTGGACAAGAGCACGCATTTTCCCACCCTCTGACCTGTTCTCATGCTGGAAGCATTCTTATCGTACCTTGCCTTAGCATTTGAGCCCTCCCTCTCGTAATTGTTTCCTCGTACCACGCACATCTGGGATTTTCTTTAGTACTCTACGAATGACACTTCAGATACCCTGGCATCCTTTTTTATTCCCGAGATTGCCACGAGTTCGGGTAAGGCACAACCAGCAACCGGCTACAATTCTGGAGCCAAAAAGCCTCCTCCCAGAACCACGATCATCGCTTTGTGTATGGTGAGCGTGGGGTGCCACTTCCTTCGTCTACGGGATGAGAACCACCGGATGTCCAACTGCTGTCCGAGAACGTGCTATGTGGAAAACCCGGAATACTGCCTTCCTTCTGACCCCCTCTTCATTGCGTTGCTTTAGTTTTTGACTTGAAGGCCATGTGCTAACCTTTTTCGCGTTGGATATAGGTTTAGACTGTATTAGAGCTGCCTGCATAGAGGCCCACACAGTCATTTTACATTTCAGTCACCTCATTGCGCACGCTCTCGACAAGAGCAGGCAAGTCGGCATCTCTGGCGTTTCACGTTAGAGGATCGGGTCCCATAGAATCCAGGCGTGCACTCCCACGTCACCGCACATTCCCTTTCCGTGGATTTTGTGCCTACTCCCCCTGCAAGGTTTGTGTTTATTGTATGCTATGCTTGGCGTTTGGCATAGGGCTGCTGGTGGAGGAGGGTAGAAGACCGTGCCAAGCAGGGCTAAGAAGGCTATACCCTCCGGGTCGAAATCGGGGGAACGTATCCCGGTGGTGGCGACTAAGTACAATGATCTGCAAACCAGAAGATGTGCGTCTGGCTGGACGATCGATATTTTAAATTTCTGTACGCCAATGTATCTCCGGTTGGGATTCAAAGATCCTGCCCATACCAGAAGGGTTGAGAAAGACGGGTTTATAGACCGGTGTAGAGTGAGACAAATATCCACGGCCATAGGACCTTGAAAGCACTGCATCCCGTCCGATCTGCGAAGTTAACCAGGGTGCCGCTCAGTTAGTACCACGGTGGGGGACCACGCGGGAATCCTGGGTGCTGTGGTTTTATCTCATTCTATTTTTTAATGCCATCTGTTCTGGTGCACTTCACCAGACTCCTCCGGCTCACGTTTCCGCTCTATATGAAATAACCGGTGACGGCCATAACATTGCTCAGATTTGGAGCGAGTGGCACGGCTCGACTCCGGCAACGGGTATCCTCTTCGGGTTATTCCGAACACCGCGTCACGATATCATCTTATCAGGGCTACAAATCTCAAGGTGATGGATGACAAGAAAACCCGTCTTTGTCTCCCTATGATTGTCATACAAACGGAACGCCAAAACGCGTGACGAGGGGGAAAGCCACATGGCGCGTATCATCGGCATCCAGGTTCAACCTTCAACGTTCAACCTCGTTGCTGTGATCATTGATGGGAGGCCTACCCCACAAAGAAACCCACAACACGGTGTAATCAGTACAACCGAGCACACATCCACCTCGTTCCTTGATCAAATAATTATTGAAAGCGAAGCTGGGAAAAAGAAGACAAAGAAGGGGGCAGAGCACGGCCCTCTACGCATCCCCTCGCGTTTTCTCGTCTAGTGTAGCTCAAGCGAACCCTGTAAGAGAGGTGGTGAAAGACAGAGATTTGTGAGAATGTTCCTGAATGCACCAGGTCCAGGCTCAACGATCCGGACTCCGAGCACACTCTCCTCCATTCCCTCCACCAGCCTCCACCGCAGTCCAGCCCGGCTGGCGCATCGGACCTCAGGAGGACGTTCCCTAGCACCCTCGACCCTACTGTTCACCGCGTTGGCCGTTCTCCCCGACGAGCGCGGGGAGTCTACCGATAATCCGATTTAGTCGCCAATCCAGATTTGCCATGGCTAGGTCTAATTCGGGAAGTCAAATTATGACCAAACCGCCTGGGAAGCCAACCGACACACCATGGCTGAATTTGGACTCCGAACTTTGAAAGGAGAACCACGATAAGATTGGATCGGCACGCCATGGAGAGTTTCGTGTTCGGGTATCCATCCTCGGTAGCTGCTGGCTGGACCTCGGCAGACGGTTTGACAGAGGCCATGCTCGCGGCTGGGCGATCACAAAGGAAGCACGAGGCGGAGGGACGTCCGGCGCCTTCGACAGGCCGCCACC
>Ga0307511_10000133_pt1 | contig 68052 bp, 51 predicted proteins | sample 13_EM_MG_FD_200266 | JGI IMG/M metagenome (GOLD analysis project Ga0307511, IMG submission 200266) | Populus trichocarpa ectomycorrhiza microbial communities from riparian zone in the Pacific Northwest, United States - 13_EM | ecosystem: Host-associated > Plants > Roots > Unclassified | place... | reverse complement strand
TTTGTTGGACAGTTCGGTGACGGTCAGCCCGTGGTCCGTATCGGCCAGCAGTTTGAGGACGCGCAGTCCCCGGTCGAGCGTCTGGGAGGTCTCCGCGGTCACGACGCCCACTCCTTAAGTGGTGAGGTCGGCGGCCCCCTCGCGGCGGATGCGTCACCGAGTCCCGTCAGTGACGCGCTTCAGAGGCCGCCGATCGGCGAGGCGGCCCGGCATGTCCGGGCCCAGTCGCTTCACGGCTGCGCTCCGCGGCGGCGCTGCCACGGGGCGTGTGCGTAGCGGGACACTAGCGAAACCGGTTCGCTGAGCGGAAGTCTCCGTCCAGAATCCGGGCACCGCCTGGTACGGACCGGTTCGGTTCACGCCGGTATGTCCTGACCTGGGGATCGCCCGTGCGCAACTTCCGTACAGATGTGCGGGGTCGGCGGGTGGGTCAGCGCATACGCGTGGCCCACTCCTGGACCTTCGCGATGCGCTGCCGCAGCTGCCCCGCCGTGGCCTCGGCGCTCGGCGGGCCGCCGCAGGTGCGGCGCAGCTCGGTGTGGATGACGCCGTGCGGTTTGCCGGTCTGGTGGACGTACGCGGAGACCATGGTGTTGAGCTGTTTCCGCAGCTCCATCATCTCCTTGTGGGAGACGACCGGCCGCCGCTCGGCGGGCAGTTCGAGCAGGTCGGCCTCCTCGTCCGGCTTCTTGCGGCTGTGCGCGATCTGCCGGGCCTGCCGCTTCTGGAGCAGCAGCTGCACCTGGTCGGGTTCGAGAAGCCCGGGGATACCGAGGTAGTCCTGCTCCTCCTCGCTCCCCGGGTGCGCCTGCATACCGAACTCGGCACCGTCGTAGAGCACCCGGTCGAAGACGGCGTCGGACTCCAGCGCCTCGAAGGAGAACTCCTCCTGCTCCCCGGTGTCTTCGTCCTCCTCCCGGTTCGCCTCCTCCATCTCCTTCTCGGATTCGGCGTACGGGTCCTCCTCGCCCTCCTTCTTGGGCTTGTCGAGGGCGTGGTCGCGCTCCACCTCCATCTCGTTGGCGAAGGTGAGGAGGTCGGGGACGGTCGGGAGGAAGACGGACGCGGTCTCACCGCGCCGCCGGGACCGCACGAAACGCCCGACGGCCTGGGCGAAGAAGAGGGGCGTGGAGATGGTGGTGGCGTACACCCCGACGGCGAGCCGCGGCACGTCGACGCCCTCCGACACCATGCGTACGGCGACCATCCACCGGTCGTTGCTCGCGGCGAAGTCGTCGATGCGCTTGGAGGCACCGGTGTCGTCGGACAGGACGACGGTCGCCTTGGAGCCGGTGATCTCGCGGATCAGCTTGGCGTAGGCGCGCGCGGAGTCCTGGTCGGAGGCGATGACGAGCGCGCCCGCGTCGGGGATGCCCTTCCTGACCTCGGTCAGCCGCTGGTCGGCGGCGCGCAGCACGCTCGGCATCCACTCGCCGCGCGGATCCAGCGCCGTACGCCAGGCCTGGCTGATCGCGTCCTTGGTCATGGGTTCGCCGAGCCGGGCGGCGATCTCGTCGCCGGCCTTGGTCCGCCAGCGCATGTTGCCGCTGTAGGAGAGGAAGATGACCGGCCGGACGACGTGGTCGGCGAGCGCGTTGCCGTAGCCGTAGGTGTAGTCGGCGGAGGACCGCCGAATCCCGTCGTTCCCTTCTTCGTACGTCACGAAGGGAATGGGATTGGTGTCGGACCGGAACGGCGTACCGGTGAGCGCGAGCCGCCGGGTGGCGGGCTCGAAGGCCTCCAGGCACGCCTCGCCCCAGGACTTGGAGTCACCTGCGTGGTGGATCTCGTCGAGGATGACGAGGGTCTTGCGCTGCTCCACCCGATTCCGGTGCAGCATGGGCCGTACGCCGACGCCCGCGTACGTGACGGCGACCCCGTCGTAGTCCTTGCCGAGCGGCCCGGCGCTGTACTCCGGGTCGAGCTTGATCCCTATCCGCGCGGCGGCCTCCGCCCACTGCTTCTTCAGGTGCTCGGTCGGCGCGACCACGGTCACCTGCTGCACGACATGGTGGTGCAGCAGCCAGGAGGCCAGGGTGAGCGCGAAGGTCGTCTTGCCGGCGCCCGGGGTCGCGACCGCGAGGAAGTCCCGCGGCTGCTCCTGGACATACCTCTCCATCGCCCCCTGCTGCCAGGCACGCAGCTTGCTGGCGGTGCCCCAGGGGGCGCGGCCGGGGAAGGCCGGGGAGAGGTGGTGGGTGTTGGCGGAGGAGGCGGCGGTGGTAGTCACGGTCTCCGTTTGTTCGGTCGGGCGGCTCGGCGGGGGCGTCGGCGTCGGCTTGCGCTTCGGCTACGTATGACAACCGGGCCACCCTACCGGCGGGCCGGCGGTGTCAACGTGCGGACGACGCCGGGGCGGGTGGGGATGGGACTGAGGTCACAGATGGCGGGAGTGGTCGGCGCGCGGGGTCGGCGCGCGGAGCGCGGCGGTCGGAGCGCGGAGCGCGGCGGTCGGAGCGCGGCGGTCGGGCAGCCGGGCGGTTCTGCCGGACGTCCGATCTGGTGCCGCGTGGTACCGCCTGGTGTCACCGCGATTCCCTCCGCACCCGCGTGGTCACCCAGGCCCCCACCAACGCCACCCCCGCCATCGGCAGGAACACGGCGGCGAAGGCCGCCGGATGGGAGCCGCTGCTCGCCGAACCGACGACATGTCCGACCGTGCCCCCACCGAGCGCACCGAATGCGGCCCCACCGAGGGACAGCAGCACGACATTGGACAGCCCGTCGGAGATCTGCAGCGCGGCGGAGTTGGTGCCCGCCTCCTCCGGAGCGGAGAGCTGGAGGAGCAGCACGCTGGTGGAGGACATCACCAGCCCCATCCCGAAACACCCGAACCCCCAGGCGACGGCCACGATCCACACGGGGACCGTATGGATGAGGACGCTCGGAGCCGCGGCGATGGCACCGGCCACCAGCACCATCCCGAACGTCATCAGCCGTTCCCGGTACGGCTCGACCCGCGGCCGCGCCTGCACCCACGAGCCGAGCGCCCACGTCCCGCCGCCCGCCGCGAGCGAGAACCCGGCCAGCGTCGGCGACAGCCCCCGCTGGGTCACCAGCATCAACGGCACGAAGGACTCGGCCGAGATGAACGCCCCGGCCCCCAGCCCACGCAACAGCACGACCGAGGGCAGCCCCCGCGCCGCCCGGTACGTACCGCGCGGCAACAGCCCGAGCACGGCCGGTACGAGCAGCGCGACGCCCGCGGCAGCCGGGACGAGCGAGAACCACCGCAGATCCTGAGCGGCGTACTGAAAGAGCCCGGCACCGAGCGAGATCCCGAGGGCGAGCCGAATACGACGCCGGTCGAAGGAGCCGGGCGAGGCGGTCGGCTGCCGGCCGCTCTCGGAAACGGGCCCGGCCGCCCGCCGCCGTATCTGCGGAAGGGCGAGCGCGAGCGGAAAGACGACAAGGACCGGGATCCCGATGAACACCCAACGCCAGCCCAGCTGTTCGGTCACCGCGCCGGCGGCGAGCGGCCCGACGACGGACGGCACCACCCAACTCGCGGCGAACGCGGCCACGATGCCGGGCCGCAATCGCTCCGGATAGGCCCGCCCGATCACCACGTACAGAGCGACGATGACCAGCCCACCGCCCAGCCCCTGCACGGCCCGCCCCAGAATGAACACCCACATGACCTGGGCGGTCCCCGCGACCAGCAACCCGGCCGCAAACGCCCCGATCCCGGTGGTCAACGCCCCGAGCGGCCCCCGCCGATCCGACCACTGCCCGGCGAACACCATCCCGAACAGACTCGTCGTGAAGTACCCGGAGAAGGCGAACGCGTACAACGCCACCCCGTCCAGCTCTCGAGCCGCAACCGGCATGGCCGTCCCCACGGCGGTCGCCTCGAAGGCGATCAACAGCACAACGGACACGATCCCGACACTGAGCGCCCGATACGACCGCCCAAGCACCCCGCCACGACACTCATCGACCAGGTCAGGAGCAGCATCCGTGACGCCGGCGTCACGCGGTTCGAGGACGGCCATGCGGGCCAGCGTAAGGCTCATCCTCCGCCTTGACCCCTGTCGAAAGACGGTCCACCACTGAGACCTTGGTCGTACGACCGGGGCCGACTGGAGGTACCGCTCCCCCGTTCATGAACGGCGTATGGCAGTCCCGTTGCACGCCCCCCGGCCCCCTTGTCCCGGCCCACCGCCCGGCCCTACGGTCAACTCACCAAACACGGCCGTGTGCCCGAGTGGTTCAGGGACTCGCCTGCAAAGCGAGTTACGCGGGTTCGATTCCCGCCACGGCCTCTGGATGCCTGAGCAGGCAAAGCGAAGGGGCGGTACTCCACCTGGGGTGCCGCCCTTCTTGCGTGGCGTGGCGGCTAACCCGCGGAGCAGAGGCCGTCGGTCGGGCAGAACATCACCCACGTGAAGTTGTAGCCGGTTCGTACGGTCACGGGATTCGGTGTGGGGCCGTCGTTGATGTAGGACCCCGGGTCAGGTGTGGCGGTGAAACTTACCGTCGTTCCGACCTGGAAGCTCGCGGTACAGGTGCCGGTCGGGTTCGGCTGCGGATCACTGGTCGCGTACGGGTCCCACGCCGACTGGTGGCAGTTGATCCCGGCGGGCTGGCTGGTGATGGTTCCGCCGCCCCAGCCGTCGCTGACCCACGCGGACAGTTGAGCGGTGGACTGAGCCTGAGCCGGGGCGACGGAGGCGATCGCGGCGGCCGTGACGAGTGCGGTGACAACTCCCGTCGCGCGCCAAGCGCCGTATCTGTTCTTCCTCATGGGAGGCTCCTCGGATCGAACCATGTCGACCCCCTACGACCAGCCTATTCGCCCCCTCGGAAGTATGCGACGGGAGCAGTTGCGCGGCCTCGATTCCCGCCACAACCTCTGTCGCTGGTCCGACCAGCGGAAACGAGCAGAGCGGTTGGCAGCACTGTAGAAACGGTGCCGGGTCAACCGCTTGCTCGCCTTGAAACGGACGTAGAGCGGCCGAACCTGGCACCCCTGCACCGGGGTTGCCATGATTTCCAGCACCACCACGATGACGCAGCAGAAGTCGCGCAAGAACGCGCTCCGGGCCGTCACCACGTCCCAGCGCATACAGCCGCTGGCAAGCCGAGTCACCAGCGACGAAGACCAGCGACAGGCCGCTACTCACCTCAGCCGCTCCTCGGCTCGGGCATGCCGCTGTCCGCCAGGGCGCCGCCAGGCGGCCGTCTGAGCTTCTCCAAGCGGAGTGACTCAGGCTGTCTCCGGTCACTCGCGTACGGCCCATAGAGGGCCACGGCCTCCAATGTCTGTCTGCCTGCCTGCTTGTCGCCTTGGCGGCTCAGGCAACCTTCCTAAGCCCCAAGCCGTCTTGCCCCGCATGGAGATGACGAGCCTGAGCACGCCGGTGACATGGGTCGACGCGCGGGAGGCGCTGCCTTCGAGTGGTACGCCTGTGGCTGCCGCGATCACCGGGCGGTATCCGGCCGACAGCGATGCCGATGCCGCGCCGGGTGAGGAATTCTGGCTGGTGCGGCCGATGTTCTTCACCTCTCTGCACTTCGGTGCGGACGGGGCGGAGCGCCGGGACTGCTTCGTCGACTCCGACGGGGTCGTCCGGCTGCCCTACGGGCTCAACAGTGCCGAGACCGTGACACATTGGGCTGAACTGCCCACTCTGCCGGGCGAGATGACGACCCGTGCGGTTCTCGGGGAGGGTGTGCAGGCGGCTCTCCAGCGCGCTTGGAGCGCTCAGCCCGGTAGCTGACTCACCTCACGACCTCGCCCGCCACAGATCCCGCAGCAGTGCGATCTCCGCCATGTGGTGGATGAATTCCAGGTTGGCTCCCGCCACGACGGCGATGTACGGATCGTCGGGGTCGGAGCCGTACGGGTATTGCGAGAAGCCGATCGTGTCGAGTTCGTCATCCGTCACGGTGGCTACGGCTGCCCGCCAGCGGTCGATCACCGGCCAGAACCGGTCCAGGGTCAGGGCCGCGGAAGGGCTGAAGTCGACCATCTGCTTGGGATCGTGCCGTCGCTCGCCGAACGTCCACTCCCACGCCCCCGCGAACTGAAAGTGCAGGTGGCCCAGGCGCCACGCGATCGTCGTGATCGGGGTCGTGTCCGGTTCGGGCTCGCCTGTGTGGGCGAGGACCTGCTCGACCCGTTCGACAGTCACGCTCCAGTCGTCGGCGATCTTGTCGACGGTCATGCCGTCGGCGGCCTGGCGGGCGACCTCGGCGTACTCGCTCGCCGGGATGTCCGGTGCGCCCAGGTCGAGGACCCACTCGCCCGGTCCGAACGCTCTCGGTGTCACCGCCTCGCTCCGGCGGCGGAGGGACCAGCAGTCGGGCGCCGGCTCCCAGAGGTACTCCTCGTCGCCGAGTCCCGTCAGCCGGACCTGGGCCATCTCCCGGGCCTTGTCGAACTGCTCCAGCAGCAGGCCCAGTCGGTCAGTCCGTGTGTGTTCGGTGTCCATGTCCCGTTCCCCCTCGCCGCGTTGCGGTCAGGCGGAAAGTAGCGGCTCAGCTCGCATCGGCGCGAGCGAATTCCGCCGCCGGCCGCGTCCGTATCCGCGTCCGCTTCAGAGCACCCCACCGGCCTCGTCCTGGAACGCCTCCGTCCAGTAGTGCGGGTGGCGTCGGCCGGGCGCTCCGGTCTGTCGGCCCGTCGGGTCCACCGTCGACAGGGTCTGGAGCATCGTCGTGGCCAACTGGTCGTACGCCTCTGCCGTCAGTTCGCCCGAGAGGTTCGCGTCGATCGCCCTCTCGCGGTGGAGCAGCCAGAGGGTGAAGGCGAGGGTGGAGACGTCCGTGTTGAGGGGGGCCAGCGTCGCTTCCGGCTCGCTCCAGGTGAGGATCTCGCCGGTGGCGCCGTCCACCACCAGGCTGTTGTCCTCGACGAGATAGCCGAGGCGGATCAACTCGTCGGAGCGGGCCGGGAGTTCGTCGGCGGGCTCGTCCTCGTAGAACTCGGCCAGGGTCGGGAGCGGGACGTCCGTGTCCAGCTGGAAGAGGAGTGCGTCCTCGGGCAGGCCCGTCTCGCGCAGGAAGCGGCGGGTCGGCTCGTGGGTGAGTGTGGCGGGGAAGTCGACCTCTTCGAAGCGGGCCACCGTTCCCTGGCCGAACTCCTGGTCCAGCAGGCGGGCCGGGATGTCGAGGGTCAGTCCCGATGTCGTGCCGGGGCCCGCGACCAGGGCCAGCGGGCGGATCAGGGCCGCCGCCTTCCAGAACGGGGGCACCTCGCCGGCCGTCTCCGACTCGAAGATCGAGAGCAGGTGGCGTGACGCCTCCGCCGCCGTCTGCGCGCCGTGGCGGCCCTCGTAGGAGGCGAACTGGCCGCGCAGGGCGGTCAGTTCGTCGGTGGTCGCGGTGAAGCGGGCCAGCGTTTCGATCGACGGGGCCAGCGGGCCGGTCTCCATCAGGTCCGGGCGGTCGTGGAGGAAGTACGTCGTGGCGATCTCGCCCGTCTCGCCGTCCAGCAGGATCGACTCCGCCTCGCCGCCGTCGGGTCCCCAGAGCGCGCCTATCACCAGCTGGTCCCGGAGCTCCGCCGCCAGCGGGTCGGGATCGCCCAGCGAGTCCGCGACCGTCCGCAGGCCCTCCCTGCGCAGCTCCTCGAACGTCAACAGGCCGCTGTCGCCCGGCAGTCCGGGGCCCGTCAGCCAGCGACGCGTGGACGCGTGCGTGATGTACGGATCGAGGTCGTCCTCGGTCAAGGTGATCGTGGTCGCCGTAGAACCGGCGTCGGTCCTGCTCATCGTTCCCCCGTGCATGGTTCCCCCGTGCGTGAATCTTCCCCGTGCGGCACCGGTGTTCCGCGGTCGTCCCCACTGCCCAGAACACTACGCGGCACCACTGACAACGGCTCTGACCAGCGAAAACGTGGCGAGACCGCGGTGAGGACGCCTCACGGAGCGCGGGCGGACGCGAAACGTCCGAAACATCCTCACCCCATCAGACGCTCAGACCACCCGTGAACGTTCCCGTCCCTGGGCAACCGCTCTGCCGGCGCCGCCTACTGCCCGTACTGCCCGTTCGTCACAACCGCCGCCTGCGGGCGGATCGGCAGGCGGTTCACGGGACGGCCCGTCGCGGCACGTACGGCGGAGGCGATGGCCGCCGGGGAGGTGACCACCGGTACCGCGCTGACCGCCTTCGCCCCGAAGGGGGCGACCACGTCACGTTCCTCGACGAGTTTCACGATCTTGATGTCGGGGGTGTCCAGGGCGGTGGGGAGGGCGTAGCCGGTGAGGTCGGGGTGACGGATCAACCCGCGCGCGGTGCGCAGGTTCTCCGTCAACGCGATGCCTACGCCCTGAGTCACCCCGCCCTCGATGCGGGCGACCAGCTGGGTCGGGTTCAGGATGCGGCCGACGTCCTGGGCGAGGGCCAGTTCGACGACCCGGACGGAGCCGAGTTCGATGTCGACGTCGACCACCGCGCGGATCGCGCAGAACGCGAGGCCTACGAAGGCGTCGCCCTGGCCCGCCTCGTCCAGGGGCTCGGTCGGGTGCGGGCGGCACTGGGCGGTGGCCCACAGTTCCTTGCCGTCCAGGGCCTCGGTGACGGTCGTCGAGAGGACGCCGTCGTACGACGTGATCTTGCCGTCTGTGATCTGGAGGAGTTCGGTGGACATGCCGAACTTGTGCGCCAAGGGCTGGAGCAGTTGGGTGCGGACCATTTTCGCGGCGCGTTCGACCGCGCCGCCCGACACCCAGGTGTGGCGGCCGCGGCAGCCGGGGCCGGCGGGAGGCTGATCGGTGTCCACGGGGGCGACGTGGACCTCGTCGATGCCCAGGGTCTCCTGGACGATCTGGCGGGCGAGGGTGGTGAAGCCCTGGCCGGTCTCGACGGCCGCGCAGAGCACGGTCGCGATGCCGTCGTGGACCTTCACGGTGGCCGTGGAGACCTCGTCGGCGCCCTCGGCGCCGAGCATGTGGACCATGCCGAGGCCGTAGCCGACGCCCCGGCGCACCGCGCCCGGTTCGCCCGCGCCCTCGGGGCCGCCGGGCAGCAGCCACTCGTCCTCGGGGGTGTCCTTGGGGAGCTGCGGCAGCGGGAAGTCCCGTACGGCCTGGAGGAGTTCGGCGACGGGCGCCGGGCAGGTCACCGTCTGGCCGGTGGGGAGGACGTCACCAGTGGCCATGGCGTTGCGCAGGCGCAGCTCGGCCGGGTCCATGGCGAGCTTCTTGGCGAGCTTGTCCATCTGCGCCTCGTAGGCGGCGCAGACCTGCATGGCGCCCTCGCCGCGCACATGCCCGGAGGGCGGGTTGTTGGTGCGGACGGCCCAGCCCTCGATGAAGGCGTTCGGGACGACGTAGGGGCCGCAGGCGAAGGAGACGGCGGCGGCCAGGGCCTCCGAGGAGGTGTCGGCGTAGGCGCCCGCGTCGAGGAGCACCTGGGCCTCGACCTTGACCAGGCGGCCGTCCTCGTCGGCGTGGTGGCGGTAGCGCAGGAGCGTGGGGTGGCGGTGGGTGTGGCCGAGGAAGGACTCCTCGCGCGTGGCGGTGAGTTTGACCGGGCAGCCGGTCTTCAACGCCAGTAGTCCGAGCGGGAGTTGGAAGCCCTGGTCCTCGCGGTCGGCGGTGGCCCCGGGGACGCCGGTGACGACGACCTTGACGCGGTCGGGCTCCAGGCCGTAGCAGGCGGCGGCCGTGTCGCGGTCGGTGTGCGGGTCCGTGGAGGCGATGTAGAGCTCGACGCCGCCGTCGGGGCGGGGCACGGCGAGGCCGGCCTCGGCGCCGATGGGGGCGGGGTCCTGGCGACCGATGCGGTACAGGCCCTCGACGACGATGTCGCCGGCCGCGTCCGGGTCGCCGTGGCGCAGCGGGATGTGCCGGATCAGGTTGCCGTCGGGGTGCAGCGGTTCGGCCTCGAAGGCCTGCTCGGGGTCGGTCACCGGGTCGAGTACTTCGTACTCGACCATGATGGCCGCGGCGGCCATCCGCGCGGTGTCGGGGTGGTCGGCGGCGACGGCGGCGATCGGCTCCCCGTGGTGGCGTACGACTTCGGAGGCGAACACCGGGCGGTCGGCGGTGCCCCGGCCGTAGCGGTCCTGGCCCGGCACGTCCTCGTGGGTGATGACGGCCCGTACGCCGGGCATGTCGCGCGCGTGGGACGTGTCGACGGACACGATGCGCGCGTGCGGGTGCGGCGAGCGCAGTACGGCCGCCCACAGGAGGCCCTCGGCCCACAGGTCGGCCGCGTACGGGAAGGTGCCCTCGGTCTTGGCGCGGGCGTCGGCGGCCGGGAGCGAGGCGCCCAGGCCGTGGCCCGGATGCTCCGGGGCGGGCGCGGCCTCCGTGGTCGCGGTGGCGGCTTCGTTGCTCACGCCTGACCTCCGTCCTGGCCGTACGCCTGGTCCTGCGTGCGCGGGGACTCGAACGCCGACTGGTGGACACCACCGGCTCCGGGGCCCGCCTGGTGGGGAATACGCGCCTCGTCGCCGTCCGACTCAGGTTCGGCCGCGGCGGCGTGCGCCTCCCGTTCGGCGACGACTTCCTGTACGGCGTCCAGGACGCCCCGGTAGCCGGAGCAGCGGCACAGGTTGCCGCACAGGGCCTGGCGCGCCTCCAGTTCGGTGGGCGCGGGGTTGCCCTCCAGGAGGTCGTGCACGGTCATCGCCATGCCGGGCACGCAGAAGCCGCACTGCACGGCACCGCACTTGGCGAGCGCCCGCTGCACGTCCGAGGGCTGCCCCTCGACGGCGAGACCTTCGACCGTACGGACCTCGGAGCCGGCGGCGGTGACGGCGGGCACCAGGCAGGAGGCGACGAGCCGTCCGTCGACCTGGACGTTGCAGGCCCCGCACTCGCCCTGGGAGCAGCCGTCCTTGGCGCCCGCGAGGCCGAGGCGTTCGCGGAGCACGTAGAGCAGCGACTCGCCGATCCAGGCGTCGGTGACGGGCCGGTCGGCGCCGTTGACGCGCAACACGTAGGAGGCGAGCGGGTGTTCGTCTCCGGGGAGCTTCGGGCCTGGCTCGGCAGCTTCGTCCGGCGCGTCGGCGTCCGCGGCCGTCACGGGCGCCTCAGCGGCCTCCGGGGCGGCTTCGGCACCGTCGGACGGGTCGGCCGCCACAGACGGCTCAGCGGGCCTCTCAGCGACCCCCTCGGCCCCTTCGGCATCGCCGCCCGCCGCGCCGTTCTCGTCGGCCGACTGCGCGTCGGCCGCGGCGAGTTCGGCAGCGGCGTCGTCGTGGCGGTCGCCGCGCGCGTCCCCGTACGGGTCGGCGGCGGCCTCGGTGCGGGCGTGCGCGTACGGGTCGCTGCCCTGGGGTTCCTCGTACGGGCGGCGGGTCGACTCGGCGGCCGGGTGCGCCTCGGACCGGTCGGCCGGGTGTGCGACACCGCGTCCGTCGGTGTCCGTCGCCGGGTACGCCGCGCCCCGGCCGTCGGTGCCGTTGGCGGGGTATGCCGTACCCCGGCCGTCGATGCCCGTCTGCGGGTAGGCCGCACCCCTGCCGTCGGTGTGCGCGTCGGGCTGCCCGGGCCGCTCCGTGACGCCCGTGCCGGACGCCTGCTGTGCCCAGTTCTGACCCGCGCCGTCCGTCGCCCAGGGCGCGGGCGCGCCGCCTGGCAGGGTGGCGGGCGGGGTGCCGCCCCACTGCTCGACCAGGGCGGAGGTGGTGAACTCGCCCGATTCGTCCGGGAGATCGCCCCCGGCGACGGGGATCGACCACTCCCCGGTCACGTCGTGACCGGGCGCGGTGCCCGGGGCCGGGGCGTTGGTGTCCTGGAAGGTCCACTGGCCGGTGGCCCCGGGGTGGTACGCGAACTGGTCGCCCCCGGCCGTCCCCTGCTGCGGTACGGCGTTCGGGTCGGGCCACTGGACGCCCTCGGCGGGCACGGCCCAGGAGCCGGTGCCGGACGGGTCGCCGTCCGGGGCGGGACCGGTCGCGATGGGCGGCGGCACATAGCCGTGGCCCGGGGCGGCGAGGAGGGCGTCGATGCCCCCTTCGGGGAGTTTCACGAAGGCCGTGGCGCCGTCGTCGTAGTCGCCCTGGGGCAGCGGGTCCCAGCGTCCGCCGCCCTGGGGGGTGCCCTCTCCGTGCTGGTCGTCGGTCACGACAGCGCCCTCCCGAGTGCTCGTCGGGCAAGTGCGGCGACGGTGCGCCGCAGGTGCAGTACCGCGGGCGGAAGCTGTTCCACGGAGCCGTCCTCGGCCGGGGCCGGGTCGGGGATGCAGGCCGCGGCGACGTACTCCCCGAAGGCGGTCAGCGCCTCGGGGACGATCGCGCGGCCGTTGTCCCAGTCGATCAGCCGGGCCACCCACTGCTCGGCGTCCAGGGGTCTGAGCGGCATCGGCGCTATGGCGCCGACGGCGCACCTGACACCGCGCCTGGCGGGGTCGAGGACGACCGCGACGGACGCGACCGAGCGCCCGGGGCCGGTCCGGCCGGTCGCCTTCAGGAAGACCTGCGGGGCGTGCAGCAGGGGCACGCGCACGAAGCCGATGAGTTCGCCGCCGCGCAGCATCTCGACGCCGGCCAGGAGGTGCGACACCGGGATCTCCCGGCGGGCTCCGTCCTGGCCCGCGATGATCAGCGTCGCCTCCAGGGCGGCCAGTACGGGCAGCGCGTCCCCGGTGGGCGCGGCCGAGGCGATGTTGCCGCCCAGGGTGCCCGCGTTGCGGATCTGCGGCGGGCCCGCGGCGCGCGCGGAGGCCGCGAGCGCCGGGATGAGGGCGGCGAAGTCGGGGCGGCCCATGCGGGCGTGCGTGAGGCCCGCGCCGAGCAGCGCGTGGCCGTCCTGGTACTGCCAGCCGCGGATCTCGCTGATCCGCCCGAGACCGACCAGCGCGCTGGGCCTGAGCTGGCCCGAGTTGACGGCCGCCATGAGGTCGGTGCCGCCGGCCACGGGAACGGCCGTGGGCAGGGCCGTGAGCGCCGCCACGGCCTCGTCCAGCGTTGTGGGCAGCGTGACGGACTGCCCCGCCTGCGGTGCGTGCGTGGTCAAACCGGCTGCCCCTTCCCGCTGCCCCACCTGGTCCCACCTGTTGCTGCCGTACGGTACGTGCTGACAGGGCGGACGTGGCAACTCTGGCACATCTTCGCAAGACCCGAACGCGGGGGTCCGCTAGGAGGCATTCGCCCGTCTCACCAGGGAGATGGTCCGTTTTGGTACGGCATCACCGGTACGCGCGAATTGCCACTCAACGGTGACCCCTGGGGGCTTTTTCCCTTCTGTGTTCTAGGCGTTCGGGGGCGGGCCGTCCTGGGGTCGTCCGAGCACTCCGGGGCGGCGCTGCCACGGCAGGGGTCCGGTGGGCGGGCGGTAGGCGACACCCAGGGCGTCGAGTCGCGGATAGTGGGCGGTCATCCGGCGCTCGAAGTCGGCGAAGTCCCGTTCCGCGGGCGCCGGAAGGGCGCTCCAGGCGACCTCGGCGAACGCGGCCAGCCTGGGGAACGTCTGGTAGTCCACGCGCGCGTGATCCTCCATCACCTCGGTCCACACGTTGGCCTGAGCGCCCAGCACATGACGGGCCTCGGCCTCGGTGAGCTGCGAGGGAACGGGCTCGAAGCGGTAGACGTCCTCCAGGGTGCGCACATGGGCGATCGGCACCGGCTCGTCCTCGCCGGCATCCTGCCGCCAGTCCAAGTACACGTGTTGTTCAGGGCACATGACGACGTCGTGGCCCGCGCGGGCGGCGGTGATCCCGCCCTCGTAGCCGCGCCAGGACGATACGACGGCCCCGTCCGCGAGACCGCCCTCCAGGATCTCGTCCCAGCCGACCAGCCTTCTCCCGCGCGCGGAGAGCCACTTGTCGAAGTGTCCGATGAACCACGACTGCAACTCGTCCTCGTCCGCGAGCCCGAGTTCTTCGATGCGCGCCTGCGCGGCCGGCGACTGCTTCCACTGGTCCTTGAGGCATTCGTCGCCGCCGACGTGAATGAACTCCGAGGGGAACAGGTCGAGGAGTTCCTCGAAGACCCCCTCGTAGAAGCGCAGGGTGTTGTCAGTGGGGGCGAGTACGTTCGGGTTGATGCCCCAGGTGTCCCAGACGGAGAGGGATGTGGTGTCGATGACATCGGTGTTGCCGAGTTCCGGATACGCGGCGATGGCGGCCTGCGAGTGTCCCGGTACGTCGATTTCGGGGATCACGGTGATATGCCGCTCGGCGGCGTAGGCGACGATCTCGCGGATGTCGTCCTGCGTGTAGTAGCCGCCGTGGGGCTTGTCGTCCCACAGCGGTGAGGCACGGTGGCCGAATTTCGTGCGGGCCCGCCAGGACCCGATCTCGGTCAGCTTCGGGTACCGCTTGATCTGTACGCGCCATCCCTGGTCGTCCGTCAAGTGGAAGTGGAAGACGTTGAGTTTGTGCGCCGCCAGCAGATCCAGGTAGCGCAGGACGCCTTCCTTGGGCATGAAGTGCCGGGCCACGTCGAGCATGAGGCCGCGCCAGGGGAAGCGGGGGGAGTCCTGGATCGTGAGGTGCGGCACGGCCCAGGTGCGGTCGCGGTCGAGCGGAGCCCTGCGATACGCGTCGGGGCCGAGGAGTTGACGCAGCGTCTGGGCGCCCCAGAAGACTCCGGCCGGACTGCCGCCCTCGATGAAGATCCCGTTCGAGTCGCTGGCGAAGCGGTACTCCTCAGGGCCGAGCGCGGGGTCGAGCTGGAGCCCGATGCCGTCGTCGCAGGCGTCGTCGAGTTCCCGCCCCTCGTGCAGCGGCAGACCGGTGGCCTGCTGGAGCACCGTGCGCAGCCAGTTGCCGACGCCCTCCGTCGCGTCGCCGGCGTACAGCCGGGAGTGTGCTGTCAGCCGCACCTCGCCGGAACCGACGACAACACTGCGAGGCTGAGGAATCAGTTCAGTCACGTCAGTCCTTAACCGCTCCGCCCAGCCCCGAGACCAGACGTCGCTGTACGAGTACGAAGAACACCAGCACCGGAATCGTCATCACCGTGGAGGCCGCCATGACCCCGCCCCAGTCAGGATCGTCGGGCTTGTAGAAGACCAACAGGGCCATCGGCAGGGTCGACTGGGAAGTGTCGCTGATGATGAAGGACTTGGCGAAGAGGAAGTCGTTCCAGGCCGAGATGAAGGAAAACACGCTCGTGGCGACCAGCCCCGGGAAGACGAGCGGGAAAAGGATCTGCCACAGGAATCGCGTCCGGCTCGCCCCGTCGATGTACGCGGCCTCCTCCAGCGCGTCCGGTACGGCTTTCACGAACCCCCGCAGCATCCAGATCGCGAACGGCAGCGAGAAGGCGATCTGGGGCAGGATCAGGGACCCCAGGGTGTTCAGCAGGCCGAGGCCCCGCATGGTGAAGAACAGGGGGATCGTCAGCGCTTCCACGGGCACCATCTGGGCCACCAGGAACATGATCAGGAGGGTGGTCCGGAAGCGGAACCGGAATCGGGTCACGGCGGTCGCGGCGAGAAAGGCGATCAGTGCCGAGACGATCACCACCGTGCCCGCCACGGCAAGGCTGTTGACGAAGTAACGGCCGAATTCCTGCTGCCCGAAGACCCGTCGGAAGGAGTCCAGGGAGGGCTCGAGCGTCCACGGCCGGGGCTCGCTCGACTCGATTTCCCCGGCCGGTTTGAAGGCGCTGAGCACCATCCAATAGAGGGGGAAGGCGACCACGACCGCGATCAGCAGCGCCGAGGCCTCGGCCGCGAGCCGCCAGGGCCGTCGTACAAAACCGCGGAGCGTACTCACAACTCCTCCCCCTGCCTGCGGAGCAGGCGCAGATAGACCAGCGTGACGGCGAGCAGCATCAGCAGCATGACGACGCCGATCGCCGAGCCGAGGCTGTATTTCGAGGACGCGAACGCCTGTTGGTAGGCGTACACGTTGAGGACGAGGTTCTGGCCCGCGATGCCGCCGCCGTTGGTCATGACGTAGATCTGGGTGAAGACCTTGAAGTCCCAGATGACCGACTGGATGGTGACGACGGTCAGGATCGGGCGGAGCATCGGCGTGAGGATCGACCGCCAGATGCGCCACTGCGAGGCGCCGTCCAGGGCGGCGGCCTCCAGGACCTCGGAGGGTACGGCGCGGATGCCGGCGTAGACCGTCACCATCACGAACGGGAAGGAGCACCACACCACTTCGAGCAGGACGAGGAAGAACGCGCTGAGGCGTCCGTACGTCCACGAGTGGTCGCCGAGGCCCAGGATCCGGTTCACCGGGCCGAAGTCCGGGTCGAACAGCAGCAGCCAGACCGTCGAGCCCGTCACCGCCGGGGTCGCCCACGCCCCCAACGCGGCCAGCATCAGCACGAGTCGGGGCAGGGCCCGCACCCGCGTGAGCAACACCGCGAGCGCACACCCGACCGCGAGTGTCGACACGACGCACGCCCCCGCGAACAGCGCGGTCGACAGCAGCACCTGCCAGAACTGGCTGTCGGAGAACAACTCCGCGTAGTTCCCGAACCCCTTGAAGGTGGTCGGCTCCCCACCACTGACCTGAGCCTGCGTGTACTGGAAGAACGAGATCAGGCCGAGCTGGTAGATGGGGTAGACGAGCAGACCGCCGAGGACGACGAGGGCGGGGGCGAGATAGAGCCAGGGGGTCCAGGTCGTTCGCGTACGCATCCGCTCAACCCGCGGAGCTGAACGCGGAGTTCATCTTCTTCGCCGCGTCCCCTGAAGCCGCCGCCACGCTCTTCTTCCCGCTGATGACCTCCTGCAGCATCGTCGGCAGCACCAGCGAGGAGTCGATCTCGGACCAACCCGGCGACGCGGGAACGAACTTGGTGCCGGCGGCCAACGTCTCCACGAACGGCTTCTCGAACGGCACCTTCGCGGCAGCGGCATCGCGGACGTCCGTGAACGTCGGCAGGAAGCCCATCGCGTCGAACATCGAGGCCTGTGTCGCCTTCGAGGTGAGCTGTTCCATCAGGTCCACCGCGAGCGTGCGGTGCGAAGTGCTCTTCAGGACACCGATGTTGTTGCCGCCGGCGAACGCGGGGGCGACCGAGCCGGACGCGACACCCGGCAGCGGTACGACCGCGTACTTGCCCTTGACCTTGCCGGCCTCGACCGCGCTGTGGCTGAAGTCGCCGCCGATCGCCATGCCCGCCTTGCCGGCCGCGAACGCGGTGATCGTGTCGTTGCCGCCCATGACCGCGCACTTGGCGGCGGGACAGTTGTCGCTCGTGAAGAGCGAGGTATAGGCCTTGATGCCCTTCTGGGCGGCGGCGCTGTCGATCCCGGAGGTGTACGAACCGCCCTGGGCGGTGGCGAGTTCGCCGCCGTTGGCCCACACGAAAGGCATCGCGCCGTAGGTGTAGGCGCCTCCGACGACGAGGCCGTAGAGGTCGGACTTCGCCTTGTGGATCTTCCGGGCGGTGGACGCCAACTCGGCCATGGTCTTGGGGGGTTGCAGGCCGAGGTCCTTGAAGACGTCGGTGCGGTAGTAGAGGGCGCGGACTCCGACGTAGAACGGGGAACCGTACTGCTTGCCGTCGACCGTGACGGACTTCTTCGCGGTGGGGTCGGTGTCCTTGGCCTCGCTCCAGGCGCCGAACTCCTTGGTGACGTCGAGGAGTCCGCCGTCCTTCACATAGCCGGCCGTGTCGGTGTTGCCGTACTCCATGACGTCGGGCGCGGACTTCGGGTCGTTGAACGCGGCCTTGACGCGCTGGGCACGGGTGTCGATCGGGATGTACTCCACGTCGACCTTGGTGCCCTTGTGGGCCTTCTCGAAGGCGGTGACCACGGAGTCGACGACCTTCGCCTTCGGGTCGTTGCCGACCTCCTGGAAGAGCCACACCCGCAGGGTGCCGCTCTGGTCGTCCTTGTCCGAGGACGAGTTGTCGGAGGTCTGGGGCGCGCAGCCCGCCACGACGGCGGCGGTGGCCAGGAGTAGGGCGAATCTGGGGGCGAGCTTCATGGAGCGTTCCTCCGGGAATCCGGGCGTTCGTTGCAACATATGCAATGGGCGTTTCGCTCTGCACAACACCACGGAGATTAAGGAGTAGATGAACGAAGCCACAAGAGGTCTCAACCACTTCGTGACACGCGAAAGGCCGTCGAAAGACCGTCGAAACACGCAAAAGGCCCTCGGGGCGCGCCGAAGCGCGCCCCGAGGGCCCTACGAAGTCTTACCGAGTCAGACCGGCCGAACGGCTACTTGTCGCCGCCCTTGCCCTTGTCGCCGTCCCCGCCCGAGCCCATGGACTCGTAGATCTCCTTGCACATGGGACACACCGGGTACTTCTTCGGGTCGCGGCCCGGCACCCAGACCTTCCCGCACAACGCCACCACAGGAGTGCCGTCCAGGGCGCTCGCCATGATCTTGTCCTTCTGGACGTAATGGGCGAAGCGCTCATGGTCCCCGTCGCCGTGCGACACCTGGGGCGTCGGCTCTACGAGGGTCCCCGTACCAGTCCCGCGCTCGGGCTCAAGAGTGCTCATACGGCCAAGGGTACTGAAGCCCACGGGCATCAGTTCAGCGAAGGGTCGTCCGGATAGGTCGCCACCATCGCGAGCTCGCTGCGCTGGCGGCGCAGCACCTCGCGCCAGAGCCGCTCCGGGGACGGCGAGGAGACGTCACCGGGCTCCGATTCCACGACGTACCAGGCGCCCTCCACGAGTTCGTCCTCCAGCTGACCGGGGCCCCAGCCGGCGTACCCGGCGAAGATTCTCAGTGAGCCGAGCGCCGAGGCGAGCAGTTCCGGCGGGGCCTCCAGGTCGACGAGGCCGATCGCGCCGTGCACCCGCCGCCAGCCGAGCGGGGCGCGCTCGCCGGCCGACGCGCCGCCCGGGATGACGGCGACACCGAGGGCCGAGTCCAACTGCACCGGGCCGCCCTGGAAGACGACTCCCGGCTCGCCGGCGAGGTCAGCCCAGCCCTCCAGGATGTCGCCGACGTCCACAGGGGTCGGCCGGTTGAGGACGACACCGAGGGAGCCCTCCTCGTCGTGGTCGAGAAGGAGCACCACCGCGCGGTCGAAGTTCGGGTCCGCCAGGGCGGGTGTTGCCACGAGCAACCGCCCTGTGAGCGAGGACACCTCGGTCATGCCAGACATGATCCCGCATCTTCCCGGTGATGGGGGCGGCAATGCGGGTACCTGAGTGAATGCAGCTCAGGGCGCACCGAAGCGTCCGCCGCGCACAGACCCGCCCGGTGACCCCATGTGCCCGATAGGGAACGGTTCGTGTTGTGACACAGCTATGACGTAGCTGAGGGGTCCTCGGGCTTTCTGAAGGGGGGTGGGCGGCCATTACGCTTACGTCTTCGGCCCCTGCCCAACTCCACGGAACGCGAGATTCATGACCGTCAACGGCTCAGACGACGTACTGCTTGTCCACGGCGGAACCCCGCTGGAGGGCGAGATCCGTGTCCGCGGTGCGAAGAACCTCGTACCGAAGGCCATGGTCGCCGCCCTGCTGGGCAGTGAGCCAAGTCGACTGCGCAACGTACCGGACATCCGAGACGTTCGGGTCGTACGCGGACTGCTGCAACTGCACGGGGTGACGGTCCGTCCGGGTGAGGAGCCGGGCGAGCTGGTGCTCGATCCGTCGCACGTCGAGAGCGCCAACGTCGCTGACATCGATGCCCACGCGGGTTCGTCGCGCATCCCGATCCTGTTCTGCGGTCCGCTGCTGCACCGGCTGGGGCACGCGTTCATCCCGGGGCTCGGCGGCTGCGACATCGGCGGCCGGCCGATCGACTTCCACTTCGAGGTGCTGCGGCAGTTCGGCGCGAAGATCGAAAAGCGGGCGGACGGCCAGTACCTGGAGGCCCCGCAGCGGCTGCGCGGCACGAAGATCCAGCTGCCGTACCCGTCCGTCGGCGCGACCGAGCAGGTGCTGCTGACCGCGGTGTTGGCGGAGGGCGTCACCGAACTCGCCAACGCGGCCGTGGAACCGGAGATCGAGGACCTCATCTGCGTACTGCAGAAGATGGGCGCGATCATCGCCATGGACACCGACCGCACGATCCGCATCACCGGTGTGGACTCGCTCGGCGGCTACACCCACGCGGCCCTCCCGGACCGTCTGGAGGCCGCGTCCTGGGCGTCGGCGGCGCTGGCGACCGAGGGCAACATCTACGTCCGGGGCGCGCAGCAGCGCTCGATGATGACGTTCCTCAACACCTACCGGAAGGTGGGCGGCGCCTTCGCGATCGACGACGAGGGCATCCGCTTCTGGCACCCCGGCGGGCAGTTGAAGTCCATCGCGCTCGAAACGGACGTGCACCCGGGCTTCCAGACGGACTGGCAGCAGCCGCTGGTCGTCGCCCTGACGCAGGCGACCGGCCTCTCCATCGTCCACGAGACGGTCTACGAGTCCCGGCTCGGCTTCACCTCCGCGCTCAACCAGATGGGCGCGCACATCCAGCTCTACCGCGAGTGCCTCGGCGGCTCGCACTGCCGCTTCGGCCAGCGCAACTTCCTCCACTCGGCGGTCGTCTCGGGCCCGACCCGCCTCCAGGGCGCCGACCTGGTCATCCCCGACCTCCGCGGCGGCTTCTCGTACCTCATCGCGGCGTTGGCGGCCCAGGGCACGTCCCGCGTCCACGGCATCGACCTCATCAACCGCGGCTACGAGAACTTCATGGAGAAGCTCGTGGAACTGGGCGCGAAGGTCGAGTTGCCGGGCAAGGCCCTCGGATAAGCAGTCGTAGGAACAACGGCTGAGCAGTCGTACGTACGACGATGGGGCGGCCACCCTGACCGGGTGGCCGCCCCATTCGCGTTACTGAGCCTCGTACGCAATCCCGTCGCGCACGCGAAGGCCTACTTGCCCTTGGCGGCTTCCTTGAGCTTCGAGCCCGCGGACACCTTGACGCTGTAACCGGCGGGGATGTTGATCGGGTCGCCGGTCTGCGGGTTGCGCGCGGTGCGAGCGGCACGGTGGGTGCGCTCGAAGGTCAGGAAGCCGGGGATGGTGACCTTCTCGTCACCCTTGGAGACGATCTCGCCGACGGTCTCGGCGAACGCGGCCAGAACGGCGTCGGCGTCCTTGCGGGTCACCTCGGCACGGTCGGCCAGCGCGGCCACCAGCTCACTGCGGTTCATGTTGTTACTCCCGTGTTCTTCTTGCCGTTGAGGCGTGCCACGCGGCGGAGCCGCATATCGGGCACGGTGAAGCCGATGCTGCCAGGGTCCTCGGTGAGTCCCCGGACCCGGGTCCGTCGTCCAGACCCTCGCGCCCGAAGACGCATCCTGCCCCTACCTGCGGCGGGAAAGCCAATCCGGCACCCGTAGGAGTCGCGAGAACACCCGTGGGAGTCACACGAAGAGCGCCACTGCATCAGCGTGGTGACGCTTCGTCCGCTCCCGGCGGCGAGGGCCGGGCCTGGAAGGCCCGAAGCCTGGCCGCCACGATAAACGGCCGCCCAAGGCCCCGGGTTCCGCGACGCGCCGATGTACGGGCGGCCGTGGCGATCCTCACAGCCGCCGCACACACATCGTCCGACGGGCTACGACGCGGAGGGCGTCGCGGAGGGCGCCGCAGCTCCCGCCGCCTTCGCGGCCTCGCGGACCGCGCCGGCCACCGCACCGGCGACCTTGTCGTTGAAGACGCTGGGGATGATGTAGTTCGCGTTCAGCTCGTCCTCGGACACGACGTTCGCGAGTGCGGTCGCGGCGGCGAGCATCATCTCGGTGTTGACGGTGCGGGACTGCGCGTCCAGCAGACCGCGGAAGACACCCGGGAAGACCAGCACGTTGTTGATCTGGTTCGGGAAGTCCGAGCGGCCGGTGGCCACAACAGCCGCCGTCTGGCGGGCGATCGTCGGGTCGACCTCGGGGTCGGGGTTCGCGAGCGCGAACACGATGGCGCCGTCGGCCATCGCGGCCACGTCGTCGCCGTCGAGGACGTTCGGGGCGGAGACGCCCACGAAGACGTCGGCGCCGCGCACGGCCTCCTTCAGGGTGCCGGTGAGGCCGTCGGGGTTGGTGTTGTCGGCGATCCAGCGCAGCGGCGAGTCGGCCTTGGCGTCCACCAGGTCCTCGCGGTCGGCGTGCACGACACCGTGGATGTCGGCGACGACCGCGTTCTTGACACCGGCGGCGAGCAGCAGCTTGAGGATGGCCGTACCGGCCGCGCCCGCGCCGGACATGACGACCCGGATGTCACCGATGCCCTTGCCGGCCACCCGCAGGGCGTTGGTCAGCGCGGCGAGGACGACGATCGCGGTGCCGTGCTGGTCGTCGTGGAAGACGGGGATGTCGAGGGCCTCGCGCAGCCGGGCCTCGATCTCGAAGCAGCGCGGCGCGGAGATGTCCTCCAGGTTGATGCCGGCGAAGCCCGGGGCGATGGCCTTGACGATCGCGACGATCTCGTCGGTGTCCTGGGTGTCCAGGCAGAGCGGCCAGGCGTCGATGCCGGCGAACCGCTTGAACAGGGCGGCCTTGCCCTCCATGACCGGCAGCGCGGCCTTGGGGCCGATGTTGCCGAGGCCGAGGACGGCCGAGCCGTCGGTGACGACCGCGACGGAGTTGCGCTTGATGGTGAGGCGGCGCGCGTCCTCGGGGTTCTCCGCGATCGCCATGCACACGCGGGCCACGCCCGGGGTGTAGATCATGGAGAGGTCGTCACGGTTGCGGATCGGGTGCTTGGACTGCATCTCGATCTTGCCGCCGAGGTGCATGAGGAACGTACGGTCGGAGACCTTGCCGAGGGTGACGCCCTCGATGCCGCGCAGCTGCTGGACGATCTCGTCGGCGTGGGCGGTGGAGGACGCCGCGATGGTGACGTCGATCCGGAGCTTCTCGTGGCCGGAGGCGGTCACGTCGAGGCCGGTCACCGAGCCTCCGTGGGACTCCACGGCCGTGGTGATCTGGGAGACCGCGGTTCCGCTCGCGGGCACCTCCAGACGGACCGTGATCGAGTAGGAGACGCTGGGCGCCGTAGCCATGGCCGACTTCCTCTGCTTTCACCGTTGAGCTGAGTACGCGCTCCGATGGTCGCACCTACTGCCGGGTAGGCGTTAGCCGCCCCCGATTGCGAACGTTTTGTTCGCAAGAAAAAGAGGCCCCCGTTACGGAGGCCTCTTTCACGATCAATGACACCGACCCGCCATGCTCGCCTCGCGGCAAGTGGTCGCTCTAAGCGACGAAGGTTGGGCCCGGGGGCTTGGATCGGGCCGGTGTCACACCCAGGCTAACAAACGGATCCCGTAAGGCCATTCCCATCCCGCAGGTTCACAGAATCAGTCCCGCAGAAGATCCGGCACCCCGTTCGCGTCCGGCTCGTCGCGCTCGGCGGAGACGACCGTGAGCTGCTGGGTCGCGCGGGTGAGGGCGACGTACAGGACGCGGAGCCCGGCGGGCGACTCGTCGGCGATCTCCGCCGGCGATACGACGACCGTCGCGTCGTACTCCAGGCCCTTGGCCTCCAGGCTGCCGAGGGCGACGACCCGGTCGCCGAGGCCGGTGAGCCAACGGCGGGCCTCCTCACGGCGGTTCATGGCGACGACCACGCCGACCGTGCCGTCGACCTGGTCGAGCAGCCGGGCCGCCTCCGCGCGCACGGACTCGGCCAGTGAATTCCGTACGACGGCGAAGCGGGGCTTCACTCCCGTCGAGCGGACCGCGGACGGGGACTCGGAGCCGGGCATCGCGAGGGCCAGGACCTTGGCGGCGAGTTCGGCGATCTCGGCCGGGTTGCGGTAGTTGACGGTGAGGGTGAAGCGGCGGCGGGGGCGGGAGCCGAGGGCCTCGTCGCGGGCCTCGGCGGCCTCGTCGGGGTCGGACCAGGAGGACTGGGCCGGGTCTCCTACGACGGTCCAGGTGGCGTGCTTGCCGCGGCGGCCGACCATGCGCCACTGCATCGGGGTGAGGTCCTGGGCCTCGTCCACGATGACGTGCGCGTACTCGACGCGCTCCTGGGCGAGCCGCTCGGCACGTTCGCGCTGTGTCTCCTCGCGTACGGGCATCAGCTCCTCGAGGCCGGTGAGCTGGTCCAGCGGGTCCAGGTCGCGCCGTTTGCGGGGGCGGGCCGGGGTGCCGAGGATCGCCTGGAGTTCGTCGAGGATCGCCACGTCGTGGACGGAGAGTCCGTCCCGCTTCAGGGCGCGGGCGGTCCTGCGGACCTCGCCGGGGTTGAGGATGCGGCGGGCCCAGCGGCCGAGTCTGCGCTCGTCGGACATCGCCTCCAGGACGGCGCGCGGGGTGAGTTCGGGCCACCAGGCGTCGAGGAACGCGATGAACTCGTCCTCGCTCGCGACGTCCTCGTCGAAGGAGGAACGCAGTTCGGCGGCGAGTTCGGGGTCGGTGTGCCGGCTCGCGGAGCCGGAGCGCTCCCACAGGGCGTCCAGGAGGAGCTTGCGGGCGCGCGGGCGCAGCATGTTGACCGGGGCCGTACCGCTGAGGGCGTTCTGCCGGACGCGCTCCAGGTCGGCGGCCTCCAGTTCGAGGCGGCGGCCGAAGGCGACGACCCGCAGCCGGGCCGGTGATTCGTTCGCTTCGAGGGCGCCGCGCGCGGCCTTCCGCAGGACGCGGAGCATGCGGTACGAGCCCTTGGTGCGGGCGACGGCCGGGGAGTCGTACAGGGTGGCCTCGGCGCCGTCGACGAGCGAGCCGATGGCCCGGATGGCGACCTGGCCCTCCTCGCCGAGGGACGGCAGGACGCCCTCGGTGTACGCGACCAGCAGCGGGGTGGGCGAGACGATGAGGATGCCGCCCGCGTAGCGGCGCCGGTCCTGGTAGAGCAGGTAGGCGGCGCGGTGCAGCGCGACGGCCGTCTTTCCCGTCCCCGGGCCGCCCTCGACATACGTCACCGAGGCGGCGGGGGCGCGGATCACCAGGTCCTGTTCGGCCTGGATGGACGCCACGATGTCGCGCATGGTGTGGCTGCGGGCCTGGCCGAGCGCGGCCATCAGGGCGCCGTCGCCGATGACGGCCAGCTTGTCGCCGTCGAGGAAGGCGGTCAGCTCGGGGCGCATCAGGTCGTCCTCGACACCGAGGACCCGGCGGCCCTTGGAGCGGATGACGCGGCGTCGTACGACCCGTCCGGGGTCGACCGGGGTCGAGCGGTAGAACGGGGCGGCGGCGGGCGCCCGCCAGTCGATGACCAGGGGCGCGTACTCGGTGTCGAGGACTCCGATGCGGCCGATGTGCAGGGTCTCGGCGATGTCGGCCGTGTTGTCGTCGCGCACGGAGCCGTCGGCGGGTTCGACCGCGGTGTAGGCGCCGTCGGGCCCCTTCTGGCCGTCCTTGCCGAGCAGCAGGTCGATCCTGCCGAAGAGGAAGTCCTCGAACTCGTTGTTGAGCCGGTTGAGGTGGATACCGGCGCGGAACACCTGCGCGTCGCGTTCGGCGAGCGCGCCGGGTGTGCCGACCTGGCCGCGCTTGGCGGCGTCGTTCATGAGGAACTCGGCCTCGCGGATCTTCTCCTCGAGACGCCGGTACACCCGGTCCAGGTGTGCCTGTTCGCCGCTGATCTCCCGGTCCCGTAGTGAATCCTGGGCGGATTTGTCGGACACCGCATCGAGCGCGGTCTCCTGTTGAGCCTGTGCGGCCACCGGGCCCCCTTCTGACGTGCTGGGCAGCCGTCAACCGTACGCGAAGGGAGGCCGCCGAGGCGAGGGGCCCGCCCGGCGGATCCTGACAAAGACGCGGGGTCCGGTGCGCGCGTGCGCGCTCCGGACCCCGTCGAGCACAGTGGACCAGCTGCTAGGCGTCCACTTCCACGAGCTTCTTGCCGTCGAAGGTCATGACCTCGAAGTGGTCGATCTGGTTCGGCGTGAGAGCCGCGCCGCCCTGGGCGTAGAGCGGCGCCTTGGCCTCTGCCTTGGTGGCGTTCGCGATGCCGTAACCCCAGGCCGGGACCGACCAGGAGCTCATCGTCTCGCGTTCGCCGTTCTTGCCGACGGCGATCAGGGAGCACTTCAGGGGGCCCTTGACGTTGCTGAGCTCCACGACCCCGAGGGTGCCCCAGTCCTTCTTGGTCATCGCCACGGTCGCGGTGACCTTGGTGCTCTTGTCCGTGGCAGTGACCTTGTCGGACAGAGTTTCGAAGGTGTCCTTCGCGGTCGCCGCGGCCACGGTGCCCTTCTGACCGGAGTTGTCGCCGCCGTTGGCCGCGATGACGGCCAGCGGTCCCGCGATGATCAGGGCGGCCGCCGCGGCGATCATGTAGAAGCTGCGCCGGCGCTTCATTGCCCGGCGTTCACCGACGTCGTCGACCAGCCGCTCCACCAGCCGCGGGCTCGGCTTGGCGGACAGGGACTCACCGATCGCGGGGGTGCCGGAGCCCGGCAGGTCCGCGAGCGCCGCCAGCATCGGTTCCATCCCGGCCAGCTCGTCGAGCTGCTGGGCGCACCACTCGCAGGTGGCGAGGTGTGCCTCGAAAGCGGTTGCTTCGGCGTCGTCGAGAATCCCGAGGGCGTAAGCGCCGACGGTCTCGTGTTCGTTCGAGCCCTGAGATCCCTGCATGGAACCAGGACTACCCGTTCCGTATCCCCCGTAAATGCTCATGCCGTCACCCCCCGCTCCTCCAGAGCAAGCTTCATCGATCGAAGGGCGTAGAACACCCTTGAGCGCACCGTGCCACTGGGGATGCCAAGCGTCTCGGCCGCCTCATTGACGGTACGTCCCTTGAAGTACGTCTCGACGAGCACCTCCCGGTGGGCCGGGGTCAGGTCGTCCAGCGCGTCCGACAGTGTCATCAGCCACAACGCCTTGTCGATCTCGTCCTCCGCGGGGATGACCTCCAGCGGCGACGGGTCCACCTCCTGCGGCCGGGCCTGCCGGCTGCGGTGACCGTCGATGACGATGCGCCGTGCGACCGTCACCAGCCAGGGTCGTACCGATCCGGTCGCCCGGTTGAGCTGGCCGGCGTTCTTCCAGGCCCGGATGAGCGTCTCCTGCACCACGTCCTCGGCACGTTGCCGGTCGCCGGCGACGAGCCGCAGCACATAGGCGAGCAAGGGTCCGGCGTGCTCTCGGTACAGGGCACGCATCAGCTCCTCATCAGGTTCCGAGGACTGGGACATGCGATGTCGGGCCCTCGGCGCTTGTTCATTGGCCACGACGGAATCCTTGCGCACGCCCACCTCCGGTGTCCGGGGGTTGCCCCGGTCGGTCGCTCATGGAGAGGTACGCGGACGGGTGGGCGGGTGTTCAAAGTGAGGCGACAGTTTTCTTTGAAGTGACGTGACGAGCGGGACATGAGTGCACATTCCAGCCGTACGATCTTTACATTTCCACCACATCAGCAAGATCGCACGGGCTGCCCGTGCGGCGGCTGAGTGAAACGCACTGTTGTCAAAATCACTTCATCAATTGACGGTGCGTCACTTCACAGAAGCCGCATATGGGATTCTCAGGCTCGGGCGAGGGCCGCGCGCCGTCGGTGCCGGGCCACTCTTTCGCGGTTCCCGCAGACCTCACTGGAGCACCAGCGCCTCCTGCGTCCCCGTGACGTATCCAGGTACACGATGGGGCAGTTGTCGCCTTCGCACTCCCGCAGCGAGGCCCGGGCGACCGGGTCGGTGAGCAGCTCCACGGCGTCCCTGGCGATCACCGCGAGCAGCGCGTCGCACCCCGGCGGACCGGCCAACTCCCGCACCAGCGCCCCGTCTTCGGTCTGTACGGCACGGGGTGCCGGGGGCGCGGCGCGGGCGCGGTCGTTGAGGTGGGCGAGCGCGAGGTCGTAGGACCCGCCCTCCGCCGGCGGCCTGCTGCGCACCAACTGTCCGATCCGTCCCCGCAGTTCGCGGAAGCCGACGAGCCACGTCGCGTCGACGTGCGCGAGCTCGGTGGCCGCCGGGACGAGCCCGGAGCGGACGATCCACGCGCGCAGCGGCTCCGGCGCGTCGAGCCGTTCCTCGGGATGCGTGGTCGCGAGGAGATCCAGGCAGCTCCGCCCGGCGTCGAAGCGCAGCTCGTACGGGGCCATGGTCGTACCCAGTGCCATGTGCCTGTCACCGCCTAGGGATTACCCCGGTCGGGAAACCGTTGCCTCTACAGTGCCTGCCCGCTCGCGCGGCCGGAACCCCTCGTACCGAGCGCGCGTGGACGGCCGCGTATGCGCGTGCGCGTCTCGGCGATGTCGGGGGCGGGGCCGGGTCCGTTGACTGAAGGCATGACAGAGAACAGGACAGAGAACAGGACTGCCGGGAATGCCACGGGTTGGGTACTGGGCGCGGCCACGGTCGCGACGGGGCTGATCGCCGGGGCGTTCTACGTCTTCGCCTGCGCGGTGATGCCGGGGCTGGCTCGCAGCGACGACCGGGTCTTCGTCGAGGTGATGCGGAACATCAACGACGTGATCCAGAACCCGGTGTTCTTCCTGGGTTTCATGGGGGCGCCGGCGCTGTCCGCGGTGTCGGCATGGCAGGCGCGCGGGCGGCCGTACCGGGGGTGGGTCTGGGCCGGGCTGGCGGCGTACGCGCTTGCTTTCCTCGTCACCGTCGCCTTCAACATCCCGCTGAACGACGACCTCGCGCGTACGGCGGATGTGGGGGTGGCGCGGGAGCGGTTCGAGGACGCGTGGGTGGGGTGGAACGTGGTGCGGGCGGTGTTGTCGACGGTGGCGGTGGGGTGTTTGGGGCGGGGGTTGATGCTGTACGGGGCCTACCGGCACCGGTCGGTGCAAGTCAGCCCGCCCCGGCCCACTCCTTGACTCAGGCCGGGGTAATCCAGCCCGCCCCGGCCCACTCCTTGACTCAGGCCGGGGTAATCCAGCCCGCCCCGGCCCACTCCTTGACTCGGGCCGGCAAAATCCAGCCCGTCCGGCGATTGAGGACGAGGCCCTTTCGGGGCCGAAGCGGGGGCCTGGGGGCGGCAGCCCCCAGCAACGCCCGCATCAACACCCCGCACCAACACCCGCTCAACCGTCGGAGTACTTCGCATCGGCCGCCGGATCCAGCGCCAGCCGATACCCCCGTTTCACCACCGTCTGGATCAACTTCGGTGCCCCGAGTGCCGTGCGGAGGCGGGCCATCGCCGTCTCTACGGCGTGCTCGTCGCGCCCGGCGCCGGGCAGGGCCCGGAGGAGTTCCGCGCGGGCGACGACCCAGCCGGGGCGGCGGGACAGCGCGCGCAGGAGAGACATACCAGCGGGCGGGACCGGCCGTAGCGTGCCGTCGACCAGGACCGCGTGGCCGCGGATCTCCACCCGGTGGCCCGCGACGGGCAGGGTGCGGGCGCGGGCGGGGAGTTCCTGGCAGAGGAGCTGGACGAGCGGGCCGAGGCGGAAGCGCTCGGGCTGGACCGTGGTGACGCCGTGGTTCTGCAGCGGAAGCGCGGTGACGGGACCGACGCAGGCCGGGAGGACGTCGTGGTGCAGGGCGGCGAGGAGTTCGGGCAGCAGGCCCCGGGTCTCGGCGCGGGAGAGGAGCGACGCGGCGGCCGGGGCGCTGGTGAAGGTCAGCGCGTCCAGGCCGCGCGAGACCGCCGCGTCCAGCATCCGGTCCACCGGGGCGATGTCCTCGGGCGGCATCCACCGGTACACGGGGACCACCACGACCTCCGCTCCCCCGGCCCGCAAGGACTCCACGAACCCGGGCAGCGGTTCACCGTGCAGCTGTACGGCGACCCGGCGGCCGTCGACACCCTCCTCCAGGAGCCGGTCGAGCACCTCGGCCATGGACTCGGACGAGGGGGACCACTCCTCGGTGAGACCGGCGGCCCGTACCGCCCCTTTGACCTTGGGTCCGCGGGCGAGCAGTTCCACCCCGCGCAGCCGGTCGAGGAGAGCTTCGCCGAGCCCCCATCCGTCGGCGGCCTCGACCCACCCGCGGAACCCGATCGCGGTGGTGGCCACCACCACATCGGGCGCCTGGTCGATCAACTCCTTGGTGGCGGCGAGCAGTTCGCTGTCGTCGGCGAGGGGCACGATGCGCAGCGCGGGCGCGTGCACGACCACCGCGCCGCGCCGCTGGAGCAGAACCCCCAGCTCGTCGGCGCGGCGCGCGGCGGTGACGCCCACGGTGAACCCGGAGAGGGGGCCGTGGGGCGCGCTCTCCGGTCGCTGCGGTTGTTCGTACATGGCTCTCGTCCCGAACGTAGTCGTACATGCAGTCGTGCAGGGGATGGTGCGGCGGTGCCTACATGCCGAACGAGCCTGTCAACGGTGCGTGACAGGCTCGGTTCGACTTCATGTCAGCGGTGTTACGTCACACCTCGGCATAGCTGAGCTGCGGCTTCGTCTCCGATGCGGAAGCTTTGGCCTGCGCCTGGGCGGTCGGGCGGCGAAGGTATACGGCCCAGGTGACCGCGAAGCAGAGGCCGTAGAAGGCGAGGAAGGTGACGAACGCGCCGGTGCCGGAGCCGTAGGAGAGGAAGGACTGCCGGAAGGCGAGGTTGATGCCGACGCCGCCGAGCGCGCCGACGGCCCCGATGAGCCCCATGGAGGCACCGGACAGCCGACGCCCGTAGGCAGCCGCCTCGTCACCGGTGAGCCCCTTCGCGAGGGCCTTGGTCTGGAAGATGCCGGGGATCATCTTGTACGTCGACCCGTTGCCGAGCCCGCTGAGCACGAACAGGACGATGAACACGGTGACGAACAGCGGCAGCGACTTCTGCATGCTGGCGACGACCAGGATGGCGGTGGCGGCGGCCATGGCGACGAAGTTCCACAGGGTGATCTTCGCGCCGCCGTAGCGGTCGGCGAGCCAGCCGCCGACGGGGCGGATCAGCGAGCCGAGCAGCGGGCCGATGAAGGTGAGGTACGCGGCCTGCAGCGGCGTACGGCCGAACTGGACCTGAAGCACCTGCCCGAAGGCGAAGGCGTAGCCGATGAACGACCCGAACGTGCCGATGTACAGGAACGCCATGATCCAGGTGTGCCAGTCCCGCGCGGCGTCCTTGGCGGCGCCGGTGTCGTTCTTCACGGAGGTGAGGTTGTCCATGAAGAGGGCGGCGAGGGTGGCGGCGATCAGGATCAGCGGGATGTAGATCCCGAGCAGCACGCGCGGCCCGCCGCTGGCCCCGATGATCGCGAGGGCGATCAGCTGGATGACCGGGACACCGATGTTGCCGCCCCCGGCATTGAGCCCGAGCGCCCACCCCTTTTTCCGCAGCGGGAAGAAGGCGTTGATGTTGGTCATGGAGGAGGCGAAGTTGCCGCCGCCGATACCGGCCAGCAGGCCGATCCAGAGGAAGGTGTCGAAGGAGGTCCCCGGCTTCATCACCACGAAGGCGGCGATGGTGGGGATGAGGAGGAGGCTCGCGGAGACGATGGTCCAGTTCCGCCCGCCGAATATGGCGACCGCGAAGGTGTACGGCACCCGGACGACCGCGCCGACAAGCGTGACCATCGAGGTCAGCAGGAACTTGTCGGCCGGGGTCAGCCCGTACTCCGGGCCCATGAAGAGCACCAGCACGGACCACAGGGTCCAGATCGAGAAGCCGATGTGCTCGGAGAGCACGGAGAACAGGAGATTGCGACGGGCGACCTTCTCTCCGGTCTCCCGCCAGAAGGTCTCGTCCTCCGGATCCCAGTGCTCGATCCACTTGCCAGTGGCTGTCATGACGCCTCCACGGTCCACTACGGGGTAACGAGCGGTGATGCATCCCGAAGGTAGGGAGGGCGGGTTTCCACGCTGTGGCTGTGAGTGACCGGAAGGGAACGTTGCTCTCACGAGCGGAGAGTGGGCGCGGTGAGGTCGTGGTCGGTTCCTCAGGGCAGCACGCGTCGACCGGTCTCCACGTCGGCGCAGTACAGGCGGGTCTCCTTGTCGTTCCGGCTCCGGGCCCTGAACAGGAAACGGTCGCCGTCGAGCGGCACCGGCAAGACCTCCGGCCGGATGGTGTGCGAAGCCCACAGCACGCGACCGTCCCGGAGCACGGCCATCCCGTCGTCGCCCGAGGCGAGCACATACCCGGGCCCGGCGGTGAGGTACTCCGGCTCTCGCACGGTCATCTTGTACGGGCCCCGCAGCCTCAACCGCCGCAGGCCACCCCGTGGGTCGACCTCGGCGGTGTACAGCCGGCGATCCCAGCAGAGGGCGTACATCCAGTCACCGACGCACAGCACTCTCATGAAGGAGCCCCGTTGCAGCCACCCCAGCTTCCAGCTCTCCAACAACTCGGCCCGGTCCAGGCCCGCGTACCCCAGCAGCCGGACCCGGCGCCCGGCGGGCCGGTGGAACAACACGCGCCCGCCGTCGACGAGTTCGGGGTGTCCCCAGATGTACCTCTGGGCTTCCACGGGGAACCGGGTCTCGGCGAGTTGCTCGCCGGTGTCCGAGGCTCCTACGACGAGGCTCTTGGGCCCGTAGGGCCCGCCGCGCCAGCAAAGGAAGACGGCCGCGTCCTCGACAGGTCCTCCGGCCCGGCGGAGCAGCTCCCCCTCCCCTCCGCTCCAGATCTCGTCACCGCTACGGCCGTGCAGTGCCCGCAGCCGGCCCGCTTCCAGAATCACCCGCTCCCCCCGCACGACGAGCCCGTCGATCCGCTCGAACTCGTCCTCCCACAACGTCTCGCCGGTGAGCGCGTCGACGCCGGCGATCGATCCGCGTTCCTCGGACGTGCCGTTCCACACGACGAAGGTCGAGTCACCGACGGCGACAACGGCGCACAGGGCACTCTCGCGACGGGTCCAGCGCACCCTGCCGGTGGCCGCGTCCAGCGCGGTGAACGCATCGCGCCCCGTCTCCCGCCGTACGGGGACGGCGACCACGGCACCGGCGACGGCCACATACGGCGGCCACACCTCCGCGACCTCGCGACCGCACCAGCGCACCCGCCCGGTGCCGGCATCGACAGCGGCGACGCGCTCGCCCGGCACGGACACGTACACCGTGTCGCCCACCACAACCGGATGTCCCACCCCGGCGCCCTTGGCCCGCAGCGTCCACAGCCGCCGCTCCGGGTCCGCCGTGACGCTCAACGGCACTGTGTCGTCGGCCACTTGTCCCCCTGGGGTTCCCCCACCCGAGACACGGCAGCCTACCGACGGCGGCTGTCAGGCGCGGCAGTGCGCGCTGTCGGCACCCTCAAGCCCCCCTCCGCCGACTCCCCCCACCACTGACCCCGTTCGGCCACAACCTCGGCCCCCGCTTCGCCGCGATGTCCTCGATCCAGCCGAACGCCAGGATCGCCAACGCGATGAGCGGCCAGATGAGGATGAACATCAGGAACGTGTCCGCCTTGTCGAGGAGGGCGGTGGCGCTGTCGCTCTCCATGAAGGGCAGGTTGTACAGCTGGTCGATGATCGGGACCGTGGCCATGATGAGGAGGTTGTGCCACAGGTAGATCGTGACGGCGCGGTTGTTGGAGAGGGTCACCAGCTTGTCCCAGCGGGCCAGGCGGCCCGGCAACTCCTGCCAGGACGGGGCGTATTGGAGCAGGATCACCACGATCCCGAAGGACCAGGTCGCCTGCGCCAGCGGGATGTCGTTCAAGTCCCAGCCGTCCGGGCCCAGATGACCCGACGCCCACCACAGGCCGAAGCCCATGATGACGGTCGCGCCCGACACCGCGAGATAGCGCGGGACCCGCTTCAGCACGCCCTCGTGGTGGGCGAAGCCCAGGACCCAACAGCCGCCGTACACCGCGAAGTCGGACACCGCGTTGCCCGTCTCGCCGGGGATGGTGACAAGGCCCGTGCCTACGACCGCCGTCAGCGCCAAGGGCGCCAGCAGCGTGGCCCACGGAACCCTGCGGAACGCCCACAGCAGCAGCGGTGACGCGATCACGAACCACAGATACGCCCGCAGGTACCAGAGCGGGCCCGCAGCCTGGTCCGCCCACGTGCTCTCCAACAGGCCCGATTCGGAGCCCAGATGCTCGGGGTACGGCGGTGCGCCGAACGGCACGAGGTAGTCGAACACCTTCGCCGCACCCCACCAAGTGCCGCCCAGATCAGGGTCCTTGAGCGGGTTCCAGCCCATCGCGAACATCAGCACCAGGACCACCGCGCTGAACGCCCAGAGCGGGGGCAGCAGTCGTCGTAGCCGACCCTTGATCACGCCCAGCGCGGGACGGTTCAGCGAGCGGGCCATCAGGGAACCCGCCAGCGCGAACATCACGCCCATGGAAGGGAACAGGACAGACAGCCAGGCCCAGCCGAAGAGGTGGTAGACGACCACCCGGACCAGCGCGATCGAGCGGAGGAGGTCGAGGTAGCGGTCCCGGCCGCCGCCGCCCGGCTTGGGCTTTGCCTTCGCCGGGTCCGGCGCCAACTCCGGCTCCTGCTGCCGCTGTTGGGGAATCCCGTAGGCCGGCGTCGATTCGGGATCGGACCCGGAGCCCTGGTTCGTTCCCGTCGTGTATCCGTGCGTCATGCCACCGGCCTCCGATCGTCACTGCCACTGCGGCTGCGCTGGGTCGGTACCGGACCGCCGGGTGCCTCCACGACTCCCGTGCGCCGCAGCTTCTGCCAGCGCAGGCGGCCTCCGGTGAGCGCGGTGATCCAGGACTGGAGCAGTACGACGTACATGAGTTGGCGGTAGAGGATCTGCTGGAGCGGCAGCGAGACGAGGTGGGTCATGCGTTCGCGGTCCAGGCGGAACGCGTACGCCGCGCAGAACGCCTGGATGGCGAGGACGCCCAGCCAGGCCAGGAACGTCTTCTCCGTCGGGCCGAACACCAGGCCGTAGAGCAGGAATACGTCGATCAGCGGGGCCAGGATGGGCGCCACGACCATGAACAGGGCCACCAGTGGCAGGCCGACCCTGCCGAAGCGGCCGGACGGGCCGCGGTCGAGCAGCGCGCCCCGGTGTTTCCAGATCGCCTGCATCGTGCCGTACGACCACCGGTAGCGCTGGGACCACAACTGCTGGACCGTCTCCGGGGCCTCGGTCCAGGCGCGGGCCTTCTCGGCGTACACCACCCGCCAGCCGTCGCGGTGCATCGCCATCGTGATGTCGGTGTCCTCGGCGAGGGTGTCGTCGCTCATGCCGCCGACCCGCTCCAGCGCGCTTGTCCTGAAGGCCCCCACGGCGCCCGGGATCGTCGGCATGCAGCGGAGGACGTCGTACATCCGGCGGTCGAGGTTGAAGCCCATCACGTACTCGATGTGCTGCCAGGCGCCGATGAGGGAATCCCGGTTGCCGACCTTGGCGTTGCCGGCGACCGCGCCGACGCGCGGGTCGCCGAAGGGCTGGACCAACTCCCGTACGGTGGCCGGTTCGAAGACCGTGTCGCCGTCCATCATGACGACGAGGTCGTGACTGGCGTTCGCCAGGCCGCGGTTGAGGGCGGCCGGTTTGCCCGCGTTGTGCTGGCGTACGACCCGGACGTTCGGGAGGTCCATCGCCTCGACGATTCTCGCCGTGCCGTCCGCCGAGCCGTCGTCGACGACGATCACCTCGACGGGATGTTCGCTCGCCATCAGTGAACGGACCGTGTTCTCAATGCACTTGGCCTCGTTGTACGCCGGGACGAGGACGGTGACCGGTTCGGTGACCGGTGGGCCCCAGGCGAAGTCCTTGCGGCGGACCCGGCGGGCGTGGAGCACGGAGAGCAGGAGCATCAGCGCGAAGCGGGCGATGACGAGGGACCCGGTGATCGCCAGGCCGACGACCAGGACGTCGGTGATGTTGTCCGAGGCCTGGACCAGGAAGATCCATGCCTTGCCCTTCCACAGGTTCACGCCGGTCACCGGGGTGAGCGCGCTGCGGGCGCCGAGCGCCTCGGTGAGGTTGTCGAACCGGTAGCCCTTGGCCTGCATCTCCGGCAGGAACCTGTCGAGCGCCTGCACGGTCTGGTGGCGGTCGCCGCCGGAGTCGTGCATGAGGACGATCGCGCCCTTGCCGTCGCGCGGGGTGGCATTGCTGATGATCTTCGCGACGCCGGGCTTCTGCCAGTCCTCGCTGTCCGTGTTGTTGACGGCGGTGAGGTAGCCGCGGGTGCCGATGTACTCGGTCACCGGCCAGGACAGGTTGTCCATCGCGTCGGCGGAGGACGAGTACGGCGGCCGGAACAGCGACGTGCGGATGCCGGCCGCGCCGGTGATCGCCAGCTGGGTCTGCGACAGCTCCCAGTCGATGCGCTTCTTGGACTGGAAGGAGAGGTCGGGGTGGCTGAAGGTGTGCACACCGACCTCGTTGCCCTCGTCCACGATGCGTTTGACCAGCTCCGGATAGCGCGAGGTCATGGTGCCGGTGACGAAGAAGACGCCGTGCGCGTGATGCTTCTTCAGCACGTCCAGGACCTTGGGCGTCCAGGTCGGGTCGGGGCCGTCGTCGAAGGTGAGGACGATGTCGCGGTCCGGCACGTCCAGACTCGTCGTACGGCCGCTGCGGGTGTCGATGACCGGGCCGCCGTCGAGGATCTTGTCCGGCACCTTGTCGGTTGCCGCCTCGGGGCGGATGCGGTGGTCGGCGAGGATCTCGCTGTGCACATAGCCGCGCAGCATCAGCATCGCCAGCATCGCGACGAGGAGCAGCATCGGCAGCAGGAACCGCATGGAGAGGCGGCGCCGCCGGGAGCCGCGTGCCGCTTTGGGCATGCCTCCGTGACGGCCGCCCGGGGCCGTGTTCGTGGCTGCGGGGCGGCGGTTGTGCGATGCCATCAGACGATGTGCTCCGGGGTCGTGGACGGGGCCGGTGCCGGTGCCGGTTCGGAGGGCGCGGCGGGCTCCTGTGCCACGGGCGACGGCGTGTTCGGGGCGTCGGCGACCGTGCCGGTGCCCGCCGTCGGAGTCGGGGTCGGCGTCGTCGGCTGCGCCGGGGCGCTCGTACCGCCCGTGGGCGTGCTCGGGCCGGACGACGGGGTGTCCTGCGGATGCGAGGGCTGTACGACCGGATTGCTCACGGTCCCGCCGGCCGGCGTCGGCGTGCTCTTGGTCGCGGACGGCTTGGCAGAAGCGGACGTACTCGCCTTGCTGCCGGGGGCCTTGGACGCGCCGCTCGCGCTCGCACTGGCGCCCGGCGACGGTGTCGTACCGTCACTCGCCGTCGGAATGTTCCCCGGCGCCACGCTGCCGCCGCCACCGGACGGCCGGCCCGACTCGGCGGGCAGCGGCGAGGTGTCGACCTTGCTCGCGGGCGGGTCGTCCTTCTGCCCCGGCACCGGAAGCCACGGCGCGTCGGAGCTGCCGGACAGCAGCGTGGCGACGATGACGACGGCGTACACCGCGCAGGCGATGCCGACGGCCATGCCGATCCGGCGGTACCTACGGCTGCGACGGCCGGACTCGTCGACGAAGACGGGCCCGTCCGATCCGTCGTGACCGGCGCCCTTCGCCCCCGGATCGTCCAACTCCTCGGCGGGGCCGTCGAGTTGGACGGTGACCTCGTCGGGGTCGTTCGCCGCGGGCGCGCCCCAGGGATCGGCCAGGGCACCGGACGGCCCGATGGGCGGACCGGTGAGCGGACCGGTGAGCGACCCTGCCGGTCCCTTGCGTACGCCTTTGGGCACGACGGGCCAGGACGAGCCCGGCGGTCCGGAAGGCTCGGACGACTCGGTCCGCATACGGCCGCCCTGACTGCCATGGGCGGCATGACTGGCATGACCGGCGCGACCACCGTGACGGCCATGCCGGCCGCCCTCCAGGATCTCCGATCCCCCAGCCGCTCCGGCTGCTCCGGTCTCCGGGAACGCCTGGGCCTCTCCGCCTACGACCGGTACGTCTCTGGTCGCGGATGCAGCCTGGGGCCATTCCGGTTGGGCGTCTTCTCGCCACTTTTCCACGCGTACGCACATCCCCCCACGGAACTGTTCCGGGCGCGCAGACGACCCTGAGCACACGCCGTCGAACCGGGCCCCCACCCGGTCCACGCGCCCCCCTTACCACACCGTGCTCAGGTCCCCGAAGGTAGCGCAACGCAACCTCACATGTACGAGGATGCGTAATTTCTACGTCTTTAGCATGTCCACGTCCATGGCCGGAATCCATCCATCGACGGGCCTACGAAGCCACCCCTCGGCGCTGCCGATCTCCACCGCAGCCCGTCGAAGCGCGTCGAATCCGGGGTGCACCAGCCCCTTTCGCCACACGAGCGACACGGGGGACAAGGGCACCGGCTTCACCAGGGGCCGCAGCACGGTTCGACGCATGGCCGGAAAGTCCACTACAGCAAGAATCGGGTTCCGCGTCCGGCCCATCACCCGTTCGAATTCCTCTTCCCCCACGGCCATCGGTGCGGGCGCCGCAACCTCGATGTCACGCCCCTCGAACAACCGCCGCGCGAGATCCGTCCACTCCGGGGTACGCGGATTCCCGGCCCCCGCGTACACGGCCTCCCCCTTGAGCGCGTCCACCGGCACCTCCGCGAGCGCCGCCAGCCGGTGGTCCTCGGGGAGCACGACCGCCATCGGCTCGTACCGCACGAGTTGATGACCGAGCCCGGCCCGCAGCGCCCGGTCGAGCCCGGCGAACCTCCCGAACGACACGTCGAGCCGCCCCGCCAGCAACTCCCCTGCGGCGCCCGTCAGTCCACTCTCGTAGCGGGCCATCAGCTCCTGCTCCGGGGCGAGTTCACGGGCCCTGTGCAGCACCCGGCGCCCGGTGCCCAGCCCCGGCGAGTTCAGATCCACCAGCAGGGGCCGGGCCTGGCGGAACGCGGCGAGCAACTCGTCCTGCGCGGCGAGCACTTGCCGGGCGTACGGCACCAACCGCGCACCGTCCGCCGTCAGCGTCACCTGCCGGGTGGTCCGCACGAACAGCTCGGCGCCCAACTCCCGCTCCAGGCGCCGCACATCACGACTGAGCGCCTGCTGGGCGACGTAGAGCCGGGTGGCGGCGCGGGTGAAGTGCAGTTCCTCGGCGACGGCGAGAAAGGCGCGGAGGAGTCGGGGGTCCACGTGAGCCGGTGTCCAGGGCATCCGGCGAACTTACAACGCAGGTGCGTGAATCGGCGCGGAACAGGTGTTGGACCCCTTGATCGTCCGGGGGTGACGGTGGGAGACATGTACCGCCGCCTCTTCTCCCTCCCCGGCACCCGCGCCTTCACCGCCGGGAACCTGATCGCCCGTCTCCCCGCAGGCATGTTCAGCGTGAGTGCGGTCGTGATGATCGCCGGTTCACGTGGCTCCTACGCCCTCGCCGGCACGGTCACCGCGACCGGCCTCGCGGCGACAGCGCTCGCCGGCCCGTGGATCGCGCGCCTGACCGACCGCCACGGCCAGTCCCGAACGGCGGTGCCGGCAACGGCGGTTGCGGTCCTCGGCTCCGTGGCACTCCTCCTCTGCGTGCGCTACGGCGCCCCCGACTGGACCCTGTTCGCCGCGTACGCGGCCACCGCGACGACCCCCAACACCGGCGGCATGTCCCGCGCCCGCTGGGCCCATCTGCTCGCCGGTGACACCGAGGCCCTGCACACCGCGAACTCCTTCGAGCAGGCGGCCGACGAGCTGTGCTTCATGCTGGGCCCGGCACTGGCGGCGTTCCTGTGCGGCACGTTCTTCCCGGAGGCGGGGACGCTGGTCGGCGCGGTGCTACTGCTCACCGGCATCCTGATCTTCACGGCACAGCGTTCGACGGAACCGCCGCCTAGCCCGACCCCGAAGGGCGCCCCGCCCTTGCGCGTGCCCGGCGTCCCTCCCCTCCTCGCCGGTTTCGTGGCGACGGGCGCGGTGTTCGGTTCGATGGAGGTCGCCACGCTCGCGTACGCGAACGCGACGGGTCACCGTGCGGTGGGCGGTGCGGTGTTGGCCCTTCAGGCGGCCGGCTCGTGCGCGGCCGGCCTGCTGTACGGGAGGCTGAAACCGACGGGGGCGCCGGAACTCCGTCTGCGGTGGTGCCTGTTGGCGATGAGCGCTCTGATGACCCTGCCGCTGCTGGCAGCAAGCACGCTGGGCTCGCTACCGGCGTTGGCGGCGGCCTTGCTGCCGGCGGGCATGGCAACGGCCCCGACGATGGTCACCGCGATGACCCTGCTCCAACACCGCACACCGGAAGGCCGGTTGAACGAGGGCATGAGCCTGGCGGTGACGGGCTTGCTGCTGGGGATCGCGTGCGGCTCGGCGGCAGCGGGCTGGACAACGGACCACGCCTCACCAACGGCGGCATTCTGGCTGCCAGTTGCGGCAGCAACAACGGCCCTGCTGCTCGGAGTACTGAGCAAGTCAACCCCCTAAGGGCAGCTCACCCAGCGGCGCGGGGAACTGCGCGACCAGCCCCCACCGACCGGCACCTACCCCCCAACTTCATCGAACCGCTTGCGTCAATCTCCGCCTAACCCATTGACGCACCAGCACCGCCTACATACGTTCCTCCATCGAAGCGCTTCGACACCCATCCGACTCCCGCGGAGGCACTGGATGTTGACGACACGAAGGCGAACGATGACGGCCGCCGCGATCGTGACAGGGGCCCTGCTCCTCACGTCCTGCGGCAACTCGGACAGCGGTACCTCCGACGGCAAAACCCTCAAGCTCTGGCACTACGAGGGCCCCGACAGCGCGATGGGCGTCGCCTGGAACGAGGCCATCAAGGAGTTCAAGGCCCAACACCCGGGCGTCAAGGTGAAGTTCGAGGAGAAGGGCTTCGAGCAGATCCAGAAGACGGCCCCGATGGTCCTCAACTCCTCCGACGCGCCGGACGTCATGGAGTACAACAAGGGCAACGCGACGGCAGGCCTGCTCTCCAAACAGGGCCTGCTCACCGACCTCACCGCCGAGGCGACGAAGCGCGGCTGGGACAAGAAGATCCCCAAGAGCGTCGGCACCACGGACATGTACGACACCAACGGAGTGATGGGCTCCGGCAAGTGGTACGGCGTGACCGACTACGGCGAGTACACGATGGTCTACTACAACAAGGACCTCTTCAAGAAGTACAAGATCGCCGAGCCGAAGACGTTCGACGAACTCACCGCCGCCATGGACCAGTTCGTGGCGAAGGGCGTCACCCCGCTCGCCAACGCGGGCGCCGAGTACCCGGCCCAGCAGTACCTCTACCAGCTCGCGCTGTCGAAGGCCGACCGCGCCTGGGTCGACAAGTACGAGCTGTACAAGGGCAAGACGGACTTCCACGACCCGGCCTGGACCTACGCGGCGACGACGTTCGCCGACTGGGTGAAGAAGGGCTACATCGCCAAGACCTCCAGCTCCACCAAGGCCGAGGACGCCGGTGTCTCCTGGATCCAGGGCAAGGCGCCGATCCTGTTCTCCGGCAGCTGGTGGTACGGCCGCTTCCAGACGGAGGCCAAGTTCGACTGGGACACGACCCTCTGGCCCGGCTCGAACCTCACCCTCGGCTCCGGCGGCAACATCTGGGTCGTCCCCAAGGGCGCCAAGAACAAGCAGCTCGCCTACGACTTCATCGACATCACCCTGTCGAAGAAGATCCAGAACCTGATGGGCAACAAGGGCGGCATCCCGGTCGCGGCAGACACCTCCGCGATCACCGACCCCAAGTCCAAGGAACTCATCGCCAACTTCAACACCCTCACGGCCCGTGACGGCCTGGCCTTCTACCCCGACTGGCCGGTCCCCGGCTTCTACGACGTCCTCGTCTCCGAGACCCAGAAGCTGATCACCAGCAGCGAGAAGCCGGACGCCTATCTCGGCAACCTGCAGAAGGCGTACGACAAGGGCGTTCCGTCGACATGACGGTCACCGTCGAGAAGGGCGCGCGGGCCGACGGCAGGCACCACACCACCGGCCCGCGCCGCCCTCGCCCCCGCAACTCGTACGCCCTGTTCCTGCTCCCCGGAGCCCTCGCCGCGCTCGCCGTGATCGTCGTCCCCTTCCTGATGAACACGGCCGTGAGCTTCACGAACTGGCAGGGCGTCGGCGACCCCAAGTGGACCGGCCTCGCCAACTACCGTGACCTGCTGGACGATTCGGAGTTCTGGGCGTCCTTCCGGCACAGCCTGTTCATGGTCGTGGCGATGGCGGCCGTACCGACGATCGTCGGACTCGTCCTGGCCGCCGCCCTGTTCGACTACATCGGCAAGCACTTCGGCAGCCGTATCGCCTCGATCCTCCGCGCCTGCTTCTACCTCCCGCAGGTGCTCCCGATCGCGGTCGCCGGCATCGTCTGGAGCTGGATCCTCGCTCCGGACAACGGCACCCTCAACACCCTTCTGAAAGCAGTGGGGTTGGGCTCCTGGCAGCAGGACTGGCTCGGCGACCCGGACATCGCGTTCTACAGCGTCATGGGCGTCATGGTCTGGGTCCAACTCGGCTTCCCGCTCGTGGTGTTCATGGCCGGCCTGCAACGCGTCGACCCCCAGCTCTACGAGGCCGCCGAGCTGGACGGCGCCGGCTGGTGGCGCCGCTTCTGGCACATCACGCTGCCGCAGATCCGTCCCGAGATCTACGTCGTCCTCACCTGGTGCACGATCGCCGCGCTCAAGGTGTTCGGCGCGGTGTACGTGCTCACGAAAGGCGGACCGGGCGGCGCGACCGACGTGCCCTCCTACTTCTCCTTCACCACGTTCTTCGAGAAGACCCAGGTCGGCTACGGTGCCGCGATCTCCACGGTGCTGACCGTGATCATCCTGGTGCTGTCCCTCGCCTTCCTGAAACTCCAGACCCGCGCGGAGGAAGGTGACCGCGCATGACGACCGCCCTGCGCCGCTACCCGGTGCTCATCGCCCTCTGCATCGCCGCCCTCTTCATGGTCGTCCCGTTCCTGATCGTCCTGATCAACGCCGTGAAGTCACCGGCCGAGTACTCCGAACACGGCCCGCTCAGCCTCCCCAAAGGCCTCTACCTGGACGGCCTCAAGGACTTCTGGCAGCGCGTCGACTACGGCCAGAAACTCTTCAACTCGGTGTTGATCAGCGGCTCGGTGGCCGCCCTCGCCGCCGCGCTCTCGGTCCTCAACGCGTACGCGATCGGCATCGGCCGTATCCGGGGCCGCACTTGGGTCCTGGCCTTCTTCGTCCTCGCCAACATGCTGCCGCAGGAGGCGCTGGTCTACCCGATCTACTACCTGAGCAAGCAAGTCGGCCTGTACGACACCAGGTTGAGCGTCATCATCGTGTTCACGGTGATCCAGGCGGCGTTCGGCACGTATCTCCTCTCGTCCGTGCTCAGCCAGTTCCCCCGCGAGATCATCGAGGCGGCCCGGATCGACGGCGCCAACAAGTGGCAGGTGCTGTGGCGGATCGTGGTCCCGGTCAGCCGCCCCACGATCGGCGTCCTCCTGGTCTTCTTCTTCATCTGGACCTGGAACGAGTTCCTGCTCCCCCTGGTCATGCTGATCTCCAACGACAACCAGACCGTGTCGGTGGCCCTCGGCGTCCTCCAGGGCCAGCGTCTGATGGACGCCACGATGACCAACGCGGCCGCCCTGCTGGGCGTGTTGCCCGCCATCGTCTTCTTCCTCGTCTTCCAGCGGACCCTCACGCGCGGTATCGCCGTGGGCGCCGTCAAGTAGTAAGGGGACCCCCCACGTGAAGTTCACCGACGGCTACTGGCTGCTGCGCGAGGGCGTCACCGCCGCCCACCCGGTCGAAGTCCTCGATGTCACCGCCCCGGACGGCGCGTTGGAGATCCACGCGCCGACCGTCCCCATCCGCCACCGCGGCGACCTGCTGAAGGGACCGGTCGTGACGATCAGCGCCCACGCCCCGATGCCCGACGTCATCGGCGTCACCTTCACCCACTTCGAGGGCGAACAGCCGCGCGGCCCCCAATTCGAGGTGCAGAAGAGCGTCCGGGGGTCTGGGGGATGTCCCCCAGAAAAGCACAGCGCCGTCCACACGTCCTACGACGACGAGCGTGCGACCCTCACCTCCGGCGCGCTGTCGGTCCAGGTGGCGCGCACCGGGCCCTGGCACGTCGACTTCCTCGCCCACGGCCGGGTCCTCACCGGCAGCGGTCCCAAGGGCATGGGCATCATGCGGGACGCGACCGGCGCCCACTACCTCCGCGAGCAGCTCGGGCTCCAAGTCGGCACCTCCGTCTACGGACTCGGCGAACGCTTCGGCCCGCTCGTCAAGAACGGCCAGGTCGTCGACATGTGGAACGCCGACGGCGGCACCGCGACCGAACAGGCCTACAAGAACGTCCCCTTCTATCTGACCGACGCGGGCTACGGCGTCTTCGTCGACCACCCCGGCCGGGTCTCCTTCGAGGTCGGCTCGGAGGCCGTGTCCCGGGTCCAGTTCAGCGTGGAGAGCCAGCAGCTGACGTACTACGTCATCTACGGCCCGACTCCGAAGGACATCCTCCGCAAGTACTCCGCCCTCACCGGCCGGCCGGCGCTGCCCCCCGCCTGGTCGTTCGGGCTGTGGCTGTCGACGTCGTTCACCACCTCCTACGACGAGGAGACGGTGACGTCCTTCATCGAGGGCATGCGGGAGCGTGAACTCCCGCTGTCCGTCTTCCACTTCGACTGTTTCTGGATGCGCGAGTTCAACTGGTGCGACTTCCAGTGGGATCCGCGGGTCTTCCCCGACCCGGAGGGCATGCTCGCCCGGCTGAAGGACCGCGGGCTGCACGTCTGCGTCTGGATCAACCCGTACATCGCGCAGCGCTCGCCGCTCTTCACCGAGGGCAAGGCGCTCGGGCACCTGCTGCGCCGGCCGGACGGCAGTGTCTGGCAGTGGGACCTGTGGCAACCGGGCATGGCCCTGGTCGACTTCACCAGCCCGGCCGCCCGCGACTGGTACGCCGGCAAGCTGGAGGCGCTGCTCGCACAGGGCGTCGACTGCTTCAAGACCGACTTCGGCGAGCGGGTACCGGTCGACGTCGCCTACGCGGACGGCGCGGACCCCGAGCGGATGCACAACTACTACACCTACCTCTACAACCGCACGGTCTTCGACGTCCTGCGCAAGCACCGGGGCGAGGGCGAGGCCGTCGTCTTCGCCCGCTCGGCCACAACGGGCAGCCAGAAGTACCCCGTTCACTGGGGCGGCGACTGCGAGGCGACGTACGAGTCGATGGCCGAGTCGTTGCGCGGCGGGCTCTCGCTGGGCCTGTCCGGCTTCGGCTACTGGAGCCACGACATCGGCGGCTTCGAGGGCACCCCGACCCCCGCCCTCTTCAAACGCTGGCTGGCCTTCGGCCTGTTGTCCTCCCACAGCCGCCTGCACGGCAGCTCCTCCTACCGGGTCCCGTGGCTCTTCGACGAGGAATCCGTGGACGTACTACGGCAGTTCACCCGCCTCAAGCTGAGCCTCATGCCGTATCTCTACGAGACCGCCCGCACCGCCTCCGCCGAGGGCGTGCCGATGATGCGGGCGATGGTGCTGGAGTTCCCGGACGACCCGGGGTGCGCGCATCTGGAACGGCAGTACATGCTCGGGAGCGATCTGCTGGTCGCGCCCGTGTTCAGCGACGACGGGGACGTCTCGTACTACGTCCCCGAGGGCACCTGGACCCACTACCTCACCGGCCGCACGGTCACCGGGCCGCGCTGGACGCGCGAGAAGCACGGCTTCGACAGCGTGCCGCTCCTGGTCCGGCCCGGCGCGGTGATCCCGGTCGGCGCGGTGACCGACCGGCCCGACTACGACTTCGCCGACGGGGTGACCCTGCGGGTGTACGGCCTGGAGCGGGGCGCGCAGGTGACGGTACCGGTCGGCGACGTGACCTTCACCGTCGTACGGGAAGGGGACACGCTCCGGGCGTCCTGCAGTGACCCGTCCGTGGTGTGGGCGCTGGCCGCCGGGGAACGGTCGAAGTCGGGCAGCGGGTTCCTGACCCTGGAGCTGGGCTGATGGTGAAGATCACGGACGTGGCCCGGCACGCCGGGGTCTCCCCCAGCACCGTGTCGTACGCGCTGAGCGGCAAGCGCCCGATCTCCCAGGAGACCCGGCAGCGCGTCGAGGCGTCCATCCGCGAGCTGGGCTACCGGCCGCACGCCGGTGCCCGTGCCCTGGCCAGCAGCCGGTCGAACGTGCTGGCCCTCGTCATCCCCTTACGCACCGGCATCCACGTCCCGGTGGTCATGCAGTTCGCGATGTCGGTGGCGACCACGGCCCGGCGCCACGACCACGACGTGCTGCTGCTCACCCAGGAGGAGGGCGAGGAGGGGCTGCGGCGGGTCGTGGACTCGGCACTGGTCGACGCGATGATCGTGATGGACGTCCAACTGGACGACCCCCGGCTGCCGTTGCTCCGCTCCCTGGACCGGCCGTCCGTGCTGATCGGCTTCCCCGCCGAGGCCGACGGGCTGACCTGCATCGACCTCGACTTCAAGGCGGCCGGCGAGCTGTGTGTGGAACGGCTCGCGGGGCTCGGGCACCGGGTCGTCGCCCTCGTCGGTTCACCGCCCGAGGTGTACGTCCGCCGAACCGCCTTCGCCCAGCGGGTCGTTCAGGGCTTCACGGCCGCCGCGCACCGCAACGGGCTCATCTCCTGCGTCCACCCCTGCGAGCCGGCGCCCGCCGCGGCAGCCGCCGTAGCCGAACAACTGCTGCGCGAACAGCCCGCGTTGACCGGAGTCGTCGTCCACAACGAACCCCTCCTGGAACCCCTCGTCGACGCCTTCGAGCAGCTCGGTCTGCGTGTCCCCGGCGATCTGTCGGTCACCGCGATCTGCCCCGACGAACTCGCCGAGTCCGTACGGGTCCCGGTCACCTCGGTCGCGCTGCCCGCCGCAGAACTGGGCTCCCGCTCGGTCGAGTTACTGATGAAGAAGCTGGGCGGCAAGACCGTGCCCGGCGCGACGCTGCTCGCACCCCGGCTGACGGAACGAGCGAGCACGGCACCCCGCAACGCGCCCTGACCTCACCACCGTTGGAGCAAGGACCTACCCGAAGGAGCCGCGACATGAAAGGCAAGAGAAGAAGTCACAGAACAAGTCACAGAACCACGCTCGCCGTGGCGTTCGCCCTGATCGTCGGCCTGGGAGCGACGGTCCCGGCGACGGCCGACACCCCGTACCCCTTTCGCGATCCAACTCTCTCCGTCAGCAAGCGTGTTGACGACCTCCTGGGCCGGCTGACCCTCGACGAGAAGATCTCCCTCCTCCACCAGTACGAGCCGGCGATCCCCCGCCTCGGCATCCAGTCCTTCCGCACCGGCACCGAGGCGCTGCACGGGGTGGCCTGGCTCGGCAAGGCCACCGTCTTCCCGCAGGCCATCGGACTCGCCTCCACCTGGGACCCGGCGCTGATGGAGCAGGTCGGCTCGGCGGTCGGCGACGAGGCCCGCGGCTTCCAGCAACAGCGCCCGGACGGCTGGGGGTTGAACCTCTGGGCCCCGGTGGTGAACCTGTTGCGGGACCCGCGCTGGGGCCGCAACGAGGAGGGCTACAGCGAGGACCCCGAACTGACCGGCGCCCTCGCCACGGCCTTCGGCGAAGGCCTGACCGGCGGCGACCCGGACCACCTCAAGACGGCACCCACCCTCAAGCACTACCTCGGCTACAACAACGAGGTCGACCGCGCGACCACCTCCTCCGACCTGCGCCCACGGGTGGAGAAGGAGTACGACGAGGCCGCCTTCGAACCGGCGATCGCGGCGGACGCGGCAACGGGCGTGATGACGTCGTACAACCTGGTCAACGGCCGTCCCGCGACGGTGAATCCGGACCTGAACGACGTGGTGAGGACCTGGACCGGCCAGGACCTGCTGAACGTCACCGACGCCTTCGCCCCCGGCAATCTCGTCACTCCTCAGCAGTACTACCCCACGATCACGGAGGGCGACGCGGCGGCACTCAAGGCGGGCGTCGACAGCTTCACGGACAACAGCGCGGACCCCGGCCCGACGACGACGGCGATCAACTCTGCTTTGCAGCAAGGCCTGTTGAAGGTGTCGGACATCGACAAGGCGGTGTCGGACATCCTGTCCGTCCGCGTCCGGCTCGGCGAGTTCGACCCGGGCGGCGGCAAGTACGGCTCGATCGACGCCTCGTTCATCGACAGCCCGGCGCATCGGCAACTGGCGCGCAAGGCGGCGGCCGAGGGGACGGTACTGCTCAAGAAAAGTGTGTCACTTCCGCTGAGAACGACACAGAAAAACGTGGCAGTGGTCGGCCCCCTCGCCGACACGCTCTACACCGACTGGTACTCGGGCACGCTCCCCTACGCCGTCACCCCCGCGCAGGGCATCGCCGCGAAACTGAAAGCACCCGTGGCCACCAGCGAGGGAGTCGACCGCATCGCCCTGCGCGACACGGCGACCGGCGAGTACGTCACGGCCGGCACCGGCGACACGGGCGCCCCCTTGCAGGAGACCACCAACACCCCGACGCCCGCAGCCCAGTTCGACGCCTTCGACTGGGGCTCGGGCATCGTCACCCTGCGCTCGGCCGCCAACGGCAAGTACGTCGGCTACAACTGGTCGAACTTCGTCAACGACCAGACGCAGCCGAACGGTTGGTACGTCCAGCAGCAGTTCAAGCTGGAACAGCAGGACGACGGCACGTACTTGCTGAGATACGCGGGCTACGAGACGGCCGAGTCCTGGTGGTCGAACCCGGTCTACCTCGGCCCGACCGACGCGAACGGCACCCTGGGCCTGGTACCCAAGGACCAGGCGGCGCACTACGCGAAGGACGTGGTCCGCAACGGCATCGACGACGCCGTGGCCGCGGTGAAGGGCAAGGACACGGCGGTCGTCGTCATCGGCTCGATGCCGTCGATCAACGGCCGCGAGGCCCACGACCGCACGGACATGTCGCTGGCCCCCTCACAGGAAGCGCTGGTCAAGGCCGTCCACCGGGCCAACCCGAAGACGGTCGTGATCGTCGAGAACAGCTACCCGACCACCCTCGGCGCCCTCCAGCAAGAGGTCCCGGCCCTCCTCTGGACCTCCCACGCCGGCCAGGAGACGGGCAACGCCCTCGCCGACGTCCTCTACGGCGACGTCAACCCGTCCGGCCGCCTCACCCAGACCTGGTACCGCTCGGACGCCGACCTCCCGTCGATCCTCGACTACGACATCATCAAGTCCGACCGCACCTACCAGTACTTCCAGGGCACCCCCCTCTACCCCTTCGGCTACGGCCTCTCGTACACGACCTTCCGCTACGGCACCCTGAAACCCGTCGCCGGCGGCTACGAGGTCCCGGTCACCAACACCGGCACACGAGCGGGCGACGAGGTCGTCCAGCTCTACACGCACCAGCGCACCTCCCGCGACAAGGAACCCCTGAAGCAGCTCAAGGCCTTCCAACGGGTCTCGCTCAAGCCTGGGGAGACAAAGACAGTCCACCTGGAGATCCAGCAGAAGGACTTGGCCCACTGGGACGTCACGCGCTCGAAATGGGTCGTGGAATCCGGCACGTACGACGTCATGGCCGGAGCGTCGTCGGCGGACATCCGGGCCCGTACGACCTGGCAGGCCCACGGGGAGACCATCCCGCCCCGGAACCTGTCCCGAACGACCCGCGCCGAGAACTTCGACGACTACTCCGCCGTCCACCTCGTCGACGAGTCCAAGGCGAGCGGCACGGCGGTGGGCGCGGCGGCGGATGGCGCGTGGCTGAAGTTCGCGGACGCCCAACTGGGCGCGGGGGCAACGAAGTTCACGGCCCGGGTGGCGGGAACGGCAACCGGCACGATCGAGGTCCGGCTCGGCTCCCCGACGGGAAAGCTCGTGGGGACGGTTCACACGACGGCGACTCCGTCGTCGTACGACTACGAGACGGTGACCGCGGATCTCTCAGGTGCGGCGAAAGGCCGTACGGACGTGTATCTGGTGCTCACCAACGGGTTGCGGATGTCGAGCTTCACTGTGCGGTGACAGGAAAAAGCCCCCACTGCCGAAGCAGTGGGGGCTTTACCGCTGTGCTCAACTACAAACATGGGATGAGTGGAGATGGCGGGAATCGAACCCGCGTCCACCGGTGCTGAATCAGGGCTTCTCCGTGTGCAGTTCGCTGTGATTTTCTCGGCCCCGGTGATCACGCGAACAAGTCGCCGACGGGCCCAGTCACTGTTTGATTTCCCATCGAACCCCGTGACCGGGCTCGATGGTTTAGTCCCCTAGATTATGCCAGGATCCGGGTCGGGAACACTCCCGGGCTGACACCCGTTAAGGGCCTTCACTCACTGCTTATTAGGCAGCGAGGGCGAAGGCGCGGGAATCGCTGTTGGAATTGGCGATTATTGGTTGCGACATATGGTTAACGAGATCATTGCCGCTTCCTCGACACGCTTCCCCTGCTTCGACATCCGCTGTCGAAACCGATCATCCCCATGTTGTTTTTTCAATCTACTGCTGCGCCCGCTGTGGGGTGCAGTAGCCATCGTACGTGACCAACGCACGCCGATGCCACCGTATTCCTCGTGGCTACTCGCCGCGCTGCTTGCGCTTCGCCGCCGCGATCGCGCGGTCCGACTCCCGGCGGTCCTGCTTCTCGCGCAGGGTCTGCCGCTTGTCGTACTCCTTCTTGCCTCGCGCGAGCGCGATCTCGGCCTTCGCCCGGCCGTCCTTGAAGTACAGGGCGAGGGGCACGATCGTGTGACCCGTCTCCTGGGTCTTGGACTCCAGCTTGTCGATCTCCTCGCGGTGCAGCAGCAGCTTGCGCTTGCGGCGCACGGAGTGGTTGGTCCAGGTGCCCTGGTGGTACTCGGGGATGTGGGCGTTGTGCAGCCACGCCTCACCCCCGTCGATCTGGACGAAGCCGTCGGTCAGCGAGGTCCGGCCCTCACGCAGCGACTTGACCTCGGTGCCGGAGAGAACGATCCCGGCCTCGTAGGTGTCGATGATCGCGTAGTCGTGCCGGGCCTTCTTGTTCTGGGCGACGATCTTGCGCTTGCCGCCCTTCTCGCCGTCCCTGGCCTTGCCGACGGTCCCGCCGCCCTGCTTGGGCTGGGACTCCTTGGGTACGTACATTCCCTTGCTCATAGTGCTGACCATTTTCGCACTACGAGGGGGTGCGAGGGAAAGGCGATTACCCAGAGCCGAAACCGGACGGCTAGGACGCGTCCCCGAGCCCGCTCAACACCGTCTCGGCCCGTTCTACGGCCGCCTGCCCCTGCGCGGTGACATCGAGGTCGGGGGTGATGCCCCGGCCGTCGACGGTGTGGCCGGAGGGGGTGCGGTAGTGGCCGACGGTGAGTTCGGCGACGACGCCGTCGGGGAGTTGGCTCGGCATCTGGACCGAGCCCTTGCCGAAGGTCCTGGAGCCCACGACGACCGCGCGGCCGCGGTCCTGGAGGGCGCCGGTGAGCATCTCGGCCGCGCTCATCGTGCCGCCGTCGACGAGCGCGACCAGCGGTCTGGTGGTGTCGCCGCCGGTCGCCGCGTGCAGGACCTGCTGCTCGCCGTCGACGTCGTACGTCGCGACGAGGCCGCCGTCGAGGAAGGCGGAGGCGGTGGTGACGGCCTCGGCGACCAGGCCGCCGGAGTTGCCGCGCAGGTCGAGGATGAACCCGGAGTCGACGGGGGCCTGGCGGACGGCGGTGCGGACGATGTCGCCGACGCCCTTGGTGAACGCGGAGATCTTGATGACGGTGACCTCGCCGGCGGATCTGGTGACGGTCACGGAGTCGGTGGAGAGGCGGGCGCGCCGTACGGTCTCGCTCCACGCGTGCGTGCCGCGCTCCAGGCCGAGGGTGACGGTGGTGCCGGCGGCGGCGTCCTGGGCGTCACCGCGCAGTAAGGCCACGACCTCGGTGACGGGCTGTCCGTCGACGTTCTCGCCGTCGATCGTGCGCAGCCGGTCGCCCCTGCGGACCCCGGCGGTGGCCGCGGGCGACCCTGACTGCACCTTGGTCACCTCGATCCGGCCGTCCCGCTCCCGGCGGGCCCAGAGCCCGACGCCGGTGTACTGGCCGTCGAGGGCCTCCTCGAACTCCTCGTACTGCCCCTGGGAGTACACGGCACCCCAGCGGTCCCCGCTGCGGCTGACGGCGCGCTCGGCGGCCTCCATGGGCGACTTGCCGTCGGCCTTCGCCTCGGCGGCGGCCTTCGCGACGTCCTCGGTACGGCCGATGGACGCCGAACGGGCCGTACCGGACGCCGATTTGCGGTCCGGCCGGGCGGGTTCCTCGAACGACCCGGTCGCCGCACCGGCGACGAGCACGCTCGCGAACACCAATGTCAGGGCGGCCCCGCGGCGGATGCGGCGGGGCTGACAGAACAGGTCGCGGCCTGACATGGCGGTGAGTCTAGGACAACGGGAAGGGCCGCACGGGCGGTTGCCCGTACGGCCCTCTTGGCATGCGTCACACCTTGAGGTACTTGCGCAGCGCGAAAAACGCTGCCAGCGCAGGCATCAGGAGGCTCGTCGCGAGGATGAGCGGGAGCTTGGTGAGAACGGCGTCCCAGCCGATGAAGTTGATCAGATTGAGCTTGTGGGACAGGTCCAGGCCGTGGTCGATGATGAAGTACCGGCCGATCACCAGGAATCCGCAGGCGACCGTGCCGCCGATGAGCCCGGCGACGGCGGCCTCCATGATGAACGGGGCCTGGATGTAGAAGCCGGACGCGCCGACCAGCCGCATGATGCCGGTCTCACGGCGACGGCTGAACGCCGAGACGCGCACCGTGTTGACGATCAGCATCAGGGCGACGACGAGCATCAGCGCCATGACCGCGCGGGCGGCCCAGTTCATGCCGTTCAGCAGGCCGAAGAGGTTGTCCAGGATGCCCTTCTGGTCCTGCACCGACTGGACGCCGTCACGGCCGTCGAAGGCGGTCGCGATGACCTGGTACTTCTGCGGGTCCTTCAGCTTGATGCGGTACGACTCCTGCATCTGGTCCGGCGTCAGCGAACTGGCCAGCGGGGAGTCGCCGAACTGCTGCTTGTAGTGCTTGTACGCCTCGTCCTGCGACTCGTACACGACCTTCTGGACGACCGACATCTTGTCGAGGTCGGACTTGATCTGCGCCTTCTGGTCGTCGGTCACCGCGCCCTTGGCGCAGTTGGGGTCGGACTCGGCGTCGCTCTTGTTGCAGAGGAAGATCGAGACGTTGACCTTGTCGTACCAGTAGCCCTTCATGGTGGTGACCTGGTCGCTCATCAGCAGCGAGCCGCCGAAGAGGGCCAGGGACAGGGCTACGGAGACGACGACCGCGAAGGTCATCGTCAGGTTGCGGCGGAGACCGACACCGATCTCGGACAGTACGAACTGGGCGCGCATGGCGGCTTCTTCAGGCCTTTCCGTGGACGGACATCAGACGGCGGTCGAACGGCGGTCAGTGCTGGTAGCCGTAGACGCCACGCGCCTGGTCACGGACGAGGCGGCCGCCCTCCAGCTCGATGACGCGCTTGCGCATCTGGTCCACGATGTTCTGGTCGTGCGTCGCCATCACCACGGTGGTGCCCGTCCGGTTGATCCGGTCGAGCAGCTTCATGATGCCGACGGAGGTCTGCGGGTCGAGGTTGCCGGTGGGCTCGTCCGCGATGAGGAGCTTGGGCCGGTTCACGAAGGCTCTCGCGATGGCCACGCGCTGCTGCTCACCACCGGACAGTTCACCGGGCCGCCGGTCCTCCTTGCCGCCGAGCCCGACGAGGTCGAGCACCTGGGGCACGGACTTGCGGATCTCGCCCTTGGACTTGCCGATGACCTCCTGCGCGAAGGCCACGTTCTCGGCGACCGTCTTGTTGGGCAGCAGGCGGAAGTCCTGGAAGACGGTCCCCAGCTGGCGGCGCATCTGCGGCACCTTCCAGTTGGAGATGCGGGCGAGGTCCTTGCCCAGCACGTGCACCTGGCCCTGGCTGCACCGCTCCTCGCGGAGGACCAGCCTCAGGAAGGTGGACTTTCCGGAGCCGGAGGACCCCACGAGGAACACGAACTCGCCCTTCTCCACTTCCAGGGAGACGTCCCTGAGAGCGGGGCGGGTCTGCTTGGGGTAGACCTTGGAGACACTGTCGAATCGGATCACGGGAGCACCACGGGTAGCCGGGGGTAGGTGAGCGTGACCATACGCGACCCGGGTGTGCCCGCGCAGTCGCCCTCCGGGGTTGTGCGAGGCTTGCACGTTTTGTCGCGGATTTGAAGGGCTGGAACGCACAAGGTCGGGGCAGGATAAGGCGAGCCGCGCCGAATCCCGCGGAACCTGGCACAGTGGAGGGGGAACGTTCTAGTTTCCCGAGGCGTTGTGTCTGTGGAAGCCGGTGCAAGGAGGGCGAGCGCATGACGTACGACCGGTTGGTGTGCGCGAACTGCGCGGCGCCCGTGAACGAGGGCCGCTGTCCCGTCTGCCGCGCGAACCGCGCGCGGCTGCAGCAGGAGAACCCGTGGGGCAATCTCAACCCCATGGCGTTGATCGCCCTGCTCGCGGTGCTGATCGCGGCGCTGGCGCTGGTGGCGCACCAGACCGCGTAGGCGGCCTGGACAAGGACACGCAGAAGGGCCCGGAGCGTCAAGCTCCGGGCCCTTCGTCGTACGACGTGCGTACGGTCCGTGCGAGGACGGCTACCGTCAGGCAGCCGCACCGCCACGGCCGCTCGCGAGACGCGGGAGCACGCGGAAGCCGATGCCGCCGGCGATCATCGTCGCGGCGCCGATCAGCAGGAACGCGGTCTGGCCCGCACCGGTCTCGGCGAGCTCGTCTCCGCTGCCCTGGGCCGAGGTGTCGGAACCGGTGTCGGTGAGGGCGGAGGTGCCGGCTTCCTGGGCGGAGGAGCCGCCGTCGGGGTCGGTGTTGTTGCCGCCGGTGGAGCCGGTGCCACTGGTGCTGGTGTCCGTCGGGCTGGCGGTCGTGGGCTCGTCCGTCGGCTCGGTGGGGTTGTCGGTGGGCTCGGTCGGCTCGTCGGTGGGCGGAGTCGAGACCGGCGTGGACGGCGGCGTGCTGTCCGGGATGGTCGGGACGCCCGTGTCGGTCGGGGTCGCGGGAGGAGTGCTCTCCGGCGGAGTCGTGTCGTCGTCGGTGGTGACCGACACGTTCAGACCGTCTTCGCCGCCGAGGCTCACGCCGATACCGACCGCCGAAGCGGCACCTGCGGCGGTCAGCGAGGCTCCGCCGGCGATGACAGCGGTGGCCGCTATGCGCGCGACACGGATCCGCGTCTTCTTCGTCATTAGGTTGCTACCCCCATGTAGCTCGTCGTCAGTGGTGCGTCGGTGTCCGGGGCCGTGATCGACAGGGGTAGCGGCTGGCGAAAGCTCGACTCCCCCGGTTCACATGCGCCCCGGAGACACGCATGCCACGCTTTACCCTTCCCATTTTTCACAGCAACGTCAAGGCCGTTGCGAGCGCAATGTCCAACTAAGGGTTCTTTGCTGGGGGATGGAACCTGTGAGTGTGATGTAAAACCCAGACACCCGGATACACGAAAGGCAACTGCCGCCCGGTGGACGGCAGTTGCCAAGTCGACAAAGTCACTCGAAAGCAACTCGCGGAGTTACTTCTCCTGCTGCTTGCGCCAGCGAATTCCGGCCTCCAGGAAGCCGTCGATCTCGCCGTTGAACACGGCCTCGGGGTTGCCCACTTCGTACTCCGTGCGCAGGTCCTTGACCATCTGGTACGGGTGCAGGACGTACGAACGCATCTGGTTGCCCCAGGAGTTGCCGCCGTCGCCCTTGAGGGCGTCCATCCGGGCCTGCTCCTCCTGGCGGCGGCGCTCCAGCAGCTTGGCCTGGAGCACGTTCATCGCGCTGGCCTTGTTCTGGATCTGCGAGCGCTCGTTCTGGCAGGAGACGACGATGCCGGTGGGGAGGTGGGTGAGGCGGACCGCGGAGTCGGTGGTGTTGACGCCCTGACCACCGGGCCCGGAGGACCGATACACGTCGACCCGCAACTCGGACTCGTCGATCTCGATGTGATCGGTCTGCTCGACGACCGGCAGGATCTCGACACCCGCGAACGAAGTCTGACGGCGGCCCTGGTTGTCGAAGGGCGAGATCCGCACCAGCCGGTGGGTGCCCTGCTCGACCGAGAGCGTGCCGTAGGCGTACGGGACGTGCACGGCGAAGGTGGTCGACTTGATGCCGGCCTCTTCGGCGTACGACGTCTCGTAGAGCTCCGTCTTGTAGCCGTGGCGCTCGGCCCAGCGCAGGTACATGCGCTGGAGCTTCTCGGTGAAGTCGGAGGCGTCGACGCCGCCGGCCTCGGCGCGGATGGTGACGACGGCCTCGCGGGAGTCGTACTCGCCGGAGAGGAGGGTACGGACCTCCATCTCGTCCAGCGCCTTCTTGACGGCGGTCAGCTCGTTCTCCGCCTCGGCGCGGGTGTCCGGGTCGTCCTCCTCCTCGGCCATCTCGAAGAGGACCGAGAGGTCGTCGATCCGGCCGCGCAGGGCCTCGGTCTTGCGGATCTCGGCCTGGAGGTGACTCAGCTTGCTGGTGACCTTCTGCGCCGCCTCCGGGTCGTCCCACAGGGAGGGCGCTGCCGCCTGCTCCTCAAGGACGACGACATCTGCCCTCAGCTTGTCCAGGTCCAGGACGGCCTCGATCGACTCCATGGTCGAGGAGAGGGACTTGAGCTCTTCGGAAACATCGACGACTGCCACGCCTCCAGCGTAACGGCTCCGCCAAGCGGGGAGCGCCGAGCCCGCGGCACCTGACCGTCCCTGGGGGCTCCGCCCCCAGCCCGTCCGACTCGGTCTCTCAAGCGCCGGTCCGGATCACTCAGCCCGTCCGACTCGGTCTCTCAAGCGCCGGTCCGGATCACTCAGCCCGTCCGGCGTTTGAGGACGAGGCCGTTCAGGCCGACCGGGGGTCCAGGGGGCGGAGCCCCCTGGTATGGGACGGGCAGGGGCGGCGGGGGCGAGAACTACGGCGAAGCCGGGGCCGAGTTCTTCGTGTCCGGGGAGTTCGCGCCGGAGTCGTCCCCGGACGTCGCCGCCCACGTACCGACCCCGACCGCCGCGACCAGCACCACCGCCGCCGCCCCGAGCGTCAGCCGCCGGCGCCGGGTAGCCGCCCGGTGCCGGGCCGAGCCGGGCCGCGGGGCGCCCGCCGCACGCGGGGCGCGGGCCGTGCCGCGCGCCCCGCCGGCGAGTTCGTCCGGCGCGGGCACCCGCATCGAGGTGTGCGTGTCCCGGTTGGAGTCCGCGGGCTTGGCGCCCGGCACCAGCGGCACGGCCCCCCGCCGTACCCGCTCGCCGCGCGCGGGGGCGGCCACCGGCGCCTCCTCCGGCTCCACGTCCTCCTGCTCGGTGTCCGGCTCGTCGACGTCCAGCGGAGGCATCCCGGCGAGCAGCGGCAGCTGTTCGCGGAGCCGGGCCGCGAGCTCGGAGGCCCGCAGCCGGGACGCCGGCGCCTTCGCCAGGCACTGGACGAGCAGCGCCCACAGCTCCTCGGGGATCCCGGGCAGCGGTACGACGGTCTCGGTGACGTGCCGTCGTAGCACCGCGCCGGGGTGGCCGCCCCCGAACGGGGTGAATCCGGCGAGGAGTTCGTAGAGGACGGTCGCCAGGGCGTAGATGTCGACGGCCGCGCGCGGGGGCAGGCCCTCGACGATCTCGGGAGCGAGGTAGTCGGGCGTGCCGATGATCTTCGTGGCGCGGGTGCGGCGCGGGGAGTCGATGAGTTTGGCGACCCCGAAGTCGGTCAGCAGGGCGGGGTGCGCGCCGCCGGGGCCGAGCGGGCCCTGCATGTCGAGGAGCACGTTCTCCGGCTTGACGTCCCGGTGGACGACACCGGCCGCGTGGGCCGCCGCGAGTCCGTCCGCGATGTCGGCGACGATCGCTACCGCCGCCTCGGGGGCGAGCCGGCGTTCCCGGTCGAGGCGGGTGCGCAGGTCGGTGCCGCGGACCAGGTCCATGACGAGGGCGAGGTCGTTGCCGTCGACGACCAGGTCCCGTACGGACACGATGTTCGGGTGCTCCAGGCCGAGCAGGGCGGTGCGCTCCTGCACGAAGCGTCCGACGAGTTCCTGGTCGGACGCGAGGTCCTCGCGCAGCAGCTTGACGGCGACGGGCCCCTCGGGACCCTCGCCCAGCCACACCGTGCCGGCGCTGCCCCGCCCCAGGATCTGGTTGGCGGTGTACCGGCTGCCGATCTTCCGTGCCAAGACTGCTCCTACCGACGCGTGTGTCGCTAAAACTACGCGTCAGATGAGCCAACCTTCACCGCCAGGGCGGAAATCACCCACTGGGTGTCGACAAATCACCAACACAACGCCGGACTTGGGGCTTTGTGCCGCCAATCGCGGGTCAGTTGTTCCCGCCGGAGCCGAGATCCTTGGCCCAGCCGCTCACCGTGTGGACGACGCCGGTGATCTCCTGCCAGTAGCTCTTGCCCGTGCCGATCCAGTCCTGCAACGGGGTCAGTTCCCAGACCAGCCAGCCCGCGACGAACAGCAGGACGATCGTGAAAAGGCAGCCCTTCAGGCAGCCCAGCCCGGGGATCTTCATCGGGTTGGCACTGCGCTGCCGCGGCTGGCGGGGCTCGCGCGCCGGTTCCTGAGGCCGCTGCTGGGGTTGCTGCGGCTGCCTCGGCGGGGCGTACTGCTGCGGCTGTTGCTGCTGCGGGTGGCCGTAGCCCTGCTGGGGCTGCTGGCGCTGTGAGGGCCGCTGCTGCGGGCGCTGCTGGGCGGCCTGGCGGGGCTGCTGCGGCGGCTGCTGGGGGCGGGAGACCTGGCGCTGGGGGCGGCGGCGCAGCGGGTCCTCGCCCGGATCCAGATAGGGCTGGAACTGCGTCTGTTCGTTGCGGTCGCGGGCGGCGCGCAGCTGGTTCTGCCAGGGGTGCGGCTGCTCGGGTCCGGGGCCGCCGGGCTGAGCCTGCTGGCCCTGCTGGCCGTACGGGTTCTGCGGCATGACCGTGGTGGGGTCGGCCGCGCCTCGGTTCGGCATGACGGTGGTCGGGTCGGCGGCGCCCAGCGGGCCGCCGGTGTGCGGGAGGACGCTGGTCGCCGCGTTCGGGTCGAAGCCGCCCGCGCCGTGCGAGAGGACCTGCGTCGGGTCCGCGGCGCCGGGCACACCCGGTACGGCGGCGGGCGCGGGGTCGGGGGCGAGCAGCATCGCGACGTTCTCGGCGGCGGCGATCTGCGCGGAGTTGGCGTGCACACCGATGCCCGCCGCGACGGTGCGCAGGCCGCGGGCGAGGTTCTCGGCGCTGGGCCGTTCGTCCGGGTTCTTGCGCAGGCAGCGCTCGATGACCGTCCACAGCGGGTCGGGGACGGTCGAGGGGCGGCGCGGTTCGGCGCTCAGGTGCTGGTGCAGGACTTCGAGGGCGGAGCCGCCGGAGAACGGCGGGTGACCGGTGACCAGCTCGTACATCAGGATGCCCGCGCCGTAGATGTCCACCGCGGAGGTCTGCGGGCGGCCCTCGGCGGACTCCGGCGCGATGTACGCGGGTGTGCCGACGAACTCATGGGTGCGGGTCAGGCCCGGGGAGTCGGCGAGGCGGGCGATGCCGAAGTCGGTGAGCATCGGGTGCATCTGGCCGCCGTCCTGCTTGAGCAGGACGTTCGCCGGCTTCAGGTCGCGGTGGACGACGCCGTCGGCGTGGCTGGCGGCGAGCGCGTCGGCGATCTGGGCGGTGAGCAGCGCGGCGCCGACGGGGCTGAAGGGGCCGTTCTCGCGCAGATAGCGGTGGAGGTCGGGGCCCTCGATGATGTCCATGACGAGTGCCAGGAGATCGCCCTCGACGACCAGGTCGCGGACCCGGACGATGTTCGGGTGGGTCAGGCGCAGCAGCACCGACCGCTCGCGCAGGAACCGCATCACGATGTCGGGATCGCTCGCGAGTTCTTCCTTGAGGACCTTGATCGCGACGGTCTCACCGGGCTGACCCTGGACAGCCGCCTCGGCGCCCGCGGTCTCACGCTGGCGGGCCCGCCAGACGGTGCCCGTGGCGCCGCGTCCGAGCGGCTCCTCCAGGAGGTACTTGCTGCCTACCGGCCGCACGTCTGCGCTCCCTGCTGCTTGCCTGTGTTCCGGTCCACTGTAGTGCCGCCCCTCTTGGGGCTACCTACGTAAGCATCGCCGTACATGTTCGAAGGAAAGACGCTCACCCCGGTCTCCCGGTTGCCCCAATGCTCACCGAAGCCGGACATGACCGGTCTCACTCGATCACCGGTGCGGCACTGGTCAGGCACTTTTGGGGACAGAGCTGACCAATCAAGATCACTTGCTGCCGGGCCCCGGGCGCGTTGTCAGTGGCAGGTGCGAGGATGCGTGCAGAACTGGCCGATGTGCTCGCGCGGGGTGGGGGAATATTCCGCGCCCGGGGCAGAAGGGACCGCTGACGGCGATGCAGATCCGGCTGACCGTCGTAGACCCGCTGGGGCCGCCCGCGCAGCCGCGGGGCCGCTCCGCGAGCTGCGATGTGCTGGTCACCGCGCCCGCCGGCACGGCCCTGGCCGCGGTGGCGTCGGCGCTGGCCTCGGCGGTCTCCGCCGACCCGGCCGCGTCCGCGCCCGAGCGGAGCCGTGAGTCCGGCGCCCCGATCGTGCTCTACGCGGGTGTGGAGCGCCTGGACACCCAGCGCTGCACGCTCGGCGAGCCCCCGCTGACGGACGGCGCGGTGCTGTCCCTGGGCGCCCCCGCCGAGCCCGAGGCGCATCCCGAGCTGGACGACGCCCCGACCCAGCTCCATGTGGTCGCCGGCCCGGACGCGGGCGGGGTGCACCTCCTGCACGGCGGCCAGATCCACATCGGCCGCTCCGCCGACGCCGACGTCCCGCTCGACGACCCGGACGTCTCCCGGCTGCACTGCGCGGTCACGGTCGACCCCGGCGGCCGGGTCTCGGTCGCCGACCTGGGCTCGACGAACGGCACCACGCTGGCGGGCACGCGCGTGGGCACCCGCCCGGTCCGATTCGCCCCGGGCGCGCTGCTCCGTATCGGTGAGTCGGCCCTGCGGCTGACCCCGTCCGGCGGCCCGGGAGCACGCGCGGAGACGGCCCCCGACGGCGAGGGCCACGTGCGCGTGTCCCCCGGCACCCCCGCGGGCCCCCGCGCGCAGCCGCCCGTGGTGCCCGGCCAGGGCGCCGCCCCGAGCATCGAGCACCGCGTGGTCTCCGACGGCGGGGACACCCACGCCGGGCGTTTCGGAGCGCTCGGCGAGGCCCCCGGGGACGAGCGCGCCGAGGAATCGTTCTCCGCGCGGACGACGACCTCCCGCATCCCCACGCGCGACGAACCAGGCGACGACGACGGCCGCAAGGGCACCCCCCTGCGGGGCACCGAGGTGCCGCAGGGCGTGCGCAGGCGCGGCGGCATCGGCAAGTGGGCCCGCCGCCTGACGGGCGCACGCGGCGAGTCACCCGCCGAGGACCCCGATTCGCCGTACGACACCTCGTACGGCGATTCCCACGACTCCTACGACGGGGAGGGCGCCGGCAAGAACGCGCCGACCCCGCCCGTGCCCGCCCAGCAGCCGGACACCTGGCCCGACCCGGCCGCCCTGCTGCTCACCGCCCTGGGCCCGGGACCCCGGCTGTGGGAGCGCGGCCCCGGTCACCCCGAGGCGCTCACCGTGCGGCTCGGCACCGCCGACCGGGCGACACCGGACGGTTCGGCGCTGCTGCCCGCGGTGCCGGTGACCTCCGGGCTCCGCGAGGTCGGCGCGCTGGGCCTGGCCGGACCGCGCACGCGGCTGGCGGGGCTGGCCCGCGCGGTGGTGGCCCAGCTCGCCGCGCTGCACTCCCCGGACGCCCTGGAGATCGTGCTGATCAGCACGGACCGGGCGCGTCCGGTGGCCGAGCGCACCGCCGAGTGGTCCTGGCTCGGCTGGTTGCCGCATCTGCGTCCCGGGCACGGCCAGGACTGCCGCCTGCTGCTGGCCTACGACCGCGAACAGGCCACGGCCCGCACCGACGAACTCCTGCGACGGCTGGAGGACCACGCCACGGACACGCATGTCGGGGGCGGGCCGAGGGCCACCTACGGGAGCCCCCTCAACGCCGGCCGGCGTACTCCGGGGATCGGCGCGCAGCGCGGTCCGGCGGAGGGACGGTCGGGTGTCGCCGCACGGCACCCGGAGGACCGTCAGCAGCCGGGCGCGAGCGCCCCCACCGCGTACTCGATCACCGACGAGGCCCATCACGACCGCTCCGGCGCACCCGGCCCACACGCCTTCGACGATCCGGACTCCGGCGCCACCCGGCCCCGAGCGTCCGACACCGCCGACCCCGTGCGCGGCGCCGTCCACCGCCCCTCCTGGGCCCGTACCGACGACGGTGACGGCTCGGCGGACGGGTTCGCGGGGCCGTACACCGTGCTGGTGGTGGACGGTGATCCCGGTGGGGCCGATGTGCGCGAGGCGGTGGCGCGGCTGGCCCATGACGGGCCACGGGCCGGTATCCACGTCGTGTGTCTCGCCGAGACGGAGACGGCCTCGCCCACGGCACCGGTGACGGAGACCTACGAGGCGGCCTGCGCGGCGGCGCCGACGTTCCGGGAGTGCGGCGCGGTCGCGCTGCTCAGCGGTGACGTGGCGACGGCGCTGCGGCTGCTGCGGGTCGCGCACGACGGTACGGCGGCGACACCCCCCGGCCAGACCATGCCCGGTCCTGCACACACGGATTCCGCACGCACCGATCCGGTGCACCCCGCCTCCGGCGGCCCCGGCCCCGTGGGCGAAGGCACCGTAGCCGCCGTGGACGCGGTCTCGCTCGCGTGGGCCGAGCGGTTCGCGCGGGCGCTGGCGCCGCTCAGGGCGGACGGCGCGACGGGTGAGCGGCACGCGCGCGTGTCGGCGCCGTTGCCCCAATCGGCGCGGCTGCTGGACGAGTTGGGGCTGGCCCGGGCCACCCCGGCGTCCCTGCTGGCGCGTTGGGCGGACGCGGGTGACGACAAGGACGCGCTCGGCGGGCGGGCCTGGGCGGTGCTCGGGGCCGGACCGCGCGGGCCGGTCAGCGCGGACCTCGCCGCCGAGGGCCCGCATCTGCTGATCGAGGGCCCGCCCGGCAGCGGTCGTACGGAGTCGCTGCGGGCGGTGGTCGCCTCGCTCGCCGCGGCCGAGCGTCCCGACCGGCTGGGCATCGTGCTGATCGACGGCCGGGACAGTGTCGGCGCGAGCGGCGGCCTGGGCGAGGGCCTGCGGGTCTGCACGGACGTACCGCATGTCACCACCCATCTCACGGCCAACGACCCGGTGCGGATGCGGGAGTTCGCGCAGTCGCTGAGCGCGGAGCTGAAGCGGCGGGCCGAGCTGCTGGGCCGGATCGGGTTCGCCGAGTGGCACGCGCGGCACGAGGTGTCGGGCCGGATCGTCGCCCAGCGGGGCTCGTCCGGTGCCGGGGATCTGGAGAGTCCGACGAGTTCGACGATCCGGCTGCGCCCGGCGGCGGCCCGTCAGCAGACGGAGGCGGCACCGCCGTTGCCCCGGCTTGTCGTGGTGGTCGACGACCTGGACGCCCTGGTGAAGCCGCCGTTGGGCTCTCCGGGCCGTCCCGCCGCCGGTTCGGTCATACGCGCGCTGGAGGCGGTGGCCCGGGAGGGCGAGCGGCTCGGCGTGCACCTGGTGGCCGCCGCCGCGCTGGACGCCCGTACGTCCGAAACAGAACCCGCCCGGCATGCCACGCTCCGTGTCACCCTCGACCCGACGACCCAGGGCCCGGAGGAACCGGCGCCCGGCCGGGGCCGGTTGACCCTCCCGGACGGCCGGAGCACCCCTTTCCAGGGCGGTCGGGTGACGGGCCGGATCCCGCGCACGGCGACGCTCCGTCCCACGGTCGTCCCGCTGGAGTGGCAGCGCATGGGCGACCCCCCGGCCCGCCGCCCGGTCCGCGAACTGGGCAACGGGCCCACGGACTTGGCGCTGCTGGCCAGCGCGCTGGAACGGGCCACACGTTCGGTGTCGGCGGCGGAGGTCCCCTCGCTCCTCTGATCGTTCACAGGTCGCCCACACAACCCCACGTCACGACACAATCACGATCCCGGTCTTGACAGCGGACGCCATCTTGCCGCGTTCAAGCACCGGGCGTAGACCAGTGCGCACGGAAGCGTTCGAGCGTTCGACGAGGAACGAAGAACGGGGCAGTGATGCGCAGCACGAGCAGCACAAACCGGACACGCACCACCGTACGCACAGCGGCAGTTGTCGCCGCGGGAGCACTGGCGCTCTCGCTCACCGCCTGTGGAGGCAGCGACAACAAGAGCGACAGCGGTAAATCCAGCACTCCTTCGGAGAGCACCGGCACGGTGACCCTCCCCAAGCTGAACGGCCAGAGTCTCGAAGTGGCCGCCGTGTGGACGGGTGCCGAGCAGAAGAACTTCAAGACGGTCCTCGCGGAGTTCGAGAAGCGCACGGGTGCCAAGGTCACCTTCGTGCCCGCCCAGGACCCGATCATCAACTTCCTCGGCTCGAAGATCGCGGGCGGCCAGCCGCCGGACATCGCGATGCTCCCGCAGCCCGGCGCGATCAAACAGGCTGTCGACAAGAAGTGGGCCAAGCCCCTCGGACCCGAAGCGCTCGCGGAGTTGCAGAAGAACTACTCGCAGGGCTGGCAGGACATCGGCAAGGTCGGCGGCAAGCAGTACGGCGTGTACTACAAGGCCGCCAACAAGTCGCTGATCTGGTACAACGCCAAGGTCTTCGCGAACGCGGGCGCCAAGGAGCCCAAGACCTGGCAGGAGTTGCTGACGACCGCGCAGACGGTCTACGACTCCGGGGTCACCCCCTTCTCGATCGCGGGCGCGGACGGCTGGCCGCTGACGGACTGGTTCGAGAACGTCTATCTGTCGCAGGCCGGGCCGGAGAAGTACGACGAACTCGCCCAGCACAAGATCAAGTGGACGGACCCCTCCGTGAAGGAGGCGCTGACCACGCTGGCGCAGATCTGGGGCAAGAAGGCGTACATCGCGGGCGGCCAGAACGGCGCGCTGCAGACGGAGTTCCCCGCCTCGGTCACCCAGACCTTCACCGGCGGCGACCAGCCGAAGTCCGCGATGGTCTACGAGGGCGACTTCGTGCAGGTCAACATCGGTGAGACCAAGGCGAAGGTGGGCACCGACGCCAAGGTGTTCCCGTTCCCGACGGTGGGCTCCACCGCGCCGGTGGTCTCCGGCGGCGACGCGGCCGTCATCCTGAAGGACTCCAAGGCGGCCCAGGCGCTGGCCACGTTCCTGGCCTCGCCGGACGCGGCGACGATCCAGGCGAAGCTGGGCGGCTATCTCTCCCCGAACAAGAACGTGCCGGACTCGGCGTACCCGAACGCGGTGCAGCGGACGATCGCCAAGTCGCTGATCGCGGCCGGTGACGACTTCCGCTTCGACATGTCCGACCAGGCCCCGCAGTCCTTCGGCGGGACCCCGGGCAAGGGCGAGTGGAAGGACCTCCAGGACTTCCTGAAGAACCCGACCGACATCGCGGGCACGCAGGCGCAGCTGGAGAAGGACGCGGCGGCGGCGTACGCGAGCGGGAGCTGAGCCGGCGATGGCATCGCAGCGGCGGAGGCCCCCGGGGCCCCCGTCCCTCCTCGCGGTCGCAAGAGCGTGACCGGCACCCGCAGGACCGTGGCAGTGCTGTTCCTGCTGCCCGCCCTGGTGCTGCTCGGCGCGCTCGTGGTCTACCCGATCGGGTACTCGCTGGTCCGCAGCTTCGGCAACCAGGCCGGCGACGGTTTCGCCGGCATCGACAACTACAAGGCCCTGTTCACCGACGACGGCATCCGCACCGCCCTGAAGAACAACATCATCTGGGTGATCTTCGCGCCGACGGTCGCCACCGCCCTCGGTCTGATCTTCGCGGTGCTGACCGAACGGGTGCGCTGGGGAACGGCGTTCAAGCTGGTCGTCTTCATGCCGATGGCGATCTCGATGCTCGCCGCCGGCATCATCTTCCGGCTCGTCTACGACCAGGACCCGCACAAGGGCGTCGCCAACGCGGTCTGGGTCGGCATCCACGACACGTTCGCCTCGTCGTCGGCGTTCCCCAACGCCCACCCGGGCCGCCAGTCCCCGCTCAAGGCGGACCACGGCGGCTTCATCACCAGTACGACGGTCCACACGGGCCAGACCGTCACGCTCCCGCTGGTCGGCGTCGCCCCCGACCAGCTGCCCGACAGCGCGAAGAAGGCCGCAGCCGCGAAACCGGAGCCGGGGAAAATCACCGGCACGACCTGGCAGGACTTCACCCGCGGCAAGGGCGTCGGAAAGCTCGGCGCGGTCGACCCGTCGGAGGTCGGCTACGGCGGGATGCGCATCGAGGCCGTGAAGGACGGCAGGGTGGTCGCCTCGACGAAAGCCGCGGGCGACGGCACCTTCACGCTGCCCGCCAAGGCCGACGGGGCCCAACTACGGCTCCCGGCAAGCAACTTCAAGGCGCCGTACAACGGCGTGGAGTGGCTGGGCCCGTCGCTGGTGACGCCGGCCATCATCGGGTCGTACGTGTGGATGTGGGCCGGGTTCGCGATGGTGCTGATCGCGGCCGGACTCGCGGGCGTGCCAAGGGAGTTGCTGGAGGCGGCGCGGGTCGACGGTGCCAACGAGTGGCAGGTGTTCCGGCGGGTCACGGTGCCGCTCCTCGCACCGGTGCTCGCGGTCGTCGCCGTCACGCTGATGATCAATGTGCTGAAGATCTTCGACCTGGTCTTCATCATCGCCCCGGGCTCCTCGCAGGACGACGCCAACGTGCTCGCCCTGGAGCTGTACCGGAAGGGCTTCTCGGAGGACCAGCCCGGGATCGCAAGCGCCATCTCGGTGTTCCTGCTCCTGCTGGTGATTCCGGTGATGCTCTTCAATGTGCGCCGGCTGCGGCGGGAGGTGCGGCGATGACCACGGATGCCGGAACTCTGAGGAAAACAGGGCCTGTTGAGGTCGTCAAGGCGCGGGAGTCGCTCGGCGGACGGCTCGCGGCGGCGGCGAGCGGCGGGCTGGTCCGGGTGTTCCTGATCCTCGTCGGCCTGTTCTGGCTGGTGCCGACGATCGGGCTGCTGCTGTCCTCGCTGCGCAGCCCGGAGGACATGAACGCGAGCGGCTGGTGGAAGGTCTTCAGCCAGCCCTCCCAACTCACCTTCCACAGCTACAAGACGCTCCTGGAGAACAGCGACATCACCAGCTCGCTGTGGAACACCGTCCTGATCACCGTCCCGGCCACGATCCTCGTCGTGGTGATCGGCGCGCTCGCGGGCTACGCGTTCGCGTGGATGGAGTTCCCGGGCCGCGACTGGTGGTTCCTGGGCGTGGTCAGCCTGTTGGTCGTGCCGGTGCAGGTGGCGCTGATCCCGATCGCCGAACTCTTCGGCAAGATCGGCCTGTTCGGGACCATCTTCGGGGTGATCCTGTTCCATGTGGGGTACGGTCTGCCGTTCGCGGTGTTCCTGCTGCGGAACTTCTTCGCCGAGATCCCGCGTGAGCTGTTGGAAGCGGCCCGACTGGACGGCGCCGGCGAACTCCGGCTGTTCGCACGGGTCGTGATGCCGCTCGGCGGGCCCGCGATCGCGAGCCTGGGCATCTTCCAGTTCCTGTGGGTGTGGAACGACATGCTGGTGGCGCTGGTGTTCACCAAGTCCAGCACGCAGCCGATCACGGTCGCACTGCAGACGCAGGTACGCCAGTTCGGCAACAACATCGACGTACTGGCACCCGGTGCGTTCATCTCCATGGTGATCCCGCTGGCGGTGTTCTTCGCGTTCCAGCGGCAGTTCGTGTCCGGTGTCATGGCGGGCGCGGTCAAATAGCCATAAGACGCACATAGTTCGAGGGGTGGGCCGTCACCGGCCCGCCCCTTCGCGTTCACCGTGCGTCCCCCGTATGCCGTACGCGGCGTAACCAAGTCACTCCATCGGCCGTTCCCGGGCAGAACGCCCGCGCCGACCGACCCATGGATGTCCCTTGCCCAGGTTCAGTGTCATTGTCCCCGCGTACAAGGTTCAGGCGTACCTGCACGAATGCCTGGAATCGGTGCTCTCCCAGTCCTATCCCGATCTGGAGCTGATCGCGGTCGACGACTGCTCGCCGGACGCCTGCGGCGCGATCATCGACGAGTTCGCGGCCCGCGACGCCCGCGTACGCGCCGTCCACCTCCCCGAGAACCAGGGCCTCGGCCGCGCCCGCAACGCCGGTCTGGAACAGGCGACCGGCGACTACCTGGTCTTCCTGGACAGCGACGACACGCTCACGCCCGACGCGCTGCGCTCGATCGCCGACCGCGTCAAGGAGACCGGCGAACCCGACGTCCTCGTCTTCGACTACGCCCGCACCTACTGGTCCGGGGAAACCCAACGCAACAAGACCGCCGCCCAGTTGACCGAACAGGGCCCGGCCCCCTTCCGCCTGGAGGACCGCCCCGGGCTGCTGCGGGTCATCATGGTCGCCTGGAACAAGGCGTACCGCCGGGAGTTCGTCGAGCGCCAGGGCTTCGCCTTCCCGCCCGGCTACTACGAGGACACCCCGTGGACCTACCCGGTCCTGATGGCGGCGGAGACGATCGCGACCCTCGACCGGGTCTGCGTCCACTACCGCCAGCGCCGCCAGGGCAACATCCTCGGCACCACCAGCCGTAAGCACTTCGACGTCTTCGGCCAGTACGACCGGGTCTTCGCGTTCGTCGACGCGCGCCCCGAACTCGCCCAGTGGCGGCCGGTGTTGTTCCGCCGCATGGTCGACCACCTCGCGACGGTCTTCACCAAGCCGGACCGGCTGCCGCGCGGCA
>Ga0307511_10000132_pt1 | contig 68076 bp, 53 predicted proteins | sample 13_EM_MG_FD_200266 | JGI IMG/M metagenome (GOLD analysis project Ga0307511, IMG submission 200266) | Populus trichocarpa ectomycorrhiza microbial communities from riparian zone in the Pacific Northwest, United States - 13_EM | ecosystem: Host-associated > Plants > Roots > Unclassified | place... | reverse complement strand
ATCCGCCAGACCGATGGACACGTTGATCGTTTCGGCGGCTGTTGGAGCCGCAGCATTGGCAGGATTGCTGACGATGAGTACCTGCACTGGATCGGCGCCGTTGGCGTTGGGCCCGGTACACGTTACCGTTGTTCCAGCGAGGTTGGTTATCTTGTCGCTGCCAGACCCGGTAACGCACAGGTCGAGATGACTGCTGGCGCCCGGGCTGCCCGGCGCACCCGTTACATACGGCTGATCCCACTGCAGGACCAGTGCGAGCAATTGCCCTTGCTGGAGGGCTGGCACGTTAACCGACAACGCGGTGACGTTTGTCGCGCCCGAGTTGTCGAAATTCAGCAGGTACTCGCCGGTGTTTGGCGCGGTGGTAGATAATTTGCTGAAACTGGGGGCTGTATTCTCGTAGGCGTTGGCTCCGTCGTTGCCCGCCGCCGAAAAATAGGCAACACCCTTGGCAACGACCGCATTTATGGCCTGCGCCACTAGGCCATCCTGAAAAAACGGCTCGTCGAAATATCCGACGTCGTCGACTATGACGTTCGCATGCGCGTCCTTCTGTAACGCTGTAATCCCGTTCGCAAAACCGCTTTCGCCGTTTTCGGCGGTGTAGAACGCCAAACCCGCTCCAGGGGCCACGTCGTGAACGATTTGCAGCATGGCGCGGCCTTCATCACCAAACGGCAGCTGGATGGGCGCTCCGTACGCCATGCAGTTGGCTTCACCGAGCACGTTCACTGCCGAGGGCAAATCGCCGCTCGTTACATCCGTGGCAGCCGTTGCCAGGAAGCCGTTATTCGCATACCCAGCCGGCCCAGAGGCAGACACATGATTCTGTGCGTAAACTGGGTAGCAGTTGTAACTGTCCGAGAGGGCGCCGACGATGACACCGGTGCCGTCCAGAGTTGGATATGTGCTGCGCAGCGCTGCGCTGCGTTGAGTGAAATCGCCCTGCGAAGTGATCGCCCCACCGCGCGCCCTCGACATCGCAGCGCGCATTGAATGAAGCTCACCGCGCGCGGTCGCTGCTTCGATCTGCGTTATCGGTAGCCAACCGCTGACATCGTTCGAGTACACCGAGGGGTTTTGGAGACCCAGTGCGACCAGAGCGCTCTTGAGTTGTTGGGGATCACCTCGCGTGATGGCATCAACGAGCACCAGCGGCGTTGCATCCGATGAACGCTGCATGAATTTTGCTGCCGGGCTCATGGAGTGAAGATCTGCCACCGCATTTTGCGGGCTTACCAGACTCAGTTGGGTCGTCAGTTCGGCAAGAGCGGGGTCGAGCTTCGCGCCTCGCGCGCCCAGCCGTTGCCTGGCGCTTCGGCCGTCGCCGAAGACATGGAGGAGAGAAGGTGTGGAGGCTTGAGCCGTCGCGATCCCCTGCGGCGGCGGTGTGGCCGGATGTGCTGCATACGGCGCGAGGAAAGTCAGTGTAAGAGCCAGAGCGCGTGGCATCGTGCGGGCTGGCGTTTGATCCACAGCGTGGCCCGATGCTCGGGGCAATCTGCAGGCCCGTATGCCGATCAGCAGCTGGTGCGTTTTCATCTCACCCCGATTCGCGAAGCGCAAATTGCTCGATGTGTGCACGATACTCGGCCAGGGCCGGAGTCTTCAACCCGGCAACCTTCCCTTGGTCGTCCCAGCGGCGCACCCGGATGGCTTCTGCGTGGAAACGCTGTGTTTCAAATTGTAATAACTCATCCGGTCTCATCGGGCCGCCTTGAAGTTTGAGGGTCACCACCGACGCCTGACTCAACATGGCGACATAGTTCGGGTCGGTGGCACACAGATAGCGCTTGGCGGGAACATGGAGGCGCACGGGCTCGGAAATCTCCATGCCGAACCGCCGCGCAAGCCATCGAGCGCCGATTTCTTCGTGCCGGGCATCCGCGGTCCAGTCGGCAAGGTCGTCAGGCACATCCTCGAGGAGATGCCCGATATCGTGCAGCAACGCTGCCAGTAGCAGTGCAGGAGGAGCTGACTCCTGGCTTGCGAAGTAGGCCGCCTGTAAAGCGTGCTCGGTCATGGAAACGTGCTCGCCGAAGTAGGCGCCGGATCCGCGCCGCTCAAAAATTGCAAACACTTCATCGGCAATGCCCATCGCAGTCTCACCTTGCTGTTGGTTGCACGGCGGCAGTCCTCGAACTCAATACATACAGGTAGCCGGCGCCGACTGCTGACAGGGCGCTGACTACCGCCAATGTCACGAATACTCCCTGCCAGCCAAACGAAACTGAGATTCGCGCAACACTGTCACCCGCGAGGGCGCCACCGAGGTAGCCGATCCCGTCGATCATTCCCGACGCGAATGCGCTGCCCTGTTTGCCGCCGAAATCCAGAGCAAACGCGCCGCCCAGGTAAGAATAGGGGCCGAGGAGACAGAAGGCGATTGCACCGATCGCCAGCAGCGGCAGCAGCGCGCCGCCCGCTTCGGACGGTATGGACATGAGTCCCAGCAGCGCTGCGGCCGTAGCGCTGAGTCCTACAAACATCAGCAGCGCCCGCCCGTTCACGCCCAGCCGGTCACTGAGCCAGCCCATGATGAGCACCGAAATGACGCCCACCGCCGGAAAGATAGCGCTCAGTCCGGCAGCATCCCCCGCGCTATAGCCAAGGTAGTCGCGCAGGTACACGGGCGTCCAGATGTTGAAAGTCTCCCGAACGATGGTGCAGCCGAACGACAGCAGGCAGATCAATTGAAAGCCCCGGCTGAGGAACAGTGGCTGCAACAGGGCCGCAACACTCTGTGGCCGCGATTCTGACTGCGCGAACAGGTTCAGCGGGTTGGTGCGGGCTTCTTCGAAGCCGAGCCCTGCCCGTGACTCGCGCAGGAACAGAAAGCTGATGAGGAGAAATGCGGCCGCCACGGCGGCCGCAAAGTAGAACAGAGCGCGCCAGCCGAATCCGTGGTGGATGAGAGCCCCCATCAGCTGGCGGGCCACCGCATCGCCCACGAGGTAGCTGACGCTGAGGATGCCGATGACGGTCCCATAAGTGGAGTAGTTGAACCATTTCGACGAAACCTTGATCAATCCCGCCCAGGACAACGATTGGGTGAGGCGGTTTCCCACCCACGCGACCGTGAAGACCGGAATCAGCCCGGTTGCGGCGAACAACAGGGTAAACACCGTGGCGCCCGCCAGCCCAATCAGGAAGTTGATGCGGCCGCCCCAGAAATCGCCCAGCCCGCCCAGAAACAGCTTTCCGAAGGCATAGCTGAGGACGCCCAGCGAGGCGATTGTGCCCATCCGCACAATGGCCTCGTCCTGCCCGACACCCCTCGATTTCAGCTCCTCGATCAGCAGCGGTGTCGCCACGGAGAGGTCGGCCCGGCAGAAGTAGAGCGCAGCGTAGCCACCGAAAAGCAGCAGGACAGTGACAATCTGGCGCCGCCTGAGGGAATGGTCTGGCATAGACTATCCTCGCATGGATCCCCTGGACCTAGCGACCTGAGCTCCGCTACCCCCGCATCGAACGATGCCGCACGGGCTGCCCGCAGCCCGGTCGTGCTCCTGCTCGCAGCGGTGCTGTTCCTGAACTATGTGGACCGCGGCGCTGTACCGACCGCCGCGCACCTCATCCAGGCCGACCTCAATCTGACGCTGTCGCAACTCGGCGTGTTGCTTTCGGCATTCTTCTGGACCTACGCCTCGATCCAGGTCCCCGTTGGCTGGCTGGCGGAGCGCTTCGGCGCCCATCGTGTGCTCGCGATCGGACTCGCCATCTGGGCACTGGCAACCATGCTGGTCGGAGTTGTTTCCAGTTACCTGCTGCTGCTCGTGCTGCGGCTGATGCTCGGGGTGGGCGAGAGCGTGGGCTTCCCCTGTACGTCCAAAATTCTGGCCTCGACCGTGCCCAAGGAGAGCCTGGGCACGGCCAACGGCATCATTGCTTTCGCCTATCTGCTCGGTCCCGCGGCCGGTATGTTTTTCGGCGGGCTGTTGATCGAGGCGTACGGGTGGCGAGTTACTTTTGTCGTCTTGGGTGCAATGTCACTTCTTTGGTTGTGGCCTTGGTCACGAGTCGCAGTGCAACAGCGTGCCGCGCAGCCCATGTCCGCGGACGTCGCAACCATCTGGATGATTCTCAAGCAGCGCGCCTTGTGGGGTGCGAGCCTGGGTCACTTCTCGAGCAACTACACTTTCTATTTCATGCTTTCCTGGCTGCCGCTGTACCTCGTGCGCGAGCGCGGGTTCTCGAACCTGGAGATGGCACAGCTCGCGAGTAGCGCCTATTTGCTGAATGCGCTGTTTGCAATGGGAGGTGGTTGGGCGATCGACCGTTACATTGCCCGCAGCGGCTCGACCAACTTCGGCTACAAGCTGGTCATGGGCGCAACTCATCTGGGTGCAATCGTCTGCATGCTCTGCATGGCGCTCGGTCCGCGGCCCGTGGCCCTCGCCAGTATTTTCGTCTATCAGGCTCTGTGCGGACTCCAATCACCCGGGGTGTTTGCCATATCCCAGATCCTGGCAGGTCCCGCCGCGGCGGGCCGCTGGGTGGGCATTCAGAACACCCTGGGCAATCTCGCCGGCATCATCGCTCCCGCGCTGACCGGTTTCATCGTCGATTGGACCGGCCACTTTACGCTCGCCTTTGTATTCGCCGCAGCGGTGGGTGTCCTGGGATTCGCCGGTTGGGTACTCATGATCCCACGGATCGGCGAGTTGGATTGGCAGGCTCAGACGGCGGGCCGCTCCTCGATGGCATCCACGCGGTTGGGGTAGAAAGCAACGTAGTTCCTGATTTGCGCGACCGCGGGGAAGGGGTTCTCGTAAGTCCACACCGCGTTGACCGACCTCTCGCCGCCACTGGGTATGCTGTAGTACGAACAATCGCCCTTGTAGGGACAATAAGTGGCGTTGTCCGTCCGCTGCAGAAGCTTCATGTCAACATCCTGGCGGGGGATGTATTGAACTGGCGGATAGGATGCCTCCCGCAGCGTCAGAGCCCCGCGGGTGTCGGCGATGAGCGCTCCTGCGACGCGCACCAGGACGCGCGCGGGATTCGGAGTGAGCGTGATTGGATGATCGGGTCCGGGAATCTTAGGTTGTCGGGCGTTCATGTCGCGTCCTTAGGGCTGCATTCTCGCGGTGTCGTGCACCCGCCGCATTCTACTGACCTCGTGGGGTGATCCCCAGCGCCGCCTCGATCTGGGCTGGGTCGTAAACGTGCCCACCCTTGATGACGACGGCAATTCTGTGCACATCCTCGATATGTACAGTTGGATCGCCGTCTATCAGGATCATGTCGGCCAGCTTTCCCGCCGCGACCGTGCCGCGCTCTGCGTCAGCGCCGCTGACTTGCGCGGATGTCGCAGTTGCCATGCGCAGAACCTGCGCCGCGGGGATGCCAGCCTGCACGTACAACTCCAGTTCGTGCAGCAGGGAATATCCGGCGAGCGCGTCAGTGCCTGGAATGACCGTAACTCCGGCATCGTTCAACGCCTTCAGCAGGCGAAGCATTGTCGGAAATGCCTCCCGGTACGCGGCCTCCTGACCTTTCGGCGGCGCCAGTGCGCCGGACAACATAGTGCGCCGAACCTGCGGGGAAAACCGCGGCACGACCGCTTCCAGCCCGGGTGTAACGGCGGCTGGGTCGCCGGAAAACAGGCTCTGAAAAATGCCCATGGTCGGGTCGAGCACCGTGCGATGGGCCTTGAGGAAGCCAATGAATTCCTGCACCTTCGGGTTTTCGGGGCCCAGCTCGCGAGCATGTTGGGCAACCGCCGTGAAACGAGCCGTCCCCCGCGTGTCCTTCAGGGTGTCGAACAGGAAATTCAACACGATGAAATTCATGTGCTGGATTTCATCCGCCCCGGCCTCGACAAACAGTTGTGCCGACATGAAGGCCGGAACGTGGCCGCTGACGCGCAGGCCGCGGGAGTGCGCCGCGTCCGCGATGATGGGGACCAGATCTGGTTTGACGGACGAATAGATCTTTATCTGTCCGTAACCGTGATCCGCATACCAGTTGACGTCTTTCAACGCTTCCGCCGCCGAATCCACGCGCATCTTGGTGGGGCCGGCCAGGGGACCCGTGCCATCGATAATTCCGGCCTTGAATACGCGCGGACCCAGCTCGGAACCAGCGTCGAAACGGGCGACCCGACCGAGGAATTCGTCAGTGTCGTTCGCCATATCGCGGGCGCTGGTGACGCCGTTCGCCAGATCCAGCGCGCCGTCGTTGTTGAAGAAGTGTTGATGGTTGTCCCAGAGTCCCGGCATCAGGAATCGACCGGCCGCGTCGATGACTTCCGCTCCCTCGGGAGTCTCGAGAGCGGAATCCTTCGCTGTACGCACGATATGCTCGTTGCGGACCAATACGCTCATTCCGGAAGAGACGCTCAGATCGCGCGGATCGAATAGACGGGCGTTGCGGATCAGCAGATCTCCAGCCGGTACGTGCGTCAACTGCCTGGCGAGCTTTGCTGACCACTCGCCGTTGGCGGCGGCTTGCGCCTCCGTAAGTTTACCCAGAGCCCCCGCGTTGTTGGCCGACACCACGGAAAACCAACCCGAGACTGTGGCGGCCGTATTGCCGTCGTGATCGAGCCAGATGCGTGTTGGGCTGAAGTCGAGGCCGGTAATCTCGTACTGCGTGAGTTCCGCGCCCGAGCCACCGCCCGCTGGCAGTGAGACCGATCCAGCGGAGCTGATTCGCGCTTCGCCCGCGGGTAGGAGCGGCAATGTATGTCCGGGTGCCTTCAGCAGCGCGCGCGCCAGAACCCCGGTGAATTCGGGCGGCGCGTTGTTTGGTACGTAGAACGCCTCGCCAGTCACGGCTCGCTCGCCGCGCTCCGAGCGATTGCGCCAGGTCGCCTTGCCGCCGGCGAGGCGAAAGGATTCGGTGACTGGAGCTTTCATATAGTCGTTGCCGCTTCCGGAATACTCGATCGGCACGCCCGCCGCATCGAGCTTCCAGGTTGCGATGATGTGGTCACCCCGCCCGCGGTCGTTATACGAATACTCGGCGCGCACTGAATCAGTGCCTCGAGCCGCGACTGTCTGCGAGCCGGCGACGATGCCCTGAATGAGAATCTGGTCGTTGCGCTTGACGGTCCCTGCGGCCGCGACCGATGCGGCCAGGGCCAGGATCAGCGCCACCCATGAGCATCCCATGCGAATAGTGAGCATTTCCAAGAAACCTCAAGCGGCGAAGAAATTCATGAAAATCATGAACGGAGTGGCCGAGCGCGCATGTTAGCATCCGCGCCCGCGATGCGTTGGACCGTCCGTGAAACAATGAAAGTCCGCTTCATACTGCTGGCGCTGCCGTTCCTCGCCGCCGCGGCCGCTCAGGACGCCATCGCGCAAGGTGCAGACGCACAGCCACTGCGCGAAGTTGTCATCACGGCTACGCGAGTCGAGGCCGATCCGTTCAACCTGCCGGCGGCCATCAGCACCGTCTCCGCAGAGCAGATGCGCAACGATGCTCTGGGCGTGAATCTGGCCGATGACGTGGCAACGGTTCCGGGCCTCCTGGCGCGCAATCGAAACAACTACGCCCAGGATCAGCAAATCTCCATTCGGGGCATCGGCGCCAACTCCGCTTTCGGAATCCGCGGCGTGCGTGTCTACCAGGATGGCATCCCGGCTACGGGCCCGGATGGGCAGGGCCAGGTTTCGCAGTTCAACCTGGACTCGGCTTCCCGTGTCGAGATTCTTCGCGGTCCCTTCTCGGCGTTGTATGGCAACTCCTCGGGTGGTGTCATTCAGCTCGTCACCGCGACGGGTAAAGGGCCGCTGCAAGTGCGCAGCGCCGTAGACTACGGGAGCTTCGACACCTTCCGGGCGAGCCTGAATGCGCTCGGCTCCTCGGGACCGCTCGGGTACAACCTGGATTTCTCGCACTTCAAGGTCGACGGGTTTCGCGATCACAGCAGCGCGAGGAACGAGTCCTTCAATGGCAAGCTGAACTACTCGATCAACGATTCCAACCGGCTTGCGCTCATCACCAATGTCATCTCGCGCCCCGGTGCGCAGGACCCGTTAGGTCTCACGCCGGCTCAGTTCGCCACCGATCCGGACTCAACCGACGCCGCCGCAATCCGGTTCAACACCCGTAAGAGCCTCCGGCAACAGCAGGGTGGCTTGATATACGACCTCGATCTCACCGAATCCCAGTCCGTGCGCGTCCTCGGCTACTACGGTCATCGCAGCGTGCAGCAGTTCCTGTCGATTACGCAGGCCGCGCAGGTAGCCGCGGGCAGCGCCGGCGGAGTCGTCGACCTGAATCGCAGGTACGGCGGGGCGGACGCTCGTTGGTCGTGGAAGGGGTCGTTGGCGGAGCGGCCGATGACCTGGGTTGTTGGGTTGAACTATGACCGCCAGAACGAGCTGCGTCGCGGCTATAACAACTTCATCGGCTCGCAACTGGGGGTGCAGGGAGGCTTGCGCCGGGACGAGAATGACATTGTTCGCGATCTCGATGAATACGCGCAGGGCACCTGGGACTTTGCGTCGCTTTGGTCGCTGATGGCTGGCGTACGGCGCAGCGACGTGAAGTTTGATTCTGAGGATCACTATATTACCGCAACCAACGGTGATGACAGCGGCGGGGTGACTTACGGCGCGACGTCGCCGGTTGCCGGATTGCTGTTCAAGCCGCAGGATTGGCTGCGCGTCTATGCTTCATACGGTCAAGGCTTTCAAACGCCGCTCGGCTCGGAGCTGGCCTATCGGCCCGATGGCGGCGCTGGCCTCAATTTTGGGTTGCAACCCGCCCGTAGCAACAACACCGAGCTCGGTATCAAGGTGGGCATCGATCCGGATGTCACTGCGGAATTCGCCGTGTTCCAGGCGCAAACACGCAACGAGATTGTCGTGGACACCAATATCGGCGGGCGATCGACCTATCAAAACAGCGGGCGAACCCGCCGGCGCGGAGCTGAGTACTCCCTCAACTACCGGATTGCCACAGATTGGCGCTTCCAGCTCGCCTATACGTATGTCGATGCTTACTACAGTGACGCGTATAAGACTTGCGTGGTTGCGCCCTGTGCTACTCCAACTGTGAGAGTTGACGCCGGTAATCGCCTGCCTGGCGTGCCGAAGCACAATGTGTATGCTTCCCTTCGTTGGGGCGCAGAACAGGGTTTTCACGCGAGTGTCAGCGGTCAGTACGTCACTGATGTCGCGGTCAACGACGTGAACTCTGTATTCGCTCCCGCGTACGCGCTGATGGGACTGGATGGCGGTTACGCAGTCGAGTTGAGCGCGTTCAAGTTGAACGCCTTCCTGCGTATAAACAATCTGCTGAACCGGCATTATGTGGGTTCCATCATCGTCAATGATGGCAACAGCCGGTATTTCGAGCCCGGCGCCGGCTTCAACGTTCTCGGCGGTGTCGGCGTCACAATGAAGTAGGCCCGCTTTGCCCGGGCGCTGCATCAATCCGGGAAGCGTATTCCCGACAGACGGTCGCACTCCGCCAGGAAGCGCTCCTGAATCGATTTGTCGGCGGCGGTGGGATTCGGCTCGCGCGGCTTGAGGTGATAGAAGTAGCCGCCCGTGACTTTGGCGGCGCGCTCGTCGCTCGTAGCAAGCCAGACCTGTGTCCTGGAGCCCGCATCCAGGTCATCCGGAGCACCCCGTCCGCCCATTTTTGTGGGCACCCAACCTGGCTCCAGCGCGTTGGATAGGACGTCCGGCCACTTGCGGGCTACGGCAAAGGCCAGGATGACATCGTGCAGCTTGGATTCCGCGTAGGCTCTGGCGCCGCTCCAGCCGCGGTGCGTCCACGCCAGATCGTCGAGTTCGGGTTCCGCGCCGTGATGCATTCCCGAACTGACATACACGAGCCGCTTAGGCTTGTTTATCAACACCGTCAGGATGTATGGGGCGAGCGAGTTGACGGCGAACACATTCGGCAGGCCGTCCACAGTCGCCGTGCGATGCCTTTCGCGGTAACCCATTCCGGCGTTGTGAATCACTGCATCGAAGGCGCCGAGCCGGTTGACCTGGCTTGCAACTTCACGAGTGGCCTCGATGCTCGACAAGTCGCCGATGACCACCGCTTCCGCGCCCGGGATGCTGGAGCGCGCGACGGCGGCCCGTTGCTCGTTGCGCGCGTGCAGTACCACTTTGTGGCCTGCAACGACCATGTGCTCGGCGGCCTTTTTTCCCAGTCCATCCGCTGAGCCAGTGACAAAAACCCGTGCCATGCTCAAAGTGTAACCGGTTTGCAGCAGCAGCCTAATACTCACCGCTCGGTGCCTGCATAGTTGCAGGCAGCGCACGGGGCCGTGGTCGTCCGGGGTCTGTGGCAAAGCTGCTCGGGAACCGCCGATCTCGTATAGCCATGAACGTTGACTCGACGAGCCAGTAGAGCAACCCGCCGATGAGGACTGATGAGATCGCAATGACACCGACCAGCACGAACGGCGCCACGTCGAAAGGCTGCAGCAGTCGCCGCAGGATCATCATGATTGCCTTGTGCGACAGATAGATCGAATACGACCAGAGTGCGATGTGGTACGCCCCAGGGATACGCACGCGGTGCAACCAGGAACTCGGACTCAAAGCAGCAGTCACCAGCATGGCGAAGCTCACGGCGAGCAGCGAGTAACCCGCGGCCGTCAGGAAAAATGTGTAGCCGTAGCCATCGATCTCGCGGAACCGGCACTCGAGGTAGAGCAGTGCTCCTGTTGCAACTGCGCCGATCGCCAGCACCCACTGGCCGTGTCGTGTGATTCGTTCCCACAGGGGCCGATGAAAGTTCTTCAGCAGGGCGACCGCAATGCCGGGCAGAAATTCATCGAACCTGCACAAGGTTGAATAGTAGATGTGTGGGTAGTACTCGGCGTATCCGGGTCCGTACTCCAGCCAGAGAATGACTCGCGAGCCCACACCGACGAGCAGCAGGGCGGACAGCAGTGTCCAGCCCTGACTTCGACCCAATCCGCACCACGCGCCGATGGCCAGCACCAGGGGCAGGATGAGATAGAACTGCTCCTCAACACACAGGGACCATGCGTGCGAGAATGCCGTACCGGGAGCCAGGCCGATGTTCTGGGTGAACGTCAGAAATCGCCACAGAGGAGGTGGCGGTTTGCCGCCCATGACAGCCGGAAACAAAAAGTACAACGCCAGCACCAGCCAGAAAACCGGGAGTGTCCGCAAGGCACGGCGTGCATAGAACGAGCTGAGTGACAGCGTAGCGCCCCGGGCGAGCCCCGCGAAGATCTGATTCGCGATCAAGTAGCCGCTCAGTACGAAGAACAGATCGACGCCAGTCCATCCGACGGCACTCCCCCAGCCGAACGTCGGTGTTCCACTGACAAACGCCGTGTAGTGGTTCATGAAGACGAGCGTAATGGCGGCGGCACGCAGCGTGTCGAGTCCATTCGCGCGGGAGGCGTGACCGGGGTCTGGGTTCAAGGCTGTTTCGACTATGAGCGGGGGGGTAGCCCTAATAGTAAACTAGACCGTGGCTGCCTTCTCCGTGACTGACGTCACTGCTGTTGCAGCCGAACGGTTGAGCAAGGCCCGTGTCCGCCTGGCGTTTGTGCTGAACAACGCGCTTCAGTACAGTCGGGGTTGTGCCGCACACCGATGATCACACAGCCCTGACAGGCGCCGGGCAGCGCAAAGCCGTCGTACTTCTGAGCGGAGGCTTGGATTCGACCACCACACTTGCCATTGCCAAGTCGGAAGGCTTCGAGCCGTATGCGATGTCCTTCCGGTACGGCCAGAGGCACGTGGTGGAACTGGAGTCCGCGAAGCGCATTGCGGCCCAGATGGGCGTCCGAAAACACGTGATCGTGGATATCGACCTTCGGCAGTTTGGCGGCTCCGCCCTCACCGCCGACATCGATGTGCCCAAAGGACGACCGGCGGCTGAGATGTCTGCGGGTATTCCTATTACTTACGTGCCGGCGCGGAACACCATCTTCCTGTCATTCGCCCTCGGTTGGGCCGAGACGTTGGGCGCGCAGGACATCTTCGTCGGCGTGAATGCCCTGGACTACAGCGGATACCCGGACTGTCGTCCGGAGTTCATCGCAGCGTATGAGCGCATGGCCAATCTCGCCACCAAGGCGGGCGTGGAGGGCAGTCAACGGCTGAAGATTCATACTCCGCTGATAGAGCTGACCAAGGCGCAGATTATTGCGCGTGGCCTCGCACTGGGGATTGACTACGGGTGGACGAGCAGCTGCTACGATCCGGGCCTCAATGGTGAACCGTGTGGCTCTTGCGATTCCTGCGTATTACGTGCGAAGGGATTCAGCGAGGTGGGAACCGTAGATCCGCTCCTGACGCGTGTGGGTTCGAGGTAGTGGCTCGCACCCATAAGGTATGACTTACGCCGTCAAAGAGATCTTCTACACGCTGCAAGGCGAGGGCGCGCACGCCGGCCGGCCCGCCGTGTTCCTGCGCTTCGCTGGCTGCAACCTCTGGACGGGACTCGAACGCGATCGGGACAAGGGTCCCGGCGGCTGCTCGCGTTGGTGCGACACGGATTTCGTTGGCACAGACGGTTCGGGTGGCGGCAAGTTTCAAACGCCCGCGCAGCTGGTGAGTGCCGTCGCGAGTCACTGGCCGCGCTCGGACCGGCCCGGTCATCCCGTAAGGCCCTTTGTCGTGTGCACTGGCGGGGAGCCTTTGTTGCAACTCGATGAGCCCTTGCTGGCCGAGTTCAACGCGGCAGGCTGGTTCGTTGCGGTCGAGACCAACGGCACGGTGGATCCACCCAGCGGTGAGTTATGGTTGACCGTGAGTCCGAAGGCCAACGCTGCGTTGCGGGTGTTGCGCGGGAACGAGCTGAAACTGGTTTTCCCGCAGGTGGGTGCGGAGCCGGAACGCTTTCAGGACCTCGCCTTCCAGCATTTCTTCCTGCAGCCCATGGACAGTGCGGACGTAGCGCAGAACACGTCGCAGGCGCTGCAATACTGCCTTGCGCATCCGCAGTGGCGCTTGAGCCTGCAGACACACAAGATTCTGCAGATTCCTTAGTTTAGGGACGCACTACTTGTGCAGATCGTCCACCCAGCGCACCACCTCCGGTACCTCGGCAGGATCGATATCCAGGTTCACGACGAGTCCCTGCTGACCGCTCCGCGCCAACACGCAATGCAGCTGTAGATCGTCGCTGGCATTGATCTCCTGATGCGGAACGAAGGGTGGAACGTAGATGAAGTCGCCCTGTCCTGCCTCAGCTACAAACTCCAACCGATCACCCCACCGCAGCCGAGCCACGCCGTTGACCACGTAGATGACACTTTCGAGGTCGCCATGGTGATGAGCGCCGGTCTTGGCTTTGGGATCAATGGTGACAGTGCCGGCCCAAAGCTTGCTCGCGCCGGTGCGCTCTGTGGTTACCGCAGCACGTCGCTGCATCCCGAGGGTTTGCGCAGTGCGATCATCCAGCTCGTCGCTTCGAATGATACGCACACCATCCGTTCGCCAGCGGCCGGAGTTCTTAGTCATGGATGCTCCCGGCGAGCTCTGATCCACACCAATGCGATCAGTGTCACCATTCCGGCGCCTGACAGGTAATAACCGACAGACGCAAGGCCGTATTTCTGCGCCAACGACGTGGCGATGTAGGGAGCCAGTGAGGCGCCGACGATGCCAGCAAGGTTGAAAGTCAGTGATGCTCCGGTGTACCGAACCGGAGTTGCGAACAACTCCGCCAGTGCCGTGCCGAGCGGCCCGTAGGTCAAACCCATCAACGCCAGGCCCAGACACAGGAATGTAAGCACGCCCGCCGCGCTGCCTGAACCCAGAAGAGGCGCCAGCGTCAGACCGAACGCAATAATTGCGACTGTTGCCCCGATCAGAACTTCCAGCCTGCCCAGTCGGTCCGCAGCCAGCGCCGAGATGGGAATAGTTGCCGCGAAGAACAGTACACCGATCATCTGCATGACCAGGAAGTGCGGGCGCGCATAACCGAGTGCCGTGGTGCCCCAGCTCAACGCGAACACGGTCATCAGATAGAACACGACGAAAGTCGCTGTAGCTGCAAACGTGCCCAGGATGAGCGTTGCACCGTATTCGCGGACGACCGCAAACATCGGAACCGCTACGCGCTCGTTGTGCTCGACAGCCCGCTGGAAAGCGGGCGTCTCCGTGAGGCGCAGGCGGACATACAAGCCGACGAAAACCAAAAGCGCGCTGGCGAGGAACGGCACGCGCCAACCCCAGGCCAACAGTTCAGCGTCGTTGAGCCTGGTGGTCAGCCACAGAAATGTCCCCGACGAGCAGATGAAGCCGATAGGAGCGCCCAGTTGCGGAAACATTCCGTAGAGCGATTGTTTGCCCGGGGGCGCGTTCTCGGTCGCCAGCAGCACGGCACCTCCCCATTCGCCACCCAGTCCCAGACCCTGACCGAAGCGCAGCAGCGCGAGCAACAGCGGCGCCAATACTCCAATCTGAGCGTAGGTGGGCAATAAACCAATGAGAACCGTGGACAATCCCATTGTGAGCAAGGCAGCGACGAGAGTCGCTTTGCGTCCAATGCGATCGCCAAAGTGCCCGAAGACAGCCGAGCCAATTGGACGCGCAAAGAATGCCAGGGCGAAAGTTGCGAGTGATTGCAGTCCCGCCGCTTTGGGATCGGCAGCAGGGAAGAACAGTTTCGGGAACACGAGGACTGCTGCGGTCGCATAAATGTAGAAATCGAAGAACTCGATCGTCGTGCCGATGAGGCTCGCGAACAGCACGCGCCGCGCCGAATTCCGGGGTTGAGCGCTGGCCTCTGCCAGGGAAACGGGCAGCGGCTGCAGGTTGGCGTCGTTCATAGCCTCCTAGCGTAGCCGCTGCCGATGCTCATCGCCAGCGCGTAGCGTGTCGAGAATCGTCGCGCGTGCTACTCATGATGGGTCGCGAGGTTCGGCATTTCGCACTTCTCGGGCTTGTAGGGGGCGCCGACGTCCGACCTGCGGCCAGGCCGGCCGCCGCACACGCTGCAATGATCGATTTCATCGTCCACTCCATTGTTACATCTTCAGATCTGGAAACCTCAGTGGGTAAGTGCGCAATGCCTTCAGTTGTACCTCGTCGAGCGGCACTGTAGTGAAGTTGGCTGCATCGGCGCCCGTATCTTCGAGCCACGCGATCAGGTACGGCGCGCCGGCGGGTGCGCTCCACTGATTGAGATACCCGTACAGTGTCCGCGAGGCCGGGTAACTGCCATTGGCAATCGTCGCGGGTGTTGGCTCAACGCCGCCGATCGGGTTGGTGATCAGCATGTAGTTGGTATAGAAAATTGACCCGAAAAGGCGCCAATGCCCGTAGCCGAGCACGCCGATGGCATTCGGATGGGATTGCAGTGCCTGCAGAACGTCGGCCGGCAGATCCTCCGGCATCTCTACGTAAGCACCGTCCTTTCTGAGAGTCGTGCATACCTGCTCATACCGGGCACTATCCGTTTGTTTCAGGGTTGCGATTGCAGGTAAGGAGTTGCATCCGGATTCGAGGAGAATCTGCCGAAAGGCGACTCCCGTCCTCGATAGTGCGGGCGGACCAAACACCTCGATCGGCTCACCGCCCAATGAGTCATTGACGCGATCCCAGGTGGTGTTTGGATTCCTGATGAAGGCCCCAGGATGTTCCGGGTCGGGGATTTCGGCGGCGAGAGCGAGAAAGATGTCGCTCGGGGACAGGGCGAGAGCGCCATACAGCTTGCTGCGCGCGAGCACGATCGCCTGGTGCTCCACTTGCACCTCGAGGCTTGGTGGGGCAGGCTGAAGCGCCGGTCCGCCACATGCTCGGGGCTTGCGCTACACTTGATGCCATGGAATCGACAAAGGTAAATGGAAGATGAGTTTTACGACGGCCGACCTCGTTGATGCACACAGCGATGTAGTCAAAAGCTGTGAGGCACAGTTTCGACAATACGGCGGGCGGGTCCGATTTCATGGGCCCATCCGTACGGTCAAGTCAACTGAGGACAATGCGTTGCTCAAGCAAGCATTGTCGACTGCAGGCGATGGCGCCGTGCTGGTGATCGACGGCGGCGGGTCTCTCCGTAGTGCTTTGGTTGGCGACATCATCGCCGGATTGGGTCAGAAGAACGGCTGGGCTGGCCTCGTCATCTGGGGTGTGGTGCGTGACACAGTCGCCCTGGGCGACCTGGACATCGGCATCAAGGCGTTAGGCTCAAATCCTTGGCGCAGCAGCAAGAACGGCGCGGGACAAGTCGACGTGCCGGTGAGCTTCGGTGGTGTTGAATTCCGGCCCGGCCACTGGCTGTACAGCGACGAGGATGGGATTCTCGTCAGCAGCCGGCGCCTGTTGTAACGAGCGCCTCAGGCCCTGATCTATCGCTGAGGGTGCGGGCGCCGACTTACTTCAACGCCGCACGTGAAGCGCTCACTACGGCTTTGGTCAACCGCGCCAACATCGGCATCTGCAAGCGGGTGTGCTGCCAATACAATGGAACCGACAGCAGCCGCCCGGGTACCAGCTCGACCAACGATCCATCACGAAGATGCGATGCGACCAGCGATTGCGGATTCATGCCCCAGCCGATTCCCGCCACGCTTGCGTCAATGAAGGCCTGTGTCGAGGGCAGCCAGTGAGCGGGGACATCGATTTCCCGCTTGCAGATCGCACGAACCCATTGCGCCTGCAAACGATCCTTCGGATTGAATTTCAGGCTGGGCGCTGCCGCAAGCGCCGCGGTCGTGACACCATCCGGAAAATGACGCCGGACATACTCGGGGCTCGCCACAGCACAGTATTTCAACTTCCCAAGCGCAACACTGTCGCAACCCTGCAGCGCTCGCGAATCGGCAGTCACTGCGGCCAGGACATCCCCGGCGCGAAGCCATTGCTGAGTATGTTCCTGGTCATCTATGGCGACGTTCAACAACGTCCGATCGGAACCGAGGAAGGCAGCCATCGCCTTGATAAACCACGTCCCCAGGCTATCGGCATTGACCGCAACACGTATGGTCACCCGTTCGTCGCCGGATCCGGCAGCCACCAACTTGGGCAACGTGCCATGCAGCTCATGCTCGAGCATGCCCACTTGTTCGACGTGGCGGCATATCAATCGACCCATTTCCGTGGCAGTGCAGGGCTGCCCCCGGACGATCAGAACGCCACCCAGTCGATCTTCCAACTGCTTGACCCGCTGCGATATCGCAGATGGGGTGACGCTGAGCGCGCGTGCCGCACGCTCGAAACTTCCCTCTCGTACTACCACGGCGACAGCTGACAACGAGGCATAATCGAGCATGATTAGCTGTCCTTAAGTAAGGACAGTAAGTTTAACTGGATTCATGCATGCCCGGGCGCCACTCTGTGCCGCATGCCAATTTCCGCATTCACAACCGGCTTCGCCCTCGGGGCCACACTCATCATCGCGATCGGTGCCCAGAACGCCTTCGTCCTGCGACAAGGACTGCGGCGCGAGCACGTCTTGATAATCGTCGCTTTCTGCGCGTTAGCTGACCTTCTGCTGATTGGAGTCGGTGTCGCAGGAGTCGCTCGCGTGCTGGGTCAAGCGCCGCGCCTCACGCTCGCGCTGACCGTGGGCGGAACACTATTTCTCGCGTGGTATGGAGTACGCGCACTGGCGCGCGCGAGGAGAGCCACGTCCATGAGCGTCGAAGAGGGTACGAGCCGCATCTCGGTCAGCAATGCAGTCGCTCAAGCAGCGGGCTTCACTTTCCTGAACCCGCACGTTTATCTCGACACTGTCCTGCTGATGGGATCCATCGGCGCCCGCCAGCCCGTTGATCTACGCTTTTGGTTCGTGGGCGGCGCTGCCGCGGCCAGCGGTGCCTGGTTTACCACCCTTGGCTTCGGCGCGCGACTGCTCAGACCCGTATTTCGAACGCCGCGTGCCTGGCAGCTTCTGGATACGCTTGTCGGCCTCACGATGCTGATGCTTGCCGCAAGCCTGCTGCGCAAGCTCTCCTGAGGCTAAGTCCCTGAAAACGCTTGGCACGACTTTCGCGCCAAGCCCCCCTTGGTGGCGTACTTCTTTCTTTGGAAATAGCTTGAAGGCGGATTCGCCAATCGGATAGGATTCGCCCCCCTCTAGCCGGAGCGGTAGTTCAGCTGGTTAGAATACCGGCCTGTCACGCCGGGGGTCGCGGGTTCGAGTCCCGTCCGCTCCGCCAGTTAAATCAAGCACTTGTGCCTTCCTTCGGGCTCCGGCCTGCGGGACTTTCTATTGTTTTTCTAACTAGTGTACCGCCTGATTTTCTCCATCGGCGCGGCGTCCGCCCTCGATCACGCGCAGCTTCGGCGGTTGCCGGGGCGCAGTCGGCGGGTTTTTGGGGTGCCGGCTCCGCGGCGACCGTCAATCCGACGCGTTCGGTAACGCTCTCGCTGATTCCCGCGAGCCCCGAATCGACCCGTGTGGGCGTAGAATCGTATCGATGATCGTGCTGCGCGCATGCCCGATGACGCGCGAGACGTTGAAGGCGGGCCTCTCCGCTCGCGCGCCAAGCTGACGAAGGTCCAGCGCAGCGAGTACATATCGCGGCAGCGAACCTCGGCGGTGCGCCGGAGTTGGAGCGTGACGATCGAGCATTGTATGTCCCTCGATAGTCGCAGCGACTGACGAGTCCTCAGAACAAGTACGCCGCGCCCGAATCCCCAACTGAGTCATCGGCTGGATTGTTCTGGCTGTCGATGTTCCTTCCATTGCCATCTTCGCCACTCGCACCGACCACTAACGTGTTGCCATCGCTGCTCAGGCCTACGGCCGTGCCAAACACATCCTGTGCGCCAATGTTCAGCGCCTTGATGTAGTGGCGCTTGGGCGCGGTATCGCCCTGCGCTGACCACTTCGCACTGGTCTGACGAGCGAACACGTCGACAGCGCCGGAGCTCGCGACGGTGAGTGGCGCATCGGCACGGCCATCCACGCCGATCTCGTTGGCAGATTCGTTCGGCGCCCCCGCAGCCAGGAGGGAGCCATCCCCATTTATCACGAGCGAGGCGCCAAATTGCGCGCCGGCGTGGCGATGAGTTGCGGTCAGAAAGGCGAAATCCGTGAGGAGCCCTTGACTCGTCGTGATGACGTAGACCCCGCCCACATCGGTTGCTTGGGTCGTGAGGTCGTCCTCCTTCGGCGCACCGATTGCTAACACATCACCGGTCGCACTCACGGCGACGGAGGCGCCGTACGAGTCGCCGGGGTGGTTGACTCCTACGGGCAGACGTTGCGGTTGACTCCAGGTCGGAGCTCCGCCGCCGGCATCCGTGCGCACGAAGCGATAGGCTGCGCCTGAATCGGCCATGCCGTTCGAATCCTCATTCGGTGCGCCGACGATGAGAGTCGCGCCCTCGCGGCTCACCGCGACCGAGCTGCCGAACAGGTTGCCAGCGGCGATACCCGCCTTGATAATTTCGGGAGCTGGAATCCACGTGCCTGCATTCGCCACGAATGCATACACGGCGCCCGAATCGACGGCGGCGTTCGTGATGTCCTGGGCATTGGTCGAGGGGCTGTCCTGACGAGGTGCACCCACCGCGATCACCGTATTTCTCAGCGCGACCGCAGAGCCGAACTCGTCGCCCGTATCCGCATCGATCGCCTTGATGTACACGGGGGTCGTGGACCAAGTGTTGCCGGTTCGCGAATAGACGAACACGCCACCCGAGTGAGCTGCGTTGGCATTCGGTGCTGCGGGATACGTCCCCACGCCAGTTTGCGCGTGGCTATCGAACGGCGCGCCCACCACCAACGTATTGCCGTCTTCACTCAGCGCGACCGACGCACCGAAGTGCATCGCCTGAGTGGATGGTGCGGAGATCTTGATCGGATTCGGCGCGAGCACTGGGCCTGCGACTGGGGCAATGTAAACGTAAATATTGCCCGCTTCTGCACTCGCGAATGGAGCACCGATCGCCACGGTCTTGCCGTCGCCGCTCACCGCGACCGCACTACCAAACTGCGCGCCCGCGCTCGTGTCGGACGCTTTGATATAGCCCGTCGCGAGTGCCGATAACGCGCGGACTTCGCTAACCACGTTGGACGGCGTGCAACCGGCGACGTTGCAGGCGTCGAGACGGTACTGCGGCCCGGCGTCGTCCCATTGATATAGGTGCACCGGAATGTCCAATTTCGTCCGCGTTACACCCGTTGCCAAATCTGCGCCGATCTGTACGAAATCAGTAGCGGATGGGTCACGCCGCAGGAACTTGTAAGACGTGGCGTTGGCCACGTTGAGCCAGGCGAACGCCAGGCGCTTTGTTTCTGGGCTCGTGACCAGGTTTGGCGCGGTAGGCGACTCGTCGTCGTCGTGAATCGTGACGGTGGCGGTGATTTCCTGCGCACCCCCTAACGTTGCTCCGCCCGTCGGATTGGACAGAGTGAGTACGACGGTTTCGTCCGGCTCGTCGCTCGTATCGTTGTTGATCGCAAGCGACACGGGCTTCGGCGCGGAATCGCCATCGGCGAAATTGATCGTCGTGGCGAGCGCTGTGTAATCCTGGCCTGCCGTGGCGCTCCCACCCGTGGACGTGACGGTAACGCTGATCGCACCGGTGCTGCCGTTGGCACGCTCGATCATCAGAGTGGTGTTCCCCGCCGCTTCGCCAACCGTCTCCACGGTGGTGGAGAAACGCACTTGACCGGGGGAGCCGCCACCGCCGCCGCCGCCGCCGCCGCCACCGCCAGGACTGGGGCTCGCACCTCCGCCGCACCCGCTGAGAGCAAGAGTCGCCGTCACGAGCAACGCTACCGTTGCGACGAAGGTCCCTTTCATATGTCGTAGATACTCTGTGTGAGGCTTGTCGAATACCAGATCGAAACGCGGCGGAGAAACAGGACAGAGCCTGCGCATACAGATGGCAGTAAACGTCCGTTTGATGCCTCCGGCACGGACTCCCATGTCTGGTATGCCCGCTATTCCGTGAACAGCAGATGGGACGTCGCGGCGCAATTGTCTCACTCCAATGCGCGTGTCCAAGATAGAGGAGAGGATCCGCAAATCGGTTTCGATGCGGCCGGAAACGCGCTCGCTATCTGGAATCGATTCGACGGCACTAACCAGTTCAACACGTCGAGCCTGTACGTACCCGGAACTGGATGGACCGAGCCGGTCGATGCCACAAATTCAGGAGCTGCGCTTTCTCCTGTTCTTGCAGTGGCTCCGAGCGGCGATGCGCTCGCCGTGTGGGAGCAGGCGAGCGATCAGCCGCCCGGGGAGAACTTGTGGCAGAGCCGGTTCTAATAACCGGCGGCGGACGCACGCGCCTAGGGCCACTCCAGCATAACTCTAGCATCGTGTTTGCAACGCCTCTCGGCTTGCCGTCCAATGCGGTGACCTGGCGAACACAGGGCAGGCGCAGGGGCGAAGGCGCGACGGATGCAATACGCGGTCCCCAGGCGCTTGCTAGATCAGGAAACAAACAGGTCAGAGACAGGAGCACGCAAATAGTTCCAACCCAATTCGTTCTGCGACGATTAGTAGTCCTCACGGTCGTCCCCCCAGCATGTTGTTGTGTTTCATAAAAGTGATCTCTGCAGGCCGTGTCAATGGTCGGTGACTGGAGATTAGCCCCTCTGTTCCTGCACTCAGGATGCGGATACGCGTGAGGCGATGGCGTCCGTGCCTACTCGTCGTTTGATTACGCGCTGTTCCTGCAGTACACACACACACGGGTCCGCTTCAAAAAGTCCGACGATGACTTCCTTCAGGATCTCAATATCCAGACATAGGTCATCCTTGTTCGATGCGTATTGCGTCGGATACTCATCAGACTTCCTTTGAGGCTTAAGCTCTGAGAAAGTGTCCGTCAGATCCTAGTAACTCCATCCGGCACGACATCGACCTCGAATGCAACTGATCGCCACCTGTCCGGAAGAAACCAAACCGGCCCTGGTTCTCGAACTCGAAGCCCTGGGTGCGCGTAGCATCGCTCCCGGATACCGCGCTGTAGCCTTCGAGGCAAGCGACGCTCTTCTTTACGAGCTGCACTTGAAGCTGCGGACGGCGAGCCGCATCCTGAGGGTCATCAAGGAAGTGCCGGCCAAGTCGCCAGAGATGCTTCGCTCACAAGTCCGGCGCATTCGCTGGGACGAGCTGTTCGACGCGCGTCATGGCTTTATGGTCGAAAGCCAGGGTGACGATGCGGACAAGGGCGGGATGGCTCCGAAGCAAATCATTACCCAGGTGCGCGAGAGTATCCGCGACGTCTTCGAGCGCGCCCAGGGGGTCGCACCGGTCGTCGATCGAAGTGAGCCAAAGGTAGTCGTGGTGGCGCATCTGCGGCACGGCCGCTGTACGTTGAGCTTCGACACCTCGGGCAAGTCGTTGCACAAGCGCGGTTATCGCCAGCAGGGCCATCCGGCGCCGCTCAAGGAAACGCTCTCCGCGGCAATTCTCACCATGGCGGGTTACGACGGCAGCCAGGCATTCATGGACCCGATGTGTGGCAGCGGTACGATTGCCATCGAGGCTGCAATGATAGCGCTCCACAAGGCGCCGCAGATCCATCGCAAAAAGGGCGAATTTCATTTCGAGTGGCTTAAAGATTTCGATCGTGATCTGTGGCGCGTCACTCAGGACCGCGTGCGTGCCGAGAAGCTGGAGGCCCCGACTGCACCAGTCGTCGCCTCAGACATCAACGCAGCCTATGTGGCGATGGCGAAAAAGAGTGCACTGGATGCGCGCGTCGAGAGGTACATGACTTTCAACACGGGTCGCTTCCAGGATGCTGAGCCGCCCGCGACAACCGGCATCCTCGTGACCAACCTGCCGTATGGCGAACGCATTGGTAGCAGCGAGGGCGACATCGTGCAGCTGTATGAGGAAGTGGGCGACGCCCTGAAGCAGAAGTTCAGCGGCTGGCAGGCCGCCATCCTGGCCGCTGCCGCCTCGCCGTATAAGGTGATTGGCCTCAAACCAAAGCGCACTATCTCTCTCATGAACGGCAGCATCCCCTGCAAGCTGCTGCTTTTTGAGCTGTATATAGGAACGAGGCGCGCGCCGCGCGTGGGTGCATGACGTGACGGGTGCGCGTGAGATGACTTCGCAGGGGGCGAGTTGAAAGTTCGTCCCCGTTGCAGTCAATCCGCGTAGTCGCACAACCTACGGCATCACGGCGCGTACGCACACATCCCGAAAAGCGTGCATGACCAGAATCGTTTGTTGCAGGTGAACGGTGCCGCTGCGCGGGACCTCGTACAGCGTCTCCCGCACCAGGAAATTCCGGAGAGGCGATTTGCCTTGTTCCTGCAGTGCCAGTCAGGATGCGAGTCCGTTAGCGCTTGGGCACCAGCGCCGATCATTGTCTGTCAGCTTGCATTCAGAAGCGCTGGATCGCACGCAGGCTAGTGCCGAGTTCAGCGCAGGCGAGCAAGCGCGCGCAACGTGGAAAGGATCGCCGCGGTGAGGGCGTGTGCTCCCAGGAGCACCGTCGGAAGCAGAGCCAATCCGATGACCAGATTCGATGTGCCGGCTGACACGGCGCCTGCTTGTTCGAGTGTGTGCCAGGCCCACAGGGAGAACGGGATGACGATAATCGGTGCAGTCAGCATGCCCGGCGTGTAACTGCGCGCCAGTGCGCTCATTGCTAAGTGGCCGATGCCGTGGAGGCCGAAGCCGATCAGTACTGCTTGATAGAACCATGAGGTACCGTCGCTGCGCACCCCGTCGATCGCGGCGGCTAACATGAAAATGGCCATGACTGTGATCCCAACGGTCACATGGCTGCGGGACATGTCCAGTCGGGACCAGAGCCAACCGGGCGCCGAGGGGTAGATACGACTGAGCCGGGACGCGTTGCGCCCGCCCCAGCCCGGCATCGTGATGAGTTCCTCGATGTCATGGAGCAGCCACGCAAGAAACAGCCCCCACGTCGCCCATCCGGTCATGATTGTCGCCCTCCTCGGCGCGCCGTGGCCAATTGGCGCCGCGACGTAACCATTGCAACTTACCAGATACGGCAAACTACCTGCGTCAACTGAACATGGGTGCCAAGAGCCCCTGAGGATTACTTCACCGGTGCTGATGCATTCCTGCCATTCCTCGATCGGCTCAATTGCCTGTGCCGAAGCTTCATTCGCGATAGCCCGGTAGGAGTCGAGTCCTGACGCCCGCTGAAATCTGGGCTCGCCACAATTGCGTCAGGTTCGCGCAACCGGGCCGCAGGATATTTCGGAGAAGCGCTACACGTTGTTCCTGCTGCAACGCGCCTGCGCGTTTCAGGTGTTGCAGCGTATTTAAGTGAGGTCGGCACGCGCGAGGCAGATTGATCATCCCCAGTATCCGCTGTGGGGTGCACCCGGCCCATCAGCGGACGTTCGGTCCGGCAACCCGTGCTTATCCTGCGTGTTCAGACCAACAAGTCGGCCACGATCGCGAAAATCCCAAACTGTGCGGCGAGCCAACAGATTGGCCGTACACCCGGAGGACCGAAGGCGTACGCGGGAACATAAAGGAGCCGGGCGACGACGAACACCCAGGCCCCAATTGTCGACAGTGAGCCGGCGGCATGAGCTGCATGCACCAGGAACACGGCGGCGACGAACTGTGGAAAAATCTCAAGCAGGTTACGGTGCGCCCGAACAAAGCGTCCGCTAACGCCTGTAACCTCGCGCGGTTCGTCACGAGGCCCTGCTACCCAAGCGCCCCCTAGCTGACGGAGTGTCAGCACACTGGATAGCGTAAGCTGAACAACGGCCAACAACATGGCCGCAGCTACTGCCCACAGATCGCCCGTCATGATTGTCTAGTCCTGCCCTCAAGTTCGCGCATCTTGGCACTGCCTTTGACCGTGTCACCAGGATTCGTAACGGCCGACCGCAATGCCTGGCGGTCCCCCCGTGGCTCGACCGGGATCGCTCTGCTCACCTCCTGGTTATACTATGAGCACTTTTAGTGTACGCCTGTCAGCGTTACCTTGACGCGTTGGCGGGTCGAGGAGTAGCCGTCTACCTTTCGATAGAGGTCAGAGTTCGTAAGCCCAATCACAGTCGAAAACAGAGCTTGTAGATCCCCAAAAAGCTGTGTTGCATCCAGCAACGTCAGCCCATCCGATGGGTCAACGTCGATGCCCGCTTCACCCCTTGATTTGATAAAATAACTTTCGCCAGCCCCGTTAAAAAAAGTGAATCTTCCGCCATCGCGCTCAGGCTCGAATTGTACCTCGAAGTTGGACTCGTCGAAGACTGAGCGAATTGCGCGGTTGAGAGATTCCGTGTTGAACTCGAGCGAAAATCCTGCTGGAGCGTATTCATTATTGAATTCATCGGGCGCTAAATAGTTTTTGGAGCAATAGCAAAGACATTCTTTACTAATGACCAGTAAAGAGGTGTGGCCTTCGTTGGTTGCGCAGAATGGATACCCATGTGTGGCGTGCGGGCTGTTGGGATTGATCTGCTGATAGACCTGCAGCCGCCGTGCTCGTGGCTTTTGCGAGAGTGCAAGGATGTCGGATTTGCTTGCAGAGATTGCCTCCAGCGCCGCGAAGGACCCTGGAGCGCTAAGGTCATTAGCCAACGGAACATCGATCCTCCAGCGCTTTGCGGATCGTACAACATTCCTGGAGCAAACGTGTTGCCAAATGAGCCGGCCGGTGTCTGGGTCGTGCAGGACCAAGATCACCGGCATCTGATGTTGTTGCCAATAGGTACGATGGCGCTCTGCGAAATGGTACGCCGCGAGATTCTCCCGACATCCGCGGAAATAACTGCTCCCGCTCTTGATCTGCACGGCAACGAACCGTCCCGTCGGATTGCCGTAGTGGTCGAACAGTTCTATATGCGCATCGATCCCCAGGTCATGTACAAAATGCTCGCGAAACGCATGGCCGCGACTTTCCACCAATCGAGCGAGCGCATGAACTCCGGCGCGCCCAACATGCGTGGATACGAGTGCAGCCCTGTTCATCATGCAAATCCCTCTTCTTGAAATTGTAGCAACTCGAAACGGCAGTGCCCCTTGATGCTGTGGGCACATTGACGCCTGCGGAAGTTGTGACAAACCATACCAAAGGCAAATAAAAAATTAAGAGTTTCAGTGATCAGGTTGATGGGAAGCCAGGTGCCGGTCGTGCCGGGTTTGGATCCACCGCGGAATCGGATAATTGCGGAGCACAGGTGTCTCGGCGGCATGTTTCCCATAACCGGAGTGTTATCCGCTGCGCGCGAACGGCGACGGCACATCGGCGGGGCGGTGTGGTTTGGGCGCGCCGTCCGGTTCATAGATCGGCGTGATCGGCTCGGCATGGCGGTGTAGTTATCGCCAGTCACTATTGCCTAAGGAGACGAAAAATCCGCTCTGATTTGATCGCGAATTCTGCCGCGCAATACTTCATCAACTGAGGTTTCCTGCAGGAGAGAAAGCAACCGTTCCTGTGAGGTAATGCCTCGGCGGGCAAGTTCGCGCGTGAAGATCAGATCCTTCTCGCGGAAGGCGGCATACTTGGCGATCGCCAGGTCGTGCGGCTCCAGACACAGTCCTCTGACGCCGCCGGTGTCCCCCGCAGGCAATGTCACCAGGCGTCCCTTCCAGCCCTTGGGCAAGGTCGCTGTCTTGTCATCCACCGGGTCGACGTAGTAGCCGTACGTTTCATGGAACGGCGAGTCCATGCCGATCACATTCAACCACTGCGTTCGATCAGCATTCTTTGTCGCGATCAAATCGACTTCGAACGAAGTTAGAATCTGGTCCGCGACGTCGGGATGTTTGCCATGTAACGATTGACTTCCAATGATGACAAACTGCTTTTCGCCGGTGATGTTCCCGGCGGCGCGCAGTGCGTGATCAACCTGCTGCTTCTTCATTCAGCTTCCTGACTTCCTCCTTGGGAAGCAGTCCAACAAATGGGGAAGACTGGCGAAGTCTGACCGCGCTTTCATCGCGCCCGATCATTGCGGCGAACAAATCTCCGTCATCCGCTGTGGCGGCGATCTGCTGCCATTCCTCGTAAGCTCCGCCCCAGACACCCTGCTTCCTCCAACGACTGAGGTTCGCCAACACCTGAGCTCGAATCTCACGCGGCGTGAACCTACGGATGACGGCGAGGGCAAGAACTCTGCGATGCTCGTCCAGTTCCTGGTGGGTAAAACCGCCGCGAGCGGGAGGACGGAGCCCAGCCTCGGTGAGTAGAAGCGTGTCCCCTTCGCCCAAGCCCCAGGCATCGAGCGTTGCTTTGGGTAAAAGCACCCCGAGCGAATTCCCAATACGCCGCAATGGAATCTTCATACAGTAATTATAACCCGTTATTACATAGAATCAACGACCCTTGCCGGTAGACCCGGCCTCACTGTCCGGGCGAGGTTTGACACGAATTAAGTCTTTGTTTTTATGAGGTAATCACAAGGCGTCGAGGCTCTCCGGCAGGCCTGCGGGGCGATCGACGATTATTGCCATGCTGCACGCTCTTCACTTGTGAGCGAGAGCGAAAGCGAACATCTATTTTGCGAGGATTGAATAGCAGCTTCGAGTACCGCCATGACCGCTAGCGCGTCAATCGGCCTCACGGGGCTTGTCGACCACAACATGCTTTCCCGCGTGTAGCGCGGCGGCAGCAAGCGGCGCATGCGTGTCGTTGGGCGTGGCGATAACAATCACGTCGAGATCGGGCGAGGCAATCAATCTGACCAGATCAGTTTCAACGGATATGTCTGGCAGATCCGCCGCGACTTTTGATGGATCGCGCGATGCGATCGCTCGCAGCTCCCAGACCGTTCGACTTCCACCGCGACGTTAGTCTCAATGTTTGAAAGGGGCGGAAGATCGACGGCCATCTGGTGGACAGGCTGCATTTGTACACGGGCGACATAGATCATTTCCAACGCCTCGATTTGCCTCCGACTAGGACGTTGGTCGGTGTACTACACACCATAAACGTTTCGCCCAACAGAGCACATTTTCGGGGCGCCAAGAACCAGGCTGACCTTGCAACGCCGGGCCTACCCGAATGGGGCCATAGCGTGGGTTTTCCGCACGCGACCCAACGCGGCATTTTCCTGGTGCGGCAGGAAATCCCGCGCTCCGTCTACGGAAGTGAAAGTCTTCCTGCTGGCTCCGGAGATTCTGTTCGGAAAACAAACCATTGAGGTCCGCCGGCGTTGTTGTGATTGAACATCCAACGCCGATGGTCCATTCTACCGGCCGCGGCAAAATATAACTTTTGTGTCGACGCCGCTTCACGCCCCGGGGGTCTTCAAAGATTGGCGATGGGACATGTCTAGCGGCATTGACTCTGAAGCGTTGATTCGCCCGCTCGGTGAAGACGCTCCGTGTGGAAAGGACTTGGAAGATACTCAGGAAATGGCGGCCATTGACGCCTTCAGGGTGTTCGGCCAGTCCACTGCGCTGAAACCTGAGACTGACTGGCGAGCAATCAAGGACGCATCCCTGGAAGCGCTGGGGATTTGCAAGGATTTCCGGCTGCTCGCCCATCTGGCTGCGGCATCCCTCAGGCTCGATGGAATTCAGTGCTTTACGGATGCGTTGGGCGTTGCGGCCCGGTGGTTGGAAAACTTCTTTGACCCTGTGTATCCCAGAGTGGATTCGGATGCGGTGTTGAGAAAGAACGCGCTCGGGTACTTCGCGGATCGTATGGCAGTGGTGGACGCATTGCGACGGGTTCCACTGGTGAGCAACCGGCAACTTGGGGCGTTCAGTCTGCGTCGTATCGAGCTTGCCACGGGAAACCTCAAGCCAGGGCCGGAAGACGGCGCCGAGCCGCCGACCGAATCACAGATCACCGGAGCCTTTGCGGCCTCACCGCAGCAGGATCTCGTCCAGCTTGCGGTCACCCTGACTTGCGGCCTGGAGTCGCTCAAATCGATTGAAGCAACGATGGTGGCCCGACAAGGGGTGCAGGCGGCCCCAAGTATGGGACCGTTGACTCAAACCTTGTCGCGGATGCACGAGATCGTGACTTCGCATATCCACGCCGCCGCGTCCGAAACTGCCCAGGAGCAGGGCGGTGTTGAAGGAGAAGCCGCAGCCACTGCGGCGGCAGTCCCGGGCCGGATCCGATCGCGTGACGATGCGATCCGCAGCCTGGAGGCGGTATCGGAGTTCTTTCGCCGCGCGGAGCCCTCGAGCCCCGTGCCCTTGTTCGTGGATCGGGCGAAGCGCCTGATTGCGCGCGATTTTCTCGAAGTTTTAGCGGAACTTGCCCCGGATTCCGTGGCGGACGTGAAGCGAGTCGGAGGAATCCGCGAGGAAGAATAAGAGTCGCCGGACAGTTGGCAATGTCATGCCATCGTTCCAACCGTATACGACTGTCAATGTATGTGATCCATTTCCTGGAGGTGCCCCGTGGCCAAGCCGAGCAGCCAAAAATTCATCGCACGCAACCGCGCGCCGCGTGTACAGATCGAGTACGAAGTCGAGTTGTACAACGCCAAAAAGAAGGTGCAGGTCCCTTTCGTCATGGGCGTGATGTCCGATCTGTCCGGGGATTCGAAGGAGCCCTTGCCCCCGGTGGACGAGCGCAAGTTTCTGACCATCGATGTCGATAACTTCGACGACCGCATGAAGTCGATGAAGCCCAGGGCAGCCTTCACGGTACCTAACACACTGACTGGAGAAGGAAATCTTCAGGTCGACATCACCTTCGAAAGCATGGATGACTTCTCACCCGCCGCCGTTGCGCGCAAGGTGGATGCACTTGCGAAGCTACTGGAAGCGCGAACTCAGCTTGCAAACCTGATCACCTACATGGACGGCAAGCCCGGCGCCGAGAACCTGATTACCCAGGTGCTCAACGACCCTGCGCTGCTGAAATCGCTCGCCTCCGCTGCCAAGCCCGAAGACGGCGGCAATACCTGAATCAGATACCGGAGAAGATCATGGCTGAAGCAGAAAGAGTCGCCGCCGGGCAGGCGGCAGAGGCACAGGACCAATTTGCGGCGTTGCTGGCCAAAGAATTCAAGCCCAAGACCGATCGTGCGCGCGCCGAAGTGGAAAGTGGGGTGCGCACGCTTGCCGAGCAAGCGCTTCGCGAAACCACGGTGATCTCGGACGATGTAATCGGCACGATCAAGGCGCTCATTGCAGAAATCGACAGCAAGCTGTCAGAGCAGGTGAACCTCATCATGCACAGCGAGCGCTTTCAGCAGCTCGAGAGCGCGTGGCGGGGTCTCAACTACCTCGTCACCAACACCGAAACCGATGAGATGTTGAAGATCCGCGTCTTCAACATCTCAAAGAAGGACTTGGCGAAAACTCTCAAGAAATATCGCGGCGTTGCCTGGGACCAAAGTCCCATCTTCAAGCGCATCTACGAGCAGGAGTACGGGCAGATGGGGGGCGAACCCTACGGGTGCCTGGTTGGCGACTACTACTTTGATCACACGCCGGGCGACGTCGAGCTGTTGGGGCAAATTGCCCAGACCGCCGCGGCCGCGCACGCTCCTTTCCTGGCCGCTGCCGCCCCGTCGCTGATGGGGATGGACTCATGGCAGGAACTGGCCAATCCACGCGATCTGACGAAAATCTTCAGCGCCCCTGACTATGCCGCGTGGCGCTCGCTTCGCGAATCAGACGATGCGAAGTACATCGGTCTGGCGATGCCCCGATTCCTTGCACGTCTGCCCTACGGTGCAAAGACCAGCCCGATCGAGGAGTTCGAGTTCGAAGAAGAAACCGGCGGCGGTGACCATAGCAAGTACACGTGGACCAATGCCGCGTACGCGATGGCCACGAACATTACACGCTCGTTCAAGCAGTTCGGGTGGTGCACATCGATCCGGGGCGTTGAATCAGGCGGGGCTGTCGAGGGCCTGCCGGTTCATACCTTCCCGAGCGACGATGGCGGCGTGGACATGAAGTGTCCAACCGAGATCGCCATCAGCGACCGGCGCGAAATGGAGTTGGCCACATCGGGACTGATGCCGCTGGTACATCGCAAGAATACTGACGTTGCCGCGTTTATCGGCGCTCAATCCCTGCAGAAACCGACGGAGTACAACGATCCGGACGCGACGGCCAACGCCCGCATTGCCGCCCGCCTGCCGTATCTGTTCGCGAGCTGCCGCTTCGCCCATTACCTGAAATGCATGGTGCGCGACAAGGTCGGATCTTCGATGGAACGTACCGATATGCAGCGTTACCTGTCCGATTGGATCAAAGGCTACGTGTTGGCCAATCCGTCCACGGCCGGCGAGAACTCGCGCGCGCAGCAGCCGCTGTCGGCAGCCGAAGTCAAGGTCGAGGATATCGAGGGCAACCCGGGGTTCTATGCCGCGACGTTTCACCTGCGGCCGCATTACCAGCTGGAAGGGGTAAACGTGTCGTTGCGGCTCGTATCGAAACTGCCCTCGCAGCGTCCCGGTATCTGAAGAACTCGACAACAGCAATCATCAACAGGAGTGAGATATGGCCGTAGACATGTTTATGAAGTTTACCCCCGAACACAAAGGGGAATCGAAGGACAAAACGTACCTGGGCGCCATCGATGTGCTCGCGTGGAGCTGGGGGGTGAGCAATTCTGGAACGGCGCATGTCGGCGGCGGCTCGGGCGCCGGCAAGGCCAACTATCAGGACCTTTCCTTCACCAAGTACGTGGACCTGTCTTCGGCGGATCTCATTTATGATTGCTCCAGCGGCAAGCACCTGGAGGAAGCCAAGCTGATCGTACGCAAGGCAGGTGAGAAGCCGCTGGAATACCTGATCATCACCATGACCGATGTGATGATCACGTCCATCTCAACCGGAGGCAGTGGCGGCGAGGATCGTTTGACCGAAAACGTCTCCCTCAACTTCGCTAAGTTCCAGCTCGATTACAAGGAGCAGGCCAAAACAGGCGCGGAGGCCGGTAAGGGCAAGGTGGTCTGGGATATTGCCGCGAACGCCAAAGACTAGGTGGGCAAGCTCCATTGGTCGTCGACGGCCACTGCGAATTGGCTGTCGCGCCGTCACCGCCCCTGTACGGGAGACAAATGATGGCCACCGCTGAAGAGAATTTCCGACAAGGGGATCTCGCTGGCTGTCTGCAAGCGTTGCAAGGGGCGGTTCGAAGCCGCCCCGATGACGTGCCGCAACGCGTGTTTCTCGTGCAGGTGCTGATGTTGCTCGGGCAGTGGGAGCGGGCGCTGAACCAGCTCGGAGTACTGCATGAGCTCGACGCAAGCGCGTTACCCATGGTGCATTCCTACGCAGCGGCGATTCAGTGCGAGCGCCTCCGTGCAGCGGTTTTCCGTGGGGAGCGCAGTCCGCTGTTATTTGGCGAGCCCGAGCCGTGGATGGCCGAGATGGTCCAGGCGGCAGGTGTGCATGCCCGGGGGCATGTGGCGGAAGCCGCGGCGATGCGAGCCAGCGCGCTCGAGCGAGCACCGCCGACACCCGGCACGCTCAATGGCACGAAGTTCGAATGGCTGATGGACGGCGACTCGAGGTTGGGGCCGATACTCGAGGTGAACTTGCAGGGTGGATATTACTGGGTCCCCCTGCAGCGTGTCAGCGAGATCCGGATCGAGCCGCCGGCGGACATCCGCGACTTCGTGTGGATCCCGGCGCAGTTCATGTGGGCGAACGGGGGCGAGGCCGTGGGCCTGATTCCCACCCGGTATCCAGGCTCGGAGGCAAGCGAGGACAATGCAATTCGCCTCGCGCGCAGGACCGATTGGCTCGCAGCGGGTGAGGGCGGTGCAACAGGTTTCGGGCAGCGGATGTTCGTCACCGATGAGGCGGAGTTCCCATTGCTGGAAGCCCGATCAATCAAACTCGAGCCGCAGCCCGCGTGAGGCGTGCGGTCTACCCGCAGAACGAGTGCATATGGCAGAACTCGCGTATCAGGACAGGCTGCAACCTGCGTTGCTGGACCGGCTTTCAGACGACGTGCCTTCGATCGTCGTCGTGGAAGTTCGCACTACGCGCGCACGTCTGGAGGAGCTGCGGATCAACATTGGGGCGATCGAGCTGTCACTGCGGCCGTTCGGTCTGCGGCCAATGCGTGAAGATCGGGAGTCGAGGCTGGAATCCACCGACGATCAGCTCTTGATACGGTTTAACGGTCCCGCGGATACCGGAACACTCGCGCGGGTCCGTGCGGCGCCGGTCGCGACCGGCGCCGATCCCGTGCCCGTATGTCAGTTCGCTGAAGTATCCTCACGGACGGTCATCAACGTCAGTCCTGAAACGGCCGAACAGCGCACCCTCTCCATGCGCAAACTGCGCGAGTCCGTACTCCGCGACCTGTCATGGCTTTTGAGCACCGTGAGCTACGATACGAGCCAGGACCTCACCGCATGGCCGGCGGTTGCGTGTTCGGTGCTGAACTATGGCCTGCCGAGCGTCGCCGGCCTGGCCAGTGGTAATTTCGATCCGGTGGAAGCTGCCAGGCGTCTGCAAACTTCGATCGAGAACTTCGAGCCGCGACTGACTCACGTGCGGGTCACACCCGAATTCACTGCCGCTCGAATGGATATGCACGCGCTGAAATTTCGCGTGGAAGCCCAACTGTGGGGACAACCAACACCGCAGCAGCTTCTGCTGCACACGCAGATCGATGTCGAGTCGGCGGACGTGGTGATCAGCGACTACGAGTCCGGTTGAGCCATGGATCCGCGGCTGCTCGAATATTACAACACGGAATTGCGGTTCCTGCGCGAGTCCGGGGCGGAATTTGCCAGCGCCTACCCGCGCATTGCGGCTCGCCTGGGGATGGATGCGCTCGAGGTGGCCGATCCCTATGTGGAGCGTCTGATCGAGTCGTTCGCGTTCCTGGCGGCGCGCATCCAGCTCAAACTCGATGCACGTCACCCGCAGTTCACGCAGCATCTGCTCGAGGTTGTGCATCCGGGCTTCCTGAATCCGGTGCCCGCATGCGCGATCGTCGAGTTCCTGCCGGACCTGGGGGACGGATCTTTACAGGCCGGCGTGCGCATTCCGCGCGGCTCTGTGTTGCAAACACCTCTTGCCAAGGGCGAACGGACGTCTTGTGAATTTACGACCGGGCACGACGTTACCCTCTGGCCGCTCGAGGTGTCCGAAGCCAGGTACATGTCGGGTGCGGGCTCGCTGTCGGGAGCCGGCATTTCGGTGGGCAGCGAGGTGCGGGCGGCAATCAGATTACGTTTGCGGGCCGCCCCTGGGGTCAATGTCAGTCAACTGCCGATCGACAAACTGCGCCTGCACCTGAAAGCGACCCCGGACATCGCTGCGCGGCTCTACGAGCAGTTTTCGGCCAACACTCTCGGGTATTACGTGCGCTCCATGAGCGGTGGAAGTGTCACCGTGCGTCCGGCATCGGATGTACGCGCGGTCGGATTTGAAGATGACGAAGCGCTGTTACGCACTCCGAGGCGCGGCTTCGACGGTTATCGGTTGCTGCAGGAGTACTTCGCCTTCCCGCAGCGGTTCCTGTTTTTCGACCTGACTGGATTGAGCGGGGCGTTCGCGCAATGCGGGACAGGGCCGGTGGAGATCTACATCGCATTGGACCGGGTGCAACCGGCCTTGGAGAACGCGCTCGATCAGACCCAGTTCCGCCTGCATTGCGCGCCGGTGATCAACCTGTTTTCACGGGAGCTCGATCGGGTACATGTCGATGCGGCGGGCACCGAGCAGCATGTCATTCCGGACCGTAATCGGCCGATGGATTTCGAGGTCTACCAGATCGAGCGAGTCACCGGGGTCAACGCGACCGGGAAGCTGTTGGATGAAGTCTGCCCGGTTTATCTTTCCGGCCATCACAGAGGGACGGACCGCGCTCGCGCATATTACTCGGTACAGCGCCGCCCGCGGCTGCTGTCGAGCCGCCAGATGGAGTCGGGTACTCGTACCAACTACACGGGCACGGAGCTGTTCATCTCGCTCGTGGATGCCCGGGGCCGCGCGGTCGATGTGGAAGTCTCGCAACTTGATCTGCGGGCGCTGTGCACAAACCGCGATCTGCCGATCCGCTGCGCCTTCGGCAAGGGGCGCACGGATTTTCTGTTGGAAGCGGCGGCGCCACTGCAGGCGATTCGCTGCATCAGCGGCCCGACTACACCGCGCAAGGCGCCCGCATTCGGCGACGCTGCCTGGAACATCATCAGCCACCTCTCGCTCAACTATCTGTCTCTCGTTGATTCTGAACCCGCCCAGGGAGCACTGCTGTTGAGGGAGCTTCTCGCATTGTATGCGGATTCGGACGATTCAGCGGCGGTCCGGCAGATAGAAGGAGTTCTGCACGTGGGCTACTCCCCGGTGGTACGCAGAATTCCAGCGTCCGGCCCTATCACATTCGGCAGGGGTCTGGAAATCACGCTTACACTGGATGATGCGGCCTTCGAAGGCGCGGGCGTCCTGCCGCTCGCATCGGTGTTGGAGCGGTTTTTTGCACGCTATGTGTCTGTGAACTCTTTCGCGCAGACCCGCGTGGTGTCTGCCTCGCGGGGTGAGCTCAAGCGTTGGCCGGCTCGCTCCGGTGGGAGGCAGCTGCTGTGAGCACGCTTGACAGATTGCGTGATGAGCCGCACGCCTTCACCCTTTTCGCGGCGCTCCGACTGCTCGAGCAGATTCATCCCGACCGGCCGCGTCTTGGGGAAGCGCGCCGGGCAAGCCAGGATGCCGTGCGCCTCGGCCAACCTCCGCACCTGATATTTGCGCCGGCGGATGTCGCTGCTCTCGGCCGGTCGAATACCGGGGCACTCAGGCTCGAGCAGTACGGATTCGGCATATTCGGACCCAACGGCGCCTTGCCGCTGCACCTGACGGAGTACGCGTTCGATCGGGCCAACCATCGGGACGATCCTGCCATGGCAGATTTCGTCAACACATTCCAGCATCGATTCATCGCTCTTTTCTACAGGGCTTGGGCTGACGGTGATCCGGCAGTCAACCTCGACAGGCCTCAGACCGATCGATTCCTGCGGTATGTAGGCGCGCTGTTGGGTCTCGCATCGCCCGCGGCTCGCATGACGGCGGGGGTTGCCGGCCGGGCCGCCCTCGGGCGTGCCGCTCTGTTTGGCCAGTCCAGTCACAGCGCTGAGAGCCTGGAACGCGCGCTGTCCGACTATTTCGGGCTGGAGTTTGATATCCGGCCCTTCGTTGGGAGCTGGCTGGAGATCCCAGCCGAGGCCCGCACGCGGCTACGCGACCGTTCAAGCGCCGCGGTGCTGGGCACCGCGGCGACTGTGGGTGCGCGCTCTTGGCAATGTCAGAATCGATTCGAGATTCGCGTCGGGCCGCTGAAGTTTGCAGCTTTCCAGACGCTGTTGCCGGGTACGACCGCGTTCTCGGAGCTCGTTGAGATCGTGCGGCTGTTTACCAACGACGAATGGTCCTGGCAGCTCCGTCAGACTCTCATCAAAGGGGATACGCCCGGCGTGGTGCTCGGGCGCACGTCGCGACTGGGATGGACCAGCTGGCTCGGATGCCGGTCGCACGGCGAGGCTGACGTGGTAATTCGAGGCGATTGGGCGCCGGCCAAGGCCGCGGCCTGAAGCGCAATTACAACGAGCGAATTGGGGGGAGAGACAGCCATGGGTGATATCAGCCGCACAGCGCTTTTCGGCAAGCTCAACTCGGTTGCCTACAAGGCCATCGAGAGCGCAACCGTTTTCTGCAAGCTGCGGGGCAACCCGTACGTGGAGCTCGTGCACTGGATCAACCAGATCCTGCAGTTGCAAGGCTCGGACCTACATTCAATTGTACGAGCCTTCAACCTGGAACCCGCCAGGCTCGCGCGTGACGTGACCGAAGCGCTCGATCGCCTTCCTCGCGGGGCAACGTCGATCACCGATCTGTCGCCACACATCGAGGATGGTGTTGAGCGCGCCTGGGTGTGGGCGACGCTGAAATACGGGGCTTCCGAGATCCGCACGGGCCATGTCCTTCTTGCGACGTTGAAAACTCCGGCGTTGCGCAATGTCCTTCTATCGAGCTCGCGCGAATTCGAGAAGGTCAAGCCCGATCAGCTGGCGGAGGATTTCGAGAGCATCGTCAAAGGCTCGCCGGAATCGGGTCTCCTGGCCACTGACGGAGGTCTTGCCGGTCAGGCCGCACCAGGGGAGTCCAGCGGCGCCATGCCACCGGCGCAACTCGGAAAGGAGGAAGCGCTGAAGCGGTTCACCGTGGACCTGACGGAACAGGCCCGCAGCGGGAAACTCGACCCGATCGTCGGCCGTGACGATGAAATCAGGCAGTTGATCGACATCCTGATGCGCAGGCGGCAGAACAACCCCATTCTGACCGGTGAAGCCGGCGTGGGTAAGACTGCGGTCGTCGAAGGATTCGCGCTCAAAATCGCCTCGGGTGATGTGCCTCCGCCGCTGCGCGAGGTGACTTTGCGAGCGCTCGATGTGGGGCTATTGCAAGCCGGTGCCAGCATGAAGGGTGAGTTCGAGCAGCGGTTGCGGCAGGTCATCGAGGAGGTCCAGGCCTCGCCGAAGCCCATCATCATGTTCATCGACGAGGCTCATACGCTGGTCGGCGCGGGCGGCGCGGCGGGGACGGGCGATGCCGCCAACCTGCTGAAGCCCGCACTGGCGCGTGGCACTTTGCGGACGGTTGCCGCCACGACCTGGTCCGAATACAAAAAACACATCGAGAAGGATCCGGCGCTCACCCGCCGCTTCCAGGTTGTCCAGGTCAATGAGCCTTCGGAGGAGAAGGCGATACTCATGATGCGGGGCGTCGCCTCGACCATGGAGCGGCATCACAAAGTACAACTCCTCGATGAAGCCCTCGACGCGGCGGTGCGCCTGTCGCATCGCTATATTCCGGGACGGCAGCTGCCCGACAAGTCGGTCAGCCTGCTCGATACGGCGTGTGCCCGTGTCACGATCAGTCAGCACGCGGTGCCCCCGGAGCTCGACGATACACGCAAACGGATCGACAGCCTCAACACCGAGTTGCAGATCATTGCCCGGGAAACTGCCGTGGGCATGGACACCGCGGAGCGGGAAAAACAGGCGAGCGCGCAGCTTGCACTCGCAACTGACCAATTGCACGGCCTCGAGAGCCGCTGGCAGGCCGAGCGGGCCCTGGTCGAACAGATCCTGGGAATTCGCGCGAAGTTGCGTGCCGGGACCGGGAAAGTGGAGGGCGCGGCGAGCGCGACCGGCGATGGCAGCCTGAGCGCCACCGAGCGCTCGGATCTGCTGGTGCAGCTGAAGAAACTGCAAGCCGGGCTGCACGAGATGCAGGGCGATCGCCCATTGATATTTCCTACCGTGGATCACCAGGCCGTTGCGGCCGTCGTTGAAAGTTGGACCGGCATTCCGGTCGGGCGCATGGTCAAGAACGAAGTCGAGTCGATCCTGAAACTGGCCGATTCGCTCGAGCAGCGCATCATCGGTCAGCGGCACGCGCTCGATATGATCTGCCGGCGCATTCAGACTTCACGCGCCAAGCTCGACAATCCCAACAAACCGATCGGCGTATTTCTGCTGGCGGGCACCTCGGGTGTCGGCAAGACGGAAACCGCGCTGGCGCTGGCCGAAGTGCTTTATGGCGGCGAGCAGAATGTCATCACCATCAACATGAGCGAGTACCAGGAGGCGCACACGGTCTCAACCTTGAAGGGTGCGCCGCCCGGGTACGTGGGGTACGGGGAGGGCGGGGTGCTGACGGAGGCGGTCCGGCGGCGGCCATATTCGGTGGTATTGCTCGATGAGGTGGAGAAGGCCCATCCGGACGTACACGAGATATTCTTCCAGGTGTTCGACAAGGGTTGGATGGAAGACGGCGAAGGGCGTGTCATTGACTTCAAGAACACGCTCATCCTCCTCACCACCAACGCCGGCACGGAGTTGATCACGAAGTTGTGCAAGGATCCGGAGCTGATGCCGGATGCCCAGGGGATCGCCAGGGCGCTGCGCGAGCCGCTGCTGAAGGTGTTTCCGCCGGCATTGCTCGGCCGGCTGGTGACCATTCCGTATTATCCGCTCAATGACCAGATGATCGGCGCAATCGTGCGCCTGCAACTCGGGCGCATCGCCAGGCGGCTGCGGGACAATCACAAGGTTCCGTTCACCTACGAGGACGAGGTGGTGAAGCTGATAGCCAGTCGCTGCACCGAGCTCGAAAGTGGCGGTCGCATGATCGATGCCATCCTCACCAACACCATGCTGCCCGCGATCAGCCAGGAGTTCCTCAAGCGCATGGTGGACGGGCAATCCATCGAACGGGTACACGTTTCGGTGACCAACGGCGACTTTCGCTACAGTTTCCAATGACAGTCGTGGATTCCAGCAACGGTTCTGCGTCGCTGCCCTCCCCGGGGTCGCTGCAGGCACGCCTGGTCGAAGCGATCCAGCTGCACCAGACCGGACAGCTGTCAGAAGCGGAACGCGCCTACCGGCAGCTACTGGCTGAATTCCCCGGCGATACGAATGTCGCGCATTTCCTCGGCCTGCTTTGCTTCCAGCAGGGCGCCCCTGAGCAGGGGTTGACGCTCGTCCAGCAGTCACTGGACTCGGACCCGGATAATCCGCACGCCTGGAACAATCTCGGCAACATGTACAGCCATCTGAATCGTCGGGACGATGCCCGCGAGGCGTACTTGCGCGCCACGGGTATCGGCGTTCCGTCGGCTCCCGCCTGGTACAACCTCTCACGCATCTATCTGCGGGAGCGGAAGATGGAAGAGGCTCTCGGAGCTCTGCGGGAGGCGACTCGTGCCGGCAGCGGTTTCGTCGATGCCCTGCAGACACTCGCCTTCGTCTATTACCGCCTCGGGCGGCCCGAAGACGCACGAGATGTGTACAAACAATGGGCCGCGGAAGCCCCGAATGACCCGACACCGCGCCACATGTTGGCAGCGGCCTCGGGGCAGGATGTGCCGGCGCGGGCAGACGACCGATATATTGTCAAGACCTTCAACCGCTTTGCCGAATCTTTCGATGAGAAGCTGCGGGGCCTCGAATACTGCGCGCCGCAGCTGGTGGCCGCATCGTTGATCCATCACCCGCTCTATCAGACGGGTCGGGCCGCGGTGCTGGACGCCGGATGCGGCACAGGTTTGTGTGGTCCGCTCCTCAAGTCGACTGCGAGCCGTCTGGTGGGCGTGGATCTGTCGCCGAAAATGCTCGAACAGGCGAGCGACAGGGGCGTCTATGACGACGTGCACGTTGGAGAGTTGACCGGCTTCATGCGCTCACATCCGGCGGAATTTGACATTGTCGTGGCGGCGGATGTCCTGTGCTATTTCGGCGAATTGGAGACGGCGGTGCAGGCGGCCCGCCAGACGCTGCGTCCAGGCGGAATATTGTCCTTTTCCGTTGAGGCGTTGCTCGATGCGAGCTCAGATGAGAATTTTCGGATCCGGCTTCACGGCCGCTACTCACATGCGCGTTCCTACGTGGTCCGCGTCCTGGAGTGCGCCGGATTTGCGCCTCCCCACATCGACCCAGCGGTGCTGCGCAAGGAATTCGGGCAGCCCGTGCACGGATATATCGTAATGACCCAGCTGCCGGTGGCTCACACATGACGCACTCCTCGGCGCAAGAGTGTTGGAAAAAAGAGAGTTTTCTTGTAACACTGGGACCACTTCAAGGGGCGGCATATCATGGCTCGATCCAAGGTAATCGATTTCGATTACTATCAATTCCTGAATCTGCTGCAGCGTGCCGGCAACGCCGGAGCGCGCATCGAACGCTCCGACCCGCGCTGGGCGCAGTACATAAAGCAGCATGCCATCAACGAAGTTGCGGCCACGGCCATTGCGCGCCAGAAATTCGAAGGCGCCGTGGCGGTGATCCTGGCCGAAGGGGAGCCAACGGATGGGTTGTACTTTTATGCCCAGAACGACGAAGGGTGCCTGAGGCTCGTACCCATCGGGTAGCCCCCGGGACAGTCGGTCTCGGCACGCGTGGCGCGGCGCCCGCCTTTCGACAGCGATAATCGCATGCCGCAGCAGAGGAATTTTCCGGTCCGGATTGTGTGCCCCAAGACAGTCGATCAGCTGTTCTTCGAGCAGCTGACCTGCGATGAGCGTCTGAGCGAGCCGTATACCCTGCAGCTCACCGTGCTGAGCGGGAAGAACGACATTCAGTCGCGACAACTGCTGGGACAGCGGATGACGGTCCTGGTCGAGCAACCCGCAGGGGGCGACCGGCACTTCCACGGTATCGTGTCCCGCTTCGTGCAGACGGGCGAGCAGGTGTTCAGCGGCGAGAGCGTGCCGCGTCAGCTTTTCCGCTATGAGTTACGCCTGCAGCCCTGGTTCTGGTTTCTGACGCGGGCGGCCGATTGCCGGGTATTCCAGAAGAAGACGGTACCCGAGATCTTCGAGATCATCGCGAAGGGCCATGGGTTTCATGACTACAAACTGTCATTGAACGGCACGTACGAGCGGCGAGAGTATTGCGTGCAGTATCGCGAAACTGATTTCAACTTCCTGAGCCGCTTGCTCGAGGAAGTCGGTATCCGCTACTTCTTTCAGCACGGGGCCGAGCGGCACATCATGGTCCTGGCCGATGGCGGCGATGCTCATCAGCCGGCTGCGAATTACGCCGCAGTCAGATTCCGCCTGAACACCGGCTCACACACTAACGAAGACTCGATCGAAAGCTGGCGGGTCGAGAATGCCGTTCAGCCGGGCAGCTACGTCACCACGGATTTCGATTTCGAAAAGCCCAGGCTGTCGCTGTTGAAGTCCTCCGTGAAGGCCCGCGCGCATGCCTGCTCGGAATTTGAAGTCTTCGACTATCCGGCTGCCTTCGATGGATTGGCCCCCGCGGCGGTCGAGCGGCTCGCGAAGGTGCGGTTGGAGGAACTGCAGTCCTCCTATGAGCGATACCACGGTGCGAGCTCAAATTGCGTCGGACTGCGGACCGGTGCCAAATTCAAGCTCACGCAACACCCGCTGGAGGAATTTCAGCGCGAATACATCATCATCGGATCATCCCACTCCATAGTTTCCAACCAATACGCCTCGGGTGCCGATGGCACGTTCAGTGTGTCGGTTGCCGTCGAAGCCATCGACGCGCAGACCCCGTACAGGCCGCTGCGCACGACACCGAAGCCGGTCATCCAGGGAACTCAGACCGCCATGGTCGTTGGGGCCGCGGGCGCGGAGATCGAGACCGACAAGTACGGCCGGGTGAAGGTGCAATTCCCCTGGGATCGTGTGGGAAAGAACAACGAAGACAGCTCCTGCTGGGTGCGGGTCGCCCAGGTGTGGGCGGGCAAGAACTGGGGCGCGATGCACATCCCGCGAGTCGGCCAGGAGGTCCTCGTCAGTTTCATGGAGGGTGACCCGGATCGGCCAATCGTGACCGGACGCGTCTACAATGCGGAATCGATGCCGCCGTACGAGCTGCCCGGCGACATGACCCGCAGCGGCCTCGTCAGCCGCAGTACCAAGGGTGGTACGGCAGCCAACTGCAATGAGATCCGCTTCGAGGACAAGAAAGACTCCGAACAGCTGTTGTTCCATGCCGAAAAGGATCTCATCACGGAGGTCGAGAACGACCAGTCGGTTTCCGTGGGCAACGACGAGACGGTGGATGTCAAACACGACCGCAAATCGACCATCCACAACAATGAAACCTGCAAAGTTGACAAGGATCACGCGACCAACATCGGAAACAATGAAAAACGCGAGGTCGCCAACAACCGCACCACGACCGTGGGTGCTGACGAGCAGCTGACTGTCCGCGGCAACCGGAAGACGGAAGTAACCCGCAAGTACACCCTCACGGCAGGCGAGGAGATCGTTCTTCAGGCGGGCGCATCCAAGCTCGTGATGAAGGCGGACGGGACTGTCCAGTTGAATGGTGTCGATATCAAGATCGAAGGCGCCGTGTCGCTCAAGCAGACCGCGGGAGTCAAGATGGAATTGAGCACCGTGCAATACAAGCTGGGGGGCAGCATCGTGCAGATTCAAGGCACGCTGCTCGATCTGCAGGCTGCCGGCATCGCCTCATTGAAAGGCGCTTTGACTCAAATCGGTTAGCGCGCAAAAGAGGTACGTATCATGCTCGAGGCATTCGATCCCGACGCCAGGGAGCTCGCGAAATCCTTCGTCTGCTCAGTCGATCTGAGCGATGCGGCCCTGGCTCGCCTGCAGAGCGGGCAGAACGTGCGTGGCTACCTGGATCGGCTGGTTGCGGATGGACTTGCGCTCGACGCACTCGTAATCATCGCGCGCTCGCTTCCTGCACAGCTCGCTGCTGCCTGGGGATGCGAATGCCTGCGACGAAGCCTCGAGGGGTCGGGGCCTGCTGTCGAAGCGGAGCGCGCCGGAGTTACGCTCGCCGAGCAATGCCTGAAAGAGCCGACCGATGAGAATCGACAGCTCTGCATGGAGTTCGCCGAAGGTGCGCGGCGTCAGAGCGCCTCCGCCTGGCTGGCTACGGCTGTTGCCTGGGCCGATGGACCTTTGACACCCAAGAGCGCGCCGGTCAAGGTGTATGCGCCTGCGCGCGCAGTCGGCGAAGCCGTAGTTGCGGCTCTCAGGCTCGCCGCCATCCGCGGCGGCGAGGATGCGACTGCATGCCTCACTTCATTCGCAACCCGTGCCCTGGCTTTATTCGGACCGCGTATCCCGAGGTCCTCTTGAAACCGGCAGCGCGCATTACTGACATGCATGTATGCCCCATGGTCACGCCCGGTCTGCCGCCGATTCCGCATGTCGGAGGACCGATTCTGCCACCGGGCGCCCCTACCGTGCTGATCGGTGGACTGCCGGCCGCAGTGGTCGGGGGAATGTGCACCTGTGTCGGCCCTCCGGACACCATCGTGCTGGGCTCGATGACCGTCCTCATCAGCGGCCAACCGGCTGCGCGGATGGGAGACCAGACTGCGCATGGCGGCGTCATCGCGGGTGGCTTGCCAACAGTGATGATCGGCGGGTGATGCGCAAATGCTGCTGCTGGAGGTTATAAGCCAACATAAGGTATCGATGGGCGCGAACGCGCGCCGTCTCGTCGATGAACCGGAGGCGTCGGAGTTCACCATAGGCCGACTCGAGACCTGCAGTTGGGTGCTGCCTCAGGACTATGTGTCGCGCGTGCAGGCAGTCCTGCGCTGCGTGAACAACATGTATTTTCTGGAGCGCAAGGGCAGCACGGTGCTGGCCATCAACGACCGCTCCCGTCCGGTCGAGCGGAACAGGATCGTACGGCTCTCCCCGGGAGATATCATCCTGATCGACGATATCGAGATCCTGGCCTCCGAAGTCGAGCACGGCTATGTCGCGCCGCCAGCGGACATGCCGGCCTCACCGGATCCTGACGTGCTGCCGGGCCTGTATGACTCAAACCAGGCGGGCAGCGGCACGGGGGAGGACATCATGCACCTGATAACCGGTAGTTCGCAGGCAGGCCCCGCGCCCGGACCTGCGCGTGCGCCAGGTCCGCAGGGACGCTCATCCTTGGACGACGTGTTGGATTTCGGCCCCGCCGGCACTTCCGCTGCGGCTCACATGGGCACGCAGTCGCCGGACGAACGGTGGTGGGAAGATGATCGCTCGAGCGCGTTTGCAGGCGTTCCCCGGCCCGCGGTGGCGCATCCGGTCAGGGTGCCGAGTCCCGGCCGCGGCGAGCGGATCGAGCCGCTGCCGTCGCCGGCCCCGGAGGCAGCGCGGCCCGCACCTGCTGCGGCCGATTCAACTCTCGATGAGATTCTGCGCGGCGCCGGGTTGGATCCCGCGCACGCCATGGTTGCGCCGGAAGTTGCGCGGCAGCTGGGCGCAGTTCTACGGTTGGTCGTCGGTGGAACCATGGAAGTCCTGAAGGCGCGCAATGACATCCGCCGCGAGCTGCGGATTCCATCGACGCAGCTGGCGCCCAAGAAGAACAACCCGCTGAAGTTTTCCGCCGATGTGGACGATGCGCTGCATAAGCTTTTCATCCAACGCTCACCGTCTTACCTGGACACGGTTACCGCCTTCGAAGAAGCCTTCAATGACATTCGCCGGCACCAGCTTGCACTGTTGAAAAGCGTCGGTGTGGCTTTCGATCACATGCTCGCGCGATTTGACCCAAAAGAGCTGGAGCAACAGATGCAGCTCGAGGCTGGCCGCCCGGGACTGTTCGGCCTGGGTACCAAGAACAAACCGTGGGAGGCCTACTCACGGCTGTACGCCGACCTGTTGAGCGACCACGACCGTACTTACAGAAAGCTGTTCGGCGCAGAGTGGGCCACGGCATACGAAACGCAGATCCGCTCATCCCAGCGCCCCGGCCAACCCGATGAGGAGAGCAAGTGAGGCACAAGGCCACTGCCTCGAAAGCGTCGCTACGAGCAGCGGACATCGTAGCGTGGCTCATGCTTGCAGCGGTTATAGCCGCGTGCAAGAGCAAGCCGCCCCCGGTTGAGATTCCCAAGCCGATCACCGCTGTGGTATCGATCGTCGCCGCGCCCGATCTGAACCCGAATCGGGAAGGCCGTCCTTCGCCGGTCTTCCTGCGGTTGTTATTGTTGCGGGATGGCGCCAAATTCCTCAACGCCGGGTTCGATGACGTGACGATCAAGTCGGAGCAGGTGTTGGCAGCCTCGCTGATCGGGCGTGATGAGCGCATGGTGGAGCCGGGGGCCGCAATCAAAGTGACACTCGAGGTTCCTCCCGAGGCCCGCATGTTGGGAGTCGTCGCGGAGTTTTCCGACTTGCCTGACAGCCGCTGGCGCGCCTCAACCCCCATAACCGAGGGCGGCCTGCTGTCCCAGTTCAAGGGGCACAGCCTGCTGGTCTCGGTCGGCCGCCAGAGTGTCAGCACTGAATTCATCGCCGCACAGGGCAGATAAACATGTCGGATCGGAACAAAGTCATCTGGTCCGAAGGACAATTCCTTCTGCCGCAACATTTCCAGCAGCAGGAGCGCTACTTCGAGCGCTACGTGGAAGGGCGCGCCGGGGGATTGCGCACGGCTTCGTGGGGCTTCGAAGAGCTCGAGATCGACCGCGATCTGCTGGCCATCGGCAAGTTGGCCCTGAAGCGCGCCAAAGGGGTATTCCCCGATGGCACACCGTTCTCGATCCCGGACCATGACCCGACGCCGCAGCCGCTCGAGGTCTCCGTCAATCTGCGCGACACGCGCGTGTTGCTCGCGTTGCCGCTGCGTCGGGCAGGCGCCCTTGACAGTGACCGACGTACTGCGGCAGATGGCTTAGTCAGGCAAATCGTCCGGGAAATCGAGCTTCGCGATGCCACTCAAGAGACAGCCGCCTCCGCTGTCGTCGAAGTTGGAGGCTTGCGGACGCGATTGATTCCCGAGGGTGAGCCTACCGAGGATTTCGCGTGCGTGCCCATGGCGCAGGTCGCGGAGTGCAGGTCAGACCGCCAAGTGCTGCTCGATGATCGATTCATGCCAACGGTCCTGCGGGTCAAGGCGTGCGCGCCACTGGACACGTTTCTGACTGAGTTCCTGGGAATGCTCCGCCAGCGTATCGAAGCTTTTAGCGTCATCGTCGGCAGTGGCGGGCGCGGTGGTGTCGCGGAGCTCAGGGACTTTCTCAGCCTGCAGGCCATTGGCCGCTATGAGGGGCTGATTCGTCACTTCGCCGAGTCAACGCAACTGCATCCGGAAGACCTCTACCGCTGGGGCCTGGTCATTGCGGGGGACTTTGCGGCTCTGACCACCGAGCGGCGGCGCAGCGCAACGTTGCCCCACTACCAACACAATGAACTGCGCGCCAGTTTCGAGCCGCTGATCGCCGCGCTGCGCGCTTACACGCCCAACCCGGCGGTCAGCCCGGTTGCGCCCATCCTGGTGGAGCTGAAGCGCCCGAATCAATATCTGGCGCGCATTCCGGATTCGAACCTCCTGGACACGAGTGCCTTCATTCTCGCCGTCCGCGCTGACATGCCGGAAAAGCAGATCGAGCGCAGCTTTCCGCAAATGGCGACTGTTGCGCCCGTGACGCGCCTCAATGCCCTGACGAGCCGGCACGACCCCGGATTCACTCTCTCATCACTGCCCCAGATACCACCCAACATCCCGTTTCGAGCCGGATACGTTTATTTTGAGATCGTGCGCAGCTCCCCGCTGTGGCCCGACATGAAGGCCTCGGGAGCGTTTGGATTGTTCATTCCGGAGGGTTTCCCGAACCTGGCGCTCGAAATGTGGGCGGTCAGAAGTAAGTAGAATGGCCGGCCAGGACGACAATGGAGGTGGGCGCGGTCGCAATCCGACCGTCGTACGTCCCTCGCCCGGGGGGGCGGCGGCCGCGCGCCCGGGCAGCGCGGCGCCTCCACCGGTTGCAGCGGCGCGACCGCCGGAAGCGAATCGCGTGCCTGTCGCGCAAGCGATTGCCGGCCACGCCGCCGGGGTGACGGCCGGCGCTGACGTTGCGGTGCGCGAGTTCGTTGCGCTCAGTGACAATCCGATTCTCTCGGCGGCCGGCCCGTTGCTGAGCCTCGGTGTAACAATCGGCACGAGCGCCTACCAGGCTGACATTGAGGCGCTGCGGGCCCGCGCGATCGATGCGGTCAACACGTTTGAAGAGCAGTGCAGGCAATCTGCAGCAGACGCGGCACACGTGCGGATCGCGCGCTACATCGTATGTACGTTCGTTGATACGGCGGTCTTTCAAACTCCCTGGGGCGGTCATCACGTCTGGGGTTCCCGCTCACTGCTGGTGTTGTTCGAGAAAGAGGCGGCCGGTGGAGTCAAGTTCTTCGACATGCTCGGGCAGCTCAGTAAGTCCCCGGATCGCTATCTCGACCTGCTCGAGCTGCAGTACGTGTGTCTCGCGCTCGGCTTCATGGGAATGTTTCGCGAGCAGCCGGATGGCCAGGCGCAGGTGCAATCCAAACAGGACGCCCTGTATCGCCTGATCAGGGAAAGGCGTACCGGGTTTGGCGCGACGCTCGCGATGCACTGGAAGGGTCTGTCGGAACCGAAGGCCAAGGCATTCGGCAGCATCCCGTGGTGGGTAGTTCTCGCTGCCTGCGCGCTGGTCGTGTTGGGCACCCTGATTGTTGCACGCGCCCGGTTGAGCGAGGCCGCCGCCCCTACGGCGAAGCTGCTCGCAACCCGGGGCCTGCTGATCGACTATCAGCCCGTGCCGGCGCCGGTCGTCCCCAGCCGGCTCAAGGTACTGCTGGCGCCGCAGGAAAGGGCCGGCGATCTGAGCGTCGAAGAATTCGGCAAGCGCACGGTCGTGACCCTCAGGGCTCCCGATCTGTTCCAGAGCGGCAGCGCGCGCGTAGCTGCTGGCCACGAGGCGCTGTTCGATGCGATCGGCCGCGCGCTGGAGGCGGTCCCGGGCAGGGTCATGATCATCGGTCATACCGACGATCAGCCCCTTCGCTCGTTCAGGTACGCGGACAACATCGAGCTGTCGCGCGCGCGTGCGATTGCCGTGGCGGATTTGATCAAGCCCGCGATCAGCAACGGCTCACGAATCGAATGGACCGGTGTCGGCTCGGCACAACCCCGCTTCCAACCTGCAGCCCTGCCCGAGAATCGCGCGCGCAACCGCCGCGTCGAAATCGAGCACTTCGCCGAGTAGCCATGGCATCACCCCCCGCAGTTCTGAAATCCCGCTGGCTCCTGACACTGCTCGGCGTCGTGCTGCTGTGTCTGCTGATCTGGTTTGCGGGGCCGTACTTCGCATTCGCGGATGTCAAGCCGCTGGCAGCCGCCACTGGCCGCCTGGTCGCGATTCTGATCGTCGTGCTGATCTGGGCGGTTGTGTGGCAGTGGAAGACCTGGCAGGCCTCCCGGGCGACGCAGCAGCTGGGCGCGGCGGCCGGGGCGGTCGAATCAGACAAGCGAGGCACATCGGCCGCGCGCGCGGGGGCGGCTGAGGGCGCCATCGGGGCCGCGGATGCGCAGCTGCGCGGCAAGTTTGCGGAGGCCTTCGCGGCCCTCAGCAAGTCAGGCAAACACTCCAAGGACCTGCTGGAGTTGCCATGGTACATGATCATCGGGCCGCCCGGCGCGGGCAAGACCACCCTGTTGAGCAACTCCGGCCTGCAGTTCCCGCTTGCCGATCGATTCGGCAAGGCCGCCGTGCGTGGTGTTGGCGGCACGCGCAGCTGCGACTGGTGGTTTACCAGCGAAGCCATCCTGCTGGACACCGCCGGCCGGTATACGACCCAGGATTCCGACGAGTCCGCCGATCGTGCCGGGTGGATCGCATTTCTCACTCTGCTGAAGAAACATCGGCGCCGCCGGCCGATCAACGGCGTACTGCTGGCATTTTCCATCTCTGACATCGCGGCGCTGTCCGAGGAGGACCGCGAGCCTCACGTGACCGCCATCAGGCGCCGGCTGGTTGAGCTCCACGAGCATCTGGGTGTGCAGCTGCCCGTGTATGTGATGTTCACCAAGGCCGACCTCGTAGCCGGGTTCACGGAGTACTTCGACGATCTGGACAAGAAGGACCGCGAGCAGGTTTGGGGTACCACCTTTGCGTGGGATGCCTCGCGTGCCGGCAAGGGCTATGAGCATCTCGGTCGCGAGCTGGACGAGCTCGTGCTCCGGCTGGCGGGCCGGGTACCCGACCGCCTGCAGGTCGAGCGCGAGGCGGGCAGGCGCGCCGCCGTGTTTGGATTCCCACAGCAATTCGCGAGTCTCAAGTCTCCGATCCTGGCATTCGTGCGCGGAGTCTTCGCCCACGCGTCCATCGATGAGCGGGTCTGGTTGCGAGGGGTATATATAACGAGCGGCACGCAGGAGGGCACACCGATAGACCGAATGTTGGGTGCTCTCGCGAAGACATTTCGCCTCGGTGTGCAGGCCGCGACGCCGGTTGCGGGTCGCGGCAAGGCATACTTTATCGGTCGGCTGCTGAGCGAGGTGATCTTTCGCGAGGCAGGCCTCGCTGGATCGGACCCGAAAGTGGAGCGGCGCGCAGCCATCGCGTATGCCGGTGTATATCTCGCCACCGCCGCCGTCACGGCTTTGATCGTGATCGCGATGGTGATGAGCTATCACGCCAACAGCGCGTATCTGGATGAGGTGGTAGCCGCTGCGCGCCCGCTTGCCATGATCCCCTCGCCGGGCAGCTCCTCTGCCTTGGAAGCATCCATCCAGTCACTGGATGCCGTGCGGCAGGTAGCCGACACCGCCAGAAAGTATGAAGGCCGTGTACCGCTGCGCATGCGCTTCGGCCTGTACCAGGGCAATGCGATGACGTACACCGCGGAGGATGCCTATTTCCGGGAGATGAACAACAGCCTGGATCCTGCGGTGGCGCGCCATTTCGCCGGGCGAATTCAGGCAGCCGGAGAGCAACCTGACAAGTTGTACGAGTATCTGAAGGCCTACCTGATGCTGAGCAACCCCAGGCGGTGGCTCGATCCGGCGCAGATACAGCTCATCGGGGCGGCAGAATGGTCCCGTGCCTTTGCCAATCAGCCGCAGACGGCGCAACGCCTGGTGACTCATTTCAATGCCTTTACGGACCGCGCGGACCGGATCCAGCCTGCCCCCGCCGATGCGGCGCTCGTTGAGCGGGCACGCGCGTCCTTGCAACAGGCCTCCTTGCCGCTGTTGATCTATTCGCGCGTCCGGCTTTCGTACGCGGACGACAAGCGCCAACTGCGGCTCGATCAGCAGCTGGGACTCAACGCGGCGACGATGTTGCGCAAGAGCGGCAAGCCGTTATCCGACCCGTTGCCGGCGCTCTATACCCGCAACGTGTTCGATGAGTTCAATTCCAAGGGCAAGTACGAGCTGGTGATCGGATTCATGAAGGACGCCTGGGTGTTGGGCGACACGGGCTTGGCCGCAACCCAGTCGCCGCAACTGGCTGCCGATGTCGTACAGCTCTATGAGCAGGATTACATCCATGTATGGGATGGGCTGCTCGGCGACATCACTGTGCGCGAGCCGCGCGATACGGCCGACGCCGCCGCAGTCCTGGGAGCCCTGTCGAGTCCGACTTCGCCGCTGAAGCGCCTGCTGGTATTGACCGATGCAAACACCAACCTGTTGAAGCCGCTGCCGGCGGGATCTGCTGCGGCGGCGGTCGCTGCGAAGCTTACCCAGGCAGGCGCGTCGATCGACAAGGTACTCGGTGCCGCCCCTGGCCCCCCGCCAGGTAGCGCCGTGACCGCTCACTTTGCCAGCCTGAATGCCCTCGTCGCAGGGGCCCCGGGACCCGCGCCCATCGATCAGTTACTGAGCCTGATGGCCCATGCCCAACAACAACTCCAGTCGGCAAGCGGTCTGGGCGGCCAGCCCGGATCACCCGCAGTGCTGGCGGCCATTCAGAACGCCCTGGGTTCTCTGCAGGCCGCAACGGTGCAGATGCCACCCGTTGTTGGCGGCCTGATTGGCGGCTTGACAGGTCAGTCAAAGTCAGTCGCGCTGGGCGTGGCGCACAGCGATCTTGAGAACCGCTACCAGAGTCAGGTGGTTACCCAATGCCGCGAGCTGCTCGGATCGCGATATCCGTTTACGCGATCCAGCGGCAATGATGTAACCCTCGAGGATTTCGCGCGCGTGTTCGGCGCGGGTGGCATCTACGATGCTTTCTTCCAAGCCAATCTCGCCCCCCTGGTGGATACTTCGCGCGCCACATGGAGATGGAAGGAGGGGGCCGAGGCGATCGGCGGCTCCGCGCAACTGCTCGCGCAGTTTCAGTCAGCAGAGCGAGTCCGGCAGGTATTTTTCAAACCGGGCGGGCAGACGCCCGAGGTCCGCTTCAACGTCTCGCCCGACGAGCTCGATGAGAACGTCGATCGGTTTCGCCTGGAGATCGACGGCCAGGCGCTCGAGTATCGGCACGGGCCCCAGAAAGCCGTCAGCATGACCTGGCCGGGAGCCGCGGTGGGCCAGGCCATCGCATCCTTCGAGCAGCGCGGTGGCGCTCACCCGCAGACTGCATTCCAGGGTCCCTGGGCTTTGTTCCGGCTTCTCGATCAGGCGAGCGTGGTTCCTCAGTCCGATACGCGGCTGCTGGCGACATTCAAAGTCAACGGCTCACAGGCGCGCGTGGTGTTCGATGCCGCATCGATACGCAATCCGATTGTCCGCCAGGACGTGGTCCGATTTCATTGCAGTTAGGGGAGAGTCATGTCCGTCGGCTTCTACGGCAAGCTGCCGAGTCACGGGGACTTCATTTCGCGATCGGTCGCCAGCGGCTTCATCGACCGATGGGATTCGTGGCTCCAGGCTGGCGTCGCGCAATCACACACGGACCTTGGCGACGGCTGGCTCGATCTGTTCCTGACCAGCCCCGTGTGGCGTTTTGCGCTCCAGAGCGGCGTCATCGGTGGCGGCGGGGCCTTCGCCGGCATCCTGTTACCCAGTGTTGATCGGGTGGGCCGCTATTTTCCGCTGACCATCGTTTCCGAGCTGCCCACGGGCACGCATCCGCAGATCGTCTCGGTCGCCGCCGCAGCCTGGTTCGACTGGGTCGAAGTGGTTGCCCGCCGCGCGCTGCAAGAGGAAATCCTGGATCTTGATTCATTCCTTCGGGAGCTGCGCGCCAGCGAGCAGTTGTTGGGCGAGGATCGTTTGAGCGCACACTCCATTTCGGTGGCGGGCAGCGGATTTCCGGGGCAGGGCGCGCTGTGGCGTTTTGCGGCCGACGCCGAGGCGGACATGGGGCGGTTTCATGCGCGACTTTCGACAGGACTCACGGCAAACACACTCACGCCGCTTGCACTGTGGTGGTCGACGGGGTCTGAGCGCGTGCGGCCGAGTGTCCTCATGACACGGGGATTGCCACCCGCCGCCACATTCCAGGACTTTTTGCGCACAGAATGGAATGAAGCGTGGCGTTCCGAGGTGGCAGCCGGTGCTGCGGCTTGCGGCGAGCCGGTTGGATCGACTCTGCGGTGCAGGAGCGCAGCGGTCACGGATACCGGCTCGCAGCGCACCGAGAACCAGGATTGTTATGTGGAGCGCCAGCGCGACGGCTTCTGGATGGTCGCTGATGGAATGGGCGGACACCAGTTCGGCGGTTACGCGAGTCAACTGGCCGCACAATTCGCCATGACAGCGGAAATCGTGGGCGATGTGAACGCAATGGCAAATGGCGCGGCGCAGGCGCTTCAGTCCGCAAACGGGCAGTTGCGCCGGCGCGCTGCGGTTGAGGCGGGCTTCGATGCCGGCACCACGGTCGTGGCTGTATGTATTCGTGATGACTCGGGGATCGTGGAGTGGGCTGGGGACAGCAGGCTCTACCGGCTGCGCGACGGGACGATCACACAGTTGACGCGCGATCACACTGTTGCAAACGAACCTGGTGCAGTTGCGAGCGAGGAGGACGCTCACGTCATTACGCGCGCCCTTGGAAGTGCAGAGGTTCTCGAGCTCGACCGGGTGCGCTTCGACGTGCGGGAGGGCGACCGGTACCTGATGTGCAGCGATGGAGTGTATGCTGACATGACGGCCGGGGAGATTGCGCGACTTCTCGGGGAGTCCGATTGCGCGTCTGCCGCCGGCGGGCTCATCGCGCTGGCGCTCGAGCGCGGCGGAGGGGATAACATGACAGCGGTTGTGATCGAGGTTGTCGCGGACTCGCTGCCCCAGCATCCTTGATTCGTATCGTTGTCATGGCCCGCCGCCGCTTATCCCTGGCACCTGGATCGCGGCAAGATCACTTCGAAGGGTTCTGCCATCGGTTGAAGACCGTCCCCTTTTCTTCGGGAGGAAACTTTCCCTCTTTGTGAAGTCTCAGGATGATTCGCTCGATGACGCAGGCCGAGACGTTGTAGGAGTCAGCGCTTGGATGACTGTCGAGCCATTTGTTCGCGACGAACTGCCCCATCAGCCCATCCAAAGTCGTGAGCTTTCCATCGAATTCGACCTGGGTGTCCTTTTCTGCTTCGAATAGCTGCGCAAGCGTCTCGACCCGCGCCTTGCTCCAGTAGGCATTCGGCTTGTCCACCTCGCCCTTGAGCTCTTTCTTCAGTATTTTTTCGCCCAGCAAGGCGACGTTGCGATTTCCATCATCAAGCTTCTGCTGCAGCCCCATGAGCATGTCCTCGCCTCCGGCAACCATGTAAGGCGGATAGATTCCATCATCCCGCTGCTTACGGAACGGGGCTCGGATTGAGACGAACTGCTGCGCGGGGGAGTTGAAGTCTTCCTGCTTGGGCTTTGCCGTCTCTTCGAGAAACTTCGGTACAGGTTCGCGCGTCGGGTAACCCACGCCATAGCCGATGATGGGCTTTTTCGTTATTTCGTGCGCGCTGGTCACCTTGGCCTGCATTCCGGGCTTGTCGAACCGGGTTCCTTCGGTTTTCACGACATCCTGGTCCATCATCAATATCCGGTTTGGGCGGTAAGGCAGCGTGTCGGCGAAGGCGAGAGCGGCGGCCCGGGCAGCTCCGAATCCCGTCATCGCGCCGCCGTCCCAGCCGATCAGATGCATGTTTCGGAAGCGCCCCATCACATCCGCCAGGCTGGCGGCATACGTATTGAAGTCCAGGCGATGAACCAGCAGATAGATCGGTTCGCTCCGGACATTCATCGGGTGCCATGCAAGGCTATAGTCCTTCTTGAGATCGGCGGCGATCTTGTTGGCGCTCCCGCCGCTGATGACAATGACCGGTACGCTGCTGGGCCGAAGGTGCGGTTCGTGGGATGGACCGACTCTCATGAACGAAAACCAGCCACATTCGTCGACCTGATTACCGCGCACGAGCCCCAGTGCCTGGCAGGTTTTGATTCGCTTTCTGAGCGCCTCCTGCATGCTCTCGATGGCGGCGGTGCCCTGACTCTTGAGGACGCCGACGGGAGCATACTTGCATGCAGGCCTCGTCTGCTTGTTGACCCAGTCTTTGTTTGTCTCGAGGCGAATCGGGTCTCCCACTTGTTTTCTCTCCTGATAGGTGGATCAGTCCTGCGTAGGTAACAATTATGCTTGGATTGAGCAGTTATTCCACCTCCTTTATGGGAGAAATGCTGTGAAGTCAGGTGTCAATTGACAAGCTTCGCGTGAGGCAGGCACTGTCGTTGGCCTTTGCGGAGCAAGGTACTGCGTCAGCGGTCGAGGGTTGGCCGGCAAGATGAAATACGAGACATTAAATACACGCGTCTGCGACTGCAGGGCGGGACAACTCGCATGAGCAGCGAGGACCCCGATGCCACGCGTCTGCGGGGTAAGGAGCCCAAAGCAACGCGTCCGTCGGCTGCGCCGACACGGATGCGCTCTCCGGCACCCGAAGGCGGCAGCGCAGCTCCAGGAACACGGGTACGACCGCATTTCGAAGCGGACAGCGGACCGCGCCCCACAGATGAAGTCGGCCGCGACGAACCGATCGTACCGCGCGCGGGCATGGTCCTGCAGGGACACTACCGACTCGATCGGTTAATCGGAGAGGGGGCCATGGGCCAGGTCTGGCGGGCCCGAGACCTATTGACCGAAGAGGCGGGGGAACGCGACGCGGACGTAGCGGTGAAGCTGTTCGTCTCCGATTTTGCGCGCGACCCCAATGCGCTGGTGCTCATGCAGCGAGAGACGAGCCGCGCCCAGCGGCTCGCTCATCCCAACATCGTGAATGTGCATGTCTTCGACCGCGACGAGAGGACCGGGATGCTGTTCATGGTCATGGAACTGGTCGAGGGCCAGCCATTGGACAAGCTGCTGTTCGATGCGAGCGCGGGGCTCGGACGCAAACAGGGCGTCCCTCTCATCTTGGGTATCGCCGACGGGCTGGCCTACGCTCACAGCAAGGGCATCGTGCACTGTGACCTCAAACCGGGGAATATTCTCGTGACCCGCGCGGGCATCGCGAAGATCCTCGACTTTGGAATCGCTCAAGCCGTCCAGTTGGCGGATGCCAACACACCCGCTCCGGCAGCGTCAGCGGCGCAAGAGCCGTTGATATCCGGCTACACGGTTGCGTATGCATCGTTGGAAGCGCTCTCTGGGCAAGCTGCCCAGCCTGCGGACGATGTCTTTGCGCTTGGACTCGTCGCCTACGAAATCATCGGCGGGCACCATCCGTTTCGGCATGAATCAGCGGATGTTGCCAGGAAGGAGGGTCGGAAGCCGCCGCGCCTGGCAGAACTGCGCGGCCACGAGTGGCGAGCCGTGAGTCGGGCGCTCGAGTTCGACCGCCAGCAGCGGTGGCCGAGCGCCGCCCAATTCCGAAAAGCCTTTGCGGGGACTAGCCGTGCTCAGAAGTTCCTGATTACGGCAGTGGCGCTACTCGTGCCTGTGACAGTGTTGCTAGCGTATCGTTACTACGTTGCGTCGGGTCCAGCCGTCGCCTTTGACGAGTTGCCTCCACGCACTCGGGCGGAAATACTCAAGTCGCTCGCCAGCGGTAACGAAACGTTGGAATATGTCAGGCGTACGCGCGATTTAGGTCCTTTGGATGACGCAGCAATCGCATTCGATCACGCGTACGCTCTACACCCGCGCAATCGCGAAGCGTCTAGAGGTCTCGACTCGACTGTGAAACTGGCCATCGAATGGGCGGAGGGCCGTCCGGATGCGGGCTCGGCTCTGCAAGAGCTCCGGAAGCTGACGGCGGTTACCACTGAGAGCCGGTATTACGAGCACAACGCCGCCCTCGAGGCGGAAATCGACAAGCTGTCGCGGCTCGCGCCGTGACCGGCACACGGAGAGTGGACATGACGATCCGGCTGGTGTTCGCGGTCGCCGCGGTGATACTTGCGTGCACCGGGGCTGTGCTCGCGCGAGATTCTGACAACAAGGCGCGCGAGGGGATGGTGACACGCAGCGATCTGGAGATCGTCGAGTGTCTGTTACCCGGGCAGCTCAGACAACTCGGAGCCATGACCTATCTCGGCCCGCGTCGGCCGCTGCGCACGACCACCTCCGATTGCCGTGTCCGCGGAGGAGAGTATGTCGCCTACGATCGCGCCGATACCAAGTCGGCGCTGCGTATCTGGCTGCCAAGCGCCGAGTCGGGCTCAGCCGAGGCGCAGAACAACGTGGGGGAAATCTATGAGCGAGGGGTAGGGGGCCAGGCGGACTACGGTGCCGCGGCGCTGTGGTATCAGAAGGCCGCAGCCCAGGGATACTCACGTTCGCTGGTCAACCTGGGTGCACTCTACGAACAGGGACTCGGAGTAGAGAAGGATTCTTTGAAGGCCCTCAATTTCTACCGTCAAGCCGCCGGGCTGCCGGAAAACAGCGTGATCTACGCTGATGCCGCGCGGCGCGAGGAGGATGAATTGCGGGCCGAGCTGTCGCGCACCGTTCAGGAGAAGGATGCCCAGCTGGATGCTCTGAAGAAGCAGGTCGAGCAACTCGAACACAAGCTCCGTGAGCAATCGACCAAGGTCGCGGCATCATCCGCATCATCACCGGAGCTCGAGGCGCTGCGCGGACTCGTAAAGCAGCTCGAGTCGGATAAGGGGCAGGCGGAGCAGCATCTGGCATCGGTTTCCCGTACGCGCTCACCCTCTGCCGAGAAGCCACCCCAACCACTGGATCCAAAAGCCGCCCTGCGCTCCGTGCAAGGTCAGAATATCGGGCGCTTCTACGCGCTCGTGATTGGCAACCAGGACTATCGCAATCTGGAGCGGCTCCAGACTCCGCACAGCGATGCGGACCGCGCGACGCGGATCCTGAGAGACAGGTATGGGTTCACGGTACAGCAGATCGATGACGCTGATGACATCACCATGCTTCAGGCGCTCAACGATCTCGACAAGATCGTCCGGCCGGAAGACAACGTGCTCATCTACTATGCAGGGCACGGTTGGAGGATCAAGGGGGGCGGTGGGGGCGATATCGGCTACTGGCTGCCCGTGAATGCGGATCCTCCCCCGAATGATACTCTCTGGGTTCCCAACGAGCAGGTCACGGCCCACCTCGGTCGCCTCGCGGCCAAGCGCGTACTGGTGGTCGCTGATTCGTGTTACGCCGGCCTGCTGTCGGCCGACCCGAGCGCCAACCTCTTTGGGAACGACGGCCCCGTAAGTTCTGAGTACCTGAAGTACAAACTGCCCAAGCGCGCGCGCCTGCTGCTGGCCTCCGGCGGCGACGAGCCGGTTCTCGATGCCGTCGCCGGCCAAGGTAACTCGGTGTTTGCCCGTGCCTTTCTCGACGCGCTCGAGTCGAATACAACCGTGCTCTCCACGCCCGCGCTGTTCGCGAGAATCCGCGATCGGGTGCGACAGGCGGCCCGGCAGAGCTCATTCATCCAGTCGCCGGATCTCAAGTCGATCAAGAGTGCTGGACACGAGATGGGAGATTTCTTCTTCGTCCCGGTCGGCAAGGGCTGAAGCGGCCGCGGTTCAGTTTGCCAGGCGCTGGATGCGCAGGCCGAAGGCCAGCTCGTGCGAGCGGAAGTTGGCTTGCCCCGCCACGGCGCTGTAGTCGGCGAATGCCGAGATGCCATATGGGAACTGTGCGGTAAAACCTGCAGCCCAGTCGAAGTAACCTCTGTCCGGACGATCGGTGACGATCTCGAAGTTGCTGATCAGTCCGCTCGATGTCCCCGCACCGGGGTCGTCGACGAAGTGCACGGTCGCAGCGCGCTGATCGTTCTTGAACTCATGGATATAATGCGCTCGTGCTTGCGGCAGTATGACGGCGAAGCGGGTGTTGAGCGCGTAGGAAAGGTGTCCGCCCGCCTTCAGCAGCAGCGATTCGCCGGTTTGATCCGAGAAAGCCAGGGCCATGCCCGATTGCGAGGGATCGGCTTCGGCGAACCCATTCACGTCGACGCGAGTGTAGTTCAGAGCGGCGTCGGGACCGAACGTGAGGCCGCGGTAGTGGAATCCATATCCAACGTTTGTTCCAAAGGCCATCTGCCTCGCGCCCGTCGATCCCGTCACGTCGATGGAACATTGGCCCGAGTGGCAATTCGTCGGCGTGACCGTGCTGTTCTCGTCGATGCTGAAGGATGTCGTCCGCGCGGCATCATAGCTGAGGTGGCCGAACGTACCGATGGCATCGACGTACCCCGCGTCGCCGTAGTAGTAGCTGCCGTACAGGGATACGGAGTTACCCCGTGAATCGAGCCGGCCGCTGCTATCCGTGAAATGGGTGTTACCGCTGGAGTGCCCGACCGCTAGACCCAGCACGACGTTATCTCGTAGACGATAGTCCGCGCCAGCAGTAATGCCGTTGCTCCTGAGGTCGAAGCCGGTCTCGTTGATTGTCGTATCCTGCGACCCGCGACGCAGCGTCCCATTAATGAAGAAGCCCCAACGGCTCGGCGTGACGGCACCCGAGTCCTCCTCGCCACCGCTTCCGCCGACAAGTTGCTTGAGGGCGGAGAGTCCCTTGAAGCCCGTCATGTCCTTGAGCATCGCGAGGAACTCTCCAAGGCCGTTGCCGGTCGGCACTCCAAAGTCGAGTCCGGCGAAACTCAGGCCTCCCATTCCCTGGCGCAGTTGCGCGAGACGCGCGCCGATGTTGGTGAATTGTGTACCCGAGAACTGCACGCCGGTGCGTTGTTGCGCCGTCGACTGCTTGCCCGATATGGCATTCAGCGTGTCCTTCAGTCCGGACGGATCGACGCCGCCGCCGTGCGTGCCGATGATAGCGGTGCAGTTCGCAAACAGGTTCTGCTGAGAGGCGGTCAGCGCAGATCCGGAAGTCTCCAGCTCTGAGCACACTCTCTCCAGTGCCGCCGCGATGCTGAGCTGCGCGGGATCAACGAAGTTGGGCACCGAGGTGAGCGGCCTGCTGAGATTCGTGGCATTGCCGGGTCCGGTCGAGATGGTTATTGCCACCGCCGTGCCGGCTGCAATGGAGGTTCCAGCCCCCGGGTTTTGGCTGAACACGGCGTTGAAAGGCAGACCGGACGGGCCTGGGGCGCGACTGACTACTCCCGTGACGAGGCCAGCCGCCTGCAACGCGCTCGCCGCAGCGGATTGTGACATTCCAACGACATTGGGCACAACCATCCCGGCCTGGACGGACAGTGTGCCGCTTGCCGTTCCAGGGTTGTTACCCAGAGTGGTCTGCAGGGTACCGGCTGCAATGGTGTTGGTGTAGTCGGTTCTTGGCGCCGTGCTGCGCGCAGTTACGTTCACCGCGATCGAGCAGCCTCCGGCGGGAATAGTCGCTTCGACCGAGTAAGTGATCGTGCCACTACCTGCCACAGCACCGACCGCGTTGGTCGCGCATGAACCACCGACACCACCGGCGGCGACAGTCATCCCAGCGGGGAGCGTATCGGTGAGCATTTGATTCAGGAAAGCGTCGACCGCATTCGCGTTGCCGAACGCGATCGTCAACTGGCTGGTGCCTCCGCTGGTAATAGCCGCCGGCGAGAACGTGATTGCCGAGACAGTGGGGGGCGTTGGTGTCACCTGTCCCATGCCGACAAGGGAATGGGCGAGCAGGAGGACTGTGCCGCCCAGAACCGCCAACCGTCTCGAGTGGAGAACGACGTGGTCGTGATTTGTTGATGTGTGGACCATAACTCCCCGCGTCCTTGTTCGCCCCGCAAAGCGCCCACACGAGCGCGCCAATTCAAGCGCGGTCGAAGCCTCGCGCCTCTTTATAGATTGCAGGGTGACTTCCGGGACCTTATGGCCCCCTGTTCTCGAATATGGCGGCTATCTATCACATCCCCGGCCTCTCGTGTCAATGTGGCGGCTGCACTTGACCGCCGCTTGGCCTCCTGGGTCTGCCGAGCCGGAAAACCCGTTGTCCCGCTGGTCGGAGGCCTCGCTCAGCACGCCGCGCCAAATCTCCTGCCAGCAGCAATTGTGGGTATAGCCGCGGACGATGCGGACGGAGCCGATTGCTCCGGTCCTGGAAGCAGCGGATTGGACGAGTGCAGGCGGTGTATTCGTGTCATCGCTGCCGACCAGGTGTAGGAGCCGGCTACTATCGGGATGCAGGTTCAACTCCGCCGGATTCAACGAACCCAACAACAGAGTATAGCCGTGTAGCATACACCAGGCGACAGTGTCCAAGTTGGCTCCGATCGTGATGACTCGGGTCACTGCCGGGATCCGGGTCGACAACAGCACGGCAAGTGTGCCGCCTCCGCTGTGGCCATAGAGCTCGATGCTTGTCGCGCCGGATCGGGCCGCCTCGGAGCGCACTGTCGCCGCCAGGCTGTCCACAACCTCGGGTGCGAACCGCCGCACCGTCCAATAGGCCGGGTTGCATCCCCTGTCCCGTTCCAGGCCGAAGTAGCAGGGGCGGCCGAGATAGACGCTCGGGGCTGGATCGAGAGCCATCAGACGCAGCATCAGTAGATCACGAGGCGTCGGGTCGAAAGCGACCGTCGTGGGGCGGAGAAACGGGCGGCCATCGCCTTCGATGTACACGTGCAGCACACGATATTCGCCGACGCTGGTTTCCTTACGGTACACACGGTGTCGAAACGTTGATCCGGTGACGAGGTCTTCCTGAAATCCAGCCTGTCGCGCCAGGCGTTGGACCCGGCTGGCACAACCTGTCGAGGCCGCGACCAGCGCCGTGGCCACCAGGACGGTGCATACGACGTTGGAGAATCGAGCTGCAAGCATAGCGTTAAGATGCGCGGGTTGAGCCTAACGTCTCGGTGGACGCGGTCTGGGACCGGTACCGCTAGTCAACCGCGTTGCGCTTTCTTCTGCAACCAAACTTTGATCGCCCCTGATGGGGCAGCCCGGTGCGCTCCCGTCAGAAGCCAGTTCACGTAGATGTGGGACACCTCATTGCGGTAGCGGTCCGGTCTTTAAACCATGTTGTCGAGAGTTCTACATCTCGACAACATCGAACGCGGTCCCGCCAAAGGGCTGTCCTGGAGGACGATGTACGGAAGAACGAATCGGCTCGGACCGAGCAGGCTATTCCGGAAAGTAAGGGCCGGCGTTGTTACTGTGCCGTAGCCAAGGAGAGATCCCCGATGGGCCGCTTTGCGGGCTTGCGCACCCGGAACCAGATGGCATAGAGCGCCGGAAGAAAGACCAGCGTCAGCACCGTGCCGGCGGCTGTGCCGCCGATCAGCGTGCAGGCCATCGATCCCCAGAACACCGAGGTCGTGAGCGGGATGAATGCCAGCACTGCCGCGAGCGCCGTCAGGAGGACCGGTCGCGCGCGCTGCACCGTGGCCTCGACGACCGCATGATAGGGATCCAAACCCTCGGCCTCGTTCGAGTGGATCTGGCCGATCAGGATCAAGGTATTGCGCATCAAGATACCCGACAAGCCGATCAATCCGAGAATGGCGTTGAAGCCAAAGGGCTGATGCAGTATGAGCAGAATCGGGACCGCGCCCACCAGCCCCAGCGGCGAGGTCAGAAACACCATGGTCATCGCCGACAGCGAGCGTGTCTGCAGGACCAACACCAGCAGCGTCAGGAGTAGCATGATCGGAAAGACCGGCAACAACGCGGAGTTCGCCTTGGACGAATCCTCGATGTTGCCCCCGGTCTCGATCCGATAACCGCTCGGCAGACGCGCGATGATCGGCGCGAGCGCTTTCTCGATCTCCATGGAGACTTCAGGCGGCTGCATAGCTTCATCGAAGTCGGATTGCACCGTGATGGTTGGCGTACGGTCGCGGCGCCTGAGGATGGGATCCTCGGGACGGATCTCGACATGACCGATTTGACTCAAGGGAACCACATGTCCCGTGCGGCTCGTCAGGATCAGCTCACCGAGTCGTGCGGGGTCGAGGCGCTGAGGTCCTGCGCTGCGCGCCACCACTTCCACGGTACGGATATCCTCCCGAACCTGAGTCACAGGCGCGCCGGTCAACAGGAACTGAAGCTGTTCTGCCGCATCGCTCGAGCTCAGCCCCATGAGCTGCAGCCGATCCTGGTCGAGCACGAAATGGACCGTTGGGGTGCGCTCGCCCGAGTCCTGGTTGACCTGGCGCGTATGGGGATTTGCGCGCATGACGGCTTGGACCTGGTTGGCAATGGTACGCAGCTGATTGAGGTCGGGTCCCATGACACGGAAGTTGACCAGGTAACGGGGAAAGGGGCCGAAGATGAGCTGAGAGACACGCACGCGGCCCTCAGGCGCCAGGCCCTGGGCGATCCGCTCGCGTAGCCGCAACTTGAGTTGATCGCGGGCCCGTGCATCACGAGTCAGAACAACCATTTTAGCGAAGGCGGGATCCGGCAGCTCGGGGTTGTAGGAAAAGAAGAAGCGCGGTGCGCCCTGACCAATGTAGGTCGTGACGATCTTCGCCTCCGGTTGTTCACGCACCCATCGTTCGACTTTGATGGCGGTGGCGGTGGTGGCCTCGATGCTGGTCCCTTCCGGCATCTGCACTTCGACCAGCACCTCGGGCCGATCGGAGCTGGGGAAGAACTGCCGCTTGACGAAACCCATTCCGAGTCCCGCCAGCAGGAACACCGCGACCACCATGCCAGCGACCTTGAACCTATGGTCCACGGCCCAGGTGATGAGCTGACGCAGGCGCTGGTAACGCGGTGTGGAATAGATCGTGGTATGACCGCCCGGTACAGGCGCGATCCGTGGGAGCAGCTTGACACCGAGATACGGTGTGAAGACGACAGCCACCAGCCAGGACACAATCAGAGCAAAGCCCACGATCCAGAAAATGTTGCCTGCGTACTCTCCTGCCGTCGATCGGGCGAAACCCACGGGGGTGAATCCAATGATGGTGACCAATGTCCCCGAGAGCATCGGAGCTGCCGTGTGACTCCAGGCGTAACCGGCCGCTTTCACCCGATCGAAGCCCTCTTCGAGCTTCACCACCATCATTTCAATCGCGATGATGGCATCATCGACCAGGAGTCCGAGCCCGATCACGAGGGCGCCGAGTGTAATCCGATCGAAGACGCGGCCGGTGAGGAGCATGAGGACAAACACCGCAGCGAGTGTCAAGGGCACGGCCGCAGCCACGACGATACCGACGCGCCAGCCGAGGCTGATCAGGCTCACAATCATGATCACGGCCAGGGCGACAAAGAACTTCAGCATGAACTCGCCGACGGCTTCCGTGATGTTCACCGCCTGGTCGACAACTTTAGTGAACCGCACACCTGCGGGCAGTGTGCCTGCGATCTGCTTCTCCTCCGCGTTCAGCGCTTGGCCAAGGTCCAGTCCGTTCCAACCGTCTTGCATCACGACGCCGAGTACCAACGCGGCCTCTCCATCGCGACGGATCAGGAATGTCGGCGGGTCTTCATAACCCCGTTTGACCTCGGCGATGTCCGCCAGTCTCAACGTACGACCGCCGGCGGCGATCGGCGTGTCACGGATCTTCTGCAAATCATCGTAGGCGCCATCGAGGCGCATGAAGACCTGCGGCCCATTCGTATCGATCGAGCCGGCGGGAGTGACGGCGTTCTGACGTTGCAGCGCGCTAAAAATGTCTCTCGGAGCGACACCGAGGTTCGCCAGCCGCGCATAGGAGAAGTCCACAAAGATGCGCTCAGGGCGCTCGCCCTGGATGTTGACCTTCTTGACGCCCGGGACGTGAAGGAGGCGTTGCCGCAGAGTCTCCGCTTCGCGGGAGAGCTCTCGCGGCGGCATGCCATGAGCCTCGAGGGCGTATACGGCGAAGATAACATCAGAGTACTCATCGTTGACAAACGGGCCCAGCACACCGGTGGGAAGTTTGGGCGCCTCATCGCCGAGTTTCTTGCGCGCCTGATAGAACTCCTCGGCAACCGCGGGGGGCGGGGTCTTGTCACTCAGCGTGACCATCATCACCGCGATGCCCGGGCGCGTGAAGGTCTCTACCCGATCGTACCAACGCAACTCCTGCATACGTTTCTCGAGCGGTTCGGCGACGAGGTCCTGCATCTCCTGGGCTGTCGCGCCGGGCCACACGGCGGTGACCGTCAGGGCCTTGATCACGAAAGAAGGATCCTCGGCGCGACCGAGGCGCAGGAACGCGTACGTGCCCGAGAGGATGATCGCGACGATCAGAAACAGGGTGATCGAGCGCTCGCGAACGGCCAGCGCAGACAGATTGAACCGACTCATGTCATTTACTCTCGCGCGACACGCGCCTCAGCAACCTGGACGCGCTGTTTTTCGTGTAGGAAGTGCCCGCCGACGGCGATGATCGGTTCTCCGATGTGAATTCCACCGCTCACGATGGCGCGCTCACCGTCGAATCGGATGAACTTGACCGAGCGGTATGATACGGATGAGGATTGGCGGTCCAGCGCCCACACACCGGGGCCTTGCCCCTCGTCATCGATCGCCCCGAGTGGAACTGACAGGGCACCGGCCTGCGCGGACTCTTCAAGGTAAACTGTTACGGTCGCACCGAGCGGGGCTGTGGCGGCTGCTCCGTCCAACACATAGCGGGCCTCGAACGTCCGGGTCAGCGGATCGGCAGCGTCGGAGAGCTGCCGGAGGCGAGCTGAGTATCGCGTGGCAGAATCGGCATTCACTCCATAGAGGATGGCGTGAGCGGTCGAGCCCAGCGCCGGGCGCAACGTCTCAGGCAAGTTGACGGCCGCCTCGCGCGCTCCCGCTCGGGCCACGCGGACCACGATCTGGCCGGCGGAAACGAATTGTCCCGGCTCCGCCAGGGTCTCCATCACGGTGCCGTCGGCATCCGACACAAGCGTTGCGTACGCGCCTTCATCCTGAGCGACTTTGAGTTGCGCTTCGGCGGCTGACAGCAGGGCTCGAGCGCTGTCCGCGGCCGCCTTGACTTGATCGTAGGCCGATTGGGAGACTGCGCCGGAAGATACCAGGCCACTGTAGCGCGCTTCATCGGCGGCCGCCTGCTGCAGGCGGGCTCGCGCGGCATCGGCATTGCCGACCTGACTCGTGATGGCGTGCGTGTAGTCCGTCCGGTCCAAGCGCATGAGCGGCTGGCCCTGATGCACGCCCTGACCACTATCGACCAGCCGCTCGATGACTTTGCCTGAGACGCGAAAGCCCAGATTACTTTGGACGCGCGCGGATACGACGCCAGTGAACGCTCGCTCGCCCATCTCGGCGGGTTGCGCCGCGGCGATTTGTGCAAGCTGGGGTATCGTTCTCGGGTCCTGTGCGGACTGTGAGGGTGCGCAGGCCGTGAGGTTCATTGTCGCCGCTCCAACACCGAAGGCGAGGGCGAGGGTTCTAACTCCAAACATCGTTGTGCTCCTAGGAAAATATTGCGTAACCATTCCTACGAGATGTCACCATCCGCCGCCCAACGCTCGGAATGTACCCACCGCGGCTCTGGCCGAATCGGCGCGCGTTTGCGCGAGCTGGTCCTGGGCGGTGAGCAACTGGCGATCGGCATCCAGAACATCGGTCAGGGCGATCACGCCTCCCTGGTAGGCCTCTTGCGAGGCATCTCGCGCCCGCTTCAGTGCGGCCACCTCGGTGAGCAACTCTTGGTTGTGAGCCTCGAGTTGCACCAGGGAGGTGAATGCGTTCTCGACCTCTTCGGCGGCGCGCAGCACCGCCTGTTGGTAGCGGGCGAGTGCTTCAGCCTTGGCTCCCTTGGCCTGCGCCACTTCGGCGCCCACTTTGCCGAAATCGAACACCCGCCAGCGCAGTCCCGCGACGCCCTGCGGCTGGAACGTCGCGGCTTTGAACAGATCGCTCGGGCGAGAGCTCTCGTAGCCGAGCATTCCCGCCACGGAGATCTTCGGATAGTAGTCCGCGAGTGCCTGGCCGATCCGGGCATTGGAAGCTTGCAGGCGACGTTCAGCGGCAATGACATCCGGCCTGCGGCGTAGCACCTCGAGCGGCCTGTCGTTGGCCGACACACTCGGCACGGTTGGGATGTCGCGCGGTGTCTGCAGTTCCGCGGCGAAAGTCCCCGGCTGGACTCCCAACAACACGTCGAGTCGGTTCATTTGCGCCTCGAGATCGATGCGCAGCGGCTGCAGTGAGGCACGGGCCTGCGACAAGAGCGCCTCAGCCTGCGCGACCTCGCGCACCGCCGCCAATCCCCGACCGAATCTCTGGCGGACGAGCTCGAGCAGGCGCTCATCAGTGGCGACCTGCTTTTCGGCCACTGTGATGCGCGCCTGATCCCCCCTGACGCGCAAGTATGCATCTGCGGCATCTGCGGTTACGGAAATGCGTATACCAACCTGCTCGGCGATCGCGGCGCGCGCCTCGGCGGATGCGGCTTCTCGGCCGCGACGCAGGCCGCCGAATAGGTCCAACTCCCAGCTCGCACCCAGACCTACATCGTAGAGTGACTGATCGCGGTTGAATCCAGGCAGGTGGCTGGCGATCTGGCCGGTCGGGCTCTCCAGGGACTGGTGAATCCGGGTCGCCTGGCCGTTCAGATCGAAGGTGGGTAGCAGCTGCGCGCCGGCCTCGCGAGCTACGGCCCGAGCCTGCTGGACTCGCGCCAATGCCGCGGCGAGATCGAGGTTCTGAGCACGCGCCGCGGTGACGAGGCGCGAGAGCATCGGATCGTTGAAGCCGTCCCACCAGGTTTCGAGGGTCGGTGCTGGAGTGCTCATCGCGCCGGCCTGCAGCGCGGCGGCATTGTGAAACTTCTCCAGGTTCATTGGGGGCTTTCGGTAAGACGGCCCGACGGCGCAACCTGACACGCAGAGCTGCGACAAGATGCTGACCGATGCGACAGCAGCCAGCAGCGGCCGCATAACAACAGCTCTATGTGCGACAAACCTCATGTGTGCACCTTGTTTGTGTGAGAGCAGGCAGGCAGCCATGGCTCGCCGTACCGACGCTGAGCCTTCGGTGCTCAGCGCGTCGGTCGCGATGCGTGTAACGAAGCATCGCTCCCATGATGCTGGCCGAGCAGAACCTGTTGCACTGCCGCGTGCGTGTCGCTGTACGCCACTTTGCGCTGCTGGGGGTTTGTTTCGTTTGAAGCTCTTGCAACCTCAGAGTGCTTGATCGTCTCAGCACCTCGACGATCGGAGCCGCTTGTCCCGAGCAACAGCTGCTTGGCGGACTCCTGCGCATCGGCGGTCGGGATGGTCACCTTCCCGTCGCGCGGTCCGGATTGCGGAGTGGAGTGAGCTGGAGTGGTGGTCCCTGTGAGCAACTCCTTCATCTGCTGTTGAGTGTCGCCCGTGGAGTCCGCTGCCGCGGCGGTACCAACATGAATGACAAGTGCTGCGGCGGCGAGGGCCAGCGGACGGCTTCGGAGCTTGGCGATGTGCAGTGGCATAAATGATTTCCAGTTATGTGAGTGTATATACATGTATGTGTTCAAAAAAAAGCAGCTCCGAATCCTCCTATGTGCCATCAGGTATGAACGGCTTAACTCGAGGACAGTCTGCTGGCGGCAAGGAACGATGCCTCTTTGAGAGCCATGGCTTGCTTCGGCCCCAGTCGCTTTTCGAGAGCATCCTGAGCTGCCTCCCAGCGGGGTTTCAGTTTAGTCAGCAGCGCTTGCCCCTCGGCACTGAGCGCCCAGTGATGCTGCCGACGGTCATTACCAACAGTGTCGCTTGCGAGGCCGGCCTTTTTGATCAGCGCCAACGTCCGCGTGGCCGTGGTCTGGTCAATACCGAGAGCTTCAGCCAGCTCCGTTGTGGTCAGGTTTGGGACCGAGTCGAGAAGCT
>Ga0307511_10000131_pt1 | contig 68143 bp, 60 predicted proteins | sample 13_EM_MG_FD_200266 | JGI IMG/M metagenome (GOLD analysis project Ga0307511, IMG submission 200266) | Populus trichocarpa ectomycorrhiza microbial communities from riparian zone in the Pacific Northwest, United States - 13_EM | ecosystem: Host-associated > Plants > Roots > Unclassified | place... | reverse complement strand
CTTTGTCAACCCCACCGCCTCCAATAGCCCATGCAGCTGCAAAAGTGGTAGCATCAAAACCAAAGCAAAGATCAACATCCATATGGTCCCCAGGAACCACAACCTTCTTGCCTTTGAGTTCAGCAGCTCAGACACCTCACACAGAATCAGCAGCCCCAGGACTCCTGTAGCAGCCATGGTATTTATGAATGCTCTCTCCCCTAGTCGCTGATATAATGATCCACCTCCATCGTTGTGATTCTTGGTGCCCCATACACCCTCCCCGTTGCAAATTCCGGCATACACCCTGCGTGACCGAACGACAGTTGCGACCACAATAAACCATAGCAGAAATATGACATTGCTTGAGATGAATCCTATCCTTGATGACATGGACGGTGCATCGTGTATCCAGGGCGGAAGACAGCCAGATCCCCCGTAAGCTGCCTCTGTACACATTTCTGCATTTGGACCCAACATCGTCATGTCCACCATAGTTCTCTGGAGATAATATCGGCAACCAGTTGCTGTCGCTCCGCTGTGGTGGTGGTCGCAATGTAATTTTAGTTGGTAGCTAGGTTTATTATTGAATGATTTTGAGGGGAGGTAAGATATTTATTGCAATTGCACTGTTTCTCGCAAGTCTGAAGATCGAGGCTGTGCTGAAGCTCCCCTTGTGCACGAGCTTGGTCCAAGCTCACTGGCTCGTCTCCGTTCGTCAAGTTCGTTTCGCAATGCAGTATGAAACAGTTTCCAGTTTCTCTCAGCCCCCGACTGCGTTTGAATGCAGTGCTACGAGCATCTGGCGGATTTGGGGATTCAATCGGTTTATACTCACAACATAGGTGGGGTGGACCAGCCGAAGATCGCACACTGCCATCCAACCGTTTGAGAGCTGCCTGCCAAGCCCCATTCATGTGCGCTGTAAGCCCTCACCGATCAACCCCTGCCGTAGGCAGAGATCACCACGTCTTGCTCCAGGGACCATTAGGTATACGCGCAATAAACGAAAGTATGTATGTAAACAAGATTTGAAGCTAAGTAGCACGCTATGCTATGGTGCTCTTCAATGCTTATGGTCAGCCAGCTACAGTCTAAGTTCAATCGAACAGACATGTACATAATATTGGAAGAGTTCGAACACGAGTTGGCAACGATGAGGGGTAATGTAACTACAAGTAATCTCCACACGCATCACTGGCAAGCAAGGCATTATTGAAAGCGTCAGTAAATGATGTAGTTAGTCTGTTTAGGATGAAGTCAGCGTTGATTGTACTTGTATCGGGACTAGATATGCGCGGGGATACTGCATAAATTGGCAAAATAGACATCCTATCCCTTCTGTGACTTCTCGTATTTTAGAACCAGACTAGTATTTTAGGTGATCTTGACAGGGTTCTATCTCGCCAGTTTATGCGGCCAGGAACGAAATATACATGCAGAGGTATGTATCGGGGGACTCAGCCGCCTTCTGTTCTACTATATATAGAACCAAAACATTCGAGTTGTACGACTAGCTTATATGCAACCTCATCATAACCTTGATATACGGTATTAGACACTATAGACATTACACATACAATTCCAGCACAGGCACATGCACATGCATCAGGAAATTGACAAGCTCTCATGTTGGTTATTACCCTGAATCTCTGCTCCTCGTCCCTGATAACACCGCAAATCAACTTTGAACTAAAGCAAATATAGTCTGTTGACACCAAGAAGCCTTCAAGCTGTTTGAACGTCAAGTTTTAAAGCTATTATTCTTTTAAGGACACTTTATGGATTCAGTCTACATCTCTTGCCTTTGCTGTACTCCCTAAACCCATAAGATATCGTAGACGCCATCCCAGCTCTAAAGACCAAAAGAAACCCCCAGCTCTATAGATACGAAGTGTGCGTTTATTTCTGGTGCATATGCACTAGAGTAAAACCCATGCCTTCACAAACGGGGCGGAAAACAAGCAAGGCCCCTAGTGAAATTTCATTATAACCAAGCTTCTGAATTAAAAAATTGCTAGGGAATCACAAAAACAGCAGATAGTAAAGAATTAAAAGGTAGCTAATGCGAAGGCGGAGGTGATGGAGGCCAAGTCGTGGTCGTTCATTCCTCGTGAAGTGATAGTCATTGAGACCAAAGCCATAGTGATTGACTTCTAAGGCTTGGAGTAACGGGTCTTGCCGATGGTGAAAGGCACATACCGGTATTTAATCATGTGCTGGATTTGGCGGCGCACTGTAATCCTAGTCAGCACGTCGTTGTGAATGAACCGACGAACTAGGGGATACGCACTCGTTAAGATAAACAGCAAGAACCAATAAACAACCAACACTGGCCAGAACACTGGAATATCGAACACTTCAAACCAAGTGCAGAAGAAGCCAATGGTGGTCGCCCTTGTCGCACTATGCCAGAACTTGAACTCTGGAAGTCGTCGGATAAAGGGGCGGAACTCTTCGTCATTCTTAGTGGGCAGCGCGGAGGGTCCACCCTCTTCCAGCTCCTCTTGCTCTAGCGACGGATCGAATTTGGGGGTTAAGAAGGCGAGGAAGAGGTTAAGGAGGTAAATTCCAAGGGAATAAGCCACTATGGGAATACTACATCATCAGTAGGTGATCCTAGGGGAGAGCCATAGAGAAAGAGAGAAATAGACTCACCAATGTACCACCCTTGGGCGTATATTATCCGGAACATGAACACAAGGAGCAGGACGCCAGTCCCGATCCATCGTTGAGTAGTGTAGGGGGTTACTTTGTCAAGATATGTCTGGTACAGCTACGCAGTTTAACAAAGAGCCATTAGCTATCCGACTAAACATTGCCCATAGTTTGAACCAGAAGGTGGCAACTCACCCTTGCTGCCTTGTTTGTTTGTGACGTGATGGCAGAAAAACCAGACTCCGGTGGTGGTGAATCCATTATTGCAGACGTTGTGTGATGTCAAACAGAGGGTGAGGTGATCGTGATGAGCTGGAGCTGTGGATTGGCTGGGAGAGTTTGAGATGGGGGAGATATCTGAAATTATCGCAGGCAATGGCAACTTGCAGGTACAGTCTGACTTTTTAGTGTAGAGGTGGTCTCAGCTTCCATTGTATTGGAAAGCAGGTGCTTGGCAGGAACCTCGAGTGCTTTCGCCGCGCCTTAGTCACCGGCCACGCTAGCAACTATCGCAGGCCTAGATGTTCCCGTTCGAGAGAGCTCGAACGCGAATTCAACGTCCAGTCCATCGAATATTGCTCACACGATTGCCTCCTCAGCAAAGCAACCTATATCGCATCAAAGCCTCCTCCCACCCAGTAGCTTTTCCTACGTGACGAAAACGCCTGAAAAATGGATATTTCTCTTGATGAGATGATCCAGCGAGGCATGCCCGACCTATAGCCCACCATGGTGTTTGCAAGGCTAACATCCGGCTTCTCCAGAACGCAGAGCGAAGGCTGCATCGACAAACAATGTTCTGAGGCCGAACGCACCGCTGGGGCCAAAGGGGGGTGCTGTGAAGGTACGATTATCCGACGCAAGACAAACTCGAACCACCTCTATCATACCCCCACCTTACTCCTATTTTCACCTCCTTCGCGCGGTCATTTATACATTTTTCCTTTCCTCTGCTCTCTAGTAGTGGTTCTTGAACTCCAAACTCACTTTTCTCCTAGCGGCATGGTGGGAGCGGCGTCGGGAAATCACCTTCTCCAGCACCTTCGAGTATGACTAGCCGGTGGACACATGACCTTCACCATAAGAACAATCCTTTGGCTTCTCGAATAACCAAGTCAACTCCGCTCCCCTCATCAATAACACCCTCCGTTGCCGCACAGCTATCGAACAACCGCCTTTTCACTGCATTACATGGAGCTATCACCCCCTCACCACCCACTGCGCCGAAGAATGGCGTTGATGTTGGGTTAAGCATCCGGGGAGCCTCTAGGCAAGCCTCTGGATTCTCAATAAAGGGTTTAGCGGGGCCGTTTGTGGTCCGGGCATCAAATCTTGCCCCAGGGACGACAGCAGAAGACGTTAAGACCGCTATGCTACCTCTAGGGAAGATTGTCAGCTGCATAATACTCACTGCCAATCCCACGGTCATGGCAGAAATTGTCTTTGAAAAGAAGGATGCGGCGGATCGGTGCATTGAGCAATACAATAATCAGATAGCTGATGGTTAGTTCTTTCCACCTCTGTTCAATCGGTTGGTCAAGGGTATCCGTCATTTCTAACCCTGAATATTAATTAGGTCGTCGTCTTCATGTTGTCCTGCATAACGGCCCACCCATCGGAAAACCCTCTTCCTTTTCCTCAAAGTTCTCATCGCCATCGAGTTCGGTAGATCATAACACGGCCCGAGAAGAAGCAGATAGGCAACGACGGTTGGCCAATCAACAACACTTGAATGGGAATGTTGTCGACGGAACGTTTGGGTTTAAGGCACCCATACTATACAGCGACACGCTGGTGAGCAAGAGGGGAAGAGGCTTCCAGAGATAGGACTATGAGGAGCCTACTTCTGAAAATATGGGTGGATACGCTCTTCGAACTTGCGAATAACGAGTTGTCTTCTACGATGTAATTTTATACTGGTTCAAGTAGTTAGATGATCGCTGGTATCCTTAGGATACAGGAAAGGCGCCTGGCACTGGGTATAGGTCTATCACTTTTTTTCTGTCTTCACAATCGCAGCCAAAAACACCATTATCTTTGCGATGGCCACGGTCAGGGCATACTTTGTAACGATTCACCTATTGAGCGAGATAGCATGATATCAATCATAGGGGTTGAGCACCATTGGGGTCTGCAGTTCTTTCATTTTCACTTGGTGACCTCTTATTAGCTTCCTTTCTGTGCCTAATTTCAAGGTTTCCTTTCCTTTTTTCTTCACTTTAGCGAAAACAAAATATACCTTAATTGTCCTTAATGACGAAATAAGATGAAAAAGGTCTGCAAGTACAGTGCATGACAAGGGTAAAGCAAGCATCACTCTACGCGTTTCCCGACGCGTGACGCTACCTTATATTTAAAGATTTCCAATCCAACACGCGACTTGAGACTCTCGCGAAACCCCTAATTACAATAATTCTCTCTCACCCCCCGTACACGAATTCCTTGAGCCCTACGCGGAATTAACATAGCTGTTTTCGACACCTCAGAACACAATGCTACCACTAAGGTCGAAGGACAAGAGGGTAATAATAAAGAAAGAAGGTGCAAAGGGGGCTTCGCCTTTGCTAATGTGGATGAAAGGTGGAGCAAGGAAGGGTAATGCTATGAAGGAGCCTGGGGTGAACCAGGAGGTGAATAAGGAGGATGAAGAGGATAGAGGGGTGAAGTCTAAGGTGAAGGGGCCATTGAAGAAGCGAAACTCGAAAGAAGGGGACAATAAGGATGAGGATTCAGAGGTCTCAGACGAAGCAGAAGAGGAACAGGAAGAATGGAAACCAACAAAAAAGGTGGTTTTGAAGGTGAAAAAGGTGGGAAAATCGAATGGTAAGAAGATTAAGCTGGGGAGTAAGAGGAAGGTAAATAAGCGAAAGCAGGAGGAGGAAGAAACAGAGGAGGGGGAGGAGGAAGAGGAGGTGAAAGAAAAGGTTGAAGAGGAAGAATTAAAGCCGGAGAAGAAAGTTGCGCCTACCAGACTGAAAAGAGATACGAAGCCAAAGAAAGAAGAGCTAGATGATGAGAATGTTCTAGATGAAGAGGGCGAGGAAGCGCAACAAGATGAGGATGCAAAGGTTGGTACGGTGGGGGGTGCCGACTTCAATGAGTATGAACGCCAACGGCAGGAGAACATCTTGAAGAACAAGCTCTTGTTGCAGCAGCTCCAGCTAGATAGCATAGCCCTCGGCCCTAAGCCGAAGCCAAAGCCAAAGCCCGCCCACAAACCTGTCCATCGGAAGAAGAAGGAACCCAGCGTCTCCACTACTGAACATGTCCCCCGACGGCAAAGTAGCCGAATAGCTGGTCTGCCTGCGGACTCGGAAAAGGCGAAACGGAAGTATGAGGAGGAGAGTGCAGCGTTGGAGCAAGCAGAACGGGCGAAGCGTATGAGGGTGGGAGGAGATATAAAATTTGATGTTGGGGGAATCGATCTATCGGCCAGGGGGGCTAGATATGAGAGGACATTTACAGATGAGGATGTCAAGAATACGGACAATACAGATGTGAAGAAATTAAGGGAGAAGATGATGGGATTGAAGTTGTATGAACGATGGGCGCCGAATGGTGGGTTTTATAAAGAAGTTCAATTCCCGACACTATCCAGTTGCAGGCTAATAACGGATCTCCCATGGCCAATACAGATATCAAAATTACCCCAGAGCGCACGGTACGGCCCCACTGTTATAGCCATATTCTCGAGGCATCCTACTGACCCTCTGTCCAGTACTATCTCGGTTTCCACCCCACAACCGACAAGCAACTCATTTTTGCTGGAGACAAACTAGGCACCCTCGGGGTTTGGGACGCTTCCAGCTCCAAACCCAACCCAAATGCTGAGGAAGATGACGACGATAAAGAACTCCCCGCCATAAGCGAATTCAAAATCCACCCACGCACCATATCTTCATTCGCTTTCTCCCCATTCTCCATGAATACCATCTTTACTGCGTCGTACGACTCCTCCATTCGCTCATTTGACTTGGCAAAAGGGCTTTCAACCGAGGTATACTTTGGTGAGGATGAAGAGGGTATCTCCGGGGTAGAGATCCACGACGATAATCCTTACCTCGTTTACTTCTCCACTCTGGAGGGGCGTATGGGGAGGAAAGACACGAGATATAACGGGAAGGCAGACGTCTGGCAGTTGAGCGACAAAAAGATCGGTGGATTCAGTTTGCATCCAAAACAAACTCATCTATGTGTCACCGCGTCCTTAGATAGAACAATAAAAATTTGGGACCTGCGGAAGATAGTCTGTAGTCACAAGGACGGTGAGGGTTATAGTAGCCCGAAGCCTAGAATGGTAGGAGAGCACACATCACGGCTATCCGTATCGAGTGCGTACTGGAATCGCAATGGGTCAATTGCTACGACATCGTATGATGATACCGTGAAGATATACCGATTTCCTCATGCAGGATCCTGGGCACCTGGAGCAAAAATCCCCGTTGCCGACTGTGGTGGAGAGGCGGATGGCGAGGTGGAGCCGAGTACGGTCATAAAACATAACAATCAGACAGGAAGGTGGGTGACAATTTTGCGGGCACAGTGGCAGCAAAATCCAAGGGATGGTGCAGATAAGTTTGTGATTGGGAATATGAATAGGTCCGTTGTCCCCCCAACTCTATTTTATTTTATCAGGCCAAGGAATTGAGCATCAATTTTACTAAATTGTGGGGGTGAAATAGGTTTCTTGATATATATGCAGAGGACGGGACCCAGCTCGCACAACTAGGAAATGATAGTTGTACTGCAGTTCCTGCGGCTGCCCAGCTCCATCCTATAGAAAATTGGGTTGCGGGTGGGACAGCGAGCGGTAAGGTGACGTTATTCTCTTGAGGGTTAGTTTCAGGGCAATGGCGATGATACAACCCCTAAAGAGAATGCTACTCTACTGTGCATTGGGCATTGCAGTGACTTCAGGGTAACATGGATGGGGTTGAGCTTTTTGTGTGAGACTTTCAATGTGTCGTTTCCTCCATTGTTTTAGATATATTAGACTTAGACTTGTATGAGTTCGCAGTATCACAAGCCATGTATCATATATACTTAAATAGTACTTACGCATATGAGATGCGAGCACGGTTTCAAATGCCTCTATGCACCTATCTCTTAGCAACGAATTACTTAAGTATAGTTGAACTAGTCCGATGAACTCTGCTGGGCCGAGGTCTACCACAGTTTGGTTCCAAGTATTTACGAGACGGTACGCTGAATCCTGTAGTCTTGGCACTCGATGGACAACGTCAGTAACCCGCTTCCTGTCCTTCAGGGTAACTTAGGCATGGGTCTACCTTAGTAGGTAACTTGTCCGCCCCTCTCCCCTTACCTTCCGGCCTTGAGCTTCTAAAATACGCGGAGAGAGTAAAGGCAAAAGCAATAGCAGTGCCCAGGGTTATTGTACAATACACCCATATGCATCACCAAGGGGTTGAATTGCTTAACGATACACATGTGAAGCAATAACCATGCAGGTTTGTGGAATGTTCATCTATAAACAGAAAATCTCCTATACGAGAGCTCGGGCAGGAGAGTCTGAACCAGGAAAGACCTTCCCCAACGCTACATGCATACACATATATAGCCATATTTATAAATAAATATAAATAATGGAAACCTCCCTACCTAAATAACAAATTCCTAGATTTTGCCCAGACTAGGTTGTTTTTTTTTCATGTGCATCAGCCAATCTCTATTGCCTTTGGGATAAATAGTCCCGAAGGAGACACCAAACTTGTCTGTTGTATATATATTAATTGATGGCGTTAAGTTTAAGTAATCGTTCATGTGTGAGGAGATAATGGAAGTAGATCACTATTTTAACATTCACACAACTGTTCGCATTTCAATGGCTTGCTGTACTATTTTTATCTACCGAAACCTGCAGACAGTTCAACGGGAATATTACTCTGATGTCATGAAGAAAGCTTGATTCGGGCCCGATCTTACTATTACAACAGCTCGAGCCGAACCTGTCAAAGATCAGATAAATTTCCCATGACTTCACCCATAGGGAAAATCCGTTCTTGATAAAAATACATATGTTTAACTTTTGCGGCAAGAACTTCTCCGCTCGGCAAAAAAAAAAAAATCTCCACTCGGCAGGTACTGTAGGTAATCCCCCACACTGCCACGCGACAACACTAACCCTAACATGATCCACAACTCTCAAGACTTGGCCAAGATTATCAAATCTTACACACACCGCAGGAGCACCTTTAACAGCCGACATATTTAAGCTTGACGATATCGATATCGGTAGGGCTAGCGAGATTAGGCATGTACTCTGGACATGTCAAGGCCTTACTCCACAGTTTTATTACCAACCAGACTACAGTTTTATCTGCAGCCCTATACCATAATACATACTGAATGGTTGAGCTTTCCTTACAGAGTTATAGAACAAGCGAACCGTATCATGGGAAGTGTCATGATCCGGCCTTAGGCCAGGCCCCGTATGCATAACATAGGTTTCTTCATACATACTACAGGGCGATCCGGAATGATCCAGTCAAGGGAAGGGCGAAGAGAGTAAGGAAGGCTTACCCGGCCCGTAAAGTATGGTTATGTACAGCCGATTTCGCTTGCGGAAGTCAGGGCGGGATAGTCTGGTTAGGACCGGACACCTATTGCATATCCGGCATTCTGCATCATGGCTTTTGCACATCGGACCCAAACATATGTGTTGTCCGAGGAACTGCATGCCTACTACCTGCATAGTCTGGCTACAATGCCAAATAAGTCAATATAACCCATTGTATATACATAGCACATATACATAGTACATACTGTATATATCCCGATAGCCCGTTTTACAGCGCAAACGTATACGACGAAAAATGACCGCCGCCGGTCGGTGGGTATTTTATCCATAAAGTTAAGCTCGATTCGCTTGTCCGATAACATGTACAGTTACTAGGTGCCAATGTATCTCCTATAAAGCTCTCACCTAACAACTACAGCCATAGAATTGATCATGGTCATGCGGTGCTCATGGAGATTACAGCAATGCCGGGGTTTAGGAGCTTTATCTGCGGTGCTGTCTTCAGCTCAGGCTCTCCAATGACGGACAAGGATACAGATATAGCTCTTGACCGCTTTCAGCACACAAATGGCACTCCGGATCAGCTCGCATCTGGCTAGGTGTGCAGCAGTTTCAAGAGGGAAAGATGGATCATGAGCGATTTGGACTAGTAAACCTGATATCCGAAATCTGAGAAGCGAATGAAAAAAGGGAACGGCTCCTCAATTTCATGTATCTCAAGTATTCATCATGCCCAGCTAAACCGTAAAGGCATACATCCAACGCGGGAAGCGGAAGCTTACACGGCAGTTTTGGTATGTTACATCGATCAGCTTGGGATTGCTCACTCAGCCCTACGCATACTGCTTCCCCACCGTACCGCACCGGATGTGACATCTGGCACTGATACGCTAGGTAGCCGGTTAGCTACTGGTAAGAAAACACTTTCAAACAAACCTTGTTATCGATTTGTCATGAGAATCAGTCCCCTCTAGATATGTTTCTGGCGAGGTTGTGGTAGATATACTGGTATCAGTGTTGTCAGCCTCACATCCCGAAAATATATTAATCGCCGTTATAGCCAACCAAATTAGCGAGGGGAAGGAGGGGCACACCCCGCATCAAAGCCCCAGTTCGCTAAGCCCTACGGACGGATGGCTTTGTGGAGGCTCATGCTTACTCGGGGTCTGCGCAGGCTTACTTGCGTGGTTCAATCTATCTATTGGGATGTTTGTCGGTATCTTTAGTTGATCTTTTAGCCATTAAAGAGAGGTGAGCATTATTTGCTGAACCAATCTTACCCCATGGCAGGGCCCGAAAAGCAACCAGACCGAGAACTGAACCACTGTGGCGAAGCAACGCTGCCTTTCCGATTTGACAATCCGTGAGATATGTATCAAGTTCCCAGATATACAGTGCCATTCAGAAAGTGTCCATGATGCATATAAAAGGGTGCAGGATACATGCAGGTCAAGTGTGGTCATTCTGCATATAGCTAAGATAGCCGGCTGATTGTAGATTTATTACGCTACGATAACTTTGTGGTTGGCTTACACATAGTCCTTCCGGCAGCATATTACATAGCCCGTAATCAGGAGTAAATCACTAACTCCGACAAAGGAAATACATCAAGTCTGAGCGTCTGGTTGGACAGTTTGAACAGCATATGCAGATTAGGCGCAGTTGGGCTGCATGCAGACTGGCTATCTTTTATGCATCACGGACGCTTTCTGAATGGCACTGTATATCAACAAATACCATTTGTTGGATGCTGCACCGCATGCCAAGCATGTCTGCTGAGATGTGAGTGGGGTACCTAAGTACTGTACGGTAGCAGCACAAGAGTCGATTTTTCGCATTCATGAACAAGTCTTGCTAAAAATGTATATCCAGATTCCCAAAACAATTTGATGTAGAACATCGCGTGGGAATAATTCCTAAGATCTTTAATTCACCCTATACCAATTCCGGTCATAATTCAGTCACAAACTAATCGGCTGGGGCCTTCCCGAAGCCTGGATGCAATAGTTACCGGCTTCAGTCCATCGATATGCCTCATTCCCGAAATGCGTGATAGGGGTAAGCTCTTCGCCCTTTCCTAGCATCGCCCGAGCAGGAGCCTTTGTCGATTTCTGAGACCTGACTGTACTTAAGTGGTCAAGCCAGTTTCCGTGGGTGCATGTTCCAGCACTTTGATACCCGCTATGTACTTGACCCTTGGGGCTACTTTTCTTTTTTCGAATGCGCTTGAGCCTTCCCAAAAGTAATAGCCGGTGGTCGGCGTGCTAGACTATCTATGTCGCCGGCGGAGGGGAGTAGCAATAAGACAGAGATCGAATACATATCACCTATTGTCCAAAGCAAACCTGAATAACTCTGAGAGGGGATAGTGCCAACCGGACTATTTCATAGAGTTAATCTCCTGTCCCTAGAGGTTGGTATGTATGTATGTATGTATGTACGGCAAAAAGTTTAGGTTTCATATGGCTGCATAGCGCTGCATATCTTCAGGTGCTTTGACCTCTAAAAAGGGGTTGCGCGGCGACTTTCGCCCACCAAGAATTCAAATCTTTTTTACTCGCACGGCCGTCTCCGAATATCTTGTTGGAACATGCTAAATTACCCCTATGCTCCCCTAAGCATGAACTTCCGCTACACCGGTACCGGTAAATACCGTCTGGGGGGCCAGTAATTGTAGAAATGAGCTAGATATAGACCAGACTGCGATCGACATCGACGTCTAGGGCCTTGTTCGTGTGTTTCGACAGTAATCCCCCAGTTAAGAGCTGGCTGTGACATTATCAACAAAATACACCGTCAGTCTTGTGCAGCGGAGTTATGTATTGTCGAGTACCTAGTAATCTGAGCTGGGATCAGTCTCGCCTGCGGATCTCTAAGCGAACGCGAGCCGAACCGGGGTTCCGGGATGAAGCGGAAGCATGCTTGCCGAAGACAGGCGAGAGGAAGGTAGTCTCGTCAAATTGACGGTGTTTCGGAAAAACAGAAACTCTTATTCTCCCACTTGCCTTCCCCGAGATTACTACTTTCTATCAAACTAAAGTAGGTAGGCCCCTTTTGCCTTGTACAATGCTTGATACTTGCGAGGAAGGTCGGCCTGGGCCGACTGGGTACGAGAGTAAACCACATTAGGATTTGGAACGAAGTATCCCTGTTCATATTCACACAGTCGGGTCCCATTCTTCGGGATGCTGAGCAGCACTGAGACACCTTCAGGCGCTGGTGTGTCTCAGACTGCTTGTTGGTAAGTCCCACCCCACTGGCAGTCGCGCTCGCTCTCGTTTATGTACCCAAAGACTTCCCGGAATGGGATTGTCTGTCCTGCCCGTGCTCGTTCCAGTAGTTTGGTAGTACTTAGAGGGATACGGTAATAACCTTAAGACACCCTTTCTGTGCCGCAGTCCAGCCTCCGGAGCAGTAGTGGGCCATAGGCTCAATACCGGAATTTGGCCGGGCGTCTCTGCTCTCCCATTACCGTGAAAACTAGGGAGATAAATATCGGTATGGCAGAGATGACAGGGTATCTCGCCAGTTTATGCGATACTTGCAGACCGAACCCAAACGTGCTGCTGTATAATTAGCCTCAGATTGTGGAGGGAATATCAAACTAAGCAGAAATTGCCGACACCGAGCGGTGTATCCAGAACAGGAAATGACACGGCAGCTTGGAGCATTTGGGTTTCGTATTTAGGGCATGCGTTTGTGATGATTGTACCAAACAAGCGGAAGACCTTGAGACTGGTACATATGCATCTTCTCGATATGGCGCAAAACTCCGTAGTGGGAGCTGATGACATTGTGGTTTGCAATTCATGAGTAGGTGGTGCCTCTTACATCGGAGGTTGAAGGCCGCGCCCCGGCCCATTCGTGGATACTCCCTTAATGACGTTTAAGCAATGGTTACTTAATTTCTCCATAGGCTAATAACAAGTTAACCAGGAGTGCTCAGGAATTCCAGTTCCCACTTGGTTCTGGACTCGGATACGGAGGTATGATGCTCCGCTCCATACACATTACGAAAACTAACCTCAAGCCACTATGCAATCGCTTGGTCATCATTAGTGGGGCTGAAACTTCAATTGAGGGCGACGTCAACAGGTGCGCAACTACTCTTACAGTCACTAGAAACGAAGTTAAGGCAGGGAAAACGTTAATTCGATCCAGCCTGCATGGTTGACCAAAGCAGCTTCAGGCAGGCGGTTTAGTTCAAGACTAGCGGTTTGAACGATATGTGATACCGATATTGAGCATTTGCTTTTCAACCCCACTTTCTGTGCTTCGTACTCAATGCCATCTCATAACCACACTGACGTCACTGTTAATATTGGGTGAAAATGTATCTTCTGCTGACATACACTAGAGTTGGTAGTGAAGGATTTGAAATCGGTGAAGCCTGAAGAAGATCCAAGAAAAATTCTTGGCTAATATTAGGCCGTTTCCGTTGCAGTGGTTATGGTTATGTTGACCGGTACGACGTGAAATGCATGTATGAACAATCACTCATAATGACCAAATCGGTGTAAGCCTCTGACGTGCAATTGAGGGAAAAATTCCTACTCATCTATGGATGATTAATTCACAGATTCTGCAGAACCCCACCAATAAACAAATCGAAGTTTATTACGCAACAATGAGTCTTGAACTGTAATAGGGTGGACTCAATTCAAACTGTCACGGAGTTTTCGGCTCCCTCGTGGATAAGGGGCAGTGCGGAAAATACTAAACTCGCTAAAGGAACCGACCAAACTGGTAAAATGACACAAGCCATCCGAGGGGTTGGGTAGATGCCACTTTTTATGCAATTATGAGTATGACATCCCCATCATGATCTACGATCGATATCAGGCTTAGGGGCGATCTCAAATTTGGGGTATGCGTACCAACTATTTCAAATCGAGTATTCCGAGCCCTTCAAAGTGACCAGCAAGCCACAGTAAAATTCAAGCAGCCATGGAATAAGGTTATCCTCGAGCTCAATCGCATATCGGTAACTTGCAGGCTATTCGCTGCATCGGCAAGCTAGGGAGGCAGCAGCTTGGTCAGAAAAGGCAACCATTGACCAGTAACCAACGCGAGTTGCTGCCTGGACTTGCTGAGAGCAGAAAGGTCGGATGGTGATCAGTGAATTGATGTGTACATGCATTCCTAAGACTTGCAACACTACATAGATGTCGCCCGTGCCAGGACAAGCTAGGTAGAAAATATCAGCAAACGGAGGGAGTAAATGAGTGAATACTTCAAGGTGTTTGTTTCTGATGATTGGGGGCGGGAATGGGGTCCTGGACCCAGACCGGTGGGACCTTTGTTGGCAGCCACTCGCTTGAGGAGTACCTAGGGCGTTCCCAACCTGAGGGAAATGTGGGGGGTAAGTGATCTACAGTCATGTTCTCCTCACTGCCAACAGTTCTTTTGTCCTGACAGAGGAAGGTAACATTTGGGATCGTCGTCAGTGCTGGGACAATGCCAGCGGCACAGGCAAATGCTCAGTGCAATCGGAAATCGAGTCATGATTTGCAAGAGATTCATTGATTACCATGCGGTAAGGAGGCCTGGGGTATAATTCCGGCCACCCATTCTGAGCTGAGAAAGTTGGTCGGATGCGAGATGTAGGTAGGTATGCTCCGCTCGGGGTAGGGAGACACGGCGACGGCCAAAGTAATTCCGCAGCTTCAAGAGGGAAGATCCCTGCTTCAAGTGGTGTTCAAAGCTTAAAGGGGGGGTGAATAGCTATGACTGGCCCGGTCGGGCACCATAAACCTGCCGGCGATGCATTCGGGATGACTGTGGTGGTATTGGTATTTCCGAGGCCCCTGCCCGACCGATGATATGTCATGACATTTGCGCCTTGTGATGATTATGCATGCACCAGTTGAGTGTCCCTCGTCGGTAATTAGGGTCTTTCTTTGGATTGGTGTGGCAGGCTGGATTGTATTTGTTGTCACTGGCACACCTTGCTGCCACACCCCATGGGCAATCGCCTCGTGGAGGTCCAAAGGTCTACGCTGCCACACACCTAAATTAATATGCGTACTGAGGTGTGGGGCGTACCATATGTGCACTTCGCACGGTGGTTAGCAGGTAGCAGGGGCAGCCGACAGACCAGATCAGCGAGCGAGCCTGAGCCGTCAGCACACACCCACCATGATTTGCTAAGCCGTCCGCCAGGCTGCCCACAACGCCCCGGCCCAGTTAGGTGATTCAGACACTTTTTGCAATGTTAATTATAAAGACAACAGTCCCCCCACCATGAGCCCATCATCACAGCCATACTCCCCCACAACAATTAACACCAACGAGCATCATCTATCACGATCAAGGACTATATCTTTGTCCCTCACCCACCTTAAAGATCGAAGACAGCATACTCCTGCACACAATCAGTAATAAAGCAGTGTTATCTATCAAGGAGTCATAGCTGCAGATTTAGCACCTCAGTCAAAACAGCCGAGCCTCCTCAAAGCAAATTTCCCGTTGGTATGCCTCTTGCACTATCAATTGCTCAAACTTAAACTGACTCATACCCTCCCGCTTCTTCAGCATATAATTACTACTCATTGCAACACCATCGAAATGGCTTCAACACTACCATATAATCCTCTCTCGAGAACATCATCATCCTACTACCCACAGACACATTCTATCCATCCTTCCAAGCTACGAGAAGCTCAAGAGAAGAAAAAGATGGCCTACACACAAACATTCCAACTCGCCCAGCGAGCACGAGGCAAGCTCCAAAGAGAGGCCTCACAGCATGATCACAACCTCCGACTACTTGTCGGGCACGCTAACCTTCTTGACAACCTCATGATCTCCCTCGCTGAGGCCGAGCGAGAACAAGAGCAATGGTTCAACGAAGTGGTCCGAGGTAGCATTGCCGCGGAGGACGAAGAGGAGGATGTAGAGGAGGAGGAGGAGTCAAGGGACTGGCCTGAGCAGAGTTACGAGGGCCACGGATGGTTAGCTGTCGACTATTCCGAGTCTGAGTCCGAAGAGGATTCCGAGTCTGAGGCGGATTCAGACGAAGAGATGGAGGATGTTCAATACACAATGCCCCACCTGCCACAAAAGCCCTCGCACCGATCACTTTCGTCATACTTTCAGACCACGATAGGAGTGAGTGAAGTTGATGAGTACGATGGGGACTTCGAGGATGAGGATGGAATGTATCCATTGACACGAGCATCATCACATGGGTCACCCCCTCAATTAGTTGCCGATTTAACAGATGATGAGGAAGAGGAATCGACACCACCATCACCACCACAACTGTCGCTCCCGTTTACACCAGTAAAAGGCAAAGAGCGGATAGCGACTGCATCATTCTTCGGACAAAATCCTCATTCTTCACATCATCAAACATTCCTAGATGGAATACATCCTCCTTCCCTTATAAGTACATTCTAAGTTCGAGTTTCTGCTTCTCTTTTGTTTTGAGTACTTGCTGTATCACTATTTAGCGGTGTTTTGAATTATGGATCTGGGATTTACGAACGGCGTTTTTTTTTCTTATTGTCCGGGCATGCGATTGGGAATTATGTATTTCATAGGGATCTTAGCTTATTGTTTATTTATTTATTCCTACCCTCAGTTGCATTTGGGAAACATTGGTATTCGGTTTAATGTCTTCTTGTATATTTGGTTCTGGGTTTGGGGCATTGGGATGGTGGACATGGGAGGTAATGGGGTTTGGTAACCGATGGGGGGGGGGATCAAAGGTTTCCTGTTAGTGGAAGGCATTATGGTGGCAATCATAGGCAGTATCATACAAAGGAATAAACAAACAAGAAGCAAGACACTTCAAAGAACACTTGATCCTGACCATTTACAATTTGGTGCTTTCGCGTAATCCCGTGGATTTTCTCGACCTCTTTGAAGTAAAAGAAACTCGCCGTCGTGGATTGCTTTGAGTATTTGCACATACATTACCAGTTCGGCGGGATCTAGATATTGGGTTAGATCTAGAGATGACCTTTGTTGCGGCCGTCCTTGTCTCCTGTCGTGTGCCTTTCATCATGTTCTAAATTTTTTTTAGTTTTTTTTTTCTTTCTTTGCAACACTGTTCGGGGCCCCACCCGCCTCCCCCCACAAGCCATCCCACGTTGTGACAGAATAACACTCTCTTCAGTAATCTCCTTTTTACTATTCTGCCTCCCTAATATTCCGTGTGCTCCTCCATGATGTTTCGTAGTTTGTTGTCCCTTTGTACCGGGACATTTTTTAACCCGGCAGCGCGGGCACCAGTGTTGTGGAGTATGAGCCCATATCCCGCACCCCCACATACCTTTGAGTGACACTCTGTGAGTACACGCAAGTGTAGTCTACGCAAAGTGTCAGTGTGACTCTACTCGGATCCAGTGCACCACTTAATTGGGCTGAAACTCCCACTCATTACTTTCTTGCTTGGCTTGTGATCCACAGGATCTGCGGTCTGGGACTGTGTGGATGGAGCATGAAATAGTCATGAACTGCAGTACTGCCTGAGCAACGTAATAGTGATTATGAGTAATTGGTTGTCGAGTACTTTGACTTGGGATCACAGACAGACCGGTATTTAGAGGATTACCAATAAAAGGCAATCTGTGTACAAGATTCTATTTCCGGTGCCGTGGGGTTTACGGGGATAACTTTAAAGTACTGACATTGGTTCGGGGATCCCAGTTTTTCGGTTGGAAGGACCGCGCGTGTGGGGCAGTGTCGAGTATAAACACGTTGTTAACGTGTGCGGCTCATGATTGCCTTTGTCACAATGCCCACTTTAATTTGTTAAGTAGATCACGAGTCAACGTACAAATCTACTAGGTACTGATATGAAAGCAGAATCAAGGTGTATTGAAGTATACCAATATTAGATACTTACTGAGCTGTCACCCCACACGAGCGAATCCAAGCGTGGCATTGAAATCCAAATAGCACAGCCTCCCGTGACATCTTTCCAACCAGGGTTGCGTCGTACGTGTGGGGATAGAGCATAGGGATTTACCACCTCCCCGGCATGAAGCTTTATTTGCCAGTTATTGAAGGAGGTAATTAAAGTTTCAATATTATTGAACTGTTTCAAAATATGTCAAGATGAAAGCCCACTTGTGTTATGCATATCGCTAACAAACCTCTCTGTTATCCCAATCTTAGGGCCCTTGTACTACGTACCGGATTGCGTAAATATAATCGAGCGAAATTCGCACCCATGATTGGACGGACGTAGTGATTTCCATTCAAATTCGGCGTTTAGATGCATCGATGGCGAACCGCGATCATTAATTCAGTGCGGAATGAGGCCAACAAACATTCCCCGAGCGTAAACTAGCTTTAGGGGGGAGGCAAAACAACTGCAATAACAGATAAGGCACGGGCGTCTGGGTTGGGTATTGTCACAGTTTGTTTGATACCGTATGCATGGAGATCCCGAACTCTCGTGGCAGCAAATGCGCCTATCTTTTCGCCTATTCGCCGACTTTCACCAGACAGCCTTAGAAACACGATATCATGTAGTATTCATCAGCAAAAATAGTTATATGTAGAAACCAGTTATATGTATAGGTCGAGTATACCATAGGGACAATATATTGGAGCGAAATTACGAAGCTGACCATTGATGTTAAATCTTTCCTTTGCAGCGCATGTCCTCGCCAGGGACAGCCAACCGGGCGATTGCCTCAAATACTGATCGATTCTATCTACATATGATATATGCAACCACCATTGGGTACCTTCATTGATTTGAAGCCAGGAAGGATCAACTGCGCCGCGACTCTGTAACCAGTTGCAACAGCTGATGGTCATCCTACATATGTATATATGGTATGATCAAAGGTGCAGATTAGTTGATAAGGAACATGCATTAAGACCACAAATATGAGAGTATTCCACCCGGCATATATATTGTTGGAGTATGTTGGGGACTAAGTTAGAGCAGTGTTGTTATTGAATACAACGAGAATTAGATATACAAGTTGGAATATGTCGATCAGCCAGCTGGTGTTGCTCACAAGATGTGATGTACATTAGCGATGCGTAGTCTCCCAACCAGACTATAGTCTCCCCAGCTCAGCTCCCAAGCGAGTGCACTAGTTATTAGAGTTAGGCTTTTTCATAAGACTAGCTGTTTCAGGATCCTTCATGTCACTTCAAGCAATAGTCTGGTTGGTCTAAGCAATAATGAATTGAAATGCCTTTGCCTGCGTGTAGTTATCGATAAGGCACTAAATGGCTGCTTGGGCGGGAGCCTGGATATGACTATAGTAGGTATCAGCTCGATTACAAAGCCCTATGTAGATCCCATCTTGATAAGGCGAATCACATTGTATTCTTGCCGACGAACTTTACTGGCATCTATGCTATAACCACGATTGAAGGAAGACCCCTTCGATGTGCTACCCTAAGTCAAAGATCATACTGCCTCCATCACCGCAGCTACCGCCGCCGCCGATCTCCTCAACGTATGGGCACGACAGTCGACACATCAGCAATGCAAGCAAAAGCAAACGTAGTCGTAGTAGTGAGTGCGAGAAGTTGATTTGGTATTCTTTAATGCATATAATAAAGCCTCGTTGATTGGTGTACATTACTATTGGGGCCTCGAGCACCACATAATTGCTCACATAGAATGCATTAAACCTTTGAGGTTGATCCATGCTCAACACTCCTATCGTAACCCGGTAGGGTCGTATTTTGAGGAAATTTCGGGTTGCCGAGGAGTATACTCAACCTTAGGTGGGACATGGTTTGGTTTAGCGGTCTGAGTCTGCCGGAGTGCCAACCAGACTAACTCAATAGTTAATGATCATCATGAAAACCACAATTGATCCAAAGCAAAAAGCCAACATACTATGATAGTCCCCTTCAGAGTTGACGCTGATCTGTCGGCCCCTTAGCGAGGTTACATACTTGAGTTAGTGGCTGGCTCGGTGTTCGTGATGATCCCTATGCATGGGGTACACGGCGGCGCATGTACTTCGAAATACGAGTTGTGTTTGTTGTCCTGCCTTGTAAAGATTTACTCGGAAGTATACGGGAGGAAGTGCGTGGTGATTTCTCTGGTATTTCCCTTGAATGAAGACATTCCATAGTTTTCGATCTCGCCCATTGCACCCTCCTGGAACTCCTTGCCATGACACAATTCGTAAGATTCGGAAACCACTTAGTTCAGGACATGCAGTTTATATTCGCTCAATATTGCTGGTGTTATCAGTATCCCTATTACGGGATTTTCCTGCACAGCTCCTCGAAATACCCCTCTCTACAATCCTTATAAAAGATCGCCGGTGGTATCAGTATGGTACATATAAGCATAGCGCTCCCATATTGGTACCGTGCGAAACAAACACCCAATCAGAAAGCTATACATACGTAAGTACTGGTCCGCGTTGCGGAGGGGAAACACACTTAGGCTTCTCCACAATCTGGTTTGTGCGGGGGTAGGTTGAGCGGGAGTTGTTTGAAACAGCCGGCATTGCAATTTGGGGTGCATGACATGGCATGGCGTCGCATTACCCGGCATCGCATAGCATAAGTCCGTGTAGTGAGTTTTTGGAGCCGAGCCATTTCATGATCCGAGTGCCACCTTTGATCTCCCTAGATGATTGGTGGTCCAGATGTGAACGTACCATATTCATACATGTGAGCATCATCCTCCAGTCGGAGGGGTACAACATAGAGGGCTTTTATGTTCGACGTTGCAGACTGCCTCCAGGCGCACTTGCCACCCCTAAGAGAACCCGGCTCCACAATATGCACGCTCGTATCCAGGTTAAAGTGGTCATCAGGTGAGATTGATGTAACGAGGGAGGAGGGGAAATGGGGAACAGCACCACACATCCCTCGATTCATTGGAGGTATGAGCCCCGCTCAATCCTCTCCCCACTTCCTCCCCACTCCCCAGGTCTTGTATTTTCGAGAGGTGCGTACATGTTTCCTTTTTTTTTTGTCATTTCTTCTTCCACTAGGCGAAGCGAACGAGTGAGAGCCGAGACAGCCTGGGACGTGTGATAGCTAGCTCTGATCTGAACATGGACCCTATTGACATTTCATAATGATGATGTCGATATCTTCCAATGCCTGCAATTTGTTGATGGCTACAGTGTTGATTCAGTGGTGTATAAAGCCCCGAAAATGTATTGTATACAATCGGTATGTTAGGAACTCCAGTGGGAGGACTCTTGTGTGTGTTGCTGGCGTCATTGATACCCTGGCTGTCGATCTTCTTATCCATTTGTCGTTACTCGTACATGTTCATATCCATATTAATTGAGAGCTATCTAAATTCGCTATCCACATACTTAGACCTATCCGAATACAGGTCGTACCATTGTATTCGGTCTCGGTCCCAGCAACTTGAATATCGAGAGGCAAGGGGTTTGCAGGCAGAATATCACCCTTCCCCTATTCAAATTCCTACCCAAAAGAGTAGCAAGTGAATTTGCACCCCCAAAATTCGCTCATGTTCAATGGTCTGGGCATGAGAACAGAGGGACTTTCAGCACGCCAGAAGACAAGCGAGAAGCTAATTTTCTCGCGAGCTGTTTTACCCGCGTTGGAGCTTTGGATTTGCAGTTGCTAACTAACCGTCCAAGGATTTTGCCAGTCTACCTATCCGTGGTTTCTAGACCTCTGAACCGTTAGACTCAAGTTTGTGAATAGCACTTCGGTGCGGTTGAGTGCTTGCATACTTGCACCCCTGCTTGACTTCAAACCTCTTCGACGTGTACAGCTTTTGCAAGTCGAGGGGAATGCTTGAGCGTGGGGAGTATTGGACAACGCATGCATTGGCTGCATTGCCAATGGCTCAACATACCAGAAACGTTCGATCGTCCCAGCCACAACTGACTTCTTGACCGCCAAAAAACCAGAGACTGATGAACCATCTCGGCGTCACTCCTCTTCTCTGCCAAGTTACGCATGCTTGGTTGTGCTAGTCTTGCGTTTGTGCGTGGTACCGAGAAGTCTGGCGAAGAATAGCCCCTGTCACCGCTGCCAGTATGGCGTTTTGGTGGGAAGACAGGGCAGCTCATCACCAGAATTTTTAGTGTACTGTATGTGGTTCTGGCAGTGTTGTTTGTGAAGCTCGAGCTGTAATCTCGCGGAGTTTCTCGCCAAGCGATGTCGCTAGTCAGCAACGGCATCGCAGCTGTCGTTGTCAGTCTCGAGATGCTCCGTATCCCATGCTCACATACTTGTTCAACATCCGCATTAACCCCATACAAATCGAACCAATCTTACATTTACGATCCCCGGCCCAACGCGAAGCAGATCCCCGTCCGCCGGAGGCAGCCAGAAAATAAAATATCCGGAAAATACGCCATAAACGATACATAAGTGAAGTAGATCATTCAACCGCCATCGCACAACGAACCCTGGATGTCTTCTTCATCTGTCTCGTCGTCCCCGAAACTCGCCGCCTTGTCTGTATCACAGCCCGAGACTAACGGCCACCAGCAAAATAGCCACAAGACTTCCCTTGAGCTTCACCACCCACAGCCGAGTGGCCATTTGCCTCGGAAGGTGTCGATTGCGTTTGCCGAACCTACAGAGGTCCGTCAAAAAGAACGGCACTCACTGTATGGTACAGCCCCCACGGCCCCCACAACTACCTTCGTTAGCAATCCGTTCAACAATATCCCTACCGCGGCCCGGGTAGGGAGCAGCCGGGACAGACCGAGATCACTTTCATCCCCACCTCCACCACCGTAAGTCTCCCTGAATAGTCTTACTCTCCACTTCCATCCCTGCCACCACAGCAAATTGGAAACGTTTAAAGGTCGTCGGCATCATGGCTAACATACGTTCTCATTCGGCGGACAGTACATTTTTGAAGCGAGTTGGCTTTGATACCTTCGATAACAAGGATGCCTCGGACTTTTCCCTAACGCTGAAGGCCAAGCACAAGGACTACAACTACACTCGCCGCTCACGCACGTTTTTGTGTGGCACAGACCAGAATGAATACTCTGAGTTTGCTCTCGAGTGGCTGATCGATGAGCTTGTTGATGATGGCGATGAGATAGTCTGTCTGCGGGTAGTGGACAAGGATTCGAAGATGAGCAGTGACTCGTCAATGCAGGAGCGTGTCTACCGGCAAGAGGCCAGGAAACTGCTTAATGAGATCATTGAGAAGAATGACGAAGACAAAGCTATAAGCATAGTTTTGGAGTTTGCTGTGGGGAAGGTACATGATACAATTCAGAGAATGGTATATCCTACCCCTCCGGTTATAGTTTAGACATCAACTAATGTTATCTTTCTCTCACTACAGGTTCATATTTACGAGCCCGTTATTCTTATTGTCGGCACCCGAGGCCGTTCCCTCGGTGGTATCCAGGGCCTACTCCCCGGCTCCGTATCCAAATATTGCCTTCAACACTCCCCCGTCCCCGTGATTGTGGTACGGCCATCCAACAAGCGAGAGAAGAAGAAGAAGAAGCGTCAAGCCGACCCAGCCCGCCGTGCTTATATGGATATATTGGAAAAGTCAAACGACCCTAGCCTCACCAACATTGCACAGCACGGAAATCACAGTATAACACGTATTTCAGTCAGTACAGCCGCTAGTAATGCAAGTGGAAGCTCAATTGCGGAGGGAAGTACTGGAGGAAGTGGAGGGAGGGACAGTCTGGAGAGGGTAACCGAGGGGGTGGCAAGTACGGAATTCTTGAGGGAGGGTGTGATGTCAAGCTCGGGCGGGGCGGGGGTGGGGTTGGGTCTAGGCAGTGTGGACGTTTCGCCGGGGTCGGCTTCACCGCTGGTGTTGGCTACGCCGGTGGACCAATCATCGCCAGAATCACCCTTGGAGATCAAAACAGTAGAATCTCTAGAGCGATAATATTTGCTGATTGTATGGTACTACGAGGCGGGGATTGTAGGGAAGCCGAATAGTATCATATATAACCGCATTCAGGTTGGGGAGAGCTTGGAGAGGGTATGAGGCTTGGGAAGCAAGGCCCGTGGAGTATGAGAAAGATCGTGGGAGGATGAAGGTTGCGTGGTTATGCCCCGGGGTTTTTTCTTTTGCAAATTGCTACATATCGTTTTATTACTCCTCTTCTTTTATTATCTCAGTTTACTAGGCCGTTTCCCTTGTTTGTGATTATCTGTACCCGTGCTCTGTTTGCTCGTTTGCCTTTTGGTTTCTTGTTTATTGGATCGTCAACTCATACGTATATGGAATATTAAGGGTTTGGCCTTCTTTCGTGAGACTATGTGATATAAATATAAATATGTGGAGTGATTACTAGTACAGGCCCGGGTGGAGTAACTACCAGATGGGTCATCTTGGTGTCAGAGTACCTCGGGACGGCTATCTCTCGGGAATGGGTGTCGCAATATTAAATACTGAGCTCAGTGTTTTGCGATTTTCACTCTTTTGTTCGCACATTTCACGACTTACTCCATACCCTGCCCCGCACCTGCCCCCAACACACCATGACTGATCATGCACGTCCTCATGAATCTAAATCCAATTGGCTGTAAGAAGGAACAGGAGTTATGATGCTCTCAAAAGTCTACGTGCTTGAGAACAGAATAGGCTATGTCGTCATAGATCAGCAACGCATCAAGTAGAATGGTGCGTAGTTTGGGGTAGCTGACTAGGTGTTGAGAATGGTACATATTCGGGCACATCTTCTTGAACCAGCACCGACGCACTTGGCTTTAGGGTAGTGGAAGCGTTTTATCGGGGCTTTCAGATGTATTAGGGTGTCGTGGATTCGAAACTAATTCCTGCTGTAGGTGACCTGGGTGCATGTACGGTGGGACCGCCCTGGCGTAGATCGAATTGCTGTGGTACGGAAAGTTGCAGTTTGGTTGGTAGCTAGCCTAGTGCTTGTTTTCTTGATTCGGTTGAGCCTGGTGGAGTGTCTATTTATGCGGAATGACTGGTACTTAAATAAAAGGTCAGACCAGGACGGGTTCCATGAGCAATTAAGTATGTTTGCGATGTGTTACCCTGAACCACAGTGCTGGGAGACACAGAATAGACCGAACTTAAGCTCATAGTGTAGACTCTCAGCGAGAAAAATTTCACCAACAACCACTTATCTCAAGGAAAACAGACTCTTCAGTGTCATTTTCTCAAAGCGATGGCTCAATCAAGTTCTAAGTTATGATAAAACTTCCCGACACCCAATATATCACAAGAAGAATTTCGTTCCAATTCCCACCTCAACATAAAACCTGACACCAAGAAACAAGAAGAGGTATAATTGAATGTTCATAACCGCAAGATATATAAAGAAATTAAGCAAACAGATATAGTAAGCGCATGCAAATCAGCAAAGATTAAGAAAGGAATTGAAGATATCATAAAGAGCATATCAAGGAAAGAAAGGTACGTATACAGCCCAGACGGAGTAGGATTAGCACAGAAGTGTCGTAAATCTTTCAAACAAGGAATCTCTTTGACGGTTTTCCATACGCTGTGCTGTAGCAAGCAGAGATTATACTTCCATCACCCAAACCTCCAATTTCCCAGTATCCGACCTCTCACGCTTAGCATTCTTCTTAGCAGTAGAGATGACCATGTCCAAATCTTCCTGATCTGCAAGACCAATCATGCCATCTCCATCCTCATCCTTAACCTTGCATCTGACTTTCTTCGTATAGCCAAACTTATCTTGAAGGCGTTTGACAAATTCGTTGAAATCGACGTTGGTATCAACCATGATCATCCTAGTATCATCACCACCGTGGCACTTCACCTTGATCTGTTTGAATAGCGATATTTAGTTTTCAAGTATCTAGGGTGTCTAGCGGCTCCTTAGGAATATTATTGCCTACCTTCTTGGGTTCTGGAACTCTCCTAGACCCACCACTGCGCATACTGCGAGCGTCAAGCATCTCAAACTCATCTTCGTCCAACGATGACCCCTCATAAGCATCACTTGCATACTCATCATCATCATATCTGTTTGTCCTAGTAGTTCCCCGACGGGATAGCCCACGCTTAACAGTACTTCTATGCCTTGATGGTTCTTGGTATAGGTCGTATACGCCGTCATCATATTGATCTTCTTCATCCGAGTACTCATCAATACGCTCTTGACGGTGTCTAGACGTAACCGTTCCACTGCGAGATGGGTTCCTGCGGGATGAGGAAGAGAGTGCCCTGCGAGGTGGCTGTTCACGCACGCTTGGCCGGCGTGCCGGGGGGCTGTAATCATTTTCCATATCCCCACCCATATCTCTTGAATCATCCCGACGCCTTTCCCTGAGGTCCGGTGGTCGGCGAACAGAATTGGCTCGTGAAGTGGTAGTATTACTTCGCTGAACCTTGTTTGCGTCTTTCTCAGGGGGCGGAGTGGGTGGAAATGCGGCTACTTTTGGTGAGTCCTTCTGAAGGTTAGGTGGCAGGATATGGACAGATTGCCGGTTCTTCAACAAATCCGTTTTCACAAGATTTGTAGCAGCCCAAGAAATGTCGCCTGCTGCACGATCATCCTTAGGAGCCTGTTCATCTGCTTGCTATAGTACACATTAACTATCATGTTACTAACTAGGAACTGTAATTCTTACCATCTTCTTAACCTCGCTTCCAGTAAAACCGGTGAAGGCATCTGACCGATCCGCTGCTGCAACCAAGCGGGCCTTCCCAAGGTAATCTTTTGCCTTGACGTTTCTCACTTTGGCCTCATTGGGTCGGTATACAATTCCAACTGGTATCGAGAAAACGGTGTAATTCTAGCGGCCGTGTTAGCATCCATTACCTAAGGGAGCCGATTATTCCTACCGACCTCTGCCTTCTCTGCTATAGCCTCATTGATAACATTGTGGTCTTCAACTTGCACCTCCTTTGAAGCATATTCCAGATCTTGCATTCCCTCATCTATTCTCCCATCATAAATGTAGCATAGACCACGGTTGAAAAGGACCTCGCATGAGTATAGGCGGAACTTAAGCCCAAGCTGCTCGTAATCGATTAAGGTATTACCTCGAAGATACAGCAGTGCCTCATTGAAATTTGCTAGTGCCTCTTGGAAATCACTGAGCAGGAAATTTGAAACACCTTGTTGAAAATATGCAACTGCCAAAAATTGATCTAGCTTAGTAGCCTGTTGATATGCTTCGACCTGTTTAAGGTTTGTGTCAGCCTGCCGACACTAAACACTGCAGATTGGGTCAACGACGTACAGCTCTTTCATGTTCTCCAAGCGTTGCATAAATCATGCCTATGTTGAAGTATATTTTGGATGTGTCGGCATTTGTCTCGAATACTGCAAGTGCTTGCTCATAATCTTGAGTGTCGTAGTGGTTGAGCGCTTCGACCCAGGTTTCAATTTCCTAGACGGCTCGTTAATCTCTATTCCATCTTCTGGTTCCCACCGAGAACCCCAACTCACCTGTTTCAACGACATATCGAAATACGCAAGGAGGTGAAGCTATTAGACAATAGACTGTTGGTAGACAGACGAGGCCTCGTAGGGCCAAAGGAAGTCGTTTCCTGAGCTGTATTGGTTTGAGTTGCGTGGAATGGAATTAGCTATAAACTGGTTGCACTGGCCAGCCGGCGGCCTTCGATCGGAAATTGGATGCCCTGTTCAATCAAAATGACTAGAAGACAAGCTACCACCAGGGTGATCTAGTCCAGGTTGTATTGTATTAGAGCTGTTGAATGTATAACGACCGCAGAGTGGTTTCCTTCAAAAGAGTGATGCAAGCTTATACAGAAAGGAGAAACAGGAATAAAGTCGGAAATGATGCACGCAAAGGGATTGGGGAAGTGGAACAGAAACAAAGTAATGGAGATTAAACTCGAGCTTACTTACTGAGCGGCACTGCTTGAGACTATGTATGAATTGTTGGAAGGCGCTTAGGGCTGACCTCTGAACGAAGAGTGCGTGAGCAGGCTCGATATTCACAACGGTACCCGAGACAGTAGCTGAGGGTGCTCTGATTGTGATATGTCACAAGAAGACAGGGGGATATCGTGAACAGTAAAGGGGCGGTGGAGTTTATTTGGGGGGGTATTCTCCAATGCAAAAAAAAATGAACGGTGATGATCAATGGAGGTTGGGGTCTGCGCCTAAGTTCACGATGTGAGGGGCGAGCTCGAATTTCTATTAATATGCGACACCACACCAGCTATCCTGGTACGGAGTGAGTTACAACCGAATATCAAGCCAACCAGGCTAGAATATCAATCCCAAGAACCCAGTGAGGTTGGATTGCAGCATGGGCAGTTGAGATACTTCTAGGTTAACCACAGTTTAATGCCGCGCTGGCGCAAGACAAGGCGACAGCGAGATAGTACCCACTCGTTGATACCTATGCCGAACAGACATCAGCGGTACCTGCACAGGTATAGAAAATATCAATATAAATATTCGAGGTTGCAATGGTGTCTGATAGGTATACGTATACAGAATGTCCCTTTTGCCCCGTATGGTACCTCAGAAACGGAAGGCGAAACGCTGGTGACCACGGTATTGGGTCTCTTTTTCATCAAAAGAAAGCGGCTTGGGGAAGCCTGAAACGGGGGCGATGTCAGACCCATACCACCCTACCGCTGAGGCATCTAAGCACAATGCGGCGTTCGCTGAGACCCTCCACAGCGTTCATCTTGGTCTTAAGACACGAAATGCGCAATGTCCAATATTTGTTGACCGTGGAAATTCTAGAGCTCTCCCTTCTCAGTGGGGTAGGACAGAAACTACACTATGCCATAAATCAAGCGTTAAGTGTGTATGTCTAAAGCCGATAATGTAACAGAGGGGTGACAGGATGCAGGCCCTGCCCATACATGCTCAAAAATGGGGGAGTACTATACAGTAGGCTCGCCCCAAAGTCTCACTTTCTGATGTGCCTCCTGTAAAATCCTGCCCAAGGGTATAAACAAACTGGGGCTACCAAGTGTGGAAGAACTACATGACAGTTTGAAACGTATAAACTTTCAGCATCTTATATCAATTGCAACCTTATGCTCCGGCATTTGGGTGTTGTGTCATAAATCATATCAACAGGCATATGGTATTAAGCCGTACACCTCTCAGATCATTCCTTTCTCAACATGATCTTTTCTTTCGTCCCAAATCGTCTTCCCGGAACAGGAGCACACCTTTATTCGTTTCGCCCATGTTTAGCACTCTCGGTAAGACCAAGTAATAGGAGGACATACCGTTTTGTCGTTCTCCCAAGCTCCAGCACTCCGAGCAATGACTCCCACAACTGTGTCCTCCATATTCTCCTGGAACCTTCTATCCACAGGTTCATTAGTGCCATTTTGCCTTGAAACCACAATGCTCCTCCCAATCAATTCCCAGATAGCAATTTTCTTATCTAGCAATACTTCTGCGATTCCCGCACTCCCTACTACTAACGTGCCCAGACGACCCCTCGACCCTTCCTTATCACCCTCCCATACCCCACCAGTTGTCTCCGCTCCCCTTGATATATCCCCGCAGTTACGAATTGTTGCAGAGTATGTACCTGCAGGTAGTCCACGGATAGTCAAGTCGATGATGACAACCTCTGGTGAAACTTGAACCATGCGGGCCAACCCGCGCACAGGGTCTGGGACATTTGGGCAGTGTGTCTCAAGGATACAGACGGTAGCACTATTGGCACCCCCACTGCCCCGCAATATGGCATCCCGTCCTGTCGATTGGATAGCAGATACAAGCTTTGAGGGTGCAGCTATGGACTTTTGAATGAGTGGAGGCTTTTCGTAAAGGGTCATGGATGAAGGTACTATAACGCACCAGAGCCGTTGACCGTCACTAACTGGGTATCGAGGTCGCAAGTGACGTTTTCAACCCCTGGGCACAGTTTTAAAGTTAGCCCCGTGTGACAATTTGCCATGACACCAATCTCTTACCTGGGATTTTAATGAGTGCACCAGTGACTGATTTTACGCAGCTTTCGCAGGTCATATGGACCGCGAATATGGTCTATGGTATGGATGGTTAGCTCCTGTCATATTCATTAGATCAATAAGGGGGGTGGTACCTGGAAACTTGAAACCATGGTTGTAGTTTTGTAATAAAAAGTATCGAAACAAATCTATGGCAAATTATATATGTGTGTGGAGCATTGGAACATTGCCGGATGCATGCGCGTAAAAGCGGGATCACCCGTACATAATCACCAACCAGGCTATCGTAATCATCATGCTTCGTGATCTCGTTCCGAAAAAACGTTTCGCTAGTACATACATAGTCTGGTTGGCACAAGCCCCTCGGAAGTGCATACATAGATATAACTTCGAAGCCCAATTTGATTGGGATTTACAGCTGCATCTTGACGTGATGGTGCACGTGACTTTCACCCGCATTTTCTTGCCAAGATATCCAACATCCCACCCAAAAAGTGTTCCAAACTTTCGACATCTCCGGACGTTCTATACACCCGCAGCATCTGTGCCGGCCACAATTCGGAAGCCATGTCCACAGCTATTGGGAAGGTAGCGTACAACCGTTCGCTCAATTGAAGTCCCACTGCTCACTGTGTGCAATAGACAGCTCTAGCGTACAGTCGGCAATGGCATTATATTGACGTCGGCACCGATCCTCGTTCCCTGGGTCGCATAGCTTCCTCAATTGCGATAACACTTATGGGAAAGCATAAGCCCATATACGATCCTAGCAGTATTTTCTTCTCCCGTCACCTATCCTACTAGACCTACAATAGACGCTGACATTCCCCTCCAGCGGACTGCGGAGATTATGTTGTTGCCGTAGGCTGTCACGACATTCGCACAACCGGAAAGAAGCGCTTCCAGAAAAAATACTACTCGCACAGTACTAGGCCTGGTAGCCTTAAGGAGCTCACGATGGACCGAATGATTGCGAAATTTGGTGGGGCGGAGATTCTACGGAAGGCAGTTAGTGGGATGTTACCGAAGAACAAGCTGAGAGATGTGCGATTGAACAGGCTGAAAGGTACGTTCGAGCATGGAGGCAGTGGAGGGCAGAGGGACCAAGGAGAAATTTACCATAAAGTGGAAGGTGGTCTGGGAACGAGAGTGGGGGGGGGGGGGGTTGGTTGAAGAGGGCCTACATGTGGGAGGTAATTTGTCATTCTGTTACTGACGCTTCACAGCTTTTGAGGGCCTGGGGCACCCATACCAACGAAATCTCCTCAAGATGAACACAGTGTCACCGAAAGCCGCCTTAGCACAACAGTCTCAAACCCCAATACAAGATGCCGTCGTGAGCCTCAGGGTGGAGGAAAAGTCGGCTTAGAAGCGCTTTCGCTTTGTGCATGTATATAGTCGTTTGTTGCATTTAAGCCTGTTTCTTCCTTCCACAGTGGTAGCATGGGCTGATTGTAGATTTATTACGCTACGATAACTTTGTGGTATGCTACACAGAGTCCTATCCGCAGCGGATTACATAACCCGTAATCAGGAGTAAATCACTTAATGGTATTGTAGGACAGTCTGATTGTAGGATATCTATTAGTCACTAGCGGAGTTTGGCCAAAAACCTTATTCATAGTCTCCATGAGAATTAAAGAAATCATGGGAAAAAGGAACTAGAAGGAGGATATAATGTAGAAAGTCCGGAAAAACCGTGCGAGCTTGGTCATCGACGAATATAATACATTAAACAGCCCAAACGCAAACCTGCTTACAACTTCGCCTTAGTTCTAGAAACCGTGCACTTAATCAATCCGTTCGGGTTCGATTGGGGTGCGTAAACCTCAGCATCTTTTCCAGTGTTCTTCAAGCCCTTGTGCCAGGAGAGATCTGGTAAATATCCAATTAGTAAGAGAAGGAAAAAAACTGATATAGTGAAGTGATAACTTACCGACTTCGAAGAAATGCTTGTTTGGGAGACTGTATTCAACGTGACGGACCTCTGGAGTTACAGCAAGGATCTGCTCAGCCATTTTATACATAGTTGCTTGCACACTCGCACTGTTGTCCAGGGCAAAGGTTTTAAGCGTTATATTCCGAGCATTCTCCCAAGCCTCATCAAAGCGAGGCAAGTCCTTTTTTACATCCGCGAGCCCGGCAAACATACGCCAGTCCCAATTAGCATCGACATCGGTACTTAGAACCCTGTCCCATGTCTCCTTAAGGGTTGTGAACTCGTCTCTGTAGAAACCGTGGAATGCAGAACCAGTGCTCTTGAGAACACTCAGGCCCTGAATTCCAGACCTAACTGAAATGCCTGAGCCCTCCCTCACAGTCACTTCAACGTTGCGTGTCTCAGTACCATCTCGAAGAAAAGAGTGCGGATGTGGCTTTCCATCAACATCGTAGCGAGTCCACCGATGGGTAATGATCTTGATATGTGCAGCATGAATGTGCTTGTACTTCCCTACAAAGTGGGTACCTAGAGTCGCAGCAAAGAGCTCCGGGGGGTTGATTGGGTTTTGTTTGGCAAGAACTAAATACTACCTGTTAGCTACAGCCCACAACACAACTTGACGTGACTTACTGAAGATAGTGTTCTTAACAGAGTCCGTTGCCACCACAACGCTGTTGTCTGCTTTGATATATGCGACATCAATGTCTCCCTCAATCAACGCGCACACAGTCGTCTCGGTAACTGTGTGTATTTGGGTTGTTTCATCCCTATCAACCTTCAGCAGGCGGACATTGTCCTAAGAATTCAATTAGTAGGCAGTGCACGCAACTTGGCTCCGAGTCATGTACCTTTCCATAGCGAGCAGCAGAGAGATAAGCCATAGTGTCTTGACAATCTTTTGTGTAACCGGATGTGTCAAAGGGAAGTCTAATCCTGAAGACAACTCTGAGTCGAGGGGAAATCCTCAGCAGTTATATATGGCAACTCCTAATTCCAACCCAACTAAATTTTATCAAGATAACTGACGCCGACTATACTGGTCGCGAGTATTGGATTCTGAATTGATTAACACAGGATCCCGGCGATCACCGATATTTGCACATAGCTCAGCTCCGCGGCTTGTGCCAACCTCCTAACTACTGTGCTACGTTGGGTAAGACACGTTCAGGCCACGGATATACTACATTCTGTGAATGCGGGACTTCATACCGGTACCTTACTATAAAGCAGTTGTAAGTGCCATTGCTGCGCCGCAAAATTCCGTAGCATGTACCGTATATACATACTATATACATATGTACTCCCCCCGCCGTCGAATGCGAGTATAGACTTCCAAAAGGAAAAAGCATGTGAAGTTAAACGCGGGGGTAGATTGTTAGTCTCGTGGATTGTGGTCAGCGAGTGATACTACTTTTGGTATAGTACAACTTCACTAAAATTTGGATTAAGATTATACCGTGAGTGCGTAATTGGATTTTAAGGGCTTTCAAAAGGTCATATCAGAGCGTTCTTGATGTAAAATATCAATATATTTCCTTGGAAAGCTTCAAGTGGTATCATCCCTAGCTCTTGAATCTGCATACATAGAGAGGCCCAGTCTTTTTAGTAAAAATTATTGGGATCTTGACAACTCCTTAAACAGAAGAGCAAAGAAATATTTGCCAACCAGACTAAAAAAAGGCCCCAAAGCAAATAAAAACAATAAAACCCGTCAAGCCCTGTTGTTGATGACCTGTTTAGTTCCCTCTTATGTTCACTCAGATAATATCGATCAATCAGCAATACGGCTCAACATACAGCAAAGCCGTTTGATCATTGAGGTCGTGGAATGCCGAGACCACAGTCGACCGTGAGGAAAGCAGTAATCTTGAAAGCAAAATTTATGCATATGAAGACCAGACTATGTAAATAATAGTTTTAACCGTCAGATTATCTAAAAGTATGTAATACCCTCATCTACGGTGGGGGGTGATTAGTCTTCTCCGAGGGGCTTGTGCCAACCAGACTAGGGGGTGATTGGGTTTCTGTCTGAAAGTCATGCATATACTTAACAACCACTTCATATTCAATACCTCACACTCTCACAAAAAAGAAAACTTTTGAGCTTATATGGCTTATTTGTGTGCATTTTTCGATTAATTCGTTGGTTGTGCAGGGTCAGTAGCTTTTGGTACGTTTATGTCTACGCTGTAGCTGGAGTGGATTGTGTGGCTCGGCAGCAACTGTGGTTGGGCCTGGGTAGTCTTAATAGTGTATATAACATCTATACATAAACAATATTTCCTTTCTCAGGTGTAATTTACAACTAACACAACTCAGATGTTACCCTCACTTTACATTGTTACTAAATAACTACCTAACCTTATTATCTGATATTGAAGTCCCAAGACCAGGCTAGTCCAAGACCTCAGCTGCTCGGAATACCTATCAATCGTTGATTATAGACCAGTGACCGTAACTTAGGCTAGGATGCGTAATGTTGAGAACATCCATTGGGGGTGCCAACCAGACTACCATTGGGGCCTGGGCCCAAGCCTTGAAATCAAATGAGTGCAGCGGTGAAGTATAATTATATAATATGATTCGTTTACCAAACATAAGTAGTTCAAGTTGTTGCCGCTGGTTTTAGTTCTAAGCTCGAGGTGAGGCTGGTGTAGCTCCCCTCCTTTCCACCACAGCCACACACAACTCAACCACTGTGACCAACGTCAGCAACCACCAGGTACCTTATTGCTTACTCTTACATCCACTCTGAAGTGTCTCGGCTTGCCTACAGCCTTACAGTCAATAGTTCCAGTCTTGCGCCAGAGTGTACCGGTGGGCGTGAAAGCGGTACGAATTGGACAACAACCTCTAGTGGGGTTCCCGTCCCATGCGTTCCAGCTTCCGGAGATAGCGTTATACCGGACAAGCCTGTTCATGGCAGATACACCATGTCCAACGCCTTGACAACTTCACCGAAGGTTTTTTCCTCAGTCTCATCCACAAACTCTCGGTTCCAAAGCTCGAGCGGTGGAGATCGCGATGGACTACTGCAACCTCGAACAAATGGCCTCCGCTCTGGAAGTTTTAGTGGTATCAGTGGGAATGGTGGTGCAGTATACAGCGGGCCTGGAAGCTTCACATCTGCCTTGCGAACAAATGCCCCGTCAATTCACGCCACGATGGACGCGGATCCTGGAAGTCCGTCGACTCCGGGGACCCCAGAAAGGCAATTAGAGGAGCTCGCTCAGCTCTTAAATAGGGAAATTAAATTCAAGGAGGGGGCAGAAAATATGCTTCAGGCGCTGGACTCAAAGAAGCCGAAAGAGGCGAAGGTTGTTAGAAGTAAGGCCGAGATGGAACTCAGTGCGGTGAATTCCAAGATTGCACAGTTGAGATACCAAATGGAAGCCATCAAGAACCCAAAAGAGTTACCTCTATCTGCAAGAGGAGGGCAGGCAGCGGACAACCTATTGGGAAACCCCATAATACCTCTTTCCAACGGGGCGTACTCCGACGAGCAACTGAGTACATTAGAGGGTGAGGCCGAGTCACCAACGTTTTCCCTATCTGAAATTCTCCAGTCTCTGGAGGAGAAGGGGAGGAAACCCGAGTTCTACGTGGAGAAAGCAAATAGTCTTGTACTTCTATTCAAACGTCATCCAATGTTGAAATACGACCTTGTTTGGTCAGAGTTTGGTCAAAGGGTACAGTCTATGCTATTGCACGAAAACAGGGAGGTGGTAGCAGCTGGCTACAGAATCACTAGATACGCTATCACCGACTTAGAGTCTCTGCGTACAATCCGGAAGCTCGAGACAGATTATTTGACCATATGGTAAGTATATTACAGGTGAGCATTATCTTGGAGAGCTGTGACTAATATATACGAACTCAGCTCGCTAGCCAAGGACCCCAAGAATACCGTGGAGAGAGAACAAGCATTAAAATTTGTCCGCGCATTCCTAGAGGTAAAGGGTGGTGTGAAGGAGATAGCTCGCGGCGTTGTCCGGGTCATAGTTTCGTGTGCAGAGCAGGAGAGTGATAGATTGCGGGGTATATGTTTGGAGACGTTGGCTGAATTATGTACGTTGAGTCACCTATGGCCAAATTCGTGCTTCATTGTTGACCATAGTACAGTAATCCTCGATGCATCTCTTGTTGTTAGTGCTGGTGGTATAAGGATCTTGTCACAAGTGCTTTATGAGGGCCCTTATGAACTTTCTGATGCACTGTCCCTAGCATTCCTGTACCTACTGGATCTGCCTGCAACAAGGAAATATATACGAGCAGGGAACGATATGGAGGTACACGACCGCGTCATATATCCTTATCATACTTGCTGAATTCATCGCCAGGTTGTTTTTTCGGCCTTTACGGACTCTTATGCGAAACCAAATGTAGAGGAAAAGCTGCGGTCGAGTGCAAAAGTCATAAGCTCGATGTTGAAGTCATGGCCAGGTTAGCTTTTGGCACAATATATCTCATGAGCTTTGCTAATTCTTATAGGTCTTATATGTTTGTCAATGTTCGAAATGCGTGCTTTACGATCCTTGGTTGATTCTTTACGTATACCATCTTCGGGTGTTCGGGTATGCGAGATTCCAGGAGGCCCTACTATTTGGAATCATGCTTACTATACTAAGGATATCATTTTGGAACTTCTTTTTGACATTTTCCGAATAAAATCACCGTCGTGGTCTTCTAGTTTCTTAGCAGGCCGTCGCCTTACAAGTTTGTTTTTATCCACCTTTTCGAATTCACTTGTCCGTTATTAATTGCTCTACAGCATATGGCAGGGTTGCCAATCTGAAATCCGAGCCCAAAGACTCCAGTACAACAAAACGCGAAGACAAGACGCAGAGCAATCTAGCCGAGCACTTCACAGCACTCCTATTAGCTGTATTTGTTGAAGCTGGTCTACTTCAGGTACTTATACTCTATAGCTTTCTCAGGAAAACGCTAAATCACAAATCAGTCATTGATGACTCTGGTGGAAGACAACACCGATCCAGCCATTGTCCGGAAAACAACTCTCCTACTTGGTGAAGTACTGAAGCTTGCAAGTCGGTTACTCCCGACGACATACAATGTCAAAATACAACTTCTACCAGAGTTATTCAGCTCTGCTTCACGATTTGGGGTTGATAGATTTGCGGCTTCCTCTGCCATCTATCAAATCGACAGCCTTAACCGGACCTTACATCGTTCGCTAACCACAACAGCTGCACCACAAAGGTTATCTTTAGATGACGATCGACGGGGTCAGAGGCAAGTTGAGCAAGTGAAGATCAAGTTGAACATGCAGATTGATGAGACACACTTTCGAACCTTACTCATGGATTGTGGGGTGGGTCATACTTCTCTCCTTCTTATTGTACTTGCCTGATTAAATTAGGTTCTTGGCTCGAGTAACTACTCGAAGTGGAATTGGGACATGGTCACAGAGATAATACAAGGGCCTCTTGGAAATTGGAAAAGGCTGGAAGAAGCAAAGTCAACAAAGTTTCTTAAAAGGCTGCTCTCATTCTACAGGCCCTTCAAACATAAATTCTCGGATATACTCAACACAAAACCAAACCAGAGATACGTTAGGGTCGGCTGTGCACTATTCACTACTTTATTAGGAAGTCCTGAAGGTGTGAAATATCTCGGCGGGAATAAACTTTTATTTCAAATTTCAGAATGCCTTGCCCAACTAGACCCAGTAGGTTTCTTCTCGCCTTATGTACCTGGTATATAGTATAAACTAAAGTGTACTTCAGATGAGTGGAATTGCTTCCTCTGACCCTATTCTCTCTCGGGCGAGACTGGCAGATACTCTCAGTTCAGGCTACTTTACATTGCTCGGGACTCTTAGCAGTGATCATAAGGGCCTACAGTACGTTTCCAAAACACGATTGAACATGTGCTCTTCCTAACTTGGGGCAGGATGATGCATACCCACAAGATGTTCAACATGTTCTACCATCTTAGTGAGTTGGCAGATCGAGAGGACCTGATAACTGGATTTCTCGGTCCCATGGACTATACATTGTAAGTAGCTTGATATATATAGACACGTACATTTATTGATGTGCCAGAAGGGAGGGGCATCCCCGTATCATCTACTCGAAGGCTCTCCAGACAGGAATTCGGGTAAGAGGATTCTACCACACCCAACATCGAACGTACTGACAGAATCTCAGACTGTGAGGCTTTGGGCTACGAATCACCTCCGACGCCTTATCCTAGCAGCTAATTCTCCGTTGGCGCTCAATACCAAACACCACGAAACATCTCAGTGGGCTATTACTCAACTAGTCACTCAGTTGTATGATACGGACGTGGAGGTTTGTGAAACAGCAGTGAAAATCCTAGAAGAGGCATGCAATGTTACACACAATCTAGAATTTGTAGTGCAGTGCCGCCCAGCACTGGATCACCTTGGGGAGATCGGTGCCCCTTTACTACTACGGTATGTTGATTTGCTTCTTTCAAAGAGTAAAGTAACTCACGTGGATAAAGGTTCTTGTCCACCTCTGTTGGCTACCATTATCTCAATGAACTAGATTACATTGAGAAAGAGATGGACGATTGGTTTCATGTAAGTCCTGCTCTACTACCGCTCTTTCTATCAATGCTAAGAATCTAGGGCCGCAATGACTCTTATGTCTTGACTGTGGAAGCGTCCCTTGCTCGTGCATTTGCAGACGACGAACCATTGCGTAAGACGGAAATCGATAGGGATGCAATGTGCTTTGTGCCGCCACATTTTTACCGAGAGCTTGCGCGGACAGAGGAAGGCTGTCTGCTCCTCCAGGAGAAAGGTCACTTTGAGGAATTTGCCTGGTATATTAGGGAACACGGCCTTGATAGCGAGGATATAGAAATTGTGACTAAAGTCAAGGGCTGCTTGTGGGCAATTGGAAACATCGGGTCCATGCCTTTGGGTGCACCATTTCTTGACGAGGCCAACATCGTCGAAGCGGTTATAAACCTAGCAGAAAATTCACAAGTACTTACCCTGAAGGGAACTGCATTCTTCGTATTGGGATTGATATCGAAGACCATGCAAGGCCTGGAGATACTATTAGAGCATGGCTGGGATGGTACCACAACTACCATGGGTGAATCGTTGGGATTTTGCGTACCCCTCAAGCTCGGGCAATTGCTCTCGGTAAGAAATTTTTACTTGCTTGCCTCTATAGTCGATCACTAATCGTATTACCGGTATGACAGATCCAGCCATGGGAACATGTATCGGACGACACCAATGCAAAGGGCAGACCTGCATTATTGTCTTCAAATCCTGACGACGACCCTATGAACAACAAGATCCTGACATCTATCGTCAACCTGAGCAACCATATACTTGAAAGTGCAGCGACCAAAGAGCTGATGAAGTGAGCTAGAATACCCCTTCCCTCTTACCACTGCTCCACCCCACACGAAGAGTTTTGATGCCGTAGACGCTGCGGAGCTATACACAGTGGAGTCTGAGGTAGTGAAAATACACATTCCAGCATGCTAACAGTTTCTTCTCAAATAGACTGAAACAGACACACTCCCCCTATTTTCAGAATCCGGTTCTATACCGCCAAGTTATGAAGATACTGGAGTCCTACAGGTTTAGACTTCACGTTCGCAGACAAATCATCGAGCTCTTTCCCAAGTTCGTACTAGAAGAGATCGTTCGATATGGAATGAAAGACTTGATTGCCCACGAGGCGAAAACCCGTGGTTCGCCACAGTCCCCAGAGGAGGAGTTCACTGTTTCTTAGACAGGACTGATGAAACTACTCTATGGGCCCATACCATCAGTCTTGTTCTCTGACCCGCCCCACCTTCGAGGACGTAGGAAGTACGCACAATGCAGGTTGCGGGACTGGTTGGATCAGAAATAAACATCTTATCCCTAACCCACAGGCATTTTTGTGTTTTGCCCAATCCGATTCTCACTTTCTTCTTGTACATTGTCCTCTATTCCAGCTTTCTATGTACCGATATCTCACCAGTTTTTTGCTTTCTCCGTATATCTCTGGTTCGGATCTTTCTCGGTCGGGGTTCTGGGGTTCTTTTCCTTCATGCCCATGCTGATATTCGTTGTTGTTCTTCAGCTCTGCGCCATTACTACGCCCATCCATTACTTGTTACCTCCCGGTGTGGAAAATATCATTCAAGTATCAATACCATCGTTTATTGTCTTATGTATATGAATTCATCTACTGCCCAATTCGATAAATCGTCATACCTGACCCTCGCCTGGAGAGCCCCGCCCTCGCCTAAAAGCTGCAGGGTGGAAATATAAATGAGTATGTATAGTGACGAGGCGCCCGGCAAATATTTTTAGATTTCGATGGCAAAGTACTATGTATGTAGAGTATCATCTTGAATGTGCATATAGATCTCTTGGGTATATAAACGATGATAAGTACACATCTTCCATCTGCGCAATTAATGTATCGGGCAGAGCTAGTGATATCAGTCATTCCGTAAGGAAACAAGCACTCTGGGTCTCGAATTGAGGCGGGGTCGAAAACGTGGGCACGAGGACTCGGATATACAGTAGATATATCGATATCGATGTATGTATGACTTATGTGCACGTACGTGGTGCGCAGTCGGCACGGCAATTGGGTGAGATGTTTGTGAAATCTCATTCAGTGTAGTTCTGCACCATTCATAGCCCACCAGTGAAGAACGTGAAGCAGTTGCTCAGCTGGTGTAGCATGCAGTTGTTGTTGTCAACCAAACAACGAAAAATAATCACCACCAAAGTACGAAGACTCTTCTGCCAGATTCAACACCCGATATGTGAACGCTTGTATTCACTTCGGCCATGCGGTACGCACGGCATTACCGTTAATGTGAATTCTAAAGGGGGTATCATGGTTAATATAGATGGTTATATCCAGTGTAACGCAGAGGCCGGCGAACCAGATGGGTTCACTCCTTAACCTACACCCAGTACTTTCCAAGCGCAAGGCTGAGATATGAGCAGCGCAAGTAGAATACCCATTGCGTACAACGGCAAAGGTTGTATATCTGGGATTAAGGTTCTGGGTTCTGGGGGTTGATCACCAGGTTGTCAGTTTGGTCTCGAGATTATGTGGCTCATATGTATGACGCTTCGATTTTCTTCTTCTATACCCTGGGCTATGCGTGAGTGCGACATCGGTTTGGGTGATTAGGTGGGAATTGGATGTGGAAATCTGTTAAGCCTCATTGAGATTATACTAACAAAGTAGTACCGATCATGTTTGGAATGCCAGCTTCAAATTTTGTCTCGTTTCAGGGTTGATATCTCGTTTCGCATCATCTTCACGATTTCGCAATGGGGTATATATGTTCAAGTGCCTAGATCATGAGCTGTTAAAATGACCATGAGCCATTTCAGTAAGGACAAATTCGGGACGAAGGTAGCCTAGATCTGGGACGAAGCAGGACTCACTTATCAACTGCAACAGAATTTCCACTCGCTCGACCGTACCCAAACTCTTCGATTCTGGATGGCAGATAGCCCACGTTGATACCCTGGTGCATATTTTTTGAAAGGGCTGGCTGTTCATATATAGAAACCTTGTCCATTACATACGCAAGAGTCGAAGGGTGCAGCACTGATTTCGATATGTGCCTGTACCCACGTCAAAATCCAGCTTAGCCTTAAATCAAGCCTGGTTTGGTACCCGAAACCACGGGAGTCCAGATCTGAACAATGTGTACATTGCCAAGAGCCCCATATTGCCCGGGTACAATTTGGTACTACATACATTCATGCAAGTTCATGTGGCATGCGTCGAGATGATGCTGTAGATAGGTTAGGCAGCTAGGATGTGCGGGATTGGAGGTGGAGATAAGCTTTGAAGAGTGCTGGCCATGGTCATTAGAGAATACGCATTTCCTAAAGCAGAAGTCGATGCCAGCTTAAGCTAGGGGATCGTGTGAAATTCGATCAATTCTTTTCTTTTTGCGCTTCATGAGCAAGCAAGTGGGTTTGTTCTGCAAAAAAGCAAGCCTGAACTGGGGGTAGTGAGTACTCTTGTGCACAATGACTTGCGCAATAGCTCTTGACATTGCCGATATGACGTGATATGGGACTGGGGCAAATCGATCTGGATTAGGGATTGGAATGGAGGATTTTCCTACATGTAGGTCGAAGGTTCGAGGGTCCACTTATCTCTTATTCAGGGTCTGGTACTTCCCTCGTGATGAGCTGCCATTGTGGCGGTCTGATAATCTCGATGAGCTCCCGATGCTAGCTAAGTACACTGTCAGAACCCATTGACTGATGATGATATACCGGGGTGGCGCGCGCAACTGCACGGGTGATCAGGTGGAAGCCAGGGGGTTAAATCTACATATGTATATGGACTATGCATGTACAGTATAAACGGTGGCATTGTGAGTACCTACATGAGACTGACTGTCATCATTCTGCATGTGAAAGCATGACTATCGGTGTGCTGCAGGAGCGATGCCCCAGAACCCTTCGACAAAGTATAACAGCACTCAACGTTGCTTTTTGCCCCACTGCAAATGCGTTACTTCTGTATCATGCCCAGACAGCAGGTCTTCCCCTCAAAATACTCAGAAATAACTTCCTAGCTTGCGTTTATGTAATGCTATATTGCACTATTGTATAGCTTGTGCGGGTCTAAATAAACTCCAATACTAGGGGGTGTAATGATATCTGCAGACATGTATACTTGAGTATTCAAGACAGGCATGGATAACAGAACTATTGAAGCACAGGTACACTGGCATGTGGGCGACTCATACATGTAGAGTATAACCAATAACTGGAGAGTCCGAAGGGGGACTAAAGACAATTGCCTTCTGAGAGGCAAATGGAGCTAGATGATCCCTTTGTTTTTAGTATGATTAGTATGATACACAGTGACTGGAGTTTGAGATGATAGATTGGTGGAAAGTTTAGACGAAAGAGGCGACCAGCACTTGGTACTGTCTGCGACTTGAGACTAAAGAATCCTGGCACGAAACAGGGAGGTCAAATGAAATGGGTACTGTGCTCAGTGGTCATTCGAAAGTACTGGACTACAGGCTTACCACCTTCGCATTGTACACTGACTTATACATATGTATGTATGTATGTAAATCCGTACTTTTGGGAGGATTTTATCACACAAGGGCAAGTATATCGGCATTCGAATTTGAAAAATTCTATTATTTTCTCGAGGTACCAGGCCAGAGAGAGGTGACCGCGTGAGCGTGTTTGTTGTTAACATGCTTAGCTCATATTGGCGGGCTTTTAGCTGGTGTGTTCGATCTGAACGTCCGATCGCCCCTTGCGCCGTGCATCGAGGTTGGAGATGTAATGCTGCAAATCGAGCACACCCCCCTCCCCAAGTATGAATGCCTCATTCCCCTGGTTTGCGATGGTCACAGCCATTAGCGATAGGTGGAGGGTAGGGCCACAAGGCCATTGGAGAGGGAGGATGTAGCTGTTGAAGAGCCTCCGGCTCCGGATCCAGTCTGCTCTCGCGATCGTAATATGTTGACGTCCTCTCATCGCACCCACGCTGAATATGGGGCCAAGAAGAAACCTGATAGAGGGTGCGTGCCACATCTTACGTATCTACGTTCGCGCCGCGCCCCCGTCATTAGCAATTTAGGCCTCATGTAATACCTGGACGCTCTTACCAGCAGCTTCCCCAGCGCCGTGCAGACTGCGAGCTGTAGCGTGCACGCACTCCACCCACCCACTACTAGGCAGTGGGTGAGGTTCTTACCCCCCCCTTGTTTCCACGGCCAGTCAAACCCTCGCGCCCCCTGGGGCCTCACTGCGAACCCGACAGCACCGGTGTCTTGGTGTTCCTTCTTATTTCCTACGCTCCATTCGGCGTACGGGGTTACACCTGAAATCGCCGGCAATTCCACCCAACTTGCGCGGACCCGAATGCATCAGTCCCGGTACGTCTACTGCTTGGGATTGCCGATTCATGGATAGATCAAGAGGGCTCACTTGTAGACTGCATCTCCCCCGGGCTTCCATTCCTCTCTGTCTTTGCTCCGCCATACCACCTGCCCAAGCTTACGTTCCATCTTCACTCCGCTTCCTTCTCTTTACTATCCTGAAGCTTAGCACGTTGACTAGGAACGGTGTGGGATTAGTACTCTGCCCTCACATACCCCCTCTTCATTATTTCCCAACCCTCCCTCCCACTGAAAACCCCCCCACCATCCCCGGCTTGCCTCAGTCCTCCACAGTCGTAGAGCCTTCATAACTGCAGAGCAGAAAAATAAATTCAGAACCTCCTTGTATCTGCTGAATTTCATTGGTAACGACTTACTCTGCGCTGCCGTTATCGAGGCTTCTTGTGGCTGTTCCACCAGTACACCATACACCACACATCATACACGCGGAACATCATCCAATTCGGAACCTTACTTGCGCCACTAAATCTTATATATCCTTTACTTCTCCCCTCTGCTTACCTTGTTCCCACTCTATTTCCTCTTAGGAGCTGCCAGGTCAATCTCCACCAGTCTTTGTTGTTATATGGGGAAGGAGCGAAACACTCACCTTACAATATCCAGTACCAATGACCGAACTTCGAACGTCTTTAGAAACGATGGAGATGAAGGAACAAGGGGTTGGTGACTTGCGGTCCATGACAGCGGCAGGTTTGACATCTCTCATACCTACACCGGCAGTGAATACGATATCGACAGGCAGTGGGCTGGATGCTTCCCGCGATGCTAGGGCTATCGTCCGCCTATTACAATGCCCCGTATGCTCGCGACCCCTCCAACGACCTATTTCACTACCCTGTGGGAATTTGATGTGTCAATCATGTCTTCCTCAATTCTACCAGCGACAACACATTTCGTATCCCAATACTCCGGACAGGCAGCGTGGGTTTCATTGCCCATTTAATCAATGCGGGTTGGAGCATGCAGAAGGTGATTTTAGTGTCGATTTCACCATGAAGAGAGTGCTAGATATTGTGGACGCCGAGCTGCGGGGATTTATGCCCTTTCAGACGGAAACCTCTGTGATAATCGATGAGTTAGCGGAAGATTCGGATTCAGAGACGGAAAATTACCCCCTAAAGTCTGTATCGTTACCTGGAGGCAGGTTGGCTGCTACGTACACTTATGCAGAATGTGGCAGCTTGCCTTACGATATGGACTTGAACTATCGATCGGCTTCAGGGGAGGACCTATCACAGATGGATAGGGCAATTCTCAATCACCTGAAGGACAAGATCAAATCTGAATTACAATGTCTAGTGTGTTACGCCTTGTATCTCGACCCAGTAACGACAGTATGTGGTCATACCTTCTGCCGAAAGTGCTTGGAACGGGTGCTTGATCACTCCCAGATGTGCCCTATGTGCAGAAAAGCTCAGCATGTTTCTACCACATTTCTACAATATCAACCCAGTAACCAACAGTTAACGGATATGCTAGTTGGACTATTTCCAGATGAATTGGCACAGAGGACAACAATAGGGTCTTTGGAGGACAAAGTTGGAGCTTTGGATTTGGATTTACCAACGCCTCTTTTTGTTTGCACCCTTTCGTTTCCAAAAATGCCGACATTTTTGCACATATTTGAGCCACGGTATCGGCTCATGATCCGGAGAGCATGGCTTGGGGACCGAAGGTTTGGGATGGTTTTACCAAACCGCACAGGCGAGCCTCAAGGTGCTTTGGGCGATTGCAGTTTCTTGCAATATGGTACGCTTTTGGAGATAAAGAGTTATCGATTATTACCGGATGGTCGAAGTTGGATAGAGACAGTTGGTATCTCCAGGTTTAGGGTAAAGCGTTGGGGATACCGAGACGATTATATTGTATCGGACGTAGAGGCGGTAGACGATCTACCTTACTCCGAGGAAGAGACAATGGAAGCTATGGAAACCTCTCTGGATCCAATGTACCCTCCGTCATATTACCAGCCTTTGACTCAGCTTGCAACTTTACACCTTTTCCAAAGAGTGCAGAGCTGGGTGCAAAGGATGCAACTTCAGTCCGCCCCGTGGATGCACCAAAGGGTAATAAATATCTATGGGGAGCCTCCTGAGGATGCTGCGACATTCCCATATTGGTTGGCAAGTGTGCTTCCAATCTCTGAAGGGGAGAAGTACAGGCTACTGTCTTGCAGCAGTGTCAGGGAGAGGCTGAAGATAGTTGTGGGGTGGATTACCAAAATTGAGGATCAACAACTGTAGGTTTTCCTCGAATCTTTCCTTCTCTGCAGCTTTTGAGTGACACTCCTGGTTACCAGTTTATTTCGCCGGTTACAATGGGTTGTACCGGCTTTTAGTGTACTTATAATGACATTTCTTCTGGCTTCTTGACAGGTTTTCTTCCAGCGGTTGTGCTATCGCTTGATCGACATCTCCAAATTTTATCCGAATATGTGCCCCATTTACTATGGGATTACATGGACATTACAAGTTCATGGACTTGCGGCAAGAAGGCACCTTCTTACCAAAACTTTCCTTTTCTTTTCCTTTGTCTTTCACGACTGGATTACACGCATGAGAATATATACCACTGTCATTTATTGTGTTTGATTTGTCAAAAGTTCAATTACTAAATTGGGACGGGTCTTCAGCATGTTTATATTTCTTAGCCTTGCAGAACGAATGCCACTCTTGATGCTTAAGTTTATCTTGACTGCGTCGCATCGGGCCAGTCGTCGATGCAAGGCTTCCTTATGTTTAATTTTGGAGGAAGGCGTTAAGTTATCTTGGAGACACGTAAAGCCATATTATGTGGAGGCCTGGGCATACGAGGTTACAAATTCTCAACTAGCCCATGGGGCATTGTCTGCCGTGGCATTCCTTTTTGGATTAATTAATCTTAACACTTTATTTGAGATGCCCTTTTTTTTTATGTTACACTACTTTATTTTCTGGATTCACGGTTCATCATTACATATTATATCTTGTTTGTTTTTCCTTTGGGATCCGGCGAGTGGTTGGGTGGTTATTTGATTTTTTTGCTTTGTTTTGCCGTTCTGCTTTGCGTTTGTGGCTTTGGCAGTTTGCTGCATGCATTCTACTTAATCTTTCCAGTTCCTATTGTTGGTGATGTTAGGTTCCGCCACATTGTTGAGGATGTACAGTACGTCATGCCCCTACAAATACCTCGAGATATCCACATGAGCATTCGAAGGAGAGCAGAAAATCCAATCGAACGATGTGGTGAAAAATGAATGAAAAAGCATATGCTATCCAATGTTGTGATTCAAGCTGTCATTGCGAAGTTGCCTTAGTTTGTATGAGAAGCAAGCTGGGAATCACGGATTTGAGCGTGTATCGCTCGTTTTCTTTAAGAAATCTCTATCCCCGGGCACATACGCCGTATACCGTGGTGAGTTTACGTTACTATACGAATTCAGGGCCTGTAAGCCTTGCAAATTTCTGCGGGCCTGGAAACCCTATCCCCTCCATGCCCTTGAACTTAGTATCGTGCTCCCCTTGAACCCGAGACCTTGAGATTCCAATTTGGGAAGTTAGAATACACGGAACCTACAGTAAGTACGAACGGTTAGAATATATCTGGAAAGTTACGCGAGAACAGGGGTTCATCCGGAAACGTTGTGGCGGTGCACCAGAGGTATTGAAGCCCCCCAGACAATTGGGTACCTAACATTACGTCTAGATGATATCTGTATATGTATACGTACCTAACCCAACTGGCTGGCCGGCTGACGGCTGATGCTCACCTCGTGTTTTGGTTTGCGACATGATTCTTCCGAGTCATGATTCTCGCTTATTCGATCATCGCTTCTCGCTACTTCAGAGCTCGGGAGATTGCACGAAAATGCCGCCTAGAACCATGCCAAACTTACCCGGTCTTGGTAATGAAATTGGCTTGAAATAAATCTTCCTTGCCATGGCGTTTGGTGGATGCGTAAATGTATATATATTTGCTTTCGTTGGATCTGAAGTTCACATCATCCATCCTTGTTTAAACATTTTGCCATTCTGGGTTGCTCGGGCTTATATGCACGTTATAACCGGAGTACCGAGAGCTACGTTGATTGGCGTTTTAGGCTGCCCAACGAGGCAATATCAAGACGAGGCAGCCGTAAGCTTGCCTACGACACCCGACAACTGTCACTATCATATAATCAATAATTGGATAAGAACTTCCACCTTCACTCGTAAAAATTCATATCGAGGTGCAGTATTGCAAATACGGAGGGTGCTCTAGGTTTCAGATGCTAGTTTGGTCCGAGCTAATATTAAGATCACAGTCAGTCATCTTGCAGGTGTATGAGTATCGGGCTTAGCAAGGTCCTTGGTATCTCAGCAGATTAATATGGAGGAACTAATGTAGAATATATTGTCCCGACTAGCACAAGACCCATTTTGCAAGTGGTTACCCCACAATGAGCTAGGGAATGTTGCCGAAATTCTTCTCAACCGAGACTTTGAGAGCTCATTGCACACCGAAATTCGCTATTTGAGTAAGCTCCTGTGAGTTGCATGTTGTCCCCTCGTGAATACATGGTCGTCACTCGCGAGCACGTATCGCGAAAAGTATCTTGGCCACCACGTTTACAACTAGCAGGAAGGGACTTCACTGATTCCTATTCCCGTAGTTCTCAGTCTGAGAGCTCTTCCTGCTCTTCATCGTTCTCCCACTACAGTGAAATTTCCCCTCTCCAGAGCTTTTTTTTTCCTCTGGGAAAAAATTCGCGCGATAAGATTGATTTTCTGAATTTATGCTCCCCTTCTTTTTTATAGGCCTACCAATTGGTGATCGACATCACCTTGCGGTCACTCAGGCAGCCTTATCGTCAATTCAACCGATGGGGACGGACCTGTGTTTTCTCTTCACGGCGGATTCCACCGGAACGCAACTATTCAAGAGCCCCAACTCACATATTCTACCACGCACATGACCTAACTACACTGAGCCCACACCATGCTCCGATCGCGATCGTCCAGGTGAAATGTGGGGGTCCAGGAGTTGGATGAAGGTTGTTCATGTGCGCGGTATCGCCCATTTCTGCGATCGATCTTTGTATTGCAATTGGTGCATGGGGCTGATGCTGGCTTGTCAGGTGCATACGCCGTGCAGGTGGTATGGGTATTTCGTAAATTGATGTGCGTGCGTGTGGGTGGCTGTTTACAGGTGGGTGTGTGGGTGTGGTAAGTATTGTATTCGGGTCATGGGTAGGGCTAGGGAATCGGATAATGGAGGATCGGAGATTTCAATTAAATTGGTAGAGGTGGAGGTAGCCATATTGTGCGGATTGGCGAGGACCGGGAGGAGCCAAGTAATAACGTGCCGAGGGTACTTGCAGGTGAGTAGGTAAGCGAGTCTTAAGCGGACGTCCTTATTGCCAGTTTCGGTAGTTGGCGGTTGGCGCTTCCGGCGCTTATAGAAACACTTCAACAATATGATATAGCATGAGTATTATCAAGCAACTTAGCACTTAAGGCCTCATTGGAAGATAGGAAGATAAATCTCTCTACTCAATTCAGCCGTAACATCTGATATCAAAATTATCACATTCAAGCTTATCATGATTAACATAATGTAGGCAAATGCCACCGGATTATGCACATCTCGCCTCTGCACAGTGCGGCATGATGTGGGCGAGTTTCCAACTGAACCATGATCATTAGCCTCATAGTTGGGTTGCAAATCAGAAACGAGGGGTAGGGAAGATCTATATAGTGCCTTGCAGACTTGACATGATTGAAGGGATCTAGACCATTATCACAAAGGCCTAGGGTGTGTAATTACCTACTATTAAGGGGAGAGTAGATGTGGGGATGTGGACAGAAAAATAAACACAGGTCCCGAAACAACAATCAGGACTAAATTCCTGAATTGATATTGGCTGCTAGATAACTGACGAATCAAATCCCAGCATTTTCATCTGCCTAACAAAACATCTCGAAACAGATTCCCAAACACTCATTGCGTAGGAATACATCGAGATTGGATTCTCGAAGAGTGGTAAACTCAATCCTAGTAGGCACATTGGTATATGAGAGTATATGGGGATTGCTGGAGTTGGGTATTGAACCATTCTAACGGTATGCGGGTGATTTTAAATTATCGATACGACTATATCTATAGAGCTCCAATGCTAAGGAAATTCAAAAAGTTCTTAGCTCGTGATGTATTAGGACAAGATAAATATCATCGCGATCTCTTCAACTTGCCAGATTCAAATTTAAAGGAGATATTGGCCACTGTTGAAAGCTGATCATGAATTGGTCCGGTGACCTTGGTGGCCTTGGTGGCCTGATTGACATTGCAGTTCTATAACCTGTTCTTAATCCGCCTCCTGGGTCTACTCATGTGGCCTTGATATCAGATACTGGCATTGAATTGCCAGGTAGGTAGATCTAATGGGTTGTCGCCAGGCTCGGGAGATCCTAATGACCTCATCACACAGCTGCATCTCTTGGCTGCCTCAGATTTGCACTAGGGTACGATCACCATGCATATCTCCTGGACGTCATGGACTCTTACTATTGGCCACAGCAGTGATATTACCACTAGAGCCTAGGCTCGCACAGCTCCAAAGACGATGACTGCGGTTCTCGAAATCTTATCCACCAATGATTGCATCTAGGCTAGGGATGTTCGCCAGTGAATATCTCCGGCTACATATGCATGTACTTGTTAGTATCTGGGGAAAAGAAACCATACCTAGCTGTCACACCCTTGTCTTTCTACACACTCAGAAGGATTAAATATCGGTCAGTTATTTCACCGCGGGATACAGTCGAAACCTCATTATTGAATATGCTTGGGACGAGAAAGTCACAACCTTAGGGAATCTGGGGTTTATCTACATGGGAAGATATCTAGTAAGAGTCCCGGCTCTCTCTTCTGATGAACTTATTTGCATGGTTTCTCCTGCCATTAAGTCCTGGGGGAGGACGAACCTAAGATCTCGCCCTTGTCTCCTCTAACCATTCCTTAGTTATTTGGGGCGGCTGGACCACAGAGATCTGCTACTTAATGGTGGCTGCTGCTGTGTCCCTCTATGGTGGGCCAGACATTGTGCCGTCAGCCCCCCAACGTTTGCAAGTTTCCTTACCTATCAGGTAACCGCAAGGTAGCCTAAGCCTGCTGCAGCCTATGTTCACTTTTGCCTCGTAGCTAGTGCCACTAGCATGGTAGGTCCTGCCTGCACTTCAATCTGGAGCCTGCGGGAATGGTCGGTAATTCTTCGTACAATGGAATGGATTCGTTCCAGCGTGGGGTATTTACAGCCTTGGTGAAGTAGTATGAGGCATAGTTTCAGAGCTGACTTCTGAGGGCTTAGTGTCCTGTTACTGTCAATACCCAGTGCTTAATCATTGGGGGAAGTTACAGAGATGACAGGTAGTCTAATCTAGTGATACATAGCAATTTCTACTCATACGGCTCCGTTGTTTGTATCAAGATACCCATAAAATGATGCCTAGAAAGGGCTCTAGAATAGAAGATGGCAAGGTGGACCGATCTGGTGACCGGGAAAAGCTGCATAGTTTGGTTGGAACAAGCCCCTTGTAGCATTCCATATAGCTGGGCTGTAAATTAGGGATCAAGGCAATTTCTAATTCTAAAGCAACGGGGAGAAGATTCCGTAATAGAGGACAGGCTGTGTCGACCCCATGCTTGTTTCGCCTGCGGCGAGCAAGCTGCGAAAGTAGTTTAGATAGATGCAGTGTGGGATATCAAGCAAGTAAGGTGTGTATTAGCCTGAAATCTACCTAGAGAGTGCTGATATGAGAAGTAAGAACAATCGATAATGATTTCATCTCTTGATAGGTAGATATGTGGGACTCGTGGGCTGGATCTCGAACCCTACCCACCTAAACCTCAGAAGATGAGTAATGTTAACGTTAAAGTGCTGAATAAAAACCTTCTCGGTGTAATTATGAGCCAGCTCATGAAAGTGGGAGGGGTAAAGCAGTAGGTGCTTATGTATAAATATTCTTTTAAATAGCAATAATTGCAGTAGACATCGTCAAGCTTGAGCTTTAGTTTGGTTCTTAGGTTCAAGCAAAAAAGGGAAGGAGGGGGACAAGATAGTCTCGTATGTTGGGGTTCTATTACAAGAAGTAAGGTACATAGCTATGCCGTAGTATCTTTGCAGATCCAGGGGCGCCGTAGACATTTGTTCTGCCAATTTTTAATACCCCTGAAGTGTTGTTACTCGGAAGGCCTGCGAGGAAACAGTACTAGCTTGAAAAGATATTTGACATTAATAGGAACCTTGCTTCCAACTCGAGTCTCCATGTTTTTCTGGATCTGGAGATTCTCTGAAGTATCATGATAATGCAGCCAAAGGAGATCAGGATTACTATGCAATGAAATGTTTATGTAATTTAGTATTATAAGGTAAGAACTTGAACATAAGCTTCGGAATTTCTTTTTCATCTACTTTGACATGTAGCTCGTAAAGGAACTACATATGAACAATACTGCTAGTGGTTTGGGTCGGGTATCAATAGGCAACCAACCATACACTCTTACCTTTTTAACTTCTAACTTTTTTTCGATAAATTATAACGACCGCAATTTTTTTTTTCACGTGACTTGATCAATTGAACTGCAACGGCACCAGTACCAGCTCCCCGATTCTACGGTCATCCTAAAGGACCCTCAATGTCAACCAGACTAGAAGGCTATAAATCTCTAGGCTATTGAGTCTCGGCTTCTATAGGACGTATTATTATAATGAGATACCAACAGCTTTTGACCATAGCTCTACAGATACCAATGTACTTATATATAGTGTGCCAACGAACTCAACATCTAAGGCTGTGGGTTACCCTCAATTCACCATCGTCCAAGCTCTCGCTAACAAACCACACCCCAGCAAATAAATTCTCCTCGTGCAACCCTTTATAATCTTTCACGTTACTTCACGAATAATCAACCAGCCGCAAAGTCCAACTTGTCAATATACTCCGACAGGACTTGCGGCGCCAACAATGGTCACGGGAGGTTCGAGGTTCAATTCATTTTTGGGGTGCTCTTTTACTTACATCTTTTTTTTATGCAAGTAAATTCGAGGATTTTATGTATATGTACGGAAAGCTGAGTTGAATCACATTAAAGTGGGTTTGGGTGGGGGGAGGGTGAGTGGCTATTATTACCACATTTAATATTTCTCAAAGAGGTCTGTTTTTTTTTCTTCTTTCCTTTCTTACCGTTCAAACGGAAATGTGAATTAGAATGCATTATGCCCACTGTCAAAGTCTATCACGTTTTGAGTAACGGTACGGGAAATACTTCACACTCCGTTTTTTTATTTATTTTAGGCTCTTAAACAGCTGTATGTTCCAGTTTAATAAGTCTCACATTACCCGCCTGAGTTACACTGAGAAGCTGCTCAGGTACCGTAGTAGTTGGTGCCCCGTCTCAGTGCACAGATGAAGTCTCACAGCCAAACGCACGTACCAACACCACAGGAATTACACAACTGAAACTAGGTAAGGATAATTGAGCCTCAAAATATCCATGTATTTGGCCTGCATTTGCGCTTACTTACCTAACTCTGTGCTTAGCTAGATCAAAATCTTGCCCACATTAATACCGGTAGGATTACGGTACTCTGTGCACTGAATGGGCACTGTTTTCGAAAGGGGGGAGGGGGGGAGGGGGGGCTGTTTTCCAATTACTACGGTATACACCCTCCCCTGAGGTGCCGTGTAACCACACTGCTGTTATGACCCCTCATGCATGTCGGAACGTTCACGTAGCAATGAGCTGTTCCATTGATAGCAGTTGACCTCTTACGCCTATGTAGACCCATTAACTGCGTTATCTCAGGCTACATAAGAATATAGCTTTGACTAATATATAGTGGCGCATAGGCGAGTTGATGTTACCCTGAACTGGACATTCTTGCCCCCAGACATGAAGGAGAAGGAAATATATAAATGGGGATAGATGCAGCTACATGGAAAGTAGGTAGTGCATGGACCGGGTATTTTACCGTAAAGCCCACGAGCAAGCATTAAGAGTTGTGCAAACGACTAGGTAGTCTGGTTGGTTGGTGGCACAAACGAAGTTGGCTTGAGTGTTGTGCTATGAGGGTAGCTGCAGGACTAGGTTATGCCAGGTGTTTGTACATATACATCTTGTCAAGTTAAGCGGGAGCGGAAAAAGAAACAAGCCATATTGCTTTATCATAGTTATGCGATAGGCTATAGGCCCAAATCCACCATGCCAGCCTCCGAGTCGTACACACCCTCCCTTGATGGTAAGGATATTATGGGAGGAAATGCACATCTCATTAGACCCATATCCCATGAACCGTGCGAAGCTCGCAGCGAATTGCCAAAAGATTGAAGAGTTGATGAGTATTAACATGACTGGTTTGGTTGCTTGTGCTAGGATATTGGGATAACAATAGAGTGGCGCATAGCATCTGTGCCCGCCAGCTGTCCGCAGCCAGAAAATTCCATATACCCCTATGTGATTGAACATATGACTTTAACATTCCGACTGCATGAATATCTGACGCCAAACATAGTAGCACAAATATTCGATATACGTTCAACTGAAACCAGCGACGATAGTAAGTAATGCGAAAGAAAAAAATAAATTATCCTCAAACCCAGAAAAAAAAAACCCCCCGCTGCAAAAGTAGTCCATTTGACTGTATCTTCGAGTCCAAGCCGTCGGGTGAAAGTGTATGAAGATCAGTGCTGGGAGTACCACCGTTTAGAAACCGTTTGGCGAGTCCGCCCATGCGCGCTCAACCCCTTGACTAGGATAACTTGAATGTTTCCTTCTGTCGTGGTGGCCATAGCCATTTGTCCCTCCGTTAGCATGTGGCACGAGTGATTCTTCCTTCTCAGTTGCATCGTCAGATGATACGTCCTCCTCTCCCTCCTCTTCACCATTCTCATCTTCACCATCCTCAGCCACAGCCAAAATGTCAAATCTGTTTTTGGGTGCAGATTTTTCCTGTACCTTCTTCCGCTCAAAATCCTTTCTTTTAGGAGTAGGAAGCCTCTCAGCACATTCATCCACTGTAAATTCAATCTTAATGCCCTTGTAGGAGCTTCGTGACATAAGACATGTACGCGCAAAGAGAGCAACGCAAACTGAGTTCAGATTGACAAGTATCGAACCCCGCTTCATCTCAATCTTCTCCACGTGTAGGTTATGAATGTGATCCAGGTCCTCACGAATTCGAGCTTCAGTAAGGGAAGGTGGTACTTTGGATAATAGCAGATTGCGTGTTGCTCCCCGCGATATAGCAGACATAATATTGTTGAGGATGACAAATTGACGGGACGGCTCTCGCCAGTCAACATTGATCTGCGAAAGGTCTTAGAACATCATGGCCTATGACATGGGGCAAGTACTTGTACCCTTTTTCCATCTATATAGATGTCATTCTTCCGAGTATACTGATAAAAACTCTCCGCAGCCGAGCAATCCACAAACGATACAGAGGCTGCATGGTCAGAAGACTTCATCCACACATCAACAACTGTACCCCCACGAATGACTGAAAATATTTGAGCATATGTAACGCGGTCAGGTAATTTAGTGAGGTATATTGTTCGCTTCCCATGCCCGTTCCTTATCGTCTTTTGATCAGAAATATTATCTGGTCCGGTTCCACCGTAACCCATAGGTTTGTCGTGGTAGTGCCTTCCGGAGAAGCCACTGTGTCCATGATCAGTGGAAAGAGTTGCTGGAATATTGAAATTCCAGGTTGGGCTATTGAGATTACCATAGCCTTGAGCGCCATTATTTGTGTAGTATTGGTTTTCAGCAGACACCGGAGGCATTATCGATATTGGAAGCCCCGAGCGAGTGCCGTTGAAAAGAGGCACACCTGCGTCCATAGACCCACTGTGATCACCCGGAGTTGCATCTGGCTGGCCGAAAGTTTCTTGGACGAGGAGCTGAGGTGACACTGTCAGCGGTGCAAGGTTTAACTCAGGCTTTCAGGTACCAACGTCCAAAGATTCCACAGTAACCCCTCCGCGAATTAATGCGCTCCGCAAAGCATCTGTCGCCTTGCCTTAGTCGACATACAACCAGAAAAACGGGACCTATGAAAGGAGGCCGTACTGTATTCTCGCAGCGACTTCTTGAGATCATCGAGGTACTGTCTCGGTACAGTAACTGTGTCAAGTGGGACCTCGACGTCATATTGTAGTAGTTCTGATCCATGGAGCTATGGGGCAAGGTGCGGAAATGTGAGCGAGTGTCTGTCCGGTTCTCTATGCACCTTCCCTTTCTCTCCTCATTGTGGCTTTGGGAGCACTGGGCAAGAGCCAACAACACAAAAGCAGGGAACACCAAAGCGAGATGGGCAACAGAAACGTACATTCGCCCTTCGCATCAGAGTTGCGAGATGGGCCTTTTCAATAGTAACCGTGTCTCCCATAGTTTCACTGTGGAAAGAAAGTGATAGGTGCAATTGCAACTGTGCTGGTGGGTGGGGCCGCGGGGGAGGGGCAGGATTGTGAGGAAGTCTAGGTCATGGAGCAGTTGGGGGTGTAAGCTTGCGGGCCTGTGCAGCATTCCTCCTTTCAACGAACAAGAGCAGAGTTACAACTTCACCTTTACCCCCGCCCCCACCCAAAGCCGATTATTTCTACATATTACCTCCATCGCACAATTGGTTGGCAGCTGCCTGACACCAATAGCTTGGAGAATGGCCATGTATGTTTCTGCGCTTGCATGAAGATCATCTATCCACATAGATCGGATCCCCGCTATGGACAGGCCAGGCTGCACGCCCGGGTACGGGCTCACACATGACAACGGTGGACTAGGCCGATTTCCAGCTCAGTTCACTTGCAAATCCATATAACATATGTACATACCGTTCCGTCCCAGTACTGCTACATTTCATCCCGTGGTCAGCTGAGATTGCACGTACAAAGGCTGGTCATATGTATCATCTTTGCTTTCCAGGTTACTTACCTATAGTAGGGAGTACTCTGATTCACTTCAGAGGCTCAGCTGCTTCAAGTCTGTGCCGCTTGGAAGAAAAAAGCTCATTTCGTTTATAACGAGACTGATACCTACAGTCCAGCGTACCGGTACTTGCTTTGTCTAGGAGCGGCCCGCGGCTGGGGCGTGCTTGATGATTCATATACTGTTTCCGAGGCCTCATAGAGGGTAATGATCGGTTGTCTGATATTAGGAATCCGCAACCGCTTGCGATAACCAGGCTGAACTTGCTGCTAGTATGCGGGGCGGCCATATTATTATTATTATTATTATAAGTATACATTTTGCGCGTATTTTCACCCTTTTCCAAACCTGATGTCAGGGCAAGCCTGGGTGGGACGCCTGGGAAAGGGATTGATCTAGCTATAGTTAGACAAAAAGCCTCGCCTTCTATGCCGTCACAGTTCGCTCTACTATTTGGCATAAATGAAGGTCAATAGCACCCATAGAGCTAATACGGACAATTTCTGACAAAGGCATGCTTCAACAAATGGGCTTACAGTCCAGATGAGATTTCTCAAGATGGCCAAATTGCCCATGCATGTATTCGTACGTTCTGTCCCATTCCAGATACGAGGTGTGGCAGGTGTGGAAGGTGTGGAAGGTGTGGATATCATATCATCCAAGCGCTTAAGCGGCCGGATTGGGGGGCAGAGTTTTTTTAGCTATGGTGCTCCCGCCATCTCATTCCGCCCTTGCAGTGAAGATAGGTATGTCCGTAGTCTGGCAGTCTGGCATCTGTTTGTTTCCGATCAGTGTCTCTGCCCAGGCCCTCAGAGCAGCAGTTTGATGAATTGCAGTCGTAAAGCCAAAGGTACACCCGTGTTGCTGTCGATGTCTCAACAATCTAACTTTCAGCCAGCCAGCCAGCCAGCCAGCCAGACTATAGCCTCGGAGCCAAGCTAATATATTTCATTTCAGTTGATCAAAATAATTTGCTCTTTTAATGCCCTAGGTTTTAGGCTAGTTGGGTACTTTTGGTACAAAGGTACCTACTGTAGATATGTTACTTGTATAATATCTTGTGTACTTTTTCTGCAAGGATCATTTAGTCAGAAGCTTGTCCCGGTCACCTTTACAACTTCAGGCCTCCTGTTCAACCCCTGCCCGTCTTCGGGAGTTCCAAGTCGTTCTTCACTCCGCACCTGTCATCCCACACTACCCCCCATCGGCCTACATATATTTACACATCTCCATCGAATTCAACTTTGACCCGCCCGCGCCCGTCGACCCCTCAGGTTCAAACTCGCTGCACCCTCCATTCGCCATCTGCGTACCCGATCCCCCCCCCCCTAATACCCCTTAAAAATAAGTGCCTGCCAGTCGGTACCGGGGCGATATTCCCGTCTCCTGAGAAGCTTTAATTCATTGATTCAAGCGCACGCTGCCTCTTTTAGCTTTCTACCCTCCCTTCCATTGACAACCCGCATTTGCATAATCCATTCGATCGGAACCTGCGGATGCCTCTGCAAAGCACCTAGGCCTCTCACCCTCATCTGCTCATTGCTTATTGAGACTACTCTGGTCCTTGGGCATTTGCGAAGCCTTCTGGAAGTCAATTGTTGAAAAAGAACCAAACTACCCCACAGTAGAGTTGCGAGCTGCATGTGTACATGTGGGTCATAATAATATGAGAACCCTGTCAATCAACATCAATCGATCTACGACTTGTCTGGATGCAAGTACTACTACTTATCGATAAAGGTCTCCACAGCACGACACTGCTCATTCACAACGTGAGAAAAGTGCACTCTGCTGCAATCCTCATCGTGCTGGCCGGCTGGTGCTTGTAGCACCCCGATACCGGTTTGACGAGTCGGCAATAATTCAACACAAGAGGAAGCTTTTCACAAAGTGTTTGCCTTCTTCTTTCAATTTCCTCATTCGTTCTTTACTTCACTTGATACTCGGCATCCCTCCTAAAACCGCCCCCTGGACACGCTGCAGATTCCTATCAAACAATACTTAACTCAACTTGCCTCTGGAGACTTGCAAATAGCCATCTGCCATCCCAAGGTCTCATAGAGATGGCACTGAGCTCTACAGGTGGCCATTACCATGGCCCTTCTGGGGCCGACTCATATTCATATACCCATTCAGTAGCCCCAAACCCCAGGCGACGGGGCCATTGTTACTTTTTCCTAGACAATGGTTAGTATGATGCTTCTCATCTAGCCGATTCCAAAATTGCTGATGTGCAATGTACCAGGATACTGCGAGAAATTTAATTGCTCTTATGGTCACGACATTGCTGAATACAATCGGCGTGCGCTCGCTCGGCAAGCCTGTCCGCCTCCGATATCGCAAGCGGTTCCCCAGCAACAGTTGAGCAGCTTTCAAGGGCCTATGCAGCAAAGACAACAGGCCCCTCATCAACCATGTCTAGCCTGTTATCATTCACAGGGGCCTGTTGAGCAGTCTAATTCATTTGGCCCTCAGCGATCTCACCCTATGTCCCATATGGCTCACCATTCTGATTGTGAAAGTGTTTACTCACAAGAATCCCACCAATCACATTACTACAACCACCAGCACCGGAGACAAAACAATGCCGTCGATCTCCAAGGGAACCATCAGCAACACCAAGAGCCACAATACCCCTCCTCCAATTACAATTTTCAGCGTGGAAGGTCCCAAAGTTCTTCCTACAGTAATCCGGGCAAGTACCATGAAAACCCGAACTTCAGACAAGGTAATTGAACCTTTGTTTTTCTTCTCTTCCATTCTAATAACTTCTACAGGGAATTATGACCAAGGTCCAGTCCAGCGCCCTAACTATGTAGGGTCGCAACAGTTTAATGGCGTGCCCCAGCAGCGGTATGGTAATATGAGGGCTTCACCTATGAATGGAGGTGTCCCGACAGGTCCCCGTGCAGACCGCCGCAACCCTAGACTCTCTTTTAGTGACAGGTCGTCCCAGAACTCTATGGACGATGCTAGAGACCTCGCATACTGGCAGTCATCTACGTCTCACCCTGCTACAGATGCTTCAATGTCTCCTAGAATTCCCCACAAGCCGCAAGACCTCATTGACCTTCATCATGGCTCTGAGATCAATAGTAACCGACCGTACCAAACGGCACTTGACTTGCTCGGGGAGGATCCACCTGAAGACGCCAAGTCGATGTCCATTACCAGAACGGTAGTTCCGCAGGAAAGCCGCTCCATACTTGATAACGGTCTTTACGAATTGATGGCACCACTTACAGAAGTTAGTCATCAAAATGGAGATCATCTAGCAAACTCCACCAGTTGTCGCAATGATTCGCTACAGGAAGTGGGACAAACCAACGGGGTTGGTAACTCACTGCAAACAAAGGGGACTGTCGAGGGGCTTGGTGGTGCAAGCCAAAACCTGAAGGTGGCATCACTATTTCCTACCCAAGATAGGGAACCGGCGTTGCATGGAAATTCACATGACCTTACACCATCGCCTACAACAAGAGAGAATACAACAGGAATCCTAGGGTCTAAGTCGACTACTTATACTCTTGAAAACCATCCTTCTACGGCCACCGCGGCACTTTCTTACCCAATGATCAGCACAGCTGTTGATGAAGAAGGTCTCAGTCTCGAGACAGCACAGAAGATCGAGACAGTACAGAAGATTGGGAAGCTCTTAGAACCGCATTTGAGGGCCAAGGTGCTTGGGGGATTATGCGCCGAAATGGGGCTTCCGGAGGATATCTTGAATTCCCTAAACTTATCCACTATTAGTCCTGAACTGGATAATCCACCGCAGCTAGAGCCTGCCAAAACCGCTGCGAACAACTATGTTGAGGACTACACTGTTGACCAGCTGGGAGAGGCGAAGTCGGCTGTTACCCAGGCTACACTTAATATAAACCCAGTGGAAAACAGCACTACTTTGGCTGCCACACGCACTGCACCCATTACCGTTCACCCCAAGCAGTCCGAAACGCGCTCAGATTCCGATGATGACTCGTATCCATCGTCAGTGTTTTCCTCTATACCTTCATCCCCAAGACTTACGACCTTTCTCCCTATACCATCAGTTTATCGCCCAAACCCATTACCCTTCCCTGCTGAGTTATCTTTTGAAGAGTTTAAGAGGAAGAGCATCTGTGTTTCCAATGTTTCTTACGACAGGTTGTACGTAGCTGACGCAGCTTCAACAACTGACGTTGACAGTTGGGAAACTAGGCCTATTTCTGATCCAGAAAAGTCACCCGCAAAGGAGCCTCAACCTTCAAGAGTACACAGTCCTATACAGCAAACACTAGCAGTGGATGATGAATTCCATGGAGACGACCTACTAGGCCCACGACCCAAGCCAAGGTGGAACCAATTCTCCGGGAATTCAAGACCACCAAGTCCAGATGCTCATTTAACATCCGATGAGCCCCAGCCCCTAGTCAGGATCACCAGACAACATATCTTCGATATAGCTTACTGCTGGAACTGTTGGTCGCAGAAACATAAAGCGGCAGATTGCCCTGAACCCCACCGAAGCTTAGACGAGCGAGAACAGCTTCGAGTCCAAAAACGTGTCGTATCTAAGTCTTGGGCTCGCGGGCTGGAATCTATAGGGCGGCAGGCAACAATAATTCAAATGCCTGGTGTCAGTGATGAAGAAGCGTCTAGATTGCAAACGGCTCCTCCTCTTAGGAATCCACGAAAGAAAGCTCTGCGTAACTTCAGCCCCGCAGTCTCAGTTTATGAAGGGAATCCTGGCAGCCCAACGGATAGGCCAGACTGGTGGAATAATACGCCACCGATCCCAGATGTCTCTGAAGCGGAAGTCGCCATATGGGCCAATATGTCAGACTCTTCGACAGCTCGCCATGAAGGTACGTACTTTGAACATCCATGGAGCGATACATCCATGGAGTCCGGGGCGGAAACTACGATTTCTTCTGAATCCACCGAAGCTCATATGGACGGTGCTTGTAGCCTTCCCAACTCCCGAAGCATCAGCGAGAGTGAAGACGAATCCACGACGTCACTAGGCGCGGACAGCCTCATGCGTGCCCAGCAATCGGAGGGGGGTAGTTTTATGAATGTGGGCAGTGCGCTAAGTGGCACCGATGGAAATGGTAATGGGGTCGTTGATGTTGAAGAGGATGGAGAAAGAGAAAGGGATGATGGTAAGAGGGAGCTTTCTGATGAGGAACCAAGAATACGAACTCGGGAGCCAAGACCTGAGGAGCTCCAAGAACCCCGGGTAATATTTGTGGATTCAGAGCTTTTCACTCCTCCCAGACGCCGCCGGAGAAATACATCTCCTGATAAATTTGAGCAAGCACTGGATGCAGCGTCACTGAATGGGCTTTCACCGAGGGGATGGTATAGGCATTCACGAAAATACGCCGCCGGGGTCGATAGGATAAGTAGACTTCCGACGGAGATTCTGCACGAGATTATAGAGTACGTTGGCTTACAACGTCTCTATGATGACCCTCAAAACGAAGGTACAGTCCATGAGAGATCTAGGGCCGAGAGCATCCGAGCTGTGGATCTGAGGCCTCTCCGCTTCGTTAACAGAAAATTCTATTTGGTTGTTCAAACCATCATCTACACACGTATCAATATTACCGCAATTCCTGATTTCGAGAGACTAGCAAGGCAGCTGCATATGCGAGAGAGACTTGCCAATATGGTTTTAGATGTAACAGTCGACATTCACCAGCTGCGAAAGACAGAAAACTGGAGAGATTATGGAAAGCCACGAGCCATTGCAAAGTCCCGCAGAGTTGGCCATAAGATGACCCTTGGTACAGCTCACTTAATTCGAGATATCAGCTCCATTTTTGAAAATTGTAAATTTCTTTCCAGGTTCGCTTTTCACTGTACTGGTGCCGTACAAGCATTCTGCAGACTGGAGGGGAGCTACCCCAGTGTCAGGAAGGTCAGCGTTTGCGATCAATTGGAGATTGGAAAATGTGGAGACACATTCTGGCGGAGTATCCAAAGATTTCCAAATATCGAGGAGATCAGCCTTCTCCGCTCTGAGGAAAACCGAGACCTGGACTTCAGGCCAATTCAAATAAACCCCGTTGGCAAGGCTTGGGCTTTCAACAACTTTGATAATCTCCAATATCTCAAGTTCACTAACGCAGCAGAAATTTCTGACAAACTCCTCTTATATATTCTTCCCAACTTGCCCAAGTTAAGCAGGATCTATTTGTATGAATGCAAGCTGGTCACTGCCTCAGGTTTGCCCAAACATTTCCATTATATGCATGAATGTCGCTGACGCTCTTGAAGGTATTGCTCGCGTCATCACGCAAATTCAAGACCGTCTCACGGAATTTGTGTACTGTGACTTCGTTGACTGCAATGGAAAGACAAGCCCGGATGAGGAGAAGACCAAGAGATCCTGCCACCTGTGCCATGCCCTTGCTAGGTGTCCCAATCTTCGTGACCTGTCGCTCTCTGCGTACAGGTGTTGCTCCGATCTATTCACCCTGTCAAATTGGCCCTATTTGAGGAATCTTAAAATTGACATGATGTTTTACACCGGTTGCAACGATGAAGAGGAGGATACTGATCTCAGGGAGGCACTAGTCCATGCTTGTGTGGAGGGGCGTCTCCCTTCCCTCACCTCCTCAAGCATAATATTTCAGACCAGTAAGATTTCTTCCTTTGAGCATTTGATATAGACTTTGAAGCTGACTAGTGTCGAAAGATACTCCTGGCCTGATTTACAAAAGGAACAGGAAGTTCACGCAGGAGGAGCTAGAAAAAGCGGGCGGGTATACTTAGCTCCTTGCCCTTCTTGTTCGTTCCTGAGAAGGTAAAAGGAAGAGGAGGAGGGGTAGATGGGCTAGAGATGGGGTTAAGGCATCTGAGGTGTCTTTTATTTCTTTAATCTTTTCTTTGTAGTTTGGTTCAACGCCAGAGTCTTTTTTTCCCATTAATTTTCTTTCATTTCTTTCAGCTAAATATCAACCTACATCATAGGGCGTTTTTTCCCACACTGGCTGGTATGGGAGCGGTGGCGATTGTTGATTTGCATGGGGCTTTTGCTTTTTCTTTTAATTATATCCCTTGTCTCTTTCATTTTCTTTGCTCGTATAAGCCCTCTAAGTTACTTTTGCATCTTCTTTTGTTTACATGGTGTTATTACGGGTTTAAAAAAAAGGAGTCCAAAATGTTACCAACCAGGCGGGGCGGTAAAGGAGTACTGGATTTGTTAGCTCATTCCCCTGGCATGCAAAGAGCTTAAAACATGGAGACCGTATTGTTTGAGAATATCTTTGCTATACTACTTACCTCAATTCACTCTTTTCTTGCTTCCATATAGATGGCTTCTTGATCCTGTGTTTGTTACTGGCTATGATCATGGCCTTCGCGTTTTAGTTCGTGTTATATAGCTTCGGCCTTGTGTTTTGAGCTCTGACCTTCAATTCCCCCAAATTTGACACCGAGTGTCCTTTTTATATTGAGAGAAATGAGATTTCAGAGCCCACTGTCAGAAACATTTATGGTCAGTAAACGTGTGCATGATGTTTCAGACTCTACTGGCTCCATGGATACTTGGCCCCCGCCGACTCTTTGGGTGCACCAGTGGTTTCTACTTGAATATACATATATTTGTTATGGCTATGGGATGTTTTACAGCAATTATCAAAACTATAGCGGAGCGATAGGTTCGTTTACTGGATTTTTAACGCTACGATAACTGTGATTGGGCACCTTCTTAACTCTGATGGCGACATGTTTTGAATCGACACAGTGTATCATGTTTAAGTACATATAAATAAGTACATATAAAGTAGTCCCTCAATAGGCCAGGAGATGCTTGCGATACGAAACCCTAGGGCAGAAACAAAAAATGTTATATCTAGTTTTTTGTTACATGAATGCTAGGATGCATATGTTTGCCATAAATATGCGCGGTACGAAAGCCTGGACAGCAGCATACAAGCCTATGTAAATACAACTGAATCACAATCAGGGTAAGACTTGTTCGGAATGATCAACATCAACTCTTTCTTTTCCCGTATTGTCCTGTAGCTAATTAATGCAGTCTCACTGAAAGAGTTGATTATGATTCAACCAGAGAGAGCTATATATGGCCTGACCACTGTGATGAAGTGACGACTTGATGAAACTATCTACACTGCCCCACGTGCACTGGTCCCCCGTGCACTGGTCCCCACTCCTTCGGGACAAGGAGAAGTGGGAATGCTTGACCTGGCGCTGGGTCGCAAGTCGGAGGAGGTGGAGGAGGAGGAGGAGGAGGAATGTGCTAGCAGCGGAGGGGGGGGGTTGAAAATCGCTTTCGCTTAGAGCCCATGGCCGTATGCATGGGGAATCACATACTGTACTTAGCACACAAGTGTCTGGCTGGCCTGTTTATTTATTTTGTGTATGTTAGAAGCAGGTCATGGAATTGGTGTTCCGGTACCGTGTGTTCAGGATAGGGTAGGGCAGCAACAAGCAGCAGCAGCAGCAGCAGCAGCAGCAGCAGGTTTTTTTTTTTTTTTTCCTTCGCAATAAAACGCAGGCTCGCGATCGGTCGCGCTGTTCTGTTTCTCTCCATCCTTCTTCGACCGACCGAGCAGTAGACCCTCTTCCCCACCGCCAATTCATTCCAAGCATAAGTAGGTGGGAGGTACTTTCCATAGTGTTGGGTGTTTGTTCTACTTGGGTTTTTTCTCCCCGACAACCAAGGCTTAAAACTACCCAACTACCGGCTCTCCTGAATTTGTGTCCATTGCCCACCATTATATTCCATCTATTCCTTCCCCCGTTCAAGAGAACCTTCTTATCCACATCTTCCACTCGCCACTGCCTATCAAAGTCTAATCAAAGTCTACTGCTGCAAGAATTGCAATTTAATCCTTACCCGGCACCACTTTCTTACCACTCCCGCCACTAAACAACCACCACATCCCACCCAACCCTCGATACACACATTTCTCTCATAACAAACGCGCATTACTTCAGACATACCACCTAACTTAGCCACTGCATACAGAATATTGCAATGGCTCCACCACGCGGAACAAAGAGAAAGGCGGAGGACAAGTCAAAGGACGCGGAAGCCGACGTCGATGCTCAACCCGCACGCGTTTCTCACCCTCGAAAGGGGCTTGCACCTAGGAAAGCAAACAGTGCAGCAATCACAAAAGACAAGAAGGAAGAGAAAACACCTCCAAAGAAGGCAGCACGCGGCGCGGCTAAAAAGAAGGAGAAGATGGAAGCCGAGGCTCCCGCTTCACCCATCCGGAAGAAGAAGACCGTGGCCGCCCCGGTAGCTGCGGAGCCCGAGACAGCTAAGAAGCAAAAGGCGAAAGAAGACCGTCCAGCGAAGAAGGCTCGTGCAAAAGGACCATCCAAAGTACCAGAGCTTAACCAAACTATCCCAAGGTCTAATGTTACTGCCAATGTTTATGTTTTCGGTAGAGGTGAGATGGCGGAGTTGGGACTTGGTCCAGCAGCAAACGCTCGAGTAGTCAAGAGGCCGAGAATCAACCATTTCTTGCTCCCAAACAAAGTTGATGTCGTTCAGATGGCTTGCGGTGGCATGCACTCTCTGGCTATGACAAAGGATGGCAAGGTCTACTCATGGGGTGTGAATGATCAAGGTGCTTTGGGGCGTGAAACAAAGTGGGAGGCTCCAGTAAAGGAAGCAGATGCCAGTGATAGTGAAGACGAGGATGTCGACATTAATCCTAAGGAAAGCACCCCCGGTTTGGTTGAGGGCTTCCCTGATGGCATCAATATTGTTCAGATCGCCGCTGGTGACAGTATCTCGGTTGCAGTCACAGATGAGGGTTTTGTCTACGCGTGGGGAACTTTTAGGGTAAGTTAAATCCTATGTAGATGAGATGACCGGCTGTCTATTTTCTTCATGTAATATTTCCGTTTTGTGTTCCCTTTCTGGTTCTATTACATGTCTCGCGTCCAGAAAACATGTTTTTGCGAACCGACCGATTCCTACCACGTACCGCACGAAGTCTTACAACCATTCCCACAGTACGCTAATATTCCTCCGACCAGTGTTCCGATGGTATTCTTGGATTCAGCGAGAAAAACAGGGTCGCTCTTCGCCCTGAGAGGGTAACAGCTCTGAAGGATGTTGTTCAAGTCTGCACTGGAACAGATCACATCCTTGCTCTTACCAAGTCTGGTCATGTCTTTGCCTGGGGTAACGGTCAGCAATTCCAACTTGGACGCCGTGTCGTTGAGAGGACAAGGCTCAATGGCCTGAGCCCAAGGGAGTTTGGACTTCATAATATAAAGCTCATTGGTGCTGGATCATACCACTCCTTTGCCGTCGATGATAAAGGAAAAGTCTTTGCATGGGGTGTCAATCAGTATGCCCAGTGTGGTCTATATGACGATGAGGACAGTCCAACCGGAGGTGCTCTCATTCCTACACCTACCGAAGTCAAGTCTCTCGCAGGTTACCACATTGTTCACATTACCGCCGGAGAACACCATTCCGCTGCTATCACGAAAGAGGGGGATCTACTTATGTGGGGCCGTATCGATGCCAACCAGCTCGGCCTAGATCGCACAAATATTGATCCTGCAAACTTTGTGAAAGACGTCAGCGGAAAGGATAGGTTCCTTACCGTTCCAACGAAGATCCCAGACATGAAGTTCAGTTGGATAGGATGCGGTACCCATCATAATGTGGCGATCCGAAGAGAGGATGGCTCAGCATGGAGTTGGGGATTCGGTGAGAGCTACCAGGTGGGGCTGGGACCAAACGCCGAAGATGTGGCTCTTCCTACACAAATCGTCAACACGGCCACCACGGGAGTGAGAATGTTCTGGTCCGGGTGTGGAGGACAGTTCTCTGCTTTAATGGGTAACCCTGACCCATCACTTGCTAAGCCAGAGGCCAATGGCGAGAAGGCGGGCGAAAAGGCTGGAGCGAAGGCGGTGAACGGTTCATCATAACCACGACTACACAACTAACGAGGTTGATGATTTCACGTCGGGTCAATCACGTTGGAGTTAATCTGTTTCAGCCGACATTTGTAATTGTACAGTGTTAGACAGGGCTTGTGGTTGGCTATTCTCTTTTCGTCTTTTGTTTGTGATTTTACTGCTAAGTCATTTGTTTACTTCACTCATCTTTTTCTCTCATGTTAGTGCAAGCATGGCATGGATTTCTTTGGGCGGATTAATGTTGGTACTTGGTAAAGCAAGCCAATGTATGGTTGGACTGGAGGAACCTGGTTTATATGGGGGGGCCTTTGGGCATTGCAGTACGGAGGCCAATTGCTTGGGGCTTGAAAATACATTAGCTGGGCCAAGAAGTGGGTTATTGTTTTTTTGAGTACATCATGGTATTTCTAGTTGTATTTGCGACACCCTCCCAGTTCCCCAGCGGTGCTCAGTTTTACGGATA